>Ga0315309_1001388_pt1 | contig 14497 bp, 16 predicted proteins | sample TDP4_MG_FD_203080 | JGI IMG/M metagenome (GOLD analysis project Ga0315309, IMG submission 203080) | Freshwater sediment microbial communities from Lake Towuti, South Sulawesi, Indonesia - TDP4 | ecosystem: Environmental > Aquatic > Freshwater > Lake > Sediment | place: Indonesia: South Sulawesi... | reverse complement strand
ACCTCTTTGAAACTCTTCATGTCTTCGCTCTCTGAGGGAAGGTAGCCGAAACTCGTAAACATGCAGATAACAGCGTCAAAAACTTGGTTTCTGAAGGGAAAGTGGCGCATATCGGCTCGCACAAGTGGAAACTTTACTCTTTCGTTTTTCATGTTTCGCTTGGCAATGGCGAGAAGGTTTTTGGAGAGGTCAAGCCCAATGATAGCCCAGCCTCTTCTGCGTAGAATGATGGAGTGGCGTCCTGTGCCACAGCACAGGTCTAATGTAATTCCCTTCTTTGGCAACGCGCTCTGGATGAAATCCGTCTCTCTTTGTGTATCACGGATGTTTACTATGGTTTCCCAATCTGCGCCCAAGTCATTGAAGATGTTCACATACCGTTGCTTTTCAGCGTTCTCGTCAGACAAGCAACAACCTCATAGAGAGTGACATGAAATAGTTACTTCAAAACAGATAAGGATTAACCGTCTATTTTTGTTGCAACTTTATGAGCACAAGTTGACATTAAAATTCTGGGAGGAATTCATGTGCCAGTAATTCCAAAGATCATTGCGGATGTTCGCGAGAGCGGCTTCGTGGTTCAAGCCTTACACGAAATGAAAGCTGACGTTGTTGAGAAAACCATCAGCCCAGGAGACTACGTGGTCGGCGAAGGCTTTGCGATTGAGAGGAAAACCTTCCGAGACTTTGTGAGTTCGATTTTCAAGAAGCGTCTGTTCGAACAGCTTGAGCGTCTACGCAGGGCGTATGTGCGCTGTTGTTTAATCGTGGAAGGTGACATCGGCTACGGCTTGGCTGGTCTCTCCAATCCGCTGGTTTTCTGGGGCGCATTAGCGCACATAACCGCTGAGTGGAACATTCCTGTTGTCTTCACTACAAACGAGGAGCAGACTGCTCAGTTTCTCTTCAGCCTGGCAAAGAGGCTGCAAAAGGAGAAAGAGACTGCTGTGGAAGCCGTTTACAAGCCCAGACGGTTCAGCCTAGCCGACCAGCAACGTTTTGCGGTTCAGGGCTTGCCAACTGTAGGTCCCAAGTCTGCGGACAAACTCCTCAAAAGGTTTGGAAGCGTCAGGCGGGTTTTTATGGCTAAGGAGTACGAGTTGAAAAGAGTTGAGGGCTTCGGAGAGAAGCGGGCTCGGGAAATAAGCCAGTTTTTAGACAAACAATTTATTATTGGAATGATGGGCGCACAGTCTGAGAAAAGGCGTTTGAACTAAAGCGTTCACTTGGAGAAGCATGCTGCTCGTTTTTGATCTTTGTTCCTCTTTTTGTTGTACGCTCTTATCTGTTCAAACAAACTGTCTACGAGCTTAGCCAATGCGTCAGCCTGCTCATCAGTGTAGCGCCAGCCTCTTCCATCGTCTATCTGGTTCATAATATCCAAAAGTTTGTTACCTACCTCTGGGTTTTTGTCGTTGAGGTTGTCTTTGGGCATAATCAACCATTCATTCTTCATGCTTTGGCTTCACCGAGATTTAAGATGACTTTTTCTCTATAAGTATGATACTTCAGTGAGAGAAATATATCAAAAACAGACACAAGAAAAGTAGAAAACAATTTATCACGTTGAGTATCGGTCGTTTTTCCATGGGTCAGCCGTGTCGCTGTAGCCCCGCAGTTCCCAGTAGCCTAATTCATGTTTAGAGGTGAAGGTTATTCTTCTCAGCCACATCGCACTCTTGTAAGCATATTTCTTCGGCACTATGAGGCGCAGTGGTGCACCGTGTTCTGCTTGAAGTGGGTTATCATTTAGCTTGTAGGCCAGCAAGATGTCGTCGCCGAGCAATTCAGCCAATGGCTGAGAAGTTGAATAACCGTCGTCGCACGTGAAAAACACGTACTTGGCGTTGTCTTTTGGAGACACCATTTTAACTACGGTTTTAAAGGCGATACCCTCCCACTTGTTGTCGAGCACGCTCCAGCCTTCAACACAGTGAAAATCTGAGACGCTGACAACGGTTGGAAGAGACAACACGTCATTCCACTTCAATCTTAAAGTTTTTTCCACCTCACCATCAACTACGAGACTCCAGTTTTGAGGGTCAAACTTGGGAACAGAACCTATGTGAAGTGGAACAATTCTCTCGACAGCTTTCTGCCCTGGCGGAAGTTTCTCCTTCATGATTAGCATACCTTCTATCTCGCTTATTTCAATGTTTTGACCTGCTTGCATTCCTCTGCGCTTTTATTTCAGTAGCTACCTACTTAGGTCTGTCTGCCAAAGAGAAAGTGAAAGTTATGAAAGAAAGTGACCTTAAAGCTCTTCGCAGGTGGCGCAGACGCGGTTTTTACAGTGAAAACGTGCTGGTCAAGCTGCTGCAGAAAAATGGATACAAGGCGGTGCGGGTTCCCGTGAGCAACCCAAGCCTCAATCCCTTACCTGACATAATTGCGAGACGTGAATCCGACGTTTACGCCTTCGAGGTCAAAAACGCCAGTTACTACTCATATTTCCCCAAACAACAGGTTAAGAAACTTTTTGAGTTTCTCGACCAGATGGTGCCCATTTCAGAAGAACACAAACACCCAGTCTTAGCAGCGCACATGGGCAAGAGATGGATTTTCCGCGAAATCAACTGGGAGATTTGGAAAGACGAAAAACTGCCAGAACAGGAACGCATAGTCAAGAGAGACAAGGGCAATTTTGACATGGAAAGCGGAAAAAAGAAATAAATGCTCATGGCGCGCTGTGTTAAATTCTTAACTTTCCGTCTTTCATGATGGTTTTTCTATCAACGGTCACGGTTGGGCGTGTCATAATCAGATCCCAGTGGATGCTGCTGTTGTTTTTGCCTCCATAGGCTGGACCCTTGTTGTCTCCGATGGCGATGTGAATGGTTCCTAAAACCTTCTCGTCGACTAGAATGTCGTGTATGAACTGCGCCTTAGGGTTCAATCCGATGGCAAATTCTGCTATGCGGTCCTTGTCTCCAGTAGCCGAGTCTAACACCTCCTTGAAGTCTCTCTTTCCGTATTCAGCGTCGAAGTTTACAATTTTTCCCTGCTTGAACTCAAGTCTTAAGCCAGAGATCTTGTGACCGTAATAATCCGTGGAGACGTCGAAGAAAGCGGTTCCGTCCGCACTGGTTTCGATGGGGCAGACAAAGACCTCTCCGCAGGGAAGGTTGAGTCCAACGTCTCCGATTTCAATGTCTTCTCTGCTGATTATGCCGTCGTCTATAATCCACTTCCTACCCCTCACTTGAAACTCGATGTCAGTTCCTTGATCAGATGTAACACGCACGTTTGTGGTGCCGGAGACCGCCTCAACTATGCTGCGCCCTCTCTTGGCAAGCTCTTCATAGTCTATATCCAAGGCTGAGAGTATGGCGTTCTTGAACTTCGTCAGCGTAACTCCTGACTCTTTTGCTCTCTTGGGCGTGGGATAGCCTATTCCAACCCATCTAACGCCTGTCTTGTCCATGGCGTCGTTGATTGGTTTTCGTCCTCTCCCCCAGGCGCCAATCCTGGAAACGGGAACCTCAGCCAGTGCGGGTCTACCAATCCCTATGTAAGCGTCGGTTGCCCCAATAGCCTTGAGCCAATGCTTCGGTGTTGATTCAACAAATCTTTCGCTCGGCTTTGTCAGTGCCTTCTTCATGTACTCGTCTGAGCGGGTTACTACCATGGGCTTGGCGCCGACTGAGTCGCATTCTAGGGCTATCGCTTCAGCCAAATCTAAGGCTTCACGAACTGCGACAATGAAGACACTTTCTCCCTCTGTTATACGCATTGCCTTGTTGACGACTTGTCTCGCAAATCGCTCGTTGAACGAGCCTTCCAAAGATTTTCCTCCACCAAGTGTAGAAGAAAGAGATAATAGAAATGAATGCCTTTAAAAGCTATCTTCTCCTTTTTTCGAGCAGCTTCTTGATTATGTCGTCGTACGACTCGCCCTTACGCCCACGCTCCTTCAAAAGTTCAACGGTTTCTTTACTCACCCTTATACTGGTTAAGCGCTTTTTTTCAGGTTCACTTTTTTGAGCCTCGCTCATTCGAGTCACCTTCTCAGCGCAGTAATACTCATTGCATCAGTGTTATGCAAACTGCATATAAAAGCGTAATCGTGCAACAAAAGCCCCGATTATGGTGGCCTCATTAAAGAGAGTCTACGAAAATCTATGGAGATTGCAAAAAACACCTCTAACCGCCACAAAAGCGCAAAACCGCGCACATGCGACACCTCTGCAACGTCTGACGCACAACAGCCATTATTTGCGTTTTGACACTCAAGAGCGTGTAATTGACAATTTTTGTGTGTCGCAGTTTTCAAACATTTCAATAATTCTGTTAGATATTCTTATATTTCTGTTAGTGGCAATTTGCGTGAGGTCACTTTGAAAGAGCGTAGAGGATTTATCTGTTCTTAGAGTTGTCTGCACTGCATGAGAGAGAGAAAGGAGTTCTACAAAAGCAGTGCTTCATCCTAAATGTTCTATAACATAGTTCTATTTATAAATTTTAAGGAACGACAAAGTTTTCCAGATGTCGGTTCAAACCACGTAGTAATCGGCGACTTTCTTCATTCTCTTAGGGGTCGTCTCCATGGTCTGAATCTTCTTGAGTATCTTTATCACCTGCGGCTGAAAGCGAGCCAGATCAGTCAGCGTTACCAGCCCTATGAGTTTGCCGTCAAAAACCACCGGCAGCTTCTTCACCTTCATCTTGAACATCAGTCGCGCCGCTTCCTCGAGGTCCATCCTGGGGTCGGCGACTATGAGGGGCCTGCTCATTACGTCGACGATCCTGGTTTTATCAGGGTTTCGCGACTCAGCCAAGACGCGGGTCAGCATGTCGCGTTCGGTCACTATCCCGATTGGTTTTCCTCGTTTGGTCACGATCAGGCAGCCTATCTCATACTTGTTCATCATTTCCACGGCTCTTTTTACACTGATGTCAGCTTCCACTGTGACCACATCTTCAACCATAACGTCCTCAACCTTGAGCGACATTTCAACTCACCAAGGCATAGAGATTCTCTGTTGTGACTTAATAAACTAATCTACTAAAGCGGGCTATGCTTTTGTATCCAGTAATCAATGTTTTCATGTTTCAAAAAGAAGCCCAAAAAGAACTTCGTTGGTATATCCCAGTATTTGTTTAGCAGTTTATGTAGACAAAAACGCTCATTTTTAGAAAACATCAACATAATAAAGAAAATGTTTGGTTGCATTGGTTGTATTAGTATTATCTTTAATTTATTCATCACCAGCATCAACCAAACACGCCTCTGGAGTTAAAACGCTGGATACGAAAGCATCGACAACCCTCTCATTCATCTTTCTTAAGCCACTTTGTAATAAAATCACGGGTTGGCTCAGAAGTTTTGATCTGGGTCTTGAGAGGATAAGCGCCCCCCTACAGTTCGATAAGCCTTCTCGGCTAGTCTGTCAACTTCACCCGTTTCGAATCGGTTCCAGCCTTTCCAGTGGTGATAACGTTCTAGTTCAGTCCACTTGGGAGCGAAATCGTTTATGGTGGAGGCTGAGAAGCACACGGCCACACGATTGAGGCTTCGATGAAGGCTGAGTGGACACGTGAACACACGCTGGAGGTCCATTTCGTTCTCGACGCTGAGCTCTCGAGCCTGATAACGTTCGGCGATTTCAACATACTTTCTGCCGAGCTTTCGGTTCACGTGCTCCACAACAGCATAAGCGGCATCCAAGGGGTTGACCTTCTTAAGCAGGTCTCCAGAGAACGCCCTCTCATGTATGTGCACGTGTGCTCCCTTTCCTGACCATTTCAAAAACACCGATTCAGAAACGCCTTCTTGGTTTAGAAAGTCAACGATTTCTTTTGCCACAACTATGGTTGCTTCCCATTTTTCAGGCGTGTTGTCGATGTCCCACGTGGGCGTGCAGTAGGCAATGTTTTCCAGACGTTTCACGTGTTCAGGATGCGTCAACTCTTTATAGACATTAGCTGAAGCGTAGAATGCTCTTGGTTTGAGCCTCTTAAAACGCTCCACAAACTTAGGCACGTCTTTCGACTCGGTTATTGTTAGTGGAACCTTAGCCTTTCCAGACGCCCACTGATATCGCAGCAAGACCTGATAGCCTTGAGGATTAAGAAACTCACAATGGAGAGCAACCCATCGGCTTCGGCTAAATCTAACTATTTCTTCCTGAACTCCCTCTCTATTATAATGGTGTACAACGATTTTCTCATAGTCTGACTCATTCATCGACAGAGACTCTCCAAAGTTTCAAGTCTACAGTTCATATATCTCTTATTTTTAATAAGGCACAAGTAAGCAATATAAAAAAGGGGCATTATAAGATGAAGGTTCACAATGAAAGTTTAAGATTCTCCACTAGAGGCGAGATTGACTTCATAGACATCACCGACAGAGTTCAAGAGGTTGTGGAAAAAGCAGGAGTCAAGAACGGTTTGGCCCACGTTTTCGCGCCCCACGCAACTGGCATCCTAATTTTGACAGAGTATGAGCCTAGCCTCCTCGACGACATCAGGACAACACTTGAGAAACTGATTCCCAAAAGAGCTGAATATCAGCACCCATCTAACGCGCATTCTCACCTTCGCTCAGCTTTGTTCAGCCCAGACAAGACTCTGCCCATCATCGACGGACGAGTGACGCTAGGCACGTGGCAGTCGCTGGTTTTCGTCGAGACAGATGTTCATCCAAGGCAAAGAACGGTGATAATACAAGTGATAGGCGAGTAAGCGTGCAGAGGCTCATCGAACTTCCATGAGTCTCCACTCTCGATAGTCAATAGCCACCTTGATATAACCTCTCAGCATGGCGTCAACTTCGGCATCGCCGGTGTCAACCCGCAAGACGTCTCCTTCAATGCCTTGAATCTTGCTTCGAGTTGCGGCAACAATGATGCGTTCCTTACCGACTTTTCTGATGATTTCTGGGCTTATCTGCTGGTTTCCACGCCCGAGGAGCATGCCTTGACGCCCAATCGGTGAGAGCACAATCCATGTTTTCTTCCAGTCTTTGATTTCGCTTAGCATCCTCTTTTCATTCACGTCCTTCACCACTGTCTTGTCGTAATAAATGTCGACGCCCAACAGCGTCTTCTCAACCCCAAGCAGATCGGCTACGCACTTCACAGTTGTGCCTGGACCGAGAATGTACGTGGCTTCAAGGTCCATGTCTTCAACTATGAACTTGGCAACCGCCATCTGATTCTCGTGTTCATCAAGCGTCTCAGGACTCACCTGCTTGCTGCCCAAAAGGCGCATGGGCACAAACGGACCCCTGAGAAAGCCGTAGAGGCTAACCGATAATCTGTCATTTCTAACGGCTTCCTCGTCCACATCCATTATTTCAAAATCCATTGTCTGCGCCGACTTCTCCACAAAAGCCTGAACAACATCGGCTGCGTCTCTGGAACTCGCAGCAAATACTCCACTGTACATCTTGACACCAGAAGGAACGCCTAGAACAGGCAAGATTGTTGACCCACGCATAGCGTCTAGAATGTCTCTAGCTGTGCCGTCGCCGCCCACAAAAACTATCAAGTCCACATTCAACGCAACCATGTGTCTGACAGCCGTTTTTGTATCGTCAGCCGTGGTCTCAGACTTGAGGCTCATAGGCAAAATCTGCGCTTTTAAACCAGCGGATTTCACTTCGTCTCCGCCCATGACGCTTGGACAGGTTATCAAATCGATGGTTGCAACCATTTCTAACGCCTTCAGTCTGTCAAGAAACTCCACAGCCCTGGTTGGCGCGACTGGCTTTGCTCCGAGGGCGACAGCATTCTTTGAAACTCCGTTTGTTCCTTTTAATCCTACTCTGCCGCCCATGCCTGCAATTGGATTAACGAGGAAGCCGAGTTTCAAAGTGCTTGCCGCCTAAAGGTTTCAATCATATTAAGCGATTCTCTGCTGCACTAAACGAGAGGCGCTCTTATATTTTTAGCCACGCTTGTCGAGGCTCAACAGAAAAGACTAATCTACTTGCTCAACTAAGTAAAGCACTCCAAATAATCGCTCAGAGAGCGAGGAGTTAGATCATATGAACGCCATCGTCAAAGATAAGAAACAGCCAGGAGCCCAAATCACAACTGTTAATGCTCCGAAAGTCAAGGAAGGCGAGGTTCTCGTCAGGGTGGAGACAGCCTCAATCTGTGGAACCGACATCCACATATGGGACTGGAATGAATGGGCTCAGAACCGAATGAAGAGAATTCCAATGATTTTTGGTCACGAAGTGGCTGGAGAAGTAGTTGAAATCGGCAAAAACGTAACTACGGTGCAGGTGGGCGACAAGGTTTCGGCTGAGACACACATCGTTGACGGCACATGCTATCAGTGCAAAACCGACAGAAAACACGTCTGCAAAAACTTGCAGATCCTCGGCGTGGACAGAGACGGTGTCTTCGCCGAATACTTCACGCTGCCTGAAGAAAACGCTTGGAGAAACGACCCGCACTTAGACCCTGCCATAGCATCGGTTCAGGAACCACTAGGAAACGCTGTGCAAGCTGCTCTGCCAAAGGAACACGTGGAAGACATTGCGGGCAAAAACGTTGCAGTTTTGGGTGCGGGTCCCATTGGCTTGATGGCCATAGCCGTTCTCAGAGAACTCGGCGCTGCCAAAGTCTTCGCCACCGCAGGAGGCCTAAATAAGGTTCGCATGGGATTGGCCAAAAAAATGGGCGCCGACATGGTTCTCAGCGCCAAGGAGGAGGGCGAAAAACTCGTCAAGATTATACTTGACGCAGCAGACGGCAACGGAGTTGACGTAGTCTTGGAGATGTCGGGCGACCCAAACGCTGTGAGACAAGCCTTCGCGATGCTCACCCCAAGCGGCAGAGTGTCTCTCTTAGGGATTTTGGAAAAGCCGATGGAACTCGATTTGAACGACGCCTTGATTTTTAAGGCTGCAACCGTATATGGCATAACTGGGCGCAGAATGTTTGAGACGTGGTATCAAGTGAGGGGCTTGCTCGCCAAACCAAGTTTTAGAGAGAAGATTTCTGCTATCATAACGCACAGGATGCCCATGCGAGACATAATCAAGGGCATAGACCTGATCAAATCCAAGCAGGCTGGCAAAGTAGCCCTCCAACCCAAGTGGTGACAAGATAAAGGTTAAGAGAAACCTAAATGAGACTAAAACCCAAAGGGTGAAAAAAATAACCATGAGAAATCCAACAGCGTTTTTGGAACAAGAGTATCAAGAACTCGTTAAAAACGAACTTGACTGGAAGATCAAAGTGTTAGAGGGCCCCAGCACGCCCTGGTGCACTGTCGATGGCAAACGAGTTCTGATGCTTTGCTCCAACAACTATCTGGGGTTGAGCACGCATCCAAAGGTCAAAGAGGCGGCAATGAAAGCGATTGAGACTCATGGGGCGGGCTCGGGCTCGGTTAGACCAATAGCAGGAACTATGGATTTACATATTGAACTGGAAAGAAGACTGGCCCAGTTTAAGCACGCTGAGGCTTCGCTGGTCTATCAGACTGGTTTCGCCGCCAACGCGGGACTCATTCCGCAGCTGGTTGGAAAGGAAGACCTGATGATCAGCGATGAACTCAACCACGGAAGCATAATCGACGGCGTCAGACTGAGCCACGCCGAAAGGGGGATTTACAAGCACACTGACATGGAAGACTTGAAAAGAGTCCTAAACGAGGCGGAGAAGCACTCGCCACCATACAGAAGAATATTGATTATCACGGACGGCGTTTTCTCAATGGACGGCGACATCGCACCCCTCGACCAAATCGCCAAATTAGGCGAGGAACACGGTGCCATGGTTTTTGTGGACGACGCCCACGGTGAAGGCGTGTTAGGCGAAGGCGGGAGAGGCATAGTTTCCCACTTCAAACTCGACCGTAAGAAGGTTCACGTTGAGATGGGCACGTTTTCAAAGGCTTTCGGCGTTGTGGGCGGTCACATCTCTGGTAGCAGAGACCTCGTTAACTTCGCCTACAACAGGTCGAGAACGTGGCTCTTGAGCGGGTCGCATCCGCCTCCAGTTGCGGCTGCCTGCATCGCCGCCATAGATGTTCTGGAGAAGGAGCCTCAGCACGTCAAGAGGTTGTGGGACAACACGCGATATTTCAAGAAAACCATGAAGGAACTAGGCTTCGATGTGGGCAACAGCCAAACACCGATTACACCTGTCATAGTTGGCGAGAGCGGAGTGGCCAAAAAACTGAGCGCACGACTGTTTGAGGTAGGAGTCTTCGCCTTGCCCATAGTGTATCCAATGGTGGCGCGAGACAGAGCACGCATCAGGACAATGATGAACGCCCAGCTGACAAAAGAAGACTTAGACTTCGCCGTATCGTCGTTCGAAAAAATAGGAAAAAAACTCAAAATAATATAGGCTTCTACCGTTTCACTATAGAGCAGAGTGAACTTTTGTTCACCAACCTTTTGAAGCAGTACGGTCTCTTTTTCACCATTCAAAGCAATTAGAAGACAGATTTAAAGCAAAATAAGCTTTGAAAATTCAAATTAGATATTTATTTTTGCATTATTTCATTAAAATAAAAAATATTCGATACAATTCGTTTAGAAATGAAAGGAAACCATTTAAAAAGAACATGACAACAGCGCATTTAAAACGAGAATCATCACGAATGAAACGCTGCACGTTTTATTTTCTTGAGCCAAAACTGAACGAGAAATTATTATTTATAATATTCGGAAAACTTCGTTTCAATTTTAAAAACACTTGGCGAAGGTTTATGAAAATGTTTATGTCTCTTGTAGAATCTAGGTCAGATTGTAAGGGTTAGTTGCATGCCAACCGAGTTTCGTTCGCTAGCCGAGCTCTGTGAGAAGCTAGGCGGAACCACTAAGCGCACGTTGATGGTTAATTACGTTGCGGATTTTTTGAAACAGTTGCAGCCTGAAGAGGTGGAACCAGCGGTCTCAATGACTTTGGGCAGACCCTTCCCGAAGTGGGACCAACGTGTTTTAGAAGTGAGTTGGGCTACTCTGAGCGCCATAATAAAACGCTTGACCAGAGTTGATTGGAAAGACTTTCGCGAAGCATTCAGTAAAACAGGAGACATAGGCGATGCGACAAAAATCGTGTTTGAAGCCAGCAAGATTCACAGGCAGGCTACGCTCTTCGAAAAGCCGCTGACCGTTCTCGAAGTGAGGCATACGTTTGAAAACATAGCTGAGGCTGGAGGCTATGGTTCGAGGGAACGAAAAGAACGCTTGGTTGAAACGTTGTTGGGTGAGGCTTCACCCTTGGAGACAAAATACTTTGTCAAGATTCTGATAGGTGAAATGAGGACTGGCTTCCACGAGGGGTTGATGGAACTGGCTGTTTCCAAAGCCTTCGACATACCTCTCGAAGCCGTTCAAAAGGCGAGCATGTTGACGGGCGACATAGGTGAAGTCGCTTCAATAGCCAAGACGAGTGGCAGAGAAGGCATTCTTAAACTCCAGTTCAGGGTTTTTCGACCCATAAAGCCAATGATGGCTCAGATGGCTGAAGACGTGAAAGAAGCCTTAAAAGAGGCTGACAGCGCCATGGCTTTTGAATACAAGTTAGACGGCGCCCGCATCCAGATTCACAAATCAAACAGTGACGTACGAGTTTTCAGTCGACGGCTGACAGACGTGACAGAAAGCTTGCCAGAGGTTGTGCAGTTGGTTAAGGATGAGGTGAAGGCTCAGCAGGTCATCTTAGACGGAGAAGTCATCGCGGTTGGAGAGGAGAAGAGTCCTCTCCTTTTTCAACACGTCATGCGGAGGTTTCGAAGGGTCCACGGAATAGAGGAGATGACCAAGCAGATTCCCGTTGAACTCCAACTCTTCGATGTCATTTATCTCAACGGTCAAAGCCTAATAGACTCGCCGTATATTGAACGCCGAAAAAAACTAGCTGAAACCGCGGGGCGCATACACTTAACAAACCAAGTAATCACCAAAGACCCAAACGAAGCCGAGCAGTTTTTGAAAGAAGCGCTCAATAAGGGTCACGAGGGCTTGGTCGCAAAGAAACTAGACAGCCCCTACACGCCTGGGATAAGAGGTAAACGCTGGTTCAAAATCAAACGCACCTTAGAATCCTTAGACCTAGTCATAGTGGCGGCTGAGTGGGGTTATGGGCGACGACACAACTGGCTCAGCGACTATTACCTAGCCGCACGAGACGCTGAAACTGGACAGTTGGTGGTTGTTGGAAAGACGTTCAAGGGCTTGACCGACAAAGAAATCATCGAGATGACTCGGCGACTCAAAGAACTGACCATCAAGGAGGAGCCCCACAGAGTCGTGGTTGTTCCAAAAATCGTGGTTGAAGTTGCCTACAACGAGGTTCAGAAGAGCCCAAAATACGAGTGTGGAATGGCTCTGCGCTTCGCCCGAATAACACGCATAAGAGACGACAAAACACCCGAAGAAGCAGACACAATTCAAAAGGTCAGAGAAGTCTACGAAAAACAATACGAGAAAAAAGCCAAATACTAGTATTTTTCCGCATTTTTCACACTTGACAGGTTAGTCAATGATTAATCTCTTATATGCTGGGATCAAGTCGAGGTAGCCACAGTTCTTGCATTTGACTCCAAACTTCAAAACTTTAGGTAGGGAAGTCTGAGGTCACCCCGCCTAGATTTATGTGGGTTACGGGTCTGCTTTTCCATAGTTTTTGCCAAGGTTGATGAGGTCAGAAACCTCAACTTTATTATCTGTGTTGAAGTCGCAGCTTGGGTTCCAATTGGGAATGCCGAATGTAGTGCCATAAGCTTCGCTAAAGTCGGAGAGGTCGGACGCATCTATTTTTCCGTCTCCATTGACATCGCCGATAATTTTCACACGCGTGCGTACGTAGACGTTCATCTCGCCTTCGTTCATTGTGACTTGATAGCCAGCTTCCTTTAACTGATTCATTGACCTTTCGAGGTAATTATGATACGATTCGGTCAATCCAGGAGTAATTGGCGCATAGTCAGGATTCAATGATGAATACGAAGTGTAGCCTTTCTGAATTGCAGCCTGTATCAGTATATGCTTGGCTGCCCAGTATTCCAACGCAACGGGATCTCTGCTTGCGCCTATGACGTTAGTGAAGCTCGCCGCCTCATATGATGTTGGAGGGCCACAGTCGCTGCCACTTTCTTTTGGATTAGCGTTGATCCAGATAGCGTCCAGTATAGTCAATGTGGGAAACCGTGTTTGACCTATTTCGGTTCCCATGCCGCCATATCCCACTGTGTTATGAGAGGTAGTGAGAGTCTGAGAGGTGACGCCCATGTAGTTTTTTACGCAGGCTGTGACCCCATAATTGTAGTGGGATTTCAGGACAGGAACGTTGATGACTTTCAATTTCGTTGCGTTGTAGCTTCCTGTTGCTGTGCTCCATATTCCCCTCTTGAAGCTGATGTATGTGCCGTATTGCGTCCTAAATTTTGGATATGAAACGCGCAAGTAAGTGGTAGGATTCTGTGTTGAATTGACAACGTAGCCATCGTTGAGGTTGCCTTGATCGTATTCGTTGACATTGCTGGCCCTTATATTATACCATGAGAACGTTGAAACCTTGAACCCTGGAAACATGTCCACGACGTCTTGAAAAGACTGTGAATGATCGTATGCGTTGTGTTCTGCTAGGTTGAGGCCTCCTGTGTCTTGTCCATTGTCGGCGACCACGATTTCTCCCATGAAGCCTTCTGGGTGATTCACTATCTTTGCAACCAGACTTTTTATGAGGTCGGTGTTTGTCCCGCTTCTCTCGGGTCCAACAGCGTTGACTTTGATTAGCACGACGTCATCTCTGCTAAACAGTCCAGTGGGGATACTTGCAGTCTTGAAGAAAAATAGGCTGTTGTTTTGCATGAGGGACAAAAGAGTCGAAATTGCTGCATCCATGTTTCCAAAAGCGCCCGAAGCATTCTCAACGAAAAACAAGTCTGACGAACTAGCAGATTGTATCGCACTTTGAGGCTGCAGGCATAATGGAACTGAGATGACGCTGTTCATTAGTGGAAGGTCAATGTCAGTGAGAGTATAGGATCCAATAGCGAAGAGTAAGATGGTTGCTAAGAGGATCGATTTTGCTAATCGATGTTCAACGAATATAGCAACGTGTGCACGTAATCTCGCAAAGTCCAAAAACGGCGCGCCTAGGGCTAGGGCAAGGATTTGAACATTCGCAATCGCAGCTTTCTGACAGGGATAAGTGATTCTAGAAGGCTTTGTGCCAGTTCGGACGACAAGCCAAATGATACTTGCAATGGCAATTGGAACCATCATCAAAACACTTTTTCTAGATTCGCAACGCTCTTTCATGATAGACATACCCTGCAAAAAATACTTTATAGCTGAAAAATTTAAAACTTGTTAGATGCGCATAGAAAATGGAACATTTCTCTAGAGGTTTTCATGTCAATTGATATAACACATCTAACTATAAAAAAGGAGTTTGCGGGAGATGTGGCGATGTCACTACTGTTCAAGAATAAGGCTAGATTCACATAAATAAATGAATGAATGAAGTAATCAGGGTGAGTAGCATGGAAAACGCAGGCAATTTTCCTTTACTCA
>Ga0315309_1001386_pt1 | contig 14503 bp, 18 predicted proteins | sample TDP4_MG_FD_203080 | JGI IMG/M metagenome (GOLD analysis project Ga0315309, IMG submission 203080) | Freshwater sediment microbial communities from Lake Towuti, South Sulawesi, Indonesia - TDP4 | ecosystem: Environmental > Aquatic > Freshwater > Lake > Sediment | place: Indonesia: South Sulawesi... | reverse complement strand
CAGTGGATAAAGCCTTGAAAGGCTACTTCCCAAACATGCTTTTCTATTGGTCGCTGAGCAATCTTCCCAATGAACTCCTTTCCTTGTGGTGGACAAGCACCATAAAAGAACTTAGAGACGTTCAACAATGGTTGGCAAGCGAAGAAACGATTGCCTCTACGGTGTCAAACATTCTTTACACAGGCTACATATTTGAAACATGGAGAGATGAACTAGTCAGCCCCAAGAACAGCGAAACAAAAGAGAGTAGAAGCAAATGAACTGTGTCCCTCCTGTCAACCCAGCGTGGTAAGATATAGCCTTTTTTCAGGCTTCTTCTGTCTTCTCTTCAACCAGCGTGTTGACAAGAAAATAAATTCTGCCTAGTCTATTCAGATCTCAAGAACCGGAGGCAAACAGGACATGAAAGAAGTCGCAATAAGCATCGAAGACCTCACCGAGAAGTTTGAGGACGTTATTGCAGTAGATGGCCTCACTCTTCAGATTGAAAAGGGTGAACTCTTCGGATTGCTTGGACCTAACGGAGCTGGAAAGACCACGACCATAAAGATCCTTTGCGGTCTGTTGCAGCCCACAAAGGGTTCCGCCAGAGTTGGGGGCTACGACGTTCAAAAGGAACAGTCTAAAGTGAAAGAATTGATAGGTGTTTGTCCTCAAGACACAGCGGTCTACCCATACCTAACTGGAAGAGAAAACGTTGAGCTCTTCGGAAATCTTCACACAATGCCGAAAAAGAAACTGAAGGAGAATACGAACAGACTTCTGGAAACATTGGGCCTGACCGAAGATGCCAATCGACGGCTTGGAAAGTACAGTGGAGGCATGAAACGCAGAATAAACCTGATAATGGCGCTGGTACACGATCCAGAAATTGCTTTTCTCGATGAACCAACAGTCGCCATGGATCCTCAGTCCCGCCATGCAGTCTGGGACTTCATAAGAGAACTTGAGAAACGAGGCAAAACCGTCATTCTAACAACGCATTACATGGAAGAAGCCGAGGAGCTCTGCGACCGAGTTGGAATAATAGACCATGGAAAACTAATCGCTCTAGGTTCCCCGAAACAGCTCAAAGACAAGTTCAAAACAAAAGACCTGGAAGAAGTCTTCATTCATCTCACCGGGAGAGGAATCAGGGAGGGAATGTAAATGAATTTCCAACGAGTTTTCGCACTTGTGAAGAAAGATTTGAAGAAAATGACAAGAGAGCCAGCTGCACTGTTCTTGATAGTTCTGTTCCCTGTGGTTCTTACGTTGGCTTTTGGAGTGTCTTTCGGCAGAATCGGAGGCAGCCAATCAACCACTTATCAAATAGGTACTCTCAACATGAATTCAGCGGAATCAAGCCAACAATGGGAACGTCGCTTCATCGGAAACCTGAGCGCCACAGAAATTCTGAAGATTCAAGTCTATCCGGACAATGAAACAGCGCAGACTGACCTAGTTCAGGGGAAAATTCAAGCAGTCATCATAATACCTCAAAACTTTGAACAAAGCTGCGACTCTTTCTGGAATGTACCGGCAAATCCAAGCCAGTGGGTAAACACCACAGTTCAAGTTTACCTTGACAGCGGATCGATGTTTGCAACTCAAGCGATTCCGCCAATAGTCCAACAGGTTCTGATGACAACAATCTTTGGAGCCCAGCCGACGTCAAGTGCTACACCTGTTCAGATAAGCAATCCATCTCTGATTCAAACAAGCAAAACCACTATGTTTGACTATGTGACTCCTGGCATATTCGCGTATGCTTCAATCTTCTTCACGATGACGGTGGCGCAGTCATTTACGGATGATCGAGACAACGGGTTGTTGAGGAGGATAAACGTCACGCCAACAACCGCAACAGAGTTTATGTCAAGTCAGACTATCTCAAACATGATTGGAGCTCTGATCCAAGTCGTAGTGGTCTTCGGAATGGCATTCCTTGTTGGCTATCGTCCAAAGGGTGACATTGCAAGCCTTGCTTTGGCATTCGTCATAGTCTTGATCTTTTCCTTGTGTAATGTCGGTTTCGGCCTTATCACTGCAACGATTGCCAAATCCTCTGGAGCAGCCACAGGGATCTCATTCATCTTCATACTGCCTCAGATGTTTCTAGGTACCTTTGTCGGCGCTGCATTATCTTCAACCGCACAGTCAATAAGCAGATTCGTGCCGAGCTACTACGTGACAGACGCGTTGACATCCTTATTCCTGAGGGGGGCACCAGTATCCAGCCCAACGATATTACTTGATCTTGCAGTAGTCTCAGCTTGCAGCATAGCCGCGTTGCTAACAGGAATACTACTGTTCAGAAAATATGGAAAAACCTAGGCAGTGCAAAACATGAAAAAGAACCTAGTTGACATCAGAGCTTTGATAGAGGAAGCCGAAAACTCTGAACACAAAGAAGCATTCAAAATCCTAGACCGAAAACAAGACCACAGAATCGGCGTAGGCACGAGACTCGAACTACCAGACAAACAATCATTTTTCTTAGAAGTTCTTGTTTACCTGTGCTCTGACAAAGCTCAAGTCGACCTGCCTGCCTTGGAGAAAAAACTGAAGTTATTGAAGAAACTGCAAAAAAGAGGATACTCATTGAGCTGCCAAGACGGCAACTGCATCACCTGCGAAATCATCATGCCGCCACAGAGCCTGTCAGCAGAATACGAAACTATTGAGTCAACGACCAAAAAAATACTTTAAGAGCAAGAACGCGGGTTCAACCAAAGTCAACAGTAACTGTCTGGTTCTCAACCACACCGAACAATTCTTCCCCGCGTTTGAGACAGAAATCTTGTGGACACCCGCAACTTTGGGGCTACGATCATGGAAACCTGCGAGCTGATAATAGTCTTGTCGTGAGCCCTTTTGTTATATATTTGAAGATTGCATTTGGAATAGTTACATTCAAGGGTTGTGCACAAACATGATTCAGGTTTTTGGAGTCAAAGGCTTACCAGTAATTAAAAAGGGAGACGACCTAGTCGAACTCATCTGCAAGGCAGCTGAAAAGCAGCGGACTCCACTAAAAGACGAGGATGTAATAGTTGTTACCCATGTTGTCGCCTCTAGGGCTGAAGGAAGCATCGTCAACCTTGACGAGGTTGTTCCATCAGAGTTTGCAACAACCGTTGCCAAACAGCTCGACAAAGACCCAGCGTTGGTGGAGGTTATTCTAAGGCAGTCAAAGAGCATAAGGCGCATGGGCGCCGGACACCTAATCGTTGAAACCAAACATGGGTTTGTTTGCGCTAACGCTGGAGTCGATCAATCTAACGTTCCCGGCGGAAGAATTGTTGCACTGTTGCCTGAAAATCCAGACCGTTCAGCACGGGTTATACGCGGTCGGATAAGGAAGTTGACGGGAAGAGATGTGGCAGTTATAATCTCTGATACACACGGTCGCGCGTTTCGAGAGGGTGAAATCAACATAGCCGTAGGCGTGGCAGGCATAACTCCGATACGAGACAGAAGAGGAGAAACCGACCTCTTCGGATACGTTTTGAGAGTGAAGCAAACGGCCATAGCTGACGAACTGGCCTCAGCGGCCGAGCTGGTCATCGGACAGGCTAAAGAAGGAATACCCGTGGCAATTATACGTGGTTACCAGTATCCTAAATCTGACAAAGCAAGCGCAAGAATGCTTGTTAGAAAACGAAGAGAAGACCTGTTTATTTGATGTTCAATTATGTCTTGAGGCTTTCTTTAACCCTCTGCGCCATGTGCTTTCCCAAGTTCACTGCTTTCTCAAGGTCTTCTTTCTTGGGCGGTCCTCGAACTTCGAACGTTTCTAAGATTTCAAAGCCTGATTGTTGTAGGCGATCTGCAATTGTCTTCGCGGCGGCGCGACCCCACCCGTACGAACCGAACGCAGCGACCAATTTGGCCCTCGGTCTTAGTTCTCTTATGATTTCGGTTGCCATAATCGCAAGGGGATGAGGGTTGTTTAGAACTGTGGGCGCTCCGATGACTATGGCGCTGGCGTCCACGATGTCTCTCATAACATGAGACAAATCAGACACTAGCAGGTTGTAGGGAACAACTTCTATGCCTTCACTCGAAATCGCTTCCGTAATAGCCTTTTCCAAAGCTTCGGTTGACCCCCACATTGTCACATAAACCAAGACCACTCTTGGCTGAAGAGGACCTCGAGACCATTTCTCATAGGCGTCTAAGATTCGTCTAGGATTTCGATAGATGGGACCGTGACTCGGTCCTATCATTTTTACGTCGAGACCCTTTACTTTGTCCAGCGCCCGCTGAATGGCAACAGGAAAAGGCATCATTATCTCGGCGTAATACTTCTTCGCTTCAGGCAAGAGGCCTTCACCGAACTCATCGTCGAATAGCTTGCTCTTGGCCAAGTGCGCACCAAAGAAGTCGCATGGAAACAGAACCCCGTCTTCAACGCAGTACGTGAACATGGTCTCGGGCCAGTGCAACCAAGGCGCCTCGATAAATTTCAGTGTCTTTCCACCCAAACCCAGAGTGTCGCCGTCTTTAACCATAACTGTTCGCTCCGACGGCACATCATAGAATATTCTCGCCATCTCAACTCCCATTTTTGTAACAATCAGTTTAGCGTTTTTAGCAACTTCTAGGACTCTTGGTATTGCGCCTGCATGGTCTGGTTCCGCATGGTTCATAACAACATAGTCGATTCGTTCTGGGTTCACCATTTCTCCTATCTTTTCGAGCATCTCTTCCTGAAAATTCTTTTGAACTGAGTCGACAAGGATCACCTTCTCTTTACCAACAATCAGGTAAGCATTGTAAGATGTCCCGTTAGGCAGGGGAATTAGCGCGTCGAAGTACCGACGGTTCCAATCTTCAACGCCGACCCAAAAGATTCCAAGCGCAATTTCGTTTGTATACTTTGTACCCATGAAAACACACCCCATAAAGCTCTATCTTATATTAAGTTCTTTTTCTATCTCCATCACAAGATGTAAATATTCTTGATGCTTTCCCTCTCCGATTCTCTCCTTCTCAATTCTTTCAAATTTTTCCCACAGTTCTTTCTGTTCACTCGACCCGAGAACCTTGTCAGCCAAAGGATAAAGAATGTTATCCTCCTTCGGGATGTGCTGAGAGAGAAGCCGGGCGTAACCACGAGCATTTTCTATTATGGCTTGTTTGGCAGATTTGTCACCTTTTCCATACTTTTCAACAGCTTGAGCAAAAGCACGGACAAATTTTCGACCTTGGTCATGTTCCATTAACATCACTCCAATCGGACCGCCCTGTCTCGGAATTCCACGTTTTTCAACCACTGGAAACAAAGCGTCCTCCTCCTTTCCGTGATGGCAACTGTCGGCAAAGGTTCTTATGAAATCAATTGACCTCCTAAACAGATCCGGCGAGACTTCTTCTCCCATCTCTAATCTATCACAAGCAACGTTCAGCACTCTCAACATTCGCTCGATGACTCGGTGCTCCTCTCTCAAATCTTCAGTCACAGAAGTTACATGCAAAACTTTTTCACCCTGCCAAGAGTTTACATGAAAAACACCAGAGTCTATTAAGTTTTCTCTAGCTTTTTTTTGCGGATAAGCAATTGTTAGATTTTGAAGTTTTCTGTTTCGATAACCAGTTTTTCCAAGTCTATCCTCGTGTGTGCAGTGCTTAGTGCGCCCACTTTTCCTAGAAGGAAAAACACTCCATTTTCGATCAGGTGCATGTGATACCTAGTTAATTTTTCCTTGTCTGCACGAGCCACCGCATTGCTGTCTTGAATTTCTTCTTTCGTGAAGTGTGTGTGCCAAAGCGAACCCAAACCCGTGACCTGAACGTCAAGATTTTTGCGTTCAAAAACATCTTTAAGTTGTTTTCGCAGTTTGTCGCCTTCTCTGTTTAATCGCACGATCATTTTTCCATCTTGCAGGGCTTTTAGAGTTGCCAAGCCCGCTGTCATTGTTATGGGGTTGGCGCAGAAGGTGCCACCGTGGAAAGAAAACCTTGGACGCTCGTAGAGGAGGGGGTTCATGTGCTCCATTGTTACTTTCGAAGCTGTAATAGCGCCGATTGGGAAGCCTCCGCCCAAGATCTTGCCCAAAACGGTGATGTCAGGCTTGACGTCAAAGAACTGCTGGGCTCCTCCAGGTGCCAACCGGAAACCCGTGATTACTTCATCAAACACCAAAAGAGTGGCGTTTTCAGTGCATAATTCTCTAAGCTCCTTTAAAAAGTCTATTTGAGCTGGGATGCCGCCACCCGAGCCGAGCACAGGTTCAATGAAAACTGCGGCCAATTTCTCTTTTCTTAAAACCTTTCTTACAGATTCAATTTCATTGAAGGGTAAGACCATCGTGTCTTCTAGTGCGCCCTTCGTTAAGCCGTTCGATTCAGGAATGTTGAAGGGATGCTTCACCGCGATATGCAATGCATCGTAGCCGCCATGCCAGCCTCCCTCAAACTTGCCAACTCGGTCTCGTTGTGTTATCGCCCTCGCCAGCCTTGTAGCATACATCATGGCTTCGGTGCCCGAGTTAGAAAACCGAACCATTTGGGCGCTAGGAACCATCTTAACAACTTGTTCGGCCAAGGCGACTTCTAATTCGTGTGCCGTGCCGTAGTGTGTGCCAATGTCTAGTTGGCGCTTGACTTCACGCATGACATTAGGCGGGCTGTGTCCCAGAATGAGGGCGTAGTGGCCGATCCAAAAATCAATGTATTCGTTTCCGTCCACATCGTACAGTTTGCTTCCCTTAGCCCGCGCCGTGTAGAATGGATGAGGTTCAATGAAACGCAGAAAATATGAAACACCAGCCGGAAGAACCCGCTTGGCGCGCCCATACAGCTTCTTTGATTTCGAGGTCATGTTCAAATAGCGCCTAGTCAAGTCGAAAACTCTCCGTTCCACTCTAGGTAAAGAACAAGCGATTTTAAAGCCTAACGGCTCAAACAGAAGAAGTTATCTGCCTGTCAGGAGAGGCTTACTAGCTACCTTGATGGCAAATCAGGCTTTTGAGCCTTGAGTAGTCTCCACTTACCGATTATGTCTTTTCTGTATACGTGTAACATGCCACAGTGCATGCATTTCATGACCTTTGAGCTTCTTCGAAAGTCAAGTTCATAGAGTTCCAACTGTGAACCGCAGTTCCTGCATTTACCCTTCAGCGCTTTTGGAGGCCCCAACAAAGAATCATGCACAGATTTCCCAACTTCGCTCATATTGGTCTCCTTGAAAGATTGAACTCGTTTTGAACTTCCTTATTGCAGTGCCTGTGAGTTTAAGCGTTTATAATATTCTCGCATATTCAAGCAAATTATGAAAAACTGTGACTAATTTTCCAACTTTTATCATTTATAACAACCTCTCAAGTCAATCAAGACACCGCTTGCGGGCTTTGTGTAAATCTACGCCAAGCCACTGCATAAGTTAAAATACTCTTTTCATCAGAGTTTTGGCGATCCCCATTGACCATAGAGAAACATGTCGTCCTGTCTCTGTTAAGACTGACCCGCAACGGACCAGTGCGCAAAGAACTACTCCCAAAAAACGCAAAGGTTCCAACCCAAACAACTGAACAAGCACTAAGAAAACTTTCTCAAAATGATCTCTTTAACGAGCATGAAGGCGTAATTGAAGCCTCGCCCAGTCAACGCGTAAAAATAGCTGTGTACGCTTTGAGGCTGGCTGCGGACTTTGAGCGGGTATGCGGCCTTCTGTCTTGGAGTGAATTTGAGAGCATTGCGGCTCAAGCGTTTGAAGCTAACGGTTACCGAGTGATGAGGAACCTGCATTTTAAACAAGCATCAAGAAGATGGGAAATCGATGTCATAGGCTTGAAGAAACCTTTAATCCTCTGCGTAGACTGCAAGCATTGGAAACATGGCTGGCGAAAATCTGCCACAGCGAAGGCGGCTGAGGCTCAAATTGAGCGAACCGAAGCGTTTGCCAAAGCTCTCCCCAACTATTACAAAAAGGCGGGGCTCGAGGAATGGGAAACCGCCACACTCATCCCAATAGTCACATCGTTGACGCTAGGACCCTATAAGTTCTATAAAGACGTGCCAATCGTGCCAGTCCTGCAGATTCAAGATTTTATAAATGAACTTCCAGCACATGTTCATTTATTGAAAAGTTTTGATCAAAAACAGATTAAACGGGATAAGAATTTGCAAGAATTCAGTCAATAGAAGACTAAAATCAGACGATAAAATTGAAAATTGCGGTTAATCTGTAAATCTCGAACAAATTTGTTTCGAACTTGCGTGAGATTTTTAATTAAGAGTGGAAACTTCCTTTTGATTATTTTAAATTTTTTGATGTGAGCAGAATTTTGATGGGTTCTTGCGCTGGATTCGCGGCTGTTTCAATTGCTTTTTCGAATTCGGCGAGTGGAAACCTGTGAGTTATCAGGCCTTTAACGTCTAAAGCTTTCCTTCCAAGCATGTCCAACGCGAGTGGATACTTCAACGGGTTGAGGCGGACGCTGAAGAATGTGGCTTCGGCAGCGCTGTCAAATTTAATGCGCCCACTAAACTCGCCCACTAACGCTACTCTACCACCGGGCCTCACCAGCGCCGGGGTTTGTTCCACTGTTTCCTTTCTTCCCGCAGCCTCAATCGCTATGTCGGATCCTCCTCGAGTGAGCGATTTCACTTTGTTTGCGGCTCTCTCATCCTTGGGATTAATGCACACGTCCGCTCCATACTTTTCAGACAGTTTGAGCCGATATTCCTCAATGTCCACAGCAATTATTCGGCATCCACAAATCTTGGCTACCTGAGTCATCAAAAGCCCGATCGGCCCCTGTCCCAAAATTGTAGCCCAGTCACCAACTCTAGGCTGAATTAAATCGAAGGTGTGAAGTGCCAGGGCAACTGGTTCGAGCACCCCTGCCTCTTCAAAACTCAAATTGTTCGGGATAGAAAGAAGGTTTCGTTTGGGCGCCGCAATCAACTCAGAGAATAGACCGTCGCGTTCAAAGCCCATGAACCTGCCGTGTTCGCAGAGGTTAGGCCGACCTTGCTGACAATACGGGCAGTGTCCACAGGAAACGTCTGGGACTATGACTACCCTTTCATTCGTCTCGACGGTTTGACCGCAGGCGTCATGCCCAACGATTCTTCCTTTCTTTAGGTTTTTCCATTCACCCTTGTAATAATGGATGTCTGTGCCGCAGATGCTGCCCGCCCTAAACCGTACTAGGGTTTCGCCTCGTTTAGGCTTGGGTTCGGGCAGATCCTCAACTCTTATGTTTCTTGGCCCTCGATAGACAACCGCTTTCATGATGGTTCTCCTTGTTGATGGACAGATGAGCCGTTTTAGAGTTTAAGATTTCCCTCAAACTGTGGTTATCCTACTATTTCGACACTCACTCCCAACAGTCCAGGCAGACTCCTTCTGAAACGTGCCCTAACCAAACCGTTCTTTCCATGCGAGGCTACGATTTTGCCTCGTGTTGTGCGTTTTTGGACGACCCAAGCGACCTTTCTACCAATCAGCTTGGCGGCGTCATCCGCGGTTTTGACGTTTGGAAACCTAAGAATGCACTCTTTTGGGTTTTGTGTCTTCGGTCCCGTGCGAAAATTGACAATTGTGCCTCGAAGTCTGCCCAACAAATTGTCAGGCGAATTCATGCTCCAGCACCATTTTGGGGTTGCCTTAACTTATTCGAGTTCAAACTTGTGTCCTATGAACTTAACATCTTTGCTTTAGCAGCAATCAGATTCTTTGAGCGAGCACAATCATCCTAGAAGATTCCAGATTGAATTCTTGCTTTTCGTAGCCTCCATACAATTCCTTGATTGTCAATCCAGCTTCAGTGAGCAACTGTTTTATTCGAGTCAGCGTGTATAAGCGCACTTCGTGCTGAATCTCTTTAACTTCTCCATTGCCCTTTTGAATGAGAATCCACTGGCTTGTCAGCTTTGAGTTTTTCATGTCAAGTGAGCGTCTTTCAAGCAGGTAAAAGGATTCAAATTCTGCCCAGTCTCTTTCCCGAAAATTCTTAACCATATGGTCACGGTTGGATAGGTCAAGAAGGAATCTTCCATTCTTTTTGAGCGTTCTGTGTACCTCTGACAAACCTTTCACGTCTTCGTTTTCAGAGGGCAAGTACCCGAAACTCGTAAACATGTTTATGATTGCTCTAAAGACTTCGTTCCTGAAGGGAAAGTGACGCATGTCCGCCCTCACCAGAGGAAGCCTGACATCTGCATCCTTCATTCTCAGTTTGGCGATTGCGAGAAGATTCTTTGATAGGTCCATTCCAATGATGTCCCAGCCTCTTTTGCGCAGAACAATTGAGTGGCGTCCGGTGCCGCAGCAGAGGTCTAACGTAACTCCATTTTTGGACACTGAACCCTCAATGAAACCTGCTTCTTTCAGGGTATCCCGCACGTTAACTATGGCTTCCCAGTCTGCGCCCATATCGTTGAAGATGTTTGCATACCACTGATGTTTCTCGGATTTCCTAGAATTGTTCAATTGAACCACACATTTTTCAGAAGCAGTGCAGGTATTTGTTGTTTTCACCGTGAGAAGCAGTTTAATGTTGAGTTTCTAGTTGGAAACTGCTTTGTTCTTCCCTATGGACAACGAAGTCATCAGGTTTCTCGACCAGTTTAAAAACCCATTTTCGCCTGAATTTTGCACCTAAAACAGCCTTTTTTTGTGCGTAAGGTTCGAAGAAATTAAGGAAAAAGAAAAGCTTCTCCACCTGGTCTTTTGGGTAGTAGGCTCTCTCGGCTTTTGGCGCCTTCACCTCAAACGCCACGAGGCAGTCTCCTTTGGTTGCAAAAACGTCGGGCAACGGTTCACCGCTTGGAGCGCTAACCGGCACTCTGACGGCCTTAAAGCCGTTGATTCGCAGTTTGTGCACCAGTTCCCGTTCAGCTTCGTAACCCCTTTTCTTGATTCTCCGGATTTCTTTAAAGGTTAGTAGGCGTCCGTGTCGACCCTTACCCACTTTTCGTTTAGCCTGAGACGCTAGTTCTCTCAGCGACATAAGGTTTTCAGCTTCCCCTTTCCAAGGGACGGATTGCAAGTTTGATGAGGTCGGTCAGCCAGTCCGAGAACGTCTGGGCATTAGCATATTTTTGATATTTTTTCCTGTGTGGAACTTGAGAAATCATGCGGAGGCTTACCATGCGGTTAACGTAATACTTTGCTGTTGAGCGTGGAATCTTGGCTTCCTTGCTCAAGTCTCCACTGGTGAAAACAGTTTCCAACCGCGAGTAGGCGGAAATGACTTCAGCAGGGAAAGGCATGGATGAGTTGACTACTCTCTTGAACTCTTCTGTGGCAGTTGACATAGCCAAACCCTTCTTTTTAGTTAGGTAGAAGCTACTCTTATATGATTGATGTAAGTCGATAGCCTTCGTGTATCTTTCCGAAGCGCAAGTAACCGTCTTTCCAACGCATTCAAACCATTTCGCGGCCAGCTGCAAAAAATCCTAGGGGAATGGGAAGTAGTTTCTTGCCTGAAGACCTATGCTAATGCGCCTCAATATGAATTCTGGATTCATAAAAACTATTTAGAACATTGTTGTGCCCAATGAGTGATGGATATGACTCAGGCATCGATGCTTAAAATGGATAATCGAGAAGACGCAACCTTCGTGAACTTGAGCGGCGACCGTATCCAAAGAATCTTGGGAAATGTTGTCTATGACCGGGCCTTCTTTTTCTACGAGGACATCGGCAAACCCATAGGGGCACTCGCCATCAGCCTCTCAGACTTCTGCAACAAAATCAGCACAATTGCCCCTAAGAGCTTGGTTTTTCACCTGAAGCGCGGAGACTTTGAAAATTGGGTTCGAGAAATCATAGGCGACGCTGAACTATCTCAGCGAATAGGGAAACTCAACAGAAGCAAGGCGGTATTGAGGAGCGAGAAAACACTCAGAAACAAGCTACACGCAACAGTCAAAGAGCGCATCGCTGAACTTCAAGACCTATGGCATCACTCTCTAAAATGGCCAGCAAACGCGGTCAGTTAAATCAGCGGAAAAACGGTTCCGATCAACTTCTTCCACGGCTTTGCGATCATCTGTTTTCTATCTGTTTCGCTGCTTTTCACATTGTTCATTGCAAGAGCGGCAACTTTTTCACTCTTTAGCTAGGCTAAATACTTCAAATATGCCTATCGTGTCCATTAAGCTGTGAAAGGAGACAGAATTCGTCGTTAAGAAAGAGGGTTTACTTAAGAAATTGTAGTCTGGGCAATACGGCGTCTTCAAATTTCTTAAAAAAGGCAGACTTCGGCTTGTTTCTGTTTGATGTTCCTGATGACATTTCAGCTTCGATAGAAGAAATTAATCCGTTTGCAAATTTGATTAGAGCTTTTGCCTGCTTCTCTGTTAACTCTTTACCTTTTTGTTCTTCAAGTTCTTTGATGATTTCATTAAGAGCCTCTATCGCGTCTTGACCACGCAGGGTTGGAAACTGCGGAATTTCAATAAGCTGCATTTCAATCACCAAAACAAACTATTAGTCTATTTTCTATAAATATAGTCCTCTAAGCGTCGACATATTCTGAAACGTGATACATCTTATGGATGGTACAAACTAGCGAGCGAGCTAAACGCGTTGGCGCGTGTTTTCACTTTTCAAGAGCACAGCCTAGCGATGATAGAAACGCACGGTTTGTCTGGCTATTCTTTTTCCTTCTGCTCTTCTCCCTTTACTCCTTCTTTGATTCCCTTTACTATGCCTTTAGTTATTCCCCAGCCTTTCCTGATTCCTTTGCCAACAGCTTCCCCGGTTACCTCTGCAACCTCTTCAGCTTTACCTTTTTCTTCTTTTTTCTTCGGCATTATCTTGCCTCTAATCACCACTCGACTTTGCGTTTAATTAATTTTTCTTTTGTACACGGGAGGGAGAAACGGGATAGAGCGCGCGCACACGGAGGCTACTCCATAAACAATTAATAATCATTTCTTATGTTTTCTTCTGGACGAAACCGAATGAATACAAGCGCGCTCATTTCAGGAATTCTCTTACTGCTCATAGGAATCCTTTTCGAAGTTTTAACGCGCATTAGCAGATCGAGGAGTTTGTTGCGCGCACGCGTTTTTATCGTTGTAGGAATAATGGTAATAATTCTTGGTATTCTATACCCCTAATGTTGAGCATTTTTTGCGCGCGCGAAATCCATATTTCGTGTATTTGAAATTCATAAAGCATAGAAATCCTTGTCCTGTAATCGAAAGCATTCAAAGGAGATGTTGAGTGTTGGACAAGGAAACGGAACAAATGGTCAAGAAAGTAAGGAAAGAGTTGCAAGCGTTGAAAGCCAAGGTTGATCAGCTGGAAAACCGTGCCCTTTTGATGGCATATGAAGAATTGTCGTCAACATTGGATTAGCGAGTACACTATTTTTTATGTAGCTTTTGTATCCACTTTTCACGGTTCGGTTCAATGGACACGATAGGGTATTTTGTAGTGGTTTAGCCTCCCCAACCGCTGTAAAAGCTACCTTGTTTCTGCTTTCTTGTTCTTATAGAGAAAGAGCGCGGTACTACAGCTTTTTTGAAGAGGACCTTAATCGTTTCTTTGCCACAGACAACGCATTTGCCCATTTCTACAACCATAGGCTGCGAGGGAACCCTTACGGAAACATTTGGGAACTGTTAAAGGTTAGAGCCTACTCACAGCCAAACAAACCCTTAAGCAAACGGTTACAAACACTTGGGCCGTTTCCCTATTTTTTGTCCACACGTTTCTTCTTAAATTATTAACGCAACTTAAAACGATGCGCGCGCTCATCCCTCTTAGTCTTCTCATAGATTTGCTTGAGGTTCTCGTGTGTGCTCATTACCTTGGCGACTCGTAAAACCTAACTCGTATCAGCTTCAAAATGTATATGGCGACACCAATCCACAGCAAGATTGTTGCTCCCAATAATAGCCAAGACTTGATTAGGTATGTGTAAATGAACACGTCAGTTTCATTCATTCTTGAAAGAATTAGAAGCATACCTGGTCCACTTGGCCATGGAGAGAACGAACCGCTTGGGGCAGAGCGCCAAACCACTGCGCTGTCATTTTCATAAACATAGCGAGCAACATTATGAGCGGCAGTGGTGTATAGTGTAAGATAGACAAAAACGAAGAATGAAACAATTAACAATATGGTTGATTTCCTACCAAATCTCAAACCTACCACCTCAAGAAAAAGAACCTAACAGAGAGAGATAAAATTCTATAGTTAGAACAGAGAGACCAAGAGATTCTCGATTTCCGTGCGTCTAAGTTTCAGTAAATCTAAAACACTTTGCGGGGCGTGGCTAACAATTCTGTCCCATCATCGTTTTGTAGCCCTACACAAACCCTCAATATAGCCAAAAATGCGGTCTATTACCATACCCAAGCCGAATGATTATTTAGACTTCGAAAAACGTAGCCAAAAACCGACCTCAGACAACGCCAAAAGTGAATAAAATGCATTGAAAAAAAGGATAGAAAATTTAGCCATAAGCTCGACACTAACAATATTATGAGGCATCCTGTAAAGTTGACCTGTGTGGGGGCTCTTGCATCATAACATTTGAGATTTCGGATA
>Ga0315309_1001382_pt1 | contig 14525 bp, 12 predicted proteins | sample TDP4_MG_FD_203080 | JGI IMG/M metagenome (GOLD analysis project Ga0315309, IMG submission 203080) | Freshwater sediment microbial communities from Lake Towuti, South Sulawesi, Indonesia - TDP4 | ecosystem: Environmental > Aquatic > Freshwater > Lake > Sediment | place: Indonesia: South Sulawesi... | reverse complement strand
AAATTCTTAATTGATGTGTCTTTAAAAGAAATGTGTAAGAAAGTGTCAATTCAAGAAATGGAAAAATATGTAAGAGATATTATGCAAGAAAAAAAGGGATTGGGTCATGGAAATACCTATTTGAATTTAGAGAAATTGAAGAAGGCAATAAGCAACTATAGGGACTCAATTAACGCAACAATGGATAATGTGCGGAAATTCCTATATCAAACAAATTGGACTAACATGAAAAAAATCAATATCGAAGATTACATACTTCCAACAAAGAGACGCAAATATGTGAAAGCAAGAGAAGAACTTGAAAGTGCAAAGCAAGCAGTTAAAGAAGGAAAATATGAAGATGTTCTAAATCATTTAAGACCAGCTATAGAATTAGCAATTAAGGAAAGATTTGGCTTCACAAGAATCTCAATAAAGGCTTTTTTAATAGATGCCGAGAAATACAACTTCACTTTACCTTCCTACACTATGCTCTATGATTATTACGATGAAGGCTCTCATAGACTTCATTCAGGTCGGCTCAATACTCCTTTTGAATGTCAAAAAGCTTTAGATTTCGTTGATGATTTCATTGATAACCTTGAATTGATTAGTATCTCCCAAAAAGATATCGATGATTTCAAGAACAAGAGTACGGCTGTTGAGTAGCACCAAAAAACTTCTTCAGTCTAAAAAACCTGAGAGGGTCTACGCGTATTGGCTGATTTTCTCTTCTAAAATACGCCTCTACAACAAAGCGATAGAAGCCAAAGTTCAATGTATATATAAGAGGGGGACGTCTAGTCTTCGCGGAGCACCAGAAGAGAATCCAAAAAAACCTAGAGGGGGTCTACCCTATTGCAACCGAAAGACTCCAAAAATATATCAGATGCCCATTTTTGCCTTAATCTTCGGAATAATATCCTTCTGTATCTGCACTATGCCAAACGTTGTAATCCTATATTTGTCATCAGCAACCTTCGCAACCATATCGCTCTTAACAAGTTCCCCAAGCCTCGTACTCACAATCTTCCCACTCTTCCCAAGCCTAGCCTGCAACTCCTCCTTACAAACACAGTCACCCCCAACCAAACCCAAACCAAAACCCACATAACCCGCCAAAAGCCACAACAACAAACACTCATTATCCGTAAGCCTATCCTTACTCACAAGCAAATTCGCACCTTCCCTAGAAAAACCAATCAAACCCTCACAATCCCTAACAAGCCCCTCCAAATCAACACTCAAAACAAGCCTCCTCGCAACACTAAAAGACGGAACAAACTCGCCAAAAAACCTGTTCAAACTCAACCAAACATCCTCAACACTACCAGAAAACGTCTGCTCAACATCACCAAACCTAACATGAACCGTAACTTGTTTCACTTCACCCAACTACCCACACATCCACATCATATTAGAAACAAAGTAGACATTTTAGTTTATTATTCTTATTTTCTTTCGCGTCACTATGACAAGTTTCTTCTGAAGTTCATCTAACTTTACCTTTTTTAAGACTGCGTTAAGCGTTTCAATAATGTTGACGGATGTGGGAGGCTTCACCCTTATAACAATAACAGACAATGAACCTCGGAAAACATTATGGTAGATATAACCAAAGTCTGCGTCAAGTGTAAGTATAATCATATTATTCTCTGCTGCATATCTTGCGACGTTTTCATCTTTTGCTCCTCGAAGACCAACTTCAGAGACTCCTTTGAAATTTAGGCCTCTTTTCTTAAGCCACTCCACAACGCTTCTTGGCACATTTTCGTCAACAAGCAGCATTTGAGGCAATTTCCAGCCTCTAAAGGGTAACAGTTACCTCTCTCTCCAAAAGCTTTGAAGCGTAAAGGAGAGCAGCCTTAACATCTTCCTCTCGGAGTTCTGGATATTCCTTCAACACATCCTTGACAGTCATACCGCCAGCAATCAATTCTATAATCAAATACACAGGAATTCTCGTACCTTTAATCACAGGTTTCCCAACAAGTATGTTTGGATCAACAACAATTCTATCCAACAATTCCCCCATCCTAGTCACCTCTATGTGATATTCAGATTCTTACCATTACAATGTTGTGTGTTCTATTTTAATCATTTGCCCTCACCACATATTTGGCTCCAAATAGAGGGGCTCTACACTGTTGCACGCACACACACGCACAAACCTAACCCATCTTACCCCGAAGCCTAGCCAAAACATCATCCTCAATCCACCTTTCACCCTGCACAGTCAACTTAAACTCTGGCCTACCAGGATCTGGCTTAAACACTTGACCCCTCTTAGTCATCTCATTCAAACGCGCAGGAACCATACACTTAATCCCACTAGACTCCAAAAGCCTCTGCACCTGCGCCGCCGTATTCCTCTTCTCCTCAGAAGTATACAAAATTAACCCAATCGCTTCATAATGAGTCAGCTTCTCACGAGTTATCACCACCGGACCCTCAGTAGTAAATTCAACAATGCCTTTTAACTGAGCCGTCGACGGAACTAACCTACTTGAAACCAAACTTGCAACCTTCTCCATAAAATCCTCTGGAAAAGCCTCCAGTACGCTGAGAATTTCCTCAGGACTCTCACCCTCAACCACAATTTCACCAAAAGGCGTCTTAACCTTCGCTTTAACCTTCCTCATTTCGCATCTCCCTTCAACCTAACGCTTCCTTCTCAGCGAGAATATAAACATAGCCAGCATCAGTCTTCCAACGCCTAACCTTACGCTTCCTAACAAGACCCATAAGAACCCCAGGCAAGACTCGCCCTGAGAAAATAAGTTCATTAGCCTTCAAAGCTTCTTTCAATTCATTAACTGTCCGCGGCCGCCACTTCCCCCAATCAGTCTCAAGAATCCTCAAAACAGCCTCATCACATTTCTCCGTCCGCAAAATCTTCGGAAACTTCTGCGTAACGCCCTCTTCTTTCGCAGCCTCCTTCTTCACAGTCAACGTCGCCACCGTCTTAGGCTTCAAGCCTTCAAAAGCCTTGTAAACATCCGCCACCAGACTCGACAAATCCTCCCTAACCGTTCTCAAAACCTCCTCACGAACCCCACAAATCTCCAACTCATACTCACCCAACCTCACACGAAAAACAAAATTCCCACACCTTTCCTCAACAATCCTACCCTGCAAACTCATCCCCCAATATACAAAAGCAATAACCCCTTTTAGAATTTACGTATTTCGATACATTCCGAAAAAGGAATATCATATTAAATATTAAGATACGCTACAATTAGTTGTGCAACCGCCAAAAGACCAGAGGAATATGTTTGGCTAAAAAAGGAATATCCATATGGCTTTTAAGCTCCTTAACTTTTATAGCTCTTCTGCATCTGATTGAATCAATTTCTGTCTTGGTTTTTAACAATGAAGTCAGACTCCTTCAACTTTATCCTTTCATAAACGAAAAATTGCAAGAAGTAACGCCCATAACATATTTTTGGGTAAGCGCCGCTGCAGCCTTCATTTTATGGGGCATAACCTGTGCAATAGCCTTTACAAACCCCGTGGAAACTTTCCTAAACAAGATACTTTCGGACGCTAAGACACAAGGCGCAGTTGAAGCCCAATTATTGGAAGAAAAAAGCGAAATACTTGACGCAATGAACGAAACAATAGAATCAAACAATGAGACTCTAGCGCATGTGAGAGACTTAACCTATAATGTAAGAACAGAAGTTAAGGAAATCCACCCATTAAAAGACAGCATAGAAAAAATGAAAACGGAACTAAGCACTTTAAAGAAGGAAGTCAAAAAACTTGAAGAAAAAGTGAATTTTCCAAACCTATGCCCAGCATGTGGAAAACCATTGCTACCAGAATTCAAAATATGCCCATACTGCGGCGAAGACATGAAACTACATCAAGCCGCTGTCATTACACTCAAGGAATACAAATGATCGTATGCTAATTCAAAATATCTCTAAGCTTTTCCTTCAATACTTTGCTTACTAAGGCAGCATTGACTTTGCCCCGCATACTCTTCATTATAATTCCCATAAGAATGCCAAAGCTGTCTTTACCACGTTCCTTAATTAGCTTTTCATTGTCTGCGATTACTTTTTCAATGAAGGTTTTCAACTCGCTCTCAGAAACTATTTTCAAACCAAGATTATTAATTGCATCCTGTACACTCTGGTTTTCATGTTGTGATAACCAAACAACAACATCGAACACAACTTCCTTTGTTAGCTTTCCAGCGCTTACACTTTTGAAGATTTCACGTATTCGATCCTCTGAAACTTCATCCACCTGAACGCCGTCGCGTTTTAATGCCCTCAAGGTTTCAGTCAGAAATGCTGCGACTGTTGTTGGTGAAACATCGCTTTCCTTTATGATGATTTCGAATAGTTCGCTATATTCGGAATCCAGAATCTGCTTAGCTAATTTCTGGTTTAGCCTATATTCCTTCATTAAACGTTCAAGTTTTTGTTCTGGGAGTTCTGGCAAACATGAGCTAATCTTTTTTATGTAATCTTCTGTTATCTGCGTTGGTGGAATGTCTGTTTCTGGATACATTCTTGCGGCTCCTGGCCTCGGTCGCATGTAGCGTGTTGTTCCATCTGGATTTGGTGCTCGGGTTTCTTCTGGCACCCCTTTTATGGCTTCGCGGGCTCTCTCTATAACTGCTTCTAGCGCGTCTTTAGCGTTTTCTGGGGTGTCTGCGACAAATATTATGGCGTCTTGTTCTTCGGCTTTTGTGGCTTTCTTTAGCTCTTCAATTTCTTCTGCTGTTATTCCGTATGCTGGCAATTCGTCTGTGTGAAATATTCCGCCAACTTTTCCCCAGAAACGCGCCCTATCAGCCATTTCTGTTCCAAGACGGAAATTTGGAACAAGCTCTCTCTTCAGAAAATCCTTAAATTTTGACAACTTAGCTGCTAGAACTTGTTGATTTTTATCTAAGGCTTTACGGATAACCTTACATTTTGTTTGCTTAAAGACATTTGTTACATCAGAAAATTCTTCTTTTATATCCTCTCCTTTCGCCCCACCTTTCTTGAGTTCTTCACTTATTTTTATGAGATTTAGTTGGCGTTGAACTTCGTATTCCACAACAAGCGGAAGCAGTTCAAGTTCCTGCAATCCCTTAATTTCTATTAACGCGCCGTTTGGAATTGATATGTTGATGTCTTGGCGGATTGTGCCCAGACCACGCTTAACTTTTCCGGTAGCCCTTAAAATTGTTCCAATTGCTAATGCGATTTCTCCTGCTTCTTTTGGCGAATTTATGACTGGTGCGGTTGCAACCTCTATTAATGGTATGCCCAAACGGTCTATGCGATAACATATTATGTTGCCTTCTTTCTCGCCCATCTTTCTCGCCGCATCTTCCTCTAGACTCACATGCTCAAGAGGAACCATCTTTTCCCTAATTTTTACCTCGCCGTTTAAAGCCACAACGCATGTCCTTTGGAAACCCGTTGTATTCGAGCCATCAATGACAGTTTTACGCATTACGTGAATTTCATCAACAGGCTTTGCCTTCATCATTAGTGCTGCTGTTAAGGCTATCTCCACTGCTTCCATGTTTAGGGGGTGAGGCGGCTCTTCATCCATTTCGACAAGGCATGAAGTTGCTGTGTTAGCTTCATAGAGGATTTTTACTCCTTTTTGGAATTCGAAATATGCTGCAGGGTCTATCTGACCTAGTTCGCTTTGCGTAGGTCGAAGTCTGCGCAGAAAAGTGATTTCTGGCTCTTCTTTGAAAAGTTCTGGTTTGCAGTTGCAAAACAATTTCGCAGTAGTATCCAATTGCTGGTGGATTTCTAAACCAACTTTTAATCCAAGATTTTCATAATTGATTTCCAAGGCAGTTATGTTCCTCCTTATTGGTTGCTCGTTTCTTGAGGAATGGTTCGCGGTGAAAATTCTCCCGCAATGTTTGTTTTCAACAGTTTCTTGGCTTCTTCAGCATCCTTTGTTTGTCCAAAAATCCACATAAGTTTAACAAAGGCTGTTTCTGACAGCATATCCCCTAAAGGAATTACACCTAAGGCTAGCAGGTCTCGTCCTGAATCATAAACGTTCATGTTTACGCGTCCCCAAATGCATTGTGAAGTCATGGCGACCACAATATTGTGATTTGCAGCGTTTCGTATAGCTTCAAAACAATATTTGCTCACATGCCCTAAACCTGTCCCTTCAAGAACCATGCCCTTATAACCGTTCTCTACATGCCAATCAATCAATGCCGGGTTCATGCTAGGATAAAATTTTACTAAAGCAACTTTCTCGTCAAATTCTGGCCTTAAATTTAGCGTTTTAGCAGAGTCACGTCTCCTATAACCTTCTGTCAGCATGGTTATTTTTTGGTCTTGTATTCTTGCTATTGGCGATGCATTTACGGATTTGAAGGTGTCCCTTCGGCTTGTGTGGCATTTCCGAACTTTTGTCCCCCTGTGGAGTGTTATGGATGTGTCTGATGGTGTTTCATGCATGGCTACTGTTACCTCGGCGAAGGGAGCTTTTGCGGCTGCTGTAACCGCTCCTATAAGGTTTGTTGCCGCGTCGGAACTTGGGCGGTCCGCTGAACGTTGTGAACCTACAAGTATTACTGGAACTGGCAAGTTTTGTAATGCAAAGCTTAGGGCCGCTGCTGTGTAACCTAAAGTGTCTGTTCCATGGGCTATTATGACGCCTTCAACACCTTCAGCTATTTTTTTAGAAACAGCCTTTGCTATTTCTGTCCAATGCTTGGGCGTCATATTTTCGCTGAAAATGCTGAATAGTATTTGGGCGTCTATGCGTGCTATGTTGGCTAGTTCTGGAACAACACTGTATAAGTCACTTGCTGTTAGGGCTGGTCGCACTCCTCCTGTTCTATAATCTACGCGGCTGGCTATAGTTCCGCCAGTGCTTATTATAGCGATTTTTGGCAGTTTTGGGTCTTGTTTTGGTGGCGGAGGCGGTACGAAGGTTAGTCTTGCTCCTTTACCTATTTTCTCTATGTTCGTTTTTCTTGTTACGTATATGCCGATGTTATAGCCGCTTTTTAACTTTATTACTACGTGTTTTTCGTCGCCATATTCTGAACGGGGAATCAAAATTCCTTCGTAAACTTCCCTATTCTTTCTTATGCGTATCATGTCGCCTATTTCAGCTTCAGCTCTTTTGATAGCTTTCAATGCCTCGCCTTTGTAGCCCGAAAATTCTTCTTTATCAGTCATTTTTGGCTCTCCATCATTTGAAGTTTGAGAAGGCTAATATGCTTTTTTATAGGAAGATAAATTAAGATTATTGAAGAAACCAAAATCGACCTACTTTCTATTTTTATCTTGTTTCTGAAGTAATCTGCTCTTTCATCCAATATGCCAGAACTTTCTTACCGTACAAAGAGACTGAAAGATAACCCACCTTCAATTGCAATTGCCTTAGGAGGTTTAATGCTCTTAATTGGTTATCCTTCAAACATTGAAGGGCTAATCGTTGCTGGTTGGGTCTTCTTCTTTGCTGGAGTTATATTACAGATTTTTTGACTATCTAAAAAATAAAGAAAAAAAAGTTATAGCACAACCAACAGAACTATTTGAGAGGACAAAAATGCAGAAACCCGATTTAAGCCAAATGTGGGAAACTTTCATAAAAATGTCATGGGAGGATATACGTTTAGGAAGACATGTTAACATACTTCGATTTAAAATATCTCCAATGGTTTCTTGGTTGAAGGACAACGGCGTAATAAACTGGTATTGCTTTCTGATACATGATAGAGGTAGCGGAGTTCCAACAACTGAAGATGATGATAATCCATATTTTCATATTAGGTTTGCACTCGAAAAGGATGTGGAGTCTGACGAGTTTCTTTTATCGCTTCCCAATTATTGTATCATGACAAGGAAGATGGAACGCAATCAAGTTGAATCAATTAGTGGTATTGATAAATCTCTATTGAAAAACGAAGAAATTGAGGAAGCATGGAGAATTATTGGAGAACAATCTGAATGGCTTTTAGAGATGTTAAATATTCACAAAGAAGATGCTGACATACCTCTCCAACATGTTGCACAGTTTTTGCATTTTTTCGCTAATATTACTCAACTGCAAGTTAGATGAAAATTGAGCATCTGCAAGTTTTTACATGTAAGAAGTGTGGAAAAGTTCTAGTAGAACAAAGGAACTAATTAAAATGAAAGACAGGTAATAAACATTGTGTCCTAAAGCTATAGAAGGAAGATATTTGCTCAATGCAAAATCTGAAGAATCTTTTTCTCTTGTTCAAAAAGCCCTAGTTGAGCTCAACCTAAAAGAATTGAAAATAAAGAAGTCAGTTCCTTCATCTTACATGCTTGCGGAATACAAAGCTGGATGGTTGGATAAAAGAGAAATCGAGTTTACATTCAGAGACAAGCAAAACAAAACTGAGGTTTCGATTAAATGGTTTTATCCATCCTATGAAGGATATGAGTCACTATTCAGCAAAAAAGACTATGCTCTTATTAAAGCAGGAGAGCACGAAGCAAAGCAGAGAACGGAAAGTCTGTTTAACGAATTAATAAGTAGGATAGGAGCCTCTGAAGTTCCAACAGTAGAGGAAGTAAAGACTGTTAAAGAAATAGTAAGAGAAAAAGAAGTCATCGTTAAAATCAGATGCTCTTATTGTCATAATCTTTATGATGAAACTCTCAATAAATGTCCTCATTGTGGAGCAAAGAGATAGAATTTTGTAATCTTATCAAACAGAGCTCTTAATCCACTCTTAGTCTCGGTTCGGTTTAAATTTTTCATTATCTCTAAATACTGTTTGCTGATAACCTCTAAGCTGATTATTGGCAATATTAAAAATAAAAAGACCAGAACACACACGGCAATCACAAAAACTACAAGAAGAAATCTTTTATGGTTCAGCCATATCCTCGCCTCAATCTTAAGTTATAACAGCCCCAACCTACCCTACAAATCATATTTGGCTCCTAATAGAGGGGCTATTCGCTGTTGCACGCACACAAACACTCACTCAACCCAACATTTTTGACACATAAACCCCATCATACCCATACCCAAACCGCATATAGTACTGTTTTGTTCCTAAAGCACTTATAACTAAAATCTTTTTTAAATCATAATCTTCTCTGGTTATGCGTTCTGCCTTAGTCAATAGGATACCGCCGTAGCCCTTGTGTTGCCATGCCTTGGCCAAGTGTTTGCCAACTGGCACTAAGGGTCCATAAATGTGAAGTTCACGGAGTATGGAACAAGGTTCTGTTTTTATTTCTGTTCTGTGGGCTTTTTCTGAGGGAATTCTTAACCTTAAATAGCCTATTAAAACGTCATTTTCGGGGTCTTCTGCTGAAATAAAGATTTCCTTTCCTTCAGACGCCTCATATTTTGTGGTTAAAATCTTGACTTTATCCGGGTTAGGTTTAACTTTATCGATTGTCATTCGGTGCCCTACTTCCCTACAACGTATACATCTGCACTCTATGCCTTGTTCTTTTAATTTTTCCCGAACTAATTGGCGTAAGTTGCTCCTATTCACACCAGCAATTATTAATGGTGCGGGAATATCGCGTTGGACACGCATTATACGTATCCAAGGCGGAACAGTCTTCTTTATTTCAACGATTAAGTTTGCTGCTTCTTCGTTTGCATAGGGGATATACTTGCCTTCACGATACCATTCGTAGGCTTTTGTGCCTTTCAAAACCAAGCATGGGTAAATCTTAATCATGTCTGGCTTAAAATTGGTATTTGTGAAAATTTCTTTAAAGGCTTCTAAATCTTTTTCTGGATTTGAACCGGGAAGTCCAGGCATCAAATGGTATACTATTTTTAGCCCAGCATCCTTCATTATGCGTGTGGCTTCAATTACATCTTGGACTGTGTGCTTTCTGCCGACTAAATGGTATATTTTATCGTTTGGATTTTGAACACCCATTTCTACCCGTGTTACACCCATGTTAAGTATATTATCTACATGAGTTTCTTTAGCCCAGTCTGGTCGTGTTTCTACAGTAATGCCAACATTGCGAATTCTGCTTGTTTCCGCATTCTTTTTAGCTTCTTCAAGACTAGCGGATTTTTTATCTGTAATGGCGTCTAAACAACCCTGAATAAAACATGTTTGATAATCCAGTGAAGTGGCTGGAAAAGTTCCACCCATGACAATTAATTCTACTTTGTCAATATTATGTCCTATAGCTTGTAGTTGTTCAATACGGCTTTTAACCTGTAAGTAAGGATCGAACTGATTTTGCAATCCACGCATTGCAGCAGGCTCAAAACCAGTATAGCTTTGAGGCACACCAAAGGGCGGTCCGCCTGGACAGTAGGCACATGGTTCAGGCTGAGGGCATGGATAAGGCTTTGTCATAACGGCTATTACTGTCACACCTGAAATAGTGCGTGTGATTTTTCGGCGCAGGAGTGGCAGAAGCTTGGACTTTTCTCTTACCTTTAGCAAGCATATTATTTCAGCGTTAGAAGGCATCTTGCTAAGCTTGTACTTGGCGGCAACTTGCATTTTAACATTATTAACATCATCAAAAGTAGGTAATTGGATACGCATTAAACTTTCAATTATTTCTCTTAAGGCATTGTTTTCGCTCAAATTAACGTCAACCATAATAGAGTAACATAGAACAAACAAATAAACTCCGCTGAGAAAAACTTGTGCGCAAGTAACTAGAGTTAAATCTTAAAATTTTCGTTAACGTACCTCACTCTTCCATCAACAAGTGTCATCTCCACTGCAGCTTTCTTAATATCATCGGGTGAAATGTTGAACAGATTATCCGACAAAATGGTTAAGTCTGCAAATTTTCCAATTTCTATTGTTCCCTTCTTACTTTCTTCAAAGGAAGCGTAAGCAGCATTCGAAGTGTAAGTTTTTAAAGCTTCTTCCACTGTGAGGCTTTCTCCGGTAAAGCTTTTTCTTGCTACTGCTGCCCAAATGCCCAGCAAGGGGTTTATGGGTTCAACTGGGCAGTCTGAGCCAGAGGTAACAGTTAATCCTTCATGCATAAGCGTTTTAAATGGGTAAACCCAACGCGCTTTGGGTTTGCCTACACGGTCAACAACCCAAAAATCAGAAGCAATAAAATGAGGTTGGACAGATGCTATTAAGTTCAAACGCTTCATTTGTTTAATCAGTTTGGGATTAAGAACAGAGCAATGCTCAATTCGGTGCCTGTGATTTTCTCTCGGAAACTCTTGCAAAGCCTTTGAAAAAGCCTTTAAAACAATTTCTATGGCGCGGTCGCCAATAGCGTGAACAGCCAACTGTAAACCAGCCCTATGCGCATTTAAAACAAGTTTGTCCAATTTTTTTTGCGTATAGAGCATCATGCCTTTTGTTTCAGGTTTATCGAAATAAGGCTCTTTTAAGGCAGCGGTTCTTGCGCCTAAGGAGCCGTCAGCCAGAATTTTTATGAAGCCTATTTTAACCATGTCGTTTCCGAAGCCCGAAACCAATCCTAAACTTGCTATTACATCTAAAAGTTCTACTGGAATGCCCAAGTAAACCCTTAAGGGCAGTTTTCCCTCTGAATGAAGTTTCTGTATGGCACGTATTTCATCTGCAGAATCTACAATCCAATGAACACTTGTAAGCCCTGCTTCAACAGACTTCTGACATGCTAATAAACAAGCGTCTTCGAGCTGTTTCGGGCTTGGTTTCGGTATGGCTTTCCATATGAGTTCTAAGGCGTTTTCTCGTAAAATTCCGTTTGGCTCGCCAGCAGCCTTATCTGAATCTATTTTTCCGCCTTCGATGGTTGTTTCTTCTGTTACGCCAGCTAATTGTAAAGCTTTGCTGTTAACAACTCCTACATGTCCGCAAACGCGGATGAGAAAGATTGGCTTATCACCAAGAGCCTCATCTAAATCCCAACGGGTGGGAAAACGCTTTTCAGCAAATTTTTCTTGGTCCCATCTTCCGCCCAGAATCCAATATTTTTGAGGATTGTTCTTGGCGTATTCTCGCAGTTTTTGTTTGACTTCGCTTATTGATTTTACATTTCTCAAGTCTAAGCTCTGCAAAGACCATCCAAAACCAGTCATGTGCACGTGACAATCAACAAATCCTGGAACAACCGTACTTTTTTTGGCGTCCATCACTTTTGTTTTATTGCCTATGTATTTTTTGATTTCCTCATTGGAACCCACAGCGATTATCTTTCCATCGTGAACGGCTATTGCTTCAGCCTTAGGCTTTTTGAAATTTAAAGTTATTACATTGGCGTTTAAAATTGCAAGCGAAGCATTTAACATGCTGCTAAAATTATGATTTTGAAAAATAAAAGCTTTAAATCCAATTCTGCCCGGGTTTTCTTTGCAGCATTAATCGCTTTTCATAATTTCGTCTATTTTTAACCCTCGGATTAGGGCCTTTCTTTGGAGTAGGCTGTATTTTAGGAGTCTGTCCCCTAACTTTTCCAGCCTTGGAAAGCGAACCGTGGGTCGGCATTCAAATTCACCATTTTTAGCAAGAGCATATAGTAACTCTTAAACCTTTTCTTATACCATTTTCATTTATGCGGGGGTCGCCGAGCATGGCCAAAGGCGTAGGCTTCAGGAGCCTATCCCGCAGGGGTTCGTGGGTTCAAATCCCACCCCCCGCACTTGAAATTCAGGCACATTCAGAGCTTGTTTCGGCAAAATAAGCCCAATTCAGGGTGTTGTGGAAGCATTGTGCGGGGGTTAAGAATTGAACACTTGTTTACCGGTAAAATCTAAGTAGTTAGAGACACAATATACGAGTCGTGTGGAGATCGCGGACTGTAGTCTAGGCGCCTCACGTGAGGTGAATCAGTTGGTTAAGAAAGGTTCTCTTAAGGTTGAGCCAGACAAAAAGGGTTCACTCGTCAGCGTCGTGAGGATGGATCCTCATTTATCCTATATTGGAGTCCCTGATCTGCTCCGAGCAGTGATAGACAAGCATGATAAGCAAGCGTGGACTGAGATTAGACGCAAGATTGACTACACTTACACCAACATCGATAAGATGCTTCGAACGTTGAACGAAGAATCCCATTTTCTCACGAAGATACGAAGAGAACTTGAAAAAGGTAGGATATTACTGTTCAAACCAAACCTTGTAGTCCCCACAAACATAGACCCAAACACACATGGACCAGGCCCAGGACACACTGCCTGCACCGAGTGGCCCTTCATAGCCGCACTTATGAGGTGGTTCCATGAAAATCTCCCCATAAGCTACTCGCGGATGGCCCTCGGTGAAGCGGCAAGCGTTTCCACGTTTACCGCGGCCATATACAATCAAACCCAGCACCCAGGAAGGAAGATAACAACCGAAGCCGTGTTTGAGGGACGATCCGGCGACTTCTACGGAGGATGGGGCTTCTACTTTGTGAGAAGATACCTAAGGGACACAACAAATAATCCTGATGACGACCCTATGCTTGGATACGAGGAGAGCATATCCGGAAAATACTTGCCACCTGGAAGAGTAGGTCATAGGATGATGGTTTACGATCTTAACAAACTCAACGATGCCAAGGGTAAGGCCCGAACGGTACCGGTGAAAGACGGCGTGAACTACCGTGAGATAACTCTACCGAAGGTGCTGGCAGGTGGTGAACCAGGAAACTCGAAGGATCTCAAGGACTACCCGGGGGCGGTTCTAGTGAATGTTCCACGGCTCAAACTCCATGGATTAGATCTTCTGACCAACGCCATTAAAAATCTAGGGATCGGGCTATACCCAATGGAGATCGGGGAAACAGATGAGCCTCGAGACACTCACTGGAAGTATAGCTACCCTTATATGGAAATCCCAGGATTGAAGACAGAGATCCCCCACTCAGTCTGGGTTCCAGATTTCGACGAGAAGACGGGGCTTCCAACAAAAGGAAAAGACGGGCAATACACGTTGAGGAAAACTGGGGGGATAAAAGCTACCCAAGTAGACATCATTAAGGCTACTATCGATCAGGGGGTCTATATACTGCACGTAATCGACGCCATCCAGACTGTGAACATCAACCACACCGGAGATCCGAGCGCCAAAGAGGTCCCAGAAGGGCTAGCCCTCGCCTCCGAGAATCCAGTAGCGGTGGACCTGCTCTGTGCCAGATATGTCTTCAAGAACGTGCCACGCAAGGAAGCCAAGAAGGCGAATCTCGGATCAGACTTCCTTCAGAGGGTTCCATCGCCAAGAATCAAGGGAGGATGCATAGTAAGCGGTGAGGCATACGACTCCCCCCTACTTAGGTATAGCCTATACAGTTACGCTGAGAAGCGCGGCTTGGGATCACAGCTATACCATGTGGTAGGCTGGGACGACGTGGAGAAACTCCCCCTAATCTCTGTCGATGGGCACATAGGATCAATCAGAGACAACAATTATAGAGAACTAATCACAAGGGAGTTTTACTATAATTCAACTAACCTTCTCTGGGGGCTTCAAAGAACCGCCTTCGACTACCTGCGTTCGAACGACAAGTTGACCAAAACCAATTATCTGCGAAAGATCCTCGATGCGTATGACGAGAACGGTGACGGAAGACTTGACTACGACGAAATGGGAAGGGACGCCTTCTGGCACACCTATCTGAGACTGGCAGCATATTGCTATA
>Ga0315309_1001381_pt1 | contig 14526 bp, 8 predicted proteins | sample TDP4_MG_FD_203080 | JGI IMG/M metagenome (GOLD analysis project Ga0315309, IMG submission 203080) | Freshwater sediment microbial communities from Lake Towuti, South Sulawesi, Indonesia - TDP4 | ecosystem: Environmental > Aquatic > Freshwater > Lake > Sediment | place: Indonesia: South Sulawesi... | reverse complement strand
AAGTATCGTTGCTTCTTCCAGTCCACAATGAAGCCGAAATCATAGAGAGAATAATACTTGAATTCTACAATGAAATAGGCATGAAAATTCCTTTGAACATCTGTGTTTCTGAAGATGGCAGCACTGATGGCACTAAGGATGTTCTTCGTCAGCTGAATGAAAAAATACCTATGACATTGGTCTTGGGAGAAGAGAGAAAAGGTTACATGAGAGGAGTGAAAGACGGCTTGAGAAAGACGCACTCAGAATACGTATTCTTTGTTGACTCGGACGGCCAACACATCGCAAGCGACTTCTGGAAACTCTATGAAAAGCGGAAAAACTATGACATGATCGTGGGACGAAAAATCAAGCGAAGCGACCCAGCTCACAGAATTGTTTTCTCGAAGGTATTTCACTTGTTTGTGCGAATCTTGTTCAGGCTTCCCCTTCATGATCCCGACACCGCTTTCAGGTTGATAAATGTAAATGTCATAAACAGAGTTCTCGAAGAGACAAAGTTTCTCGACTACAGTTTCTGGACAGAATTTACCGTGAGAGCGTATGCAAAAGGGTTCAAACTGGCAGAAGTGCCTGTCGTTCACAGGGGTAGATTGAACGGCTCAACTCGTTTGTACAACTCTGGCAGACTCTTTAGCATAGTCGTAAAGCAACTGGTTGGCTTGTTCAAGCTCTGGAAAGAAATAAACGCACAAAAGGTCCGAGGGTCTGCAAAAGGTTTGTCAGAAAACCGTAAGGGAACTTTGAAGAAATTGTTCGCTGGCGTTAACTTCGCCTTATTCGTTCCTGTCAGATGGCAGTTTGTATGAAGATTCTAATGATCTCTCCCGACGCTCCACCCCACAAGGGAGGCATAAGCCGTCTCGTAAACCTGCTACAGCAAGGTTTGGAACGATCTGGGCATCATGTTTCGCTGATCTGCCCAAGGTTCAGGGTAAGAGAACTTAAGTTTTCAACCATTCCGTTCCACGGATATTCCGACCAGTACGATTTGATACACTTGCATGGTCCCACCCCTTTTCTTTCCGACCTAACTCTAATTACCAACGCTGCATCTCGCATTGTTTACACTCACCACGCGGAAGTCAGCTGGATATCAGACAATCTTTCAATAGCCTACCGGCGCTTCCACAGGTTTTTAGCAAAAAAGGCCCGAACTCTAATCGTTCACTCCCGCGATTATAGTCGTTTGTTCAAAAGGTCCAACGTCGTCTTGCTTCGCTTACCAAGCCCAATACGACCCCCGCAGAAAGAAATAAAAATCGATCAAAAGTCTGATCGCTTCACAATTCTGTACGTGGGGCAGTTTCGACCCTTCAAAGGTATAGATATGTTGATAAAAGCAGCTTCAATCATTAAAGAGGCTAGCTTTGTTCTTACTGGAGAAGGTTATTTGAAACCAAAGTTTATGAAAATGTCAAAAGGATTAAAAAACGTAGATTTTGTCGATGCGACACGTGATGACGAACTGCGACAGCTTTATCGTATGTCACACGTCATTTGTCTCCCATCAGTCAACACAACTGAGGCGTACGGTATTGTCCTGTTGGAAGGCGCCCTTCACGCGTGTGTGCCCTTGGCTTCTAATTTGATTGGCGTTTCAGAAAACGTTTCTCTATTGAGAGGTCTTGCCTTTGAGAAAAAATCACTCGCATCCTTAACTAGGAACATAGAAATGCTGGCAAAAAACAAAGATCTCTGGACTAGCATTGCCCTCCGATCTCAGAAGGCTGCGTACAATTATGCGCTCACTCACACTCCGGAACTGTATGTGCAAAGGCACGAAGAGATATTTAAAAAAGTGTGCGAAAGTGACTAATCAAGAAACATTGTTTGGGGTGTCAAATGGAAAAAAGAACCGGCCTAACTTTCTCATTCATCTTTGCACTTGGTGCCTTTTTCCGACTCCTGAATCTACAATATTTTCACGGTTTGGACACTGATGAGGCAATTTACGCACAGATTGTGTTCGCAGTGACAAGGGGTTACACCCTTTATAGCGCAATAGGTTTTGTACACCCACCTGTCTACCCTGTTCTAGTATATCCATTCGTATTAATCTCCCCTACTCTCTTAACTGTCAGGCTTTTTAACGTTGCACTCAGCCTCGCAATTGTCTGCCTAATCTTTTATCTGTGCAAAATGATTTACACAGTGAAAGTAGCTCTCTTGGCTTCCTCAATCTACGCACTGTATCCCCTAGTAATTTACAGCAACAAACTTGCACTAATGGAAACCAGCCTCACCTTCTTTATCACAATGACATTCTGCCTATTTGCAAAGTATTTCAAAGAAAAAAATCTGAAGTACCTCTGCTTATCAGGATTATGCGCAGGGGTTTCTCTTATGACAAAATATACCGCACTATTGTTCATTGTGGCGCTTGTTTTCTTTGCCACGATAAGAGTCTTTAGGGAAAAAATCAAACTTCTATTCTTCTTTGTGGCGTCAGCCATAGTTTTTCCCTTAATGGTCGTCTTTTTCTTGTTAGTTGGCGGTCTGTGGCCATACTTCTTTTTGCAGGCGATAAGTTGGCAACTGATTAGGTTTGGTATGCCTTTGTCTGAAAGGTTTTACTTTTTTAGTCTTATACTGGCTTCATTGCTTCCGCTCATCTTGATTGCAGTACTTAATTTTCGCCGTAACCTCGGAGACTGGAGGGGAGAAATGGTCATGTCGTGGTTCCTCTTGCCTCTAATTATGCTAGGATTTTCAAGAATCGTATTCCTGCACTATGGGTTCTCCCTCATGCCCCCAATTGCAATACTTGCAGCTCTTTCCATAGATCGGTACATTCCAAGCAAATTTCGATACCAAACCTTCAATTTTAAATATATACGAAAGATTGCCGTATTCTTGCTGACCGTAATCTTGATTTTGATTGTTATAGGCAGATTCGTTAATGTGTTCTATGGAGTCCAATGGTTTTTTGTTGAAAATGTTGTAGGAACTCAGCGTGAGGCAGAGTATATGCAAGTTCAGATGAATGTGAGCGCCTACATAAAGAATGTCACAACTGTTAATGACAAGCTATGGTCAACCGATGCCTCAATCGGTTTTCTCTCCCAAAGGTTGTTGGTCGCCCCCGACTCAAAGTACTGGAGATTTCAAGGATTTTTCCAAGATGTCTGGGGTTATGGTTGGACTCCAGATGATTATCGGGGACCAATTGCCGGCTATCCAACCGGCTTGTTTTCACTTCAAGACATTCTGAAAGCATGGGAAAAGGAGGACCCGAAAGTGATATTGTTCATAAGAACCAGCTGGGTTGACTACTTCATTTGGAACGGAATCAACAACACCTTTCATAAAGAAGAAGGGCTCGCGGAATACATCACCTCAAACTACCACATTGGTTCAAAATTCTTCAACCAAACAATTGAAGTTTGGATTAAGAACACATCAATGCAGCAATCTTTGCCGCGAAATGCACCCGTGACAAGTGAGACACCAGGATATGAGACCGTCTTTGTTCCCTCTTTGAGTGTACATCCAAGTTGGAAGAACTACAAAAGCTTCAACGGTTCGAAGAGTCTACTTTAACGGTCGCAACAGACCTTGGTCAACTTTCAAAAACCTGAAAGAGAGAAAAAGCGCGGACTTTGCGTGGCATCTGACAAGGGAATTGACCAATGGTTGTCCGGATAAGAGAATTACCATGTCTTAGGAGGTTGCTTTCCTACATTTAAAAGTTTTAGGGAAAATGCGAATGCTTTATATTTTAAGCGCTACAAACCCTACAAAACAAATCAATTAGCGTTGGTCCGAAGCCTAAGGTTAATCTTGGGGGGCATTCAAGGCGCATGAAAGCTGGGTTGTCTGGTTTTGAGTGTTCTGATTATCGCACGTATTTGAGAGAGGAAGATGACCAACAGAAGTGCATAATATTATTGCCTTGTTTTAACGAGGAGGGAAATTTGATGCAATTAATGTCAGGCATTCACGATACGATGATAAACCTCAAGATGCCTTACGAAGTCATTGCTGTTAACGACGGCAGTACTGATGGCACAGAGGATGTTTTAAGAGACTTGTCGAAGAAGTATCCGATGAAAATTTTAAGACATGATAAAAACATGGGACTTGCTGCTGTTTACCGAACTAGTATCGACACCAGTATTCGAGACTCTTTAGAAAATGACGTTATTTTCACTATGGATGCGGATAACACACAAGATCCTCACTGTATTGAGGGCATGCTGAAAGAGGTTAATAACGGAACAGATATTGTCATAGGATCTCGATACGTAAATGGAGGAAGGCAGATAAACGTTCCCCCTCATCGAGTGGCGTTAAGCAAGATAATCAATTTTCTCATAAGAAGAATAGCAAAGATACCCCTGAGGGATTTCACTAGTGGGTATAGATGTTATAAAGCCTCCGTGCTACGAACCGCTTCGTCGATTTTTAAGGATAAATTCATCGAGTCTCAAGGATTTGAGGTCCCACTTGAGGTCCTTGTAAAAACCTATCGGTGCAATTTTAATGTTCATGTGAGGGAAATCCCCATTACGCTAGATTATGGTAAGAAAGTGGGCAAAAGCAAGTTGAAATTGTTCACCACTATAAGTCTGTACATCAAGTTGCTGCGAAAAATAAGCGCATGGGAACACCAATTAAGGGATTTTTGTTGAAAATCTCTATTCTTTATAGCCATTTAAATGAAATGGGAGGCGCAGAAAGAGTAATTTTAACGCAAGCAACGTTGCTACAAAGATATGGGCATGCTGTGGCTTGCCAGTTTGCCTATGTGAAAAATGAGCACTTGTTTAAAACATCGAATTTGAAATTTGACACTTACTTTAAGGTGCCATTGCTCCCAAATGGAATCGTCAGATTGGGTCTTTCCATACTGCTAGCTCCACTCATTTCTAAGACTCTACAGGATGCGGACCTGCTCATTTGTCATGGTTATGGGCCTTCAACGTGGATAGGCTACAACGTGAAGAAAGTTAGGGGGACAAAATACATAAGTTATATCCACAGTCTTCCACGTTTTTTATACCTTGATCCACAGATGAAAAGAGATTGGAATTTTGACAAGACAAGGAAGTTTATATCAACGATAAGTCCAATCGCACGACCTGTGTTAGAAGGAATAGATCGAATCGGTGTCTTGAATTCCGAGACAGTACTAGCGAACAGTTGTTTTACAGCACAAAAAATCAGAGACGTTTATGGTCTTCGATCCGTTGTTTGCTATCCGCCCATAAACACTGATATGTTCAAGCCCATTAACAACGCAGAAATGATTGATGAGGCAGTCAGAAGATATGCGTTAGACCGACCTTTGATATTTTCGAGTGGGAGAATTGTCCCCATTAAAAGATGGGAATGGCTGATTGAAGCCATGGTGCACGTGAGAAAGAACTCTCCATCTGCAATGCTTGCTATTGCCGGTGAAATAACGGGATCTAACGCAGACTACGTTAGCAGACTAATCAAACTGTCAGAATCTCTAAACATAAGAAGAAACGTGAAGTTCTTAGGCTTCTTACCGGAAAATGAGCTGGTTAAATTATACAATGCCTCAGATGTTTTCGTCTACTCAGTCCCAGAAGAAGATTTTGGCTTGGGACCGGTTGAGGCAATGGCTTGTGGAACACCCGCAATCGTATGGGATGACAAGGCTGGTCCTTGCGAAACTGTGGTGAATAAAAAGACAGGCTTTAGAGCTGAAGCGTATAATGTGAAGGATTTTGCCGAGAGGACACAAGATGCGATCAATTTTGAGTGGGACAAGTATCAGTTGATTAACTTTGCCAAGGAAAACTTCGGTTGTGAAAAGCACATGGTGATGTTGAGAAGTGTTATAAGTTCTTTGCATCAATGAAAACACAGGGACACATGATGGTTAATTCACTGGTTTCGGTCATAGTCCCAACTTACAACTCTGCAAGAAAAATAGAAAATTGTTTACGATCGATAAGTGCTCAGACTTATCGAAATATAGAAGTTATTGTTGTAGACAACGAAAGTTCAGATTCAACCATAAATAAGGCTTCAAAATACACCAAGAACATATACGTTTTGAACGGATCAAGATCCTGGGCGAGAGCCTATGGTGTGAGCAAATCAAAAGGAAAGTATTTGCTTTTTATAGACTCCGACCAGGTCTTGTCTCAGAACCTAGTTGCGCATTTAGTTCAAACGATGGAGCACGGGCGGTTCAGTGCATTAACGATTCCCGAGAGGTCAGCAGGAAGCAGTAGACTCTCTGAATATTACTCCGCAGAAAAGGAGTGTGTCGAATTTTTCAATGACGGTATTCCTCGCTTTTTTGACAGACGATTTTACGCTGAAATGAAAGGATATCCGGAAACAATATTCGGTGAGGATCAGTGGTTATTCGAGGAGATTAGGAGAAAAGCAAAGGATCTTGTTGGGGTTGTCGACGAAATGTTGTATCACTACGACCCAGACAATCTTTCCGATTTGCTGCATAAATACAGAAAGTATAGTGCCTCCTCGCGCCAGTATTTTAGAAAAATGCCGCGGATGAATCTCAAAATGTTGCGCGCTCCTGTTTACGTCCTTCTGAAAAGAGGAAACGTGAGGCTTGCTACCGGGGTCGCTGCAATAAAGTTAATTAAGTTTTTTGGGTTGCTATCTTGAAATAATTTTACAGCATGGTTAGGAGAAAAATTTGTGAGATTTGACAGGCATCTATGTTACATTATTCTTCTAATTCTTATTGCAGTATTCGTTTTCAGAAATATACTGTTTTCACCTGGAATTGCTTGGAAGAGCGATTATGTTCCTATAACTCCCTCATTCGCTTATTTCACCTTTTTCACTTGGGGCGCAAACGAGCACGCTGGTTATCCAAATTTATACTACTTTTTTAATTATCCGTTCATTGTACTACAAGCGATTTTTTCTCTTCTGTTAGGGATTGAAATTGCCTCAAAACTCTATCCGTTCTTAATTCTCGTCCTGATAAGCGTCTGCATGTTCACAGCATTGAACAGGCTTAACAGTGGAAAAAATGAGTTCTCATCTTTTCTTGGTGGACTGATTTATATGTTGAACCCTTGGGTAGCCTCTAGAATACTGTCGGGTCATTTGTCATTATTGATTGGATATGCGATAACCCCGCTTTATGTCATTGCATTGATTGAGACCATGAAACAAAAACAGTTGCGCTCAACTTTGAAGCCTACGTTTTTGCTTGGGTTGATCTTAATGTCAGTTTACCATGCTGCTATCCTTGTTATGATAATCTCCGTCATCTATGTTCTTTACAGCATTCTCGTGTTAAAAAGAGGCTTGTCTCATTGTGTATCTAGGTTTTCTGTTGTTGTGGCTGTTGCGCTTTTGCTAAACTCGTTTTGGATAGTTCCATTTGCGGTTATTCAGAAAGATTCACCAACACAACTTGTTTTAGTCAAAAGTAACGTTCAAGAGCTCAGTCAAAACGCTGGCTTTCTAAATGTGACTCGGCTTCTAGGTTACTGGTGGTCTGCCTACAGTCACAACATGTATGTTTTCAATATTCCTCTCCTAGATGCGTTATGGTTGCTTTTTTCGTTTGCACTGCCCTTTTTGACATTACTCAGCTTCTTTTTAGTTATTAAAAATCGGCGTGAAAATGACATCTACTTCTTTCTCTTATTGTTGATGGCCTTGATACTTTCTCAGGGAACTCAGCTTTTGGGAGACTATTATGTCCAACTTCTAAGTTTGCCTTTCATGGCTGTTCTACGAGATCCAGACAAGTTTGGTTACGTTATTGCATTGTCCTACTCTTTTATACTAGGGCTATCTTTTGACAGAATTATTGCATTTGTTAAAAACTTGATTTACCGTTTTCCAGTAAGGTCCATAAGAATAAGATTGCCAAGGCTTGATCTGGTTCTATCCCTTTCGTTAGTCACAGCAATTTTTGTTGCTAATTGGGTGTGGTTCACAGGGGACTTTAACGGGTATTTCAAGCCTGCCATTCTTCCAAATAGTTATGATGACGCTAACCGTTGGCTTTCGGCGCAAGACTCAGATTTCAGAGTCTTGTGGTTTCCTATATCTGGATACGTTTCTTTCTCATGGTATCGTGACGGGGTCCTAGAACCTCAGCGCTTTATTATTAGCAAACCGATTTTGAACCCGGAGAGAACTCTCATCGATGACCTTTCACCTGACACAACGTATTTTATCAGATCTGTCCAAAACGCGTTGTATTACAACCTCACTCGTAGAATAGGGGGTGTTCTCGGGCTTGCCAACGTGAGATATGTGGCGTTGAGAACCGATGCGCAACCCGAAAATTTTCTAAGGCAAATGCTGAGTTCACTTTTAATGCAAGTGGACTTGAGATTAGTTTGGCAAGAGAATTCTATATACATTTTTGAAAACATGGAATGGTTGCCGAAGATAAGATCTGCCGAAACCGCAGTTATGGTTGTTGGTGGAATGCATTCCTTGTATCACTTTTTGTACATGAACACGAGTTTTAACAACAAAGTTTTCTTTTTCCCGGAACATCTAGATTACGAAGACTTTAACCTTCTGGCAAACTGGACTAATACTTTGTTTATGCGCTTGTCCCAGTTTCAAGACTGGGTTCTTGCGTTTATTCCACGTGATTATTGGATTGATGCGTCGCAATATTCTATTTGGGGTGACAACTCCCAGGCATATTGGACAAAAGACAATACTGTACAGAGCGAAACAGGGGACTTAAGTTATGGAACAACAGTTGCCAGCACAAGTGGCAACCAAGCATTGGTTATACCTTTCGACACTGAAACCTCAGGGCGATACTACATCTTCTTGAGGATTTTAGCCACAGATGATCTATACGATGTAAAAATCGATAACGTACCAGTTAGGAGGATTTTCAGTCCTAGTTCTTTCAGGTTTCGCTGGGTAACGTTTGCTGCAGATTTAAAGCAGGGTGCTTACAGTCTTCAAATCATCCCCAAAGGTAAAACAGTGAGCCTCGATAAGATTGTGATTTTGCCTTCTAAAGTCTTTAATGAATATTATGCGAAAGCCTTGGAAACGCTCAAAGAAAAGCCGTTCGTATACTACCTGGAAGGTGAAGATTTCTTTCCAAGTCAGTCTGCTCAGAGCGAATTCCTTCCTTCCTCTGCGAGTGGACTCGATTTTAGCACGGGCTCGGCTCTTCGCTTCAACGGCTCCGCGAGTTTTGGCAGAAACCTTCTCGTCATACCAAAAGAAGACAATTTCTTCTTATCGGTTAGAGCAGCATCGTTAACAAAAAGAAGTGGCACGAATTTTCAATTGTATCTAATGGAAAAGAATAGCGGAACGTACAGAGAATTCAATTTTATTATTCCTCAGTCCAATAACCTAGAATGGCACAACACGGGTTCAATTCAACTTGGCAGTGGAGAATATTCGATTTTGTTATGGGGCGACAACATAACGCTGGATGCCATAGTGATAACGAACTCAGAAGACTTGTTACCACACCAAGACACGGGTAGAACTGGCAAGGAAACAATACAAATCAACAGAATTGATCCCACAGACTACACCATTGATTTAAGCTCAACAAGCGGCAAATTCATTGTCTTTAGTGAGTCCTACAACAAATTATGGAGTCTTGAAACAGAGAACATTCTATCAAACCCCATAAGTTCAGATATATTCTCAATGAGTTTTCGTCTAACCAATAGTCAAAAAGACGCCAAGCTTTTTTACAAACCTCAAGTTTACAGTTTATTCGGGTGGGTAATTTCACTTCTGACTGGGGCAATGATCGTTGTGTTCAACGTAATCTCTAAGATGCGTCTGTTCGCTAAAAGGCGCTCCTTTGGTTTCTGTCAAAAATGGTCCCTTCCCTACGTCCGGCTGAATGAAGGAACAGCGCTTGATGTTGGGTGTGGCTCTTGCGAACTAAAAAAAATCATTCCCTCATCACTAGAATATGTTGGCGCAGACATTTCTTTAAGTCACTTAAGAACATCAAGAGGAACAAACCGCGTGCGTTGTGATGCTCAGAACCTTCCCTTTAGAGATCGCTGTTTTTCGGCTGTTTTTGCGTACGAAGTCCTAGAGCATTTGCCTCAGCCCGTAAGGTTGCTGGACGAAGCGAAACGTACCATGAGACCGGATGCAATCCTAGTGCTGTCGACTCCTAATGCTAAATCTAAATGGTCAGAGATCTTCTTAAACTCCGAGGAGCACGTTCAACACTTCACGCCTGAAACTTTGGATATCATGCTGGCTTCTAGAAGTTTCGCAAAGAAGGTTATTCCAAATGGTCTTGTGCTGCCAATAGTTAAGAAGGAGCTAAAAAGTCTCTCAAAAGTTCTGCCTGTTGATATGCATGAATGGTGCATTCGCATAGCTTGGATTGACAACTTCGATGCATCTAAAAAACCTGACAAAATGCGTGTTGAAACGAGCTAACCTAATTCTTTGATTATGCTTGCGCCTTCCACGTTTTGCACTGTTATGATGTTGGCGTCTTTTTCAGAGAACATTATTTGGCTGGGCGTAATAGCAATGTACTGTGTGTCAAGTCCACTAACTGATGAGACCAAAAGTTTGGCTATTATTTCTCGGTTTTTGGGGTCCATGTGAATGTCGTATTCGTCAACCGCCCGGAACGGAGAGCGAACATGTTGTTGTAAGGCTAGGAGGAAAGTCATTGTGGCGGTGCTTCTCTCTCCGCCGCTCTGTGTGTAAGCGTCGAGTGGAACTGGTTTAGCGCCTTTAAATCCCACGAATATTTGTAGTCCAGCAGCCTCGATGTCGTGTTCGTTTAGTAGGCGGACTTCTCCTTGAGCTTGAGCGTTGGCTAAAATTGTTTGGTATTGAACGTTGACGTGATCGAGTAAGTTCTGAAACACTGTGTGCCAAGCTTCCATTCGTGTTTGGACTTCTGCCAAGGCTTTTTCTCGGTTTTCGGCTACCAGCTGAGCCTTCTGTTTTAGTTCTAGGTAGAGTTTGGAGTATGATTCGTACATGCGTTCTATGTCTTCTGAGACGTCGGCTAATGCGGCTATGTGGCCGTCGGTTAGGCGTATCTCGTCTAAGATTTCTTCTATGCTCTTCATGGGAACGATTTGTGGTCCCATTTCTTCTGCTCGTTTGGTTTCTCTACTAATCTCTGTGAGCACGAGTTCTAGTTCCTTGTTTAGCTTGGAAACGGTTTTGGCGAGGCTTTCTCTTTGAAATTGAAGAAGGGCTGAACGAATTTTTTGGTCAATTAGGATGTTGGTGTTTTTTTCCATTTCAAGGTTCAAGCTGTTCATCCTTGCTTCGGCGTCCGAAATTTGAGCGCTTAGCTCTGGAAGTTGCTGGTTGAAGTTTTCTATCTGTTGCTTTAGGTTCTCGCTCTTCAGGTTGAGTTGCTGCATCCAAGTGTTCTCGAGTTGTTCGTAGGATCTTTTGACCTCTGCCAACCCTGCTTTGAGGTCGGTTGGGTTGGTGCTTCCCTGAAGAGCGGTTTCGAGTTGTTCTAGTTTGTTTATGTATTCTTTCATGTGGTCTTGGTGAGTTTCCAGCCAAGATTGCGCTTCTTTTAGGGCTTGGTCGGACAGTGAGAGGCTTGATTCATACCTTGCTCTTTCGCGTTCTAGTTCAAGTCGTTCTTTCAGTAGTTTTCGCCATGTTTCCTTAGCTCGGTCTTGTCTTGTCTGAAGTTCGTTGGATTCTGCCTCTGTCTTTTTGGTTTCGTTTTTGATTCTTTCGATTTCTTTTTGTTCCTTTTGAATCTGTTCTCGTAGGTCAGTGGCTGTTTTTTCTCTCTTTGCCACTTCTGCCCAGGCGAGTTCGCGTTCGAGAAATCGGCGTTTCATGATTAGCTGTTTCTTTTGTTGGTATCTGTCGTATTGTTCTCTCCAGTACGTCAGTGTTTGTTCTGCGGATTCGAGCAGTTTGCCCACTGATTCTTCTTCACTTAACACTCTGCTGAGCTTGCGCTGCGCGTCTAACACGTTGCGTCTGTAAGATTCGAAGCCTACAGCGGCCTCCACCATGCGCAGTTTTTCCTGAGGCGACAGAACCGTGAACTGCTCCACCATGTTTTGGTGCATGATAACCAGCATGTTGTCGGGGTCCACGCCGAGTTTTGACAATAATCTCTTCACGTCTTCTCTTGTTGCAGCCTTGTTGTCGAGTTCAAACCAGTATTTTCCGTCTCGTCTCAAGACTCGGGTCAAGAAGATTTGGTCTTTGTCGATTTTTTGTATTGGTCGGCGTCCACCCTTGCGAGAATTGTCTAGGATGATGGTGACTCGGGCTTGGTCTTTTCCCCATCGGATGAGGTCGCTCAGCTTTTTTGACCTTTCTGTGTAGGATTGGCCTAAAACCACGGAAATGCCTAGAAGTCTGGATGATTTGCCCGCGCCGTTGGGTCCGCACACTATGTTTACGCCCTTTTTGAACGGTATGCGGGCGTATTCGTAGCTCATGAAGTTTTCGAGGATTACTTCTTGAATGAACACGGTTGTGGACGCTTCTCCGTGCGTATAGATAGAAATCGTTTTCCTTATTAAAGGAGTTTCTCTGGATGGAGGAAAGGTGGGGAAGGGTAAATTCCATATAGAACTCATTGAGATATTGGGATTCAACAGTTTCGAGGGGTGCAGAATTGAGTCAAATATTCAAGAATATTGTGTATGAAAGTGCCGAGGGCGTGGCAAAAATTACCATCAACCGTCCTCCGTTGAACGTTCTCAACATTGAGACATTGACGGAGTTAAATTCGGCTTTAGAGAACGCGCGAGACGACGCTGAAGTTAGGGTCATTGTTATCACGGGTGTTGGCGACCGCGCGTTTTCAGCGGGGCTCGACATCAAGGATCATTTTCCAGACAGAATTGAAACAGCGTTGAACACTTTTAACAAAGTTTTTCACTTACTGGCTAATGTTGACAAGCCGACGTTGGCTATAGTGCAAGGTTTTGCCTTGGGCGGTGGCTGCGAACTGGCATCCGGCTGCGACATGATTATCGCTTCCGAGAAGGCGCAGTTTGGGCAGCCTGAGATTTCTGTGGGCGCTATACCCTCTGTTGCAACCGTGCTGTTGCCTAGGCTTGTGGGAAGGAAGAAAGCCTTCGAGTTGATATTGACAGGCGACGTGATTGATGCGGCTGAAGCGAAAAGGTTGGGGCTAGTGAACCAGGTGGTGCCCCCGGAGAAACTTGAGGAAGCGTCTAAAGAATTGATAAACAAGTTGAAGGACAAGAGTCCAGTTGTTGTCAAGTTGACGCGCATGGCGCTCTATCAAACACTCGACCTCGACTTCAAGAGGGCATTAGACAGCGTGACAGGCATCTACTTAAACTTGCTAATTCGCACTGAAGACGCCGTGGAAGGCTTGAAGGCATTTCTTGAAAAGAGAAAACCCCAATGGAAAGGAAAATAAATCCTCTGGCGCAACTACCATTCGGCTCCTTTAAGTAATCGATGAAAATGCATTTCTATGCTCTTTATAAGTAACCTGCTAATGCATTGACAAACCACTTATAAATAAGCTGTCAATGAAGCCCCTAAGCACGCTCCTCATATAAATCAGCTGATGAAAATTCATGGTCGAGTAACCTACGTTTTCTTTCCAATCTTCTTCAAGTAATCCTTGAAAAGAGGGTGAAACAGTTGATATTGACCTCTTTCTCTTTTCAGAAGAAGACCTTTCCGTTCCAACCGTGAAAAGAATTCTGTCGTCCCTTTCACCGACTTGATCATTGAGGGAGAAACCAACAACTCGTCTTGCATGGATATCCTCATTAACACTTCTCTTTCCTTCTCCGATACTTTCGCCAAACGTCCTTTGAAAACACTGTTCTCCAGAGTTGCGACTATCGATGTCCAATACTTCTCAAAGTCTTCTTTTGATATTCGCTCTTTAGCCCCAACGGCATTAACTAACTCATACATCGTGAACATCACAAAATACGGATGCCCCTCAGTCTTTTCGTGAATAGCTGAGATTACCTCATCTGCAACTTGTAACTTCAGCTTGGCTGTCTTTATTCTTTTGATGACAGCCTCTCTCGTGCCCTCCAATTCGAAAGGCTCCAGATAAAAGGGATGAAAAAATCGCGCAAACGGTTCTGCTAAGTCAATGATCTCTTCAAACAAAAGTTTGGGTCCAGTCAGAATGAGAGCGAAGTTACATCCTCTCCGCGCCAGTTCCTGAAAGCTGTTTCTTAACGTGAAATACGCTTCTGGCTGATCCACGACAAGAAAGTAGTGCGCATCATCTAAGAACAGAAGGCATATGTCAATCCCAGAGGGCTTCAAATGTTTCTTCCACAACAACTCCAAGGAATCCGTTAATGAAGGAACCTCCGCTTTCTTTCCCCGCTCAATGGAAACTGGAGGAATTGATAAGACGATTTTCCATTTGGACAACTCAGAACGTAATTTTCCCTTTAAACCGGCAGACGCCTCATAATTCTCCTTTAACCCGTTCAACAACCTAGATGAAAATATGTCCCAGCTTCTGCAACAAGTTGGGTCCAACGCAAAGTGGTAGCAGAAAGATTTGACCCGCGGTAGGTCCGATAACGCGATTTCTTTGAACTTGTACAGAAGCGAGGTTTTCCC
>Ga0315309_1001380_pt1 | contig 14529 bp, 14 predicted proteins | sample TDP4_MG_FD_203080 | JGI IMG/M metagenome (GOLD analysis project Ga0315309, IMG submission 203080) | Freshwater sediment microbial communities from Lake Towuti, South Sulawesi, Indonesia - TDP4 | ecosystem: Environmental > Aquatic > Freshwater > Lake > Sediment | place: Indonesia: South Sulawesi... | reverse complement strand
GGCTTAGACGAAAGCCGCAAATCTGGCTTAGACGTAGACCTCGAAATACACTTCCTCTCAGATTTTGCCAGGCGAAAGTGGGATGAGATAAGCATGTGGGAGTTCAGCAGAGCCAAGATTGTGTTCGATCCCAAAGGAGATGTCAACAGGCTTCTCAAGCATAAGCTGAAAGTTTCCAAAGGATTTTGGACTAAGCGCATTGCGGTCTATGCAGAGTACCTGAAGTGGTATTGCTGTCCCCCAAAAGAAGACATAGGAACTGTTGCGGAAACATGGGTCGACAGAGGCGATTTGGCTTCTGCACACTACTGTGTGAGCTATTCTGTGGACCTTGTCATGCGACTTCTATTCGCCCTAAACAGAGAGTTTCTGCCAGCCCCAAAGTGGAGAGTATTCTACTCTGAAAATCTGAAATGGTTGCCTAAAGACTACAAAGAGCTTCTGGAAGACGCTATTACTGTCAGAAGCGTGTCCGTAGACGATCTTGCGCGACGAATGAAGGCAATTAGACTTTTGTGGCGTGAGATTGCCCTAGACATAGAAAAAGTCACCGGGCTTACTTTGAGGCAACTCTCTAAGTACTACGTTGAGAAGGTGCTCCGTCAGACCTAGTCAAACAAAGGGGTTGAGGGCATCGATTCGATTTTCTGCTGTTATCCCCAAGTTCAGGTTGGCTGCATTATTGCGAACTGATTTCCCTCAGGATCGACTGCTACTGCTATCCAACCTACGTTTTGAACCTGCTGCTTTGGTGATATGATCTTTCCGCCAAGTTTCTTGATTTTGTCAATGAACTGATCTATATTCTCAACTGAGAAGTAGTTGACCGGCTTGAGTTCAGGGCGATCCTTCTTGTATAGTCCTCCGTTTACCCCAGGCCTCAGAGGCGTCATTTTCTCATCGACTGGAACCGTCTGTATCAGCCAGTACTCCATTGGTCCTACAGCCTTCTCTATTTTCCATCCGAAGACTGCAGAGTAGAATTTCTTAAGTTTCTCAACATCTTCCGCTGGGATTTCGAAATGAACTATTGTATGGTCCAATGTTTCACCTCCAATCTTGAATATTCGAATCAGATGGAACAGGATTCAGAGGCAGACCGACTTAAAAGGTTGTGACTGTAGAGCTACAGTAACGCTGTCTAGCTGAGCATTCTGAGCGAATCCGTAGTTCTCATGTCTTTTGCGGCAGAAGTTTGACAACGTCTGGGAAGCCGATGCCGAGAGACTTAGCCTTTTCCAGCGTTGGAATACCGTTTGAGTCCCATCCTCGCCTCTTGTAGACCGCATCTTTTAGTTTCTCGTATTCGGCCTCACGGTATTTCCTCAAAACCTTCATTTTTTCTTCGGTTGATTTGCCAGTTAGGTCATAGCCGAGCTTCTCTCTTAGCTGTTTGTCGTAGCGGTCGCCGCGGCTCTCGTACTCTTCCTTGGTTACAGGTCCAACAGCGCGGTATGGTATGGCGTCGTATTCACGTGTGCCGAAGCCCATTCTCAGGTTGAAGATGCGCTGGAAGTTGTACACTCTTTCACTCATTGAAATTATGTCGTCAACAGTTACTTCTTTGCCCGTGACCGCTGAGAAGAATTTCATGTAATTCTCAACGTGACCCATGATCTTAGCTGGCTCTTTTGTCTGCTTGTTATCAAGAGGTATAACATCGTTCCATGGAAGCTTACATAAACCATTTAGACCAAACCACGTACGGAACATAGGGAACCAGTGGAGGTTTTCTGCCTTCTGCTCAAACGTCGGCATCTCATTGCGCACCATGTCAGAAAAGATCAACCATGCCTCATCGTGTTGTGGTCCCTTCAAGGCTAGGCCGTAGCCGCCTTGCTGTGCCAGCGACTCTTTAGTCACATATTCTGAGAACTCTAAGCCTTTCGCTTCCATGCCGATATCTTGCATAATTTTTGGATCGGCGCCGCATTTCTCAGCGAAGATCTTCTTCATTCTCTTTATGCCTTGACCCACGACAGCGCCAAAGCCTTCACCCTTCGCCATCTGATGAACTAGTTCAAGCGCTGCGGCACTGTTGCCAAATCGGAAATCCAGTCCACCTGTCACGTTTTTGTCTATCAAACCCATCTCGTAACATTCCATAGCAAAAGCCATCGCTGTCCCCACAGAAATCGTGTCCAAGCCGTAGATGTCGCAATAAAAGTTCATTTCGATGACGTAATCAGGGTCAAAAATCCCGCAGTTGCTGCCCACTCCAGCTATGGTCTCATATTCTGGACCGTTGACAAAGACCTTCTGCCCTTTGTAGGGACCTGTTTTCAACTCAAAGTCTTTGACACCGTGAGCGCATGCCAGCGCGCAGCCCATCCAACAGCCATCAAAACCCCTGTGGAATTTCTTTCGGTACACTTCTCTGCCCAGATTCTCTGCTTCTGGATGGCTACCGAACCTGAAGTTGTTAACTGGCAAGAGGTCAAAATCGTTCATTATCAACACGAGGTGAGTTGTGCCGATTGACGCCATCTCATTCTGCTTCGGGTCGAGAGCTCTGATTTCCATACTGTGGGCATGACCTACCTGTTTGATCAGCTCAGGATCAGCTGGACCATTAACTTCCACGGAAATCTTGCCTGAATATTTGACCGCGATAGCCTTTATCTTCTTGTTGCGCAGAACGGTGCCTATTCCGCCTCTTCCAGCCTGCTTGAATCGATGCATTTTACGACCAGCATCAAACCAAGAAGAGTTCAGGCATCCGAAACGCGTATGTTCTGCTCCCGGCCCCGAGGAAACCACAGATATGCACTGACCGTTTCCAATGGCGTATTTCTCAGCCATCCAGTCCGTAATCAGGTGGGTTTCAGAGGGTAGCTTGGAGGCGCTCTCGATGAGGACCCTGCCCTCATCACCGTCAATGAGGATGACAACCTCAGATGTCGGCTTTCCCTGAACCTCAAGTGCATCCCAACCGGCAAACTTCAGGTACGGGCCGAAGTATCCGCCCACGTTCGAGTCAACCACGGTGTCAGTCAACGGCGATATAGTCACTGCAATGCTCTTCCCACTTCCTGGATAAACAGGGGTTCCTCCCAGTGGGCCACTGGCTATGCAGATTTCGTTTTCTGGATCATCCCATTTGACTGGGCGGTTCTTGGGAAGGGCGTTCCACAGAAGCCAAAGGTCGAAGCCGCGGCCGCCCGTAAATGTTTCTTTCATTTTTTCTGAGACAGATCTGCTGACAATAGTCATGCTTGAAAGGTCTATGTAGAGAGTTCGATTGTTGTAGCCTCTCTCAATCTTGACTAGTTCGTATTTAAACTCGGCTAGCACCAATTCCTTTACTCTCCTAAATTGGAATGATGAGAACTTTTACCATTACAGAGTATACTAATAGACTTTTTGGCATATGCAGAGGTTCAAAGCAAACATCAAATACTCAGAGACTAGGATATTTTGAAATTGGCACGAAATTGGTGTGGCAGAATGAAGGGCACAAAACTTGATAGGACAAAATACGAGATGATGCTGTAAATGTACCATAAGAAACGCGGCCGGGACAATAGGGGCATACCCACGAAATCGACTTTGACAGCGGTTGGCTTGGCAGATGTGGCTCAAGAACTCAGCAAACACGCGCAGCGAACGGTCTGAGCGGTAAACCATCTCTTTTCTTTTCTCTTGCTCGAGCAGAGTTGAGTGCGGAAGGGATGCACTTTTCGCAGCTTGTCTACAGCAACGCTTAAGCATGCGCTTGACCAAATCGCACAGAAACACAGAGAAGGACACGCTTGTCTTTAAACGAAGCGATCAACAGCCTCTGGCAACTATTGATGCAATACAGCTACTTCGGAGTGTTTTTGATCAGCTTCATCGGAACAGCTTCAATTATCATTCCAGTTCCCTACACACTCATAATTTTCACACTGAGCACTATGCACAACTGGGATCCTTGGCTTCTCATAGTTTCAGGCGGTTTAGGTTCAGCAGCAGGTGAACTGACTGGGTATGCTCTAGGATATTTTGGAAGCCGAATGATAAACGAAGAGCGCCAGCGAAAAATGACTTATCTAGTCAAGCTGTTTGATCGTTATGGACCGCTAGCCATATTCATGTTCGCACTAACCCCCTTACCTGACGACGTGTTGTTCATTCCGCTCGGGATCTTAAAATACAAGTTTTACAAGGCGTTCATACCTGCCCTTATAGGAAAGCTAGCCATGCTTTTCATTCTAGTTTACTTTGGCAGACTATGGGGTGACATCTTGCTGTCAATATTTGGCGAGGGAGGAAACCTAATCGGAATGATAGTCACGACTGCAGCGCTCATCATTGTCATAGTCGGGCTGTACCGAATTGACTGGGAGAAAGTCTTCAAGAAATACGTGGGCGAAAGAGGCGAAAAACAAGGTTGAGGGTAATCGCTGACTTCCACATTCATAGTCGTTTCAGCAGAGCCACAAGCGAAAAAATGACAATCACCGAGATCACTCGCTTCGCGCGAATCAAAGGCTTAAACCTCGTTGGAACAGGCGACTTCACCCATCCCCGCTGGCTCCAAGAACTAAAACAGGAACTAACCGAGACACCAGGCGCAAGCCTTTACATACCAGCTAAAGACCCTAAATCGCCAGTTCATTTTATGGTCACAGGTGAAGTAGCCACTATATTCACCGTTAACAATGACGTAAAGAAAATACACCACGTCATCTTGACACCAAGCCTTGAAACCGCGGTTCAGATCAGCGATCGGTTGGGAAATCACGGCAACCTATTCAGTGACGGCAGACCAATATTGGACATGACGGCGCCTCAACTAGTTGAGGAAGTGATGCAGGTAAGTAGCGAAAATATGGTTATCCCAGCACACGCTTGGACGCCTTGGTTCAGCCTATTCGGTGCCTTCAGTGGCTTCAACCGCATAGAAGACTGCTATCAAGACACCACCAAGCACATTTGTGCACTTGAAACCGGCCTTTCCTCTGATCCACCCATGAACTGGCGCTTGAGCGCCCTCGACCGGTTCACTTTGGTTTCAAACAGCGACAGCCACAGCCACTGGCCGTGGAGGATAGGCAGGGAAGCCAACGTTTTCGAACTTGAGAGACTAACATACGGTGAAATCATAGACGCAATACGAGCTAAAGACCCTGAGCGATTCAACTACACAATTGAGACGGACCCAGCCTATGGTAAGTACCATTGGACAGGTCATAGGGAGTGCAAGGTTTCCTTGCCACCACAAGAAGCAATAAAATTCGGAAATGTATGTCCAGTTTGCCGACGAAAGCTAACAAAAGGCGTTGAACAACGGGTTGAAGAGCTCGCGGACAGACCTGTCGACTTCAAACCTGCAAATGCCATAGGATACAAGCATCTGTTACCACTCTCCGAAATCATCGCCACTGTCCTCGGCGCGAATTATCCAAGCGTCCAAAAAGTGTGGGAACCCTACACCGCCTTGATTGAAAGATTCGGCGACGAGTACACAGTGCTTCTCGATGCGTCACAAGACGATATGGAGAAAATTGTTGAACCCAGAGTTGCCGAAGCCATAGTGCGCGTGCGCGACGAAAAGATAAGTGTGCAACCAGGCTACGACGGCGTCTACGGTCAAATGATAATATTCCCAGAAGAAGCCAATGTAAAAGCACAAACGGAGCCGGTAAAGCAACTCGTCAAGCAGCGAAGTCTAGCCGACTTCGTTTAGAACAAATCCGAACAACAATTTTAAAAGCGAACAACCATCCCTATTCTCCTCTTTGGTGGTTGCCCTGAGTTTTAGAAACGTTGCAGAATCGATCCCAATCGAAAAGCTAGCGGCTGTTTCAGTAAAGCTTGCGGACATCGTCTTGTCCTCAAAGAACGATGACAAAATGCCTAACGAACTAGCAAACACGATTCTACATTATTGGCAACGCAACCTCCTTGCGGCTGAGCAGGGTCTAGAGGCGCTGCTTGAAGCGGCAAGTTTGCTTGATCCAGAAAAGGCTATCGTTTCGCTCAATGAACTCGGCTTGGCGGACGCAGCCGAAAGGGTCAAACAAGTCACGGCAAAGGCGTGATCACCAGGGAGAGAAAACCTCATGGTCAAATTTGGAATCGAATTCGTGCCCAAAGAATACTACTGGAAAATCATGTACTATGCCATTCAAGCTGAAAGAGCCGGTTTCACCAACCTATGGATAACTGACCATTTCAACAACCGGAACGTCTATGTCACATTATCGGCAGCAGCAATATACACCCACAAAATAACTTTCGGTCCAGGCGTAACTAACCCATATATGGTTAACCCCGTGTTCACTGCACAGGCCGTTGCTACTTTGAACGAGTTAGCGCCTGGCAGAGTTGTCTTAGGCATAGGTGCAGGTGACAAAACCACACTAGACAGCGTAGGAGTTGAAATGGAGAAGCCACTGATTGCTGTACAGGAAGCCGTCGACATCATAAGAAAAATGATAGAAGGCGAAACTGTTGCATATCGTGGTGAAGTGTTCAAAGCCGCCGGAGCCAAGTTCCTCTTCAAACCTAAAGGCAGTATTCCAGTCTATGTTGGAGCACAAGGTCCAAAAATGCTGGCCTTGGCTGGAAAAATAGGGGATGGAGTGCTCATCAACGCCTGCCATCCGAAAGACGTGGAATACGCTGTTAGCTGTGTAAAAGAAGGAGTGACCGCCGCAGGCAAGAGATACGAAGTCATCGACGTCGCTGCCTACACGTCCTTCTCTGTGCACGAGGACATAAAGAAGGCCAACAAAGCAGCTGTGCCCGTCGTTTCGTTCATCGTTGCCGGCAGCCCACCTCAAGTCTTGGAAAGGCACGGAATCGACGTGAACAAAGCCTTTGAGATTAAGGAAGCGCTCAAAGCCAACGACTGGGGGCGCGCCTTCGGCGGAGTTACACCAGAGATGATAAACGCTTTTTCAGTGAGCGGCACGCCAGACACGTGCATTGAACGCATCGCTGAACTGCTTAAATCGGGCATCTCTCAGTTTGTGGTAGGCTCACCGATAGGCGGTAATGTCAGGGAAGCCATAGATCTCATCAGTGAAAAGATCATCCCGCACTTCAAAACGTGAACAACAACGCTATTCAAAACAATACTTGACTTCGCTGAATTCTGCCACAAACTCCGTTATTTCCTTCTTGATTTCCTGGGATTTTTCTCCACCATGGATCACTCGTTCAATGAATTCTGCGATTTTGTGCATTTCTCTTTTCTTCATTCCTTTTCGAGTTGACTCACATACACCTAGTCTCACGCCGCAGTCTACGATGATGTTTGCTGCTTCCAATCTCTTGGCAACTACTCTGCCCTTCTTATAGCCACCGTAGTCAAGAAAGACCTGATGCGACCTAGTAAAACCAAGACTCGCTCCCATGACTGGAAAGTGGAACTCAGCCAAGGCCTTGGCTAACGCCCGAGCGTTCTTAACGACTTGTGTGGCATACTCTTTTCCAAACTCTTTCATCTCAGCCAACGCTAGTGTTAGAGCTGCGATTCTGTTCCAATGGGCATTGTCAACGAAGATAGGGTGGACGCGCTGTTTTATAGTTTCACCGTGTTCCCTGTCCGCCATGATTATTCCGCCCTGCGGGCCAAAGAAGCTTTTATGGGTTGACCCGTACAGCATTGTGGCTCCTTCGCGCAAAGGGTCTTGAAACTTCTTTCCTGCTATTAGGCCAAGTACGTGGGAGCCGTCGTAGCCGATGTGGGCGTTTACTTCACGGGCGATTTTTGCCAATGTTTTGACTGGGTGTGGAAACAGGAACAGGCTGGCTCCAAAAATCACTATTCGAGGTTTTTTCTTTTTGATAAGCTCCTCGGCCTGTTCCTCTTGTATGTTCATGTTTTGTTTGGTGAAGGGAAAACCCACGGTTTCGAGTTGCAGGAAGCTCGGTATGCCTTGCTTCCAGATTCCTGGATATCCGCCATCGCTTTGGGACAGGCAGATTATTGTGTCGTTCGGCTTTGTGAATGAGGCGAGGACGGTCAGGTCAGCGATGTGGCCTGAGAGAGGCCGTAGGTCCGCTGTCTGGGCGTCGAAGACCTGTTTGGCGAGTTGTTCGCCTTTCTCTTCAATTTCGTCCATAAAGCGTGTGCCCATATAGAACCTGTCTTTTGAGGTGTATCTTTGTCCCAGTTCAGAGGAGAGTAGAGCACGCACCGGAGGGCTCATGACGTTCTCTGAGGGGATCAGGTTGAGGGCTCCGTGTTCACGCCACTGTTCATGCTTTTGAGCGAGGCTTAATATTTCATCGATAACCATGGTTCTTCGCCTTCTTGAACACAAGTCAATTCGTGAAGTTGTATGTGTCTTGTTTAGGGGTGTTTGCGGATTTTAACCTATATGCTGGTTTGTCTAAGAATCGACTAGGTTTGGTCATTCTCTTAGAGATTTCTTGCAATCCTCAACTCAAGTGGCATCATTTTGGCGATAAAAGGCAGGCAGATCTCACATTTCGCCGTTTGTGAAGTGAAAAATCGGGTAAGGGTCAAGGACTTGCGTTCTTCACCCTTTCTGGCATTTGCTGCCATCTGTTCTCACATTCCAAATGTGCTCTTTTGAACGTACTCTTTGCTTATTTTACTTCATGATTTGTATAAGACTTAGTTTCCATTGTCACTGGCAAGAAGAGACTGAGAAAAGGAAACCCTTTAGAACTGGTAGATCAACAAGTTTACCATAGTGAGGTCGTGTATGAGAAAGATTTTTCTGTTTTTGGGTATCTTTCTGTTATTTATTGGAGTTTTAGTGATTTCTCTTTCCCGTGTTGTTATATTTCCTGGGGCAAGTCCGTATTGGGTTGCTGTAGAAGAGGTCAAGGCACAGCCTAGCAGACAGTTGGAACTTGGGGGGAACTTGACGCAGGGAGACAAGTTCCGGATATACTTCCTCTTGGCGCCTGTCACGGGACAAATCTCGCTGGATTCAACAGTAGAGATTAATGTTACAGATCCTCAGGGAACGATCAAATGGTACGAAATACCAATTGAACGTGAAGACGACCATTTGGTGCCTATGTCGGAACTTCCACGAGGCAACGCAACCTACACGGGAACCTACCAGGTAAGTGTGATAGCATTCGGAGTTCAACTCACTCGCTTGGCGCTTCAGAAAATGGAATATAAAGAACAAGAGCCCCAATACCCCTACAGTGGCTTGGTGCCAGTCGGAGTCGTCGCATTTTCAGGAGGCGTAGCCGTAGTTCTTCTGGGCAATAGGATTCCAAGACGGAAAAGGACGCTAAACAAGAAATACCCAGCCAAACGCAAAGATTAACCTATGCCCGGAAACCATCTGTCTGCTGTCATGTACCTGCCATGTATTTTTCCCAACCTGGCTTTCCAACCAGATGGCAAGCAGCACAATGTTCGTCTCCGTAGTCGATCATTGGTGGTTCCTTGTGGCTGCATAAGGGGAGCTCAGCAACTGGGCATCTGGGATGAAACCTGCAGCCTGCAGGCGGATTAACTGGGCTAGGAATCTCACCCTTTATGATAACGTCGCTTCTCTTAGATGTTGGATCTGGTACTGGCACAGCTTTAATCAAGGCCTTCGTATACGGATGGAGAGGTTCAAAAACGACTTTTTCGGTTTTGCCTCTCTCCATCAGTTTGCCCAAGTACATAATGCCAACTCTATCGCACATATGCCTCGTCAAGGCTATGTCGTGTGTAATATACAAGAATGAGGTGCCAAACTTCTCCTTCAGAGACAACATGAGGTTCAGTATCTCTCCTCTAATCGAGACATCAAGCATGGAAACGGGTTCATCTGCAACTACAAACTCCGGACCGAGCACAAATGCTCTTGCCACACCAACCCTCTGCCTCTGCCCACCACTCAACTCATGAGGGAACCTCTCGAGAAACTCTTGAGGAGGAACCAACTGAACGTCTTCCAGAATCTTGCTAACTTTCTCTTTGATTTCGTCTTCATTCCCCGACTTCTGAACTTGCAAAGGTTCTGCGACAATTTCCTTTATTGTCATCCTTGGGTTTAAGGATTCGTAAGGGTCTTGGAATATAATCTGCATCTTCCTTCTCAAAGGTTTAAGGCCGGATTCACTGAGAGATGAAATATCCTTGCCTTTGAAATGGATATTGCCCGAGGTTGGCTCTATTAATCTCAGCGCTAATCTTCCAGTGGTTGTTTTTCCACTACCACTCTCTCCAGCAAGGCCGAAGATCTCTCTTTTCTTCACATCGAAGTCTATTTTATCAACCGCTCGCACAAAGAGTTGTCTCTTAGTAAAGAGCGTTGACAAAAAGCCTCTCCTTATGGGGAACCACTTCGTCAGGTTACTCGCCTTTATGACAGTCTCTTCCATTTTTCCCTCTCCTTTCATGATGGATTAACAAGATAACAAGCTACATATCGATTTGTCCCTTTTTCCTCAATAAGCTCTGGCACCTTTTCTCTGCAGATCTCCATTGCATACCGGCATCTTGGATTAAATCGGCAGCCCGAGGGCGGATGTAGAAGATCAGGTGGCAGACCCGGTATAGATGACATGCGTGTTCTAGCTGCCTTGATGCTTGGAAAAGCTCCCAACAAGCCCTGCGTATAAGGATGAAGAGGCTCTTTAAAAATCCGAGTAACATCCCCATACTCCACTATTCTTCCCGCGTACATAATGGCGCTTTTTTCACAGGTCTCGGCTATAATGGATAAATCATGAGTAATCAGCATCATAGCCAAGTTCAGTTTTTCCTTAAGATCTCTTAGTAGTTTCAGCACTTGGGCTTGGACGATGACATCTAAAGCGGTCCCGGGTTCATCTGCAATCAACAGCTCTGGATTGCAGGCTAAGGACATGGCGATCAATGCCCGCTGTTTCATTCCACCACTAAACTCATGTGGATAGTTGTTTGCTCTTGTTGGCGAGACCCCGACAGTCTCCAAGAGCTTTCCAACTCTTTCTCTGGCTTCTTCTCCACTCACGTCTGTTTCGTGCGTCAAGATTGCCTCAACAATCTGGTCTCCGACTTTGTAGACTGGATTTAATGCGTTCATGGCTCCTTGGAAAACTATTGAGATGCCCTTCCATCGCACAGCTTTCCTCATTTCATCCTCATTGATAGTGACAAGGTCTTTGTCTCCGAATAGGACTTTGCCACCAATGATCCTTCCTCCCTGGGGAAGAATCTTCAGTACAGATAAAGCAACAGTTGTCTTGCCGCATCCCGACTCTCCAGCTAGGCCCAGGGCCTCACCTTTTTCTACCTGAAAGCTGACGTTCTCTGCGGCCTGTACTGCACCGCTTAGGGTGAAGTAGTGGGTTGTGAGATCTTGGACATCTAGTAACGCCATTTGTAGCCACCTTGACAATTGCTCTTTTACGGGTACCTTTTGTATGTGATGACGTAGATGGGGAATATAAAACTTCTTTTCTCGATCTTGAACGATATTTTAGTAGGAGAAGAAGGCGCATGTTTCATTCTATCGACCTGAATTCCGATTTGCCGCTCCGTTTGCGGGGCGATTTGACCTCGGAGTAAAGCTTAGGAGGCTTACATTTGATGTTCGATACATTTAAGCGAGGCGTGAGGCGACAATATAACACAATAGTCGAAGGCGAATTCAATTGCGAGACCGTTGGATCCATAAGAACGTCAATCTTCAACTACTAGCTGATAATGTCAAAGATTTTCTGTCCCAACAATATTTCGAAACCAGAATCGAAACATCTAGAAACGGGCACACAGTTTGTGCGATTCCTAAAAAAGGCGGAATAAGCGGCTTCGTTGTCAGAATTCTGGGAGAACCAAATGATTTCACTGTTGAGTTTGCACCTAACGAGCGCCTTCGGTACGTTACTAGGCTGGGATTTATCACGACTCTTTTAGGAGGAGGTGGCATCCTCCTACGAGGCTTAAAGTCTCAAGAGATGCTGGAGAAACTTGAAGAAGAGTTTTGGGTCTTCATCGATACTAGGATCGAGGGCCTGATTGATAGTGCAGATGGATAAGGTGAATTTGCTCCGTCGCTCGAAAGATTCTTTGAAGCACAAAAACTAAGAAAACTGTTATGCGAAATCTGAGAAGATTATGGAAAGAGACGAACGTAATTTAGCGTGGTTATTGTTAGTACGACAACGCTTGTCACTACGACAGCTAAGAATATGATTGTAATAATATCTTTACTTTTCATTAAAGACCCTTCCAAATTGACACCACAAATTATTACTACATAGTCTTATAATCTTATTTCCTGTGGTGAACTTGAAGGCAACTAGGATTCTGAACTATGCTCTTGTCACGATAGGCTGGTCCATAACTGTCGCCACAATTGCCTTACAGACACTTTACTATAGATTCCTGCGTTTCCTAATCGAAGGACTTGTCGAGGAAAATGCCGCAGTTCTAAGACCTATGGACTTGATCCTCATCTTTTTGGTCAGTCTGTTGGCAGGGGCTGTCATTGCAGAACCCAGCCGCATCGTGCTAAGCTTTTTGGGCACGCTTTTCACATCAGGCTTGATAATGTATTTCTGTCTGACCCTGCCTGCGATCATTGGAAAGACTAGGTCGGGTCTAGGTGTATTGTTGGAGATGAGTGCTGTAAACTACGTGTTTACTACACTAGTGTTCGGTCCAGTAATCCTTTTGTTGCTAGGCAGCATAATCGGTGGAATTTTGAAAGAAAGGTTTGTCTATTGAAAGAAAAGATTGTTTGATGCTAACGCCTTTGCCTCAGCTTTGGGTTGAGTACTTCGTCTAAGGCATATCCAAGTAGGATGAATGAGAGCGAGACAATTGCAATGCACAGTCCCGGCGGAATCACCCACCACCATACCTTTATTCCACCTGCTTGGGATTGAGCATCATGTAGCATCCTACCCCAAGACATGACTGTTGGATCAAAAAGGCCCAGCCAGCTTAGGGCGGCTTCAGATAAGATTGCGCCTGGGACAGTTAGGGCTAGTGTAACATACACTAGTGACATCACGTTTGGAAGTATGTGCCGCAGGATTATGTGGAATTTACCGGCGCCTACTGCTGTTGCAGCCTCTATGAAGGGTCTTTCCTTCAAAGAGAGAACTTGTGCTCTAACGACCCTCGCGAAACCCATCCATCCCATCACACCAATTAGGAATATTATGTTCCAAATTGATGGTCCTAAAACTGCGACAAGCACAAGTAGCAGAGGCAGAGTTGGCAAGACAAGAAGCATGTCTGAGAATCTCATCAAGAGCTCATCTATGACACTGCCAAGAAAACCTGAAACTAGACCCACGACTAGCCCTATAACGACTGATAGAACCGCTGACAGTAAACCAACAAACAGCGATATTCTTGCTCCGTAAACAAGATCAGTGAATATGTCTTTGCCCTGGTAATCTGTTCCAAGGATTCCGAAAGATGTCCCGAACATTCTTAGATTGAGGTCGTCGAAGTATACCGTTGTCGGCCCAGCATCTTCTTTGGGAAGCAGAATGGCCTCGACTACGTATTTGTAGTTGCCTGCACTTCTGAATATCCGTGGCGCGGGATCGCTGTTGTTGAATTGTCTCCAGAGCGGTCCAGACTGCCAGATTGTATCTATGCTGTCTACGCTTACCCATTTCGGGGTTGTTTGTGAATAGGCATCCGTACACATTACGTATTTTGAGCCTTTAGGGTCTTCTAAGAAGACGCTGATTTTAAGGGTTACGTTTTCGATTTCCTTTATCTGAAAGGTTACGTAACCTCTAAAGCGGCTGGGTGGGCCTGTATAAGGATAGTTGAATGTTCGCGTGATAGTAGCGTTGATATCCTCCAGCATTTGTCCAGCTTTTGGTAGGAACGTTAAGGCAAGCGCTCCTTTTCTCAAATTGCCGCTTTCCCTCTCGTAGGTTATCTCAATCGGTTGTTCGATTTCCGATGTTGGTGGGGTCGTTGTTATGTTAAAATCCCAGTCGCCCAAGGCCACTGGACTGTCAAAGCCTGGCTTCTCTATGGCTAAGACGTTGTCAGATAGGTGTTGATTATTTGGCAGATATCTAAACCATGAAGGATACGCATAAACACCTGATATGTACGTCTGGTATGTGGGATCATATGGGGTGACCACTGGGGCAGCAAAAGATATGCCAACGAAGAGGACCAGAATGATAAGCCCTATCATTCCTCTTCGGCTTCGAAAGAAGACTTTCATGAACCGTAGAAATCCTTTCCAGACCGGCATTCATTTCACCCAAACTTGATCCTTGGATCAATGACTCCATACAGCAGGTCTGCGATGAAGTTGGCTATGATGACACATAAAGCTATGATATAGAATACCGCTTGGATGGCCGGATAGTTAAGCTGTATAATTGAGTTCCAGATCCAGTATCCAAGTCCTGGCCACGTGAAGACTGTCTCTGTGATTATGGCTCCGGAGAGCATAAAGCCGAAGTTTATCGCAGCGCTAGTTATCAGAGGTAGTGATGCGTTTTTTAACGCGTGCTTAAACAGTACGGTTCGTTCCTTTAAACCCTTTGCTCGAGCAGTGAGTATATAGTCCTCCGTGAGGGCTTCCAACATTGTAGCCCTGGTAAGCAAAAGATAACCTCCGTATTGAAAGAGGGTGAGTA
>Ga0315309_1001379_pt1 | contig 14533 bp, 9 predicted proteins | sample TDP4_MG_FD_203080 | JGI IMG/M metagenome (GOLD analysis project Ga0315309, IMG submission 203080) | Freshwater sediment microbial communities from Lake Towuti, South Sulawesi, Indonesia - TDP4 | ecosystem: Environmental > Aquatic > Freshwater > Lake > Sediment | place: Indonesia: South Sulawesi... | reverse complement strand
AGGAAGGATTTGCGGAGGTCGCTTATCCTCTCACCGACAAGCCTGGACCGTGCCCATGGGTCAGTTGCGGCCTCAAACTTCAGGAGGAAATCTGCTTCCTGAAGGCCGCGCGTGAGATGGGTCATCCAAGCTTCGTATCCGCCTCGTCCTCGAAGCGTACCAATGAACCATTGCCGCTCTTTCGAGTTGACGCCTGAGAGCCACCGCCACGTAGACCACCCTGAACTCAACTTCTCGATCCGCTTCATTCAGCATTTCTCTCCTTGTAGTCATTTTCCGTTGACTTCTACTACATCGTCGCGGGCTTATATATATGTATCCGTGCAGTAATGGTGGAGCAGGAGACGCGTACAATGGTCAAGTATACGACGATAAGGTTGAGGAGGGACGACTACAAGAAGCTTCAGAAGGCGAAGAGGAAGTTGGAGGAGCAGATCGGTGAGACCTCGATAAGCGCGGCGATAGGGTTCTTGGCAGGCCTCCTCGGGGGGATCACTTTCACAGCGCTGCTTGCGAACTCTATCAAGAGGAGTCAATTCTTCAAGTGCAGCTGCGGGGAGATAATCGACCTTACTGACTGGAGTGGACCAACATTCCAGTGCCGCTCTTGCGGCGCAAGATGGCAGCGCGTGTCGAGCCGAACGGCGCGTTAGAGTTCTCCTGATCTGGGGGGTGGGAGGGGTGGCTTCACGGGGTCTACGGATTCCACGGGTTCCACGCGTGGAATCGATTAAGCCTCCAAGAACTGTGATGGCGTCGTGAACATGTGTCTCGTCTCTGAGATCATTCTTTCTCAGTTCTCTGCCTTCTCTTTTTGGTGAGATCCTGTGTGTGAAGAGGGCTATTGCCGAGGCCGACTTCCTTTCACGCTTTCGAATCAATTCTCGCAAAGGGCTACGAAGAGATTCCCTCAACATTTTCTCTTCTCAGATTCTTTGAGGCGTCTCAGAACCTCATCCAGCCGGTGTCCTAGAGCGAATTTGGAAACTTCTTCTTAGGCATTGAGCGTCAAAGCTGATTATCGGACTGAAAAAAGAAAAAAGGGATTCGCGGCCGGCCGGCCGCTTTTCTGCTTTTAGGTTCTATATGCCTGCCACTGGATGCGTCCAGGTGACTGCTACTAGCCAGCCTGTGAAGATGTAGCCTGCGTCTGTTGGTTCCGGTATGCCGTCTCCGTCGTCTTCGCCTGGGACGTCAAGTACGAGGTTGCCGTTGAGGTCCACCAAGCCCTCAACCACGATGACAGTCATGTAGTTGGCTGTTGGGACTGGTGCGAATGCTGCTGCCTGTATGCCCGGTGTTGAGCCTTCGAAGAGGACGATGTCGACTCCTGGGTCGTAGACGCCGTTGGTGTTCACGTCAAGGATCACTTCATCGACGAGGCTTCCTGGGTTGACCATGGATGGCACGTCGTTGAAGGTTCCCGCTACGCCTAAGGGGTCGTCTCCCCAGCGCATCACGCCTGCGGCTTGGAGTGTTGCTGTGCTCGGTATCGCCAAGACTAGGTCCCAGTCTCCGGCTCCGCCGTCTGGGCTTATGTCTATGCCTCCTGTTGGAGGTCCTTCAGATATCCCCGGATATGTGACCCAGGGTCCTGGGATGATCCATACCCATCCGCGTGGTAGCGCGCCGCTTGGTCCGACTCCGAAGGTGACGAAGGCTCCTTCGGCGAGCTGGACGTTGTCTGCGAGCCTGTTGTTGTCATCTGTGTCTATGACTGCCCGGTTGAATAGGTCAGCGTTCGGGAATAGCGCGACGTTGTTCTGTGTTCCAGGCCTGACCTTTGTTATCCAGTCGAAGATGTCTGTGCGGTCGCCGTCATTGTTGATGTCCATGTCGTCCGCCGTCGGGCCGTTAGCAGTCAAGTCCTCGTTGAGCCAGCCCCGTGCGAAGAGCGACACAACGAAGTTCGGGTTTACGCCTGGAGCGGCTGGAGCGGCATTTATCGTCGGCGAGTCTAGGGGTCCCGCTGCCGCGAATGCCAACCCTGCAGCCAGTCCGCTTGCTTCATACCGTTCGCTTATGTGGTTGCCTAGAATTGGACTGAGGTTGGCGAATAGGACCCATACGTCTCGTATGTCTGCGTCCTGGTTCAGGTCGTTGGGGCCTACGCCTCCAAGGCATTGCCCGGGCAATGCTGGGTTGATGAGCTGCTCAAGTTTGTTTGTGCCTCCTATAGTCAAGCTGCCCTCACCCCAAGCTCCTGCTGGTGGAACTCCGGCTGAGGTCTGGTAAGCCGCTAGCCCTGAAGATATGATCTGGTAGATTTGGAGTACGCCTGTTCCAACGTTGCCAGCATAGGCGGTGCCTAGGACCGCGTCCTGTCCTCCAAACGGCGTTCCAGGATCGACGACGCTTGCGTCGTTGTCATTGTTGAGCACGACTGTGTCGAATGTTCCATCCGTGGTGCTGTCGCGTAGGACGAAGGCTAGGCTTATTGTGGCTGGTACACCGCCAAGTGGGAACGTGTCCACGTCATCGAATATGGCGCCTGTGAAGTATGTCCAGGCGATGACTGGAGACGTTATCGTTGGAGGCGTATCGTCCACAGCTAGCATTCCTGCGCTGAAGCCTCCTGTGTATGCGCCTGGGAGTCCGCTGCTCACTAAGCCCCAGATGTTCGTGAAGACGCTCCGCCCATTCTGTACTCCAAGGCCCGCGAGTGGCGCTGAGACGAAGCTTACGTCAATCGCTCCGGTCGGTGACGGAGTGGCCGCGAAATTGTCGACTGATCCAGGAGTGTTGATGGTGAATAGTCCGGGTGCGACTGGGCTCGTGTTGCCTATGACTCCGAAGCCTGCAGAGTCGTCAAAGGTGCCTGCTAAGCCGTCTGCTCCGAACTGGTAGTTGATGTAGAACAGCTCGAACCACGCTGCGGCTGTGATGTGGATCGCGTTATCTGCCTGGTATCCTGTCGCCAGCTGGTTCGATACACCTGCGAAACCTAGCAGATCGTCTGTCCAAGATGGCGCTCCGGGCCATGGCGCAACTGTTGGGTCGTCAACCATCACTGAGTCCACAAAGTCAACTGTGTCTACGTCGCCGTTCATGTTTGTGCCTCCGGCTCCGTACGCTGCTTCGCTGAGGCGTGGCACAACCAACGCATAGAACGTGTCCAATGTGTCTGCGTCTTGGTTCCAGTCAACCTCATCACCCACCACGCCGGTCGGGTTCTCTCTTATGGTCTTTGCGTATATTACTAGGTCAAGTGGGTAGACGCAGCTTGGAGTCAACGGGTCTTGTAGGTCTCCTGAGCCTGGGATTGGGAAAATGTCGTTTGCGTCGGTTGCTACGCTAAGGCTTGGGAAGTTTATGTCGTCAGCTGTTCCCGGCGTATTGTCTAAACCGTTGCCTAACGCGTAGAGCACTTGGCCTACAGGGTTAGGCGTTGTGACTGTGTTCGTTCCGAAGATGTCGTCTCCTGCGTTGCCTCCTTGAGCTATGAAGTTGCCTCCCTCACTGACCCGGACAAGTTGCCACTGATGTTTGGTCCTCGTATTGGCTGCGCCTGTCAACCCGTAGACGAGGTTGTCTCCTAAGATCGCGATGAGGACAAGGGCTGGGTAACCTGCCTCGGTGCCGTATGGACCAGCCAGCCTGAGTGCAAGCGCTTCAACTGCCTCGCCTCCCGACACTGAACCTACAGCCTCGAATAGGCCGTCGCCGTCGAGGTCAGCGTAGACCGCGTCGTAGGTCCATGGAGTTCCGCCGGCAAAGGCCATCGGGAACTTGCCTGCGACCAGCGGGTCGATTGTGACGATGTGGTAGAAACGGTTGAACGTGTCGTCAGCAGTGCCCCGTAGTGCGTCCGGTCCGCAGTCAACGAGCACTTCGGATCCGACATAGTAGTTGTAGCCTGCCATCGGGTCACCGGCGGTTCTCAACGCTCCACCGATGACGCCTGAGAAACTCCACGCAGCCGCTGCGGCTGTGACTGGTTCGACGTCAACATTGAACGGTATCGTGAGGCCTGTTGGTAGAACTATGGGGCCTGGCGCCGCTGGAGGTAGAGCTGAGATGTCGTTTGCAAGAGTGAAGACCAGTATGCCATAGTCGCCGGCTCCCGGCGCAGCTCCCACCTGGAATACGCCTAGGAACCAGACTAGCCCTGTGAGCCCTGTGAAGAATGCGATAGAGTTGTCTGGCTCAGCTGCGGCTAGGTTGATCGGGACCTCATCGGTTATGAAGCCATCATTGTCTGTGTCCACATAGATCAAGCTGTACGTGCCAGGCACAGGATCATCCACGAAGACTGCGAGGTTGTCGTTGTCCAAGGCTCCGAAGAGCGCTGCGTTGAATGTCTGCTCACTCAAAGTGCCTACAAGCCCTGCTGCGCCGACAGGTACGCCTAAGCCCGTAAGGTCTAGGCGGCCGTCAGCTGGGGCTACGTCCTGGTCGTAGAATAGGCTGTGTATTCCACCTGCTGTGCTGATGTATGTCATCGCTGTGCGGATCGATTGTAGTGGCAGCGCTTGATATGAGACCACCATGGCGCCATCTATGTTGTAAACAGTCTTCCTCTCCAAGCCTCGTACTCCGCCCGTGTCGTCGGTGTTGGCTCTGATCCAACGCTCCGCACCGAGCATAGCCCGATCAGTCGGAATACCTGTGACAAAGTCCCTGGTAATAGATTGAGCTGGCGCCAGTTGAGTTTGGATCCACGGCGATCGCCATCCAGCAGCTTGCTGTGTGGCTCCATCCGCGGTAGCCCACTGCGGAGTTGTCTGCGTTCCACTGTAAGTGAAAGCTCTAAGGTTGAAGACGGTGAGTGAGCCAGTGTTCGTGATCGTGTCCAACTTCCTATAGGGACCATATGTCAACACGCTTCCAGGCTGCCAGCCAAACCCAGCTGCGCCGAGTATGTTTGGTGACCACGTCGGGTCTATTCCCAACGAAGCCAACTTGACAATCTTCAAGATCTCGTAGCTCTCACCCTGCTCCCAGATCCCGTCGCCGTCCGTGTCAACCAATCTCAGCACGACGCCCTGCCCCTGCAACGCAGGGCCATATGCGGCATAGTTCCTCAAGATGACTCCCAGCCCTCTGGTGACGTAGGCTGAGTATCCGCTCACAATGAGTCCTCGCCTAGTTCCATCAGTGAAGACAGCTATGTATCCGTGGCGTCCAAGCGCATCGCTGTACCTCGTATTGTCTTTGCACAGGATAGACCAGTCAGCTGGATCCCATGCACAAGGCACGGTAGCTATGCTGTTATACATTCTGTTCAGGCTGCTGACAACAGGTCCTCCGACCCCGATAAAGTCCTGAGTCGTAGCACCCGCCCGCCAAGCTCGACTCCAAGGAGGCCCAGTCTCAGTTATCACATTTTGGTCGAATCCGCTCCCTGAGCCAGCTCCAGGAGAATAACCCGAAGCGCCCACAACATCAACGAGAGCTACAGTATCATCCACCTTCGCGTAGTCATTGTAGGGCCCGTGAGGCGTGCCTGAACCTATCAGCTCGAGGACAGTCCTCCCAGTGAAAAGGCCTGGCCAGTTGGTCAACGCTATAACGGCCGGCCCCTGCGCGTAGACGCGTGCCACTCCCTGGACAACAATCATAAAGCTTGATACGAAAAGTACCGCTAGAAGCATTGCTGTCCTGATATGCTTTGAATTACCCAATTATTTCTTTTTCTCCTGTTTTTTCTTAATGCGCATTTCGCGCATCGGAGCTGTTCTGTACCCTGTTGATTATAAAAAGCTTACCCACAATCCCGACACACCGACCAAAGAGCCCGTGAAGCACCTAGGCTCTATTGCTTCCTGATTCTTGGCTCCTTCTTCGCGATGTCCAAAGACTCATGGCGAGATCCATAGAGGCAGCAAAAATAGCCAGATGCATTGAAGCACAGAAGACTACACCGTAGTTGATGCATACAAAGACATCGGACTGGGATACCCATTACTCAACCGTGGGACTCCCTTAAGCCATTACGAGTCTTGGGCTCCATCCTAAAGTTTCTTGGCCTCATCCCCAATTTCCTCCGCGTCCTTCTGCGCCTCTTCGCACTCTTTGCGGCATCTTTGAGACTCTTGATGGAGGTCGCCAAGTCCCCTTCGAATCTGCTATGTACTGGCCGCATACGGTGTTGGAACAATACTTGTGTAGAAGCAGGTGATGGCCTGACCTGTCTCTACTGCAGGTCGCGCGGTTATCTCGTTCAATTGTACTTTGCTGTCGTCGTGCAAAGCGTTGAAGGTATGGCTGGAAGAGTCTTACGTCTAGCCCTTTGCTCACAGCACATTCGAACCGCTTCCAAGAGGACTGACACGCTGAAAGCTAGGATTCTGATCGAACCGAGTCCCACGACAAAGCCGTGCCTCAGGTTCTGATTCACTGTTGAACAGGCGTAACAGTTCGAAGCCTAGGTGCGACGAAGAACGACTGGTCTTCGCAAGTTGCTGCCCTGAGATGAACGTTGGGTTCTGCTCAGAAGTATCTGATACATCATTTAGTCGCAAGAAAAAAATCCGGGCGTTGAGCTGAATTTTTTTTCCGATCAAACGTAGAGAATGCCAACGTCAGCGAGCAGTTGAAAACTCATTCAAACAAGGTTGATGCTTCAGAGGATTCTGTTGGTCAGATGCTTAGACTTCAATTGGATTTCTTCTGGACGTCGAGCAATACGTTTACCTCTAGGCTGCTGGAACTGGTGATCACGACCTGAACGGTCTTAGTGGCGTATCCAGTTGCAGAGAACGTGAGATTATACGTGCCCTCATCGACGTGGGCAACATATTTTCCTCGCATACTGCAGTAGCCCTCTCTTCCCGCGAACACAGCCACCCAAGACAATGGTACCGCAGCCTCCTCGACTGCTCCCTCAACCATTCCACGGATCCTCCCCATGCGTCTCACTGAGAGAAGCACATCGTCTCCTAGACCTCGCAAGGTCAGAGTGGCCTCGCTCGGTTGGCGGTACCTCCAATCCTCTCCAAAGTCAAGCACCTTCAACTTGCAGGTTCCAGGAGGTATGCCCGAATCCTTGACTCTCAATCCATCACGCGTAACATAGAAGAAGTGCCCTACACCGCGAAGCCCCATCATAGTGAAGTTGAAGCCAGTTGCCCCAGCCTCAGCAGTCACCTCTGTTACAGATATCAGTTCTCTGCGGGTATCGTAGACCTCTACAGGAATCTTTACGCGCTCGGTGAGGCTGCCGATGAACTGGCCGACTCTGATGTGAACTGTTCCATTCAGGCTGAGTCCTCGATACATTCGGACAGCGCACTGAGTCAAGGTTACCGCGGAAATGATGATCTCATTGTCGAACCTTTGCACATAGCCATAAGTGAAAGCCTTTACGCCATACCTACCCTCCTTCACGCTGTTTGGCGTAGATCCGTAGAACGTGATCTCCCGTATTGACGGGTTCATCCCCGTGAAGTTCAAGGGAGCAGTCCTACTGGAGGGAGTATTCGATGGGATCTTCGTCTCAACATATCCAACCTCGACGCCTGAGAGATAGAAGTAGGCTCGGAGATATGGCGGACATTGCGTCCGTGCAAAGGCCCATGGAATCTCTGGTTTTGAAGCGTCAGTAATGATCGGATATGAATTCGCGACGATGCTCGCCGCGCTCTGTCTCACCATCCTGATCGTTAGTGTTTCATTATAGCCTTCCTGAACATTGACTACTGCAGAATCTAACTGTTCATATCCCCTGACGAGCGCCTTCAGCGTGTAGGGGCCACTCGGCAATCCATAGTCCTTCTTTCGCCAGACACCTGAATATGTTCGGTTCAAGAACTCACTGAACCCTGTCAAGTAGAACCTGACCATGGAACTGTCTGCGTATGCGGTTGTTCCGTTTGGCATAGTTCCCTCGATAATGGAGAGCGCCGCTATCTGGCCGTTTCCGTTGTAGGCAGAGACGAGAATATTGCCGCCATAGAGAGTTCCAGTCGCTGTCCCAAAGTTCAATATCTCAGCGGCTCGAGGTGTCTCAAACTTCCTATTCGTCGGATCGAAGAAGCTCAACCTTCCACTGATCACGCCCCCAGTCACTAATGTCACTTCAATATTTCCGACAGTGGTGGGGGCAACAGTTATCTTGCCCGGTTCCCTCTGCACGTATCCGAAAACCCAGGCCCTTATCCGGTAGGTTCCAGCTGGAAGCCCCGAGTAGGCTGTTCCAGTGGGTGGATAACCCGCGTACCTCAACTCCTCTCTCTGAGAAAGAACAAAGGGATCCTTATCGGATCCCGTGCTCCGACCCCTGAATGAAGCTGCAACCACTCCTCTATCATCGACGGCTTCGACTGTGTAGTTCAAGGAATTCAGACTGTCTCGACTGTTGCTCCATGGATGCCAAAGCTCCCTGAAACCTTTATGGTCAAGGGAGGCGATTGGGCTTCCGTCAGGCTTTGTGTACTTGATTTGACCCTTTATGACGCAGCCTCTTTTCAAAGGCAGATCGAGAGTCACATTGCCTCTCGCCCTGATGCCAACAACATCGATGTACCTCGTCAGCTCATACGCGTACCCTGTCCCGTTGCAGAAGCCAGCTGACCCTTCAAGCATGTATGCCCCCTCAGCCAGTCCTGTCAGCGAATATCTGCCTGTCGTCTCGTTTACAAAGCTCCTCGCGGCAACTTTTCCAGAAGTCGTCAGAGCGTACACAATACCCTTAGCCCTGATCACAACTCCAGGATGTATCAATGGATCAAAAATGTAGCCGCTGATCCTGCCTGGATTTGGCTTCAGACTTAGGTAGATAGGAATGACAGCGCTAGGTGTAACGGGATAGATAGGTTGCCCAGTTGTGGCATTAACCGTCTCGGCCACGTAGACCGTCAAGTCATATCTTCCCGCCACCGAAGGAGCAGTAAGGTTTCTCATCCAGACGAACTTCGGCGGCGCGAACCCCACAAACCCAGTGCTGCTGTGGCTCCAGATCTCAACCAGATAGCGTGCGTTAGGATCATACGATGAGGCATTGGGTCTGCTTCCCGGCGCCTCAGGACGATACAAGTAGTGAAGCGATTCGTCAAGCACAGAGTAGAAGTAATAGTCCCTGCAAAGGTCGGATGAGACAAAGGAGGTATCGTTCTCTCTCCTCCCAGCCATGAACTCTCGTGGAACCTCAATCCTAACAGCTACTCCCGACCTGTCTATCTTGATCTCCAAGTCGCCTCTCGTTCCGGCAAGGACCTCCCAACCTTTCAAAGAAGCAGCTACCGAAGACTCCAAGCATTGCGTCAGAGCCACGCAGTAAGAGAAACCGAGAGTCACCATTAGCAGGATGGCGAGGTAGGCCTTTACTGCAGTGGGAGCGCTCGGGTCAGCCAAGCCCCGAATCACATCCAAATAGTGGCGCTCCTCAATTTATTAGAGTTTCCGAAGAGAACCACACCTTCGTTCCGCTACCCTATCCAACAACCGTATCATGCAAATAGGACCGCCTTAAACAGGTGCCTACTGCAAGCAGCAGACAAACTTCTCTAGGTAGATCCGGATGGAGTAAACGAGTCTGCAGAGATGACTCTAGGCAAGAGGCTTGTTGACAGTCATAGACTTGACTTGAAAGATCTGTCAAGAGACCAGAAATCAAGGACGACAAGACACTACGACGATATCTCGACCTTCTTCTGCTAGCAGAAGTACTAGAAGTGCGAACTCGCAATGTTGGATCAGTGAGACTGCAGGAGCTGTATAGCTTGACTGCAAACAGGCCGAGGGTCTCAGTGGGGCCCACGGCACTTCATTTGCATGGCCTCAATTGGGATATTCCAGAACGAGATATGAGAGTCGTTTCAATCGACTTCGATGGGCTTTCACGTTCAAGAGCAATAGGCTCCATCCTGATAGGATCTCTGGAAGATTGTATTGTGTACGAGCTGCATGCGGATGCAAGAAAAGACACAGGGACTCTCGCTTTCGTGATTGCGATGGTCTCCACGAAGAGGCTCGATCTGCCATATCTGGCATGGCGTGCTGACAAGATTCAGGTCGTAAGAGCTCTTCGTTGCCTATTTCACAGCATCTTGGCGGTCGTGTCATCTAAGGAGACGGAAGTGAATGCATCGTTGTTCTTGGCTGTGCGGAGGACATTCCTGAAGATTGCCAGGCAGTATGCTCAGTCTGGATTCTGGAGAGTCCTCGAGGAGAAGGGAATTGGAAAACTTGGTGTTGAGCGGGTCAAGAAACTAACTGGCCCAGACATTGTCATTCCGGCGGCAACGCAGCTTGGAGTGTTGGGATGATTGAAAAGGCCTCAGGAGCTGCGAGCCCCCTCGAAAGAATGGGCGCAGCTGGTTCGAGTCAGCTATGCGTACCTGCGAGACAAAGGCGTCGGTGATCTAGTCGTGTACGGATCCCAAGCTATGTCTGTCTATATGAAGAATCCGCTCCGAAGCAAGGACCTTGATCTTCTCTTAGGCCAAGTCGGCAAGATGCGAGATGTGGAGTACAGAGCCACTAGTGTCCTGACGAGGAAATTCGAGGATCGAAAGATGATGACATATGCAATAGAGCTTCGAGTGGCGAGGAAAACGTTTTTCGTCGAACTCTTCGACAAGATCTTGGGCGGCCGACCCCTTTCGTTGCTTCAACCTTATGTTGAACAGATCAGACGGTGGAACATTGAAGTCTGGTCGCCCTCACGTGAGGCAACGGTTGCTCTGCGTCTTGCCTTCAGGGAACCGGAACAAGCTTCTCGGCTCAACGCGGTGCGTCTGAACAGCTTCCTCAAGGAAAACAAGCGATCTCTTGACTTTGATTTGCTGCGTTCAATCCTGAGGGAGTGGAGAATAGAGAACTGGGTCGAGAGCAACCTGCGTGAACTCTACCGAAGAAACAGATTGCGTATCTTGTATGATAACCGTATTATTCCGGGAATTCGACACAAGATTCTGGAGAGTTGATATCGACCAGGCATCTCCGTTAGGTGATATTGTTGCTGAGGTTGGCGGGCCATCGCGGGGGCCTGCAGAGTTCTTGCGGGTAGGATTGGTTTCAAAACGGAATTGGGCATGTCCATCGGGCCGCACAGAATGCGATCACCGTGGCAACGAAGGCAATCGCAATCATGAGTAAGATGATTGGCCCCCAATCAGCCGCATAAGGCTGTTACTCTTCTATCCACAAGCTTGCCTGATCCAACTCGGTCTGTGCTCAGAAGTTTTCTACTTCTACTGCGATTTCGCTGGACAAGTTGGAATCGACTAGGTGAACATAGATTCTGTAGCGGCCTGGTGACACAGGCTTTCCGGACAGGTCGCACAGGTTCCAGTCAACGGCCGGCCGTAGGAGGACTACCCTTATAGAAGCGCCGGAGGCAGGAATTAGGGAGGAGGCTATCTGTGCGACCCATTCTTCAGCGAGAATATGAGGATTTGGCTGAAGAGTATGTCCGGCTTGTGAAGAAGCATTTCGGTAGCCGCCTCTGGTCGATCTGCTTCTTTGGGTCTGCTGTACGAGGCGAGGCCACGTCTGAGAGCGACTTGGATACTCTTGTAGTGGCAGATGGGTTGCCGCGAGACATCGGTTCGCGGTTCCGTGAGACCAACCCTATCCACAGCAATCTCAGACAGACTGAGGCCTACCGCAAATTCAGATCTCTGCAGAGGCACGGAACTGTATCTGACATCTTCTTAACACGCCGAGAGGCGTCTGAACATCCTCCAATCCTGTTGGATATGGCGGACCATGGCGTCCTCGCCTTCGACAGGGACAGCTTCCTTGAAGGAATCCTAGAGTCAGTGAGACGAAAACTGAGAGAGCTTGGAGCTCGAAAGGTTCTCACCAAGAAGGGCTACTACTGGGTTCTCAAACCTGACGCGAAACCAACGGAGGTCGTTGAGATATGAAGACGACGCGCATGGCGACCGATTACGCAACGACGGCTGCTTGGCTTCTCAGGGAGGCTGAGAACGCACTGGAAGCCGGAAACAGAGCGATCTGTGTCCGTCGATCACAGGAGTCTCTGGAACTCGCCGCGAAGGGCGTCCTGAGGCGCTTGGCGATTGAATATCCGCGGGAACATGACGTGAGCGATGCGTTGGCTGCAGCATCAGATCGCCTTCCAAAATACCTGAGGGAGAAGACTGAGGAGATAATGCAGGCGCTTAGTGAGCTGGGCAGGGTTCGAGGCCCTGCCTTCTACGGCTACGAGGCTGAGGGAATACCTGCAAGCGAGGCCTTCAGCAAGGAGTACGCGGAAGGGACATTGGGAAAGGTCAAATCCCTCGTTGAATTGTGCATCAAGTTTGCCACCGAGAAAAACGACTGACCGAACAGAACTCTGAGATGGCAATCTGTTGGAGCCAACTTGTATTCGACTTCGAGAGGAGCCAGTTATGGAACTACCTCCCTCTTGGCTTAAGCTTAGACCATTAGGGGCACGTTCCTACTTGCCTTGAGCATTTCCAAGAAGAGCGGTTCACCCTTCTCGTTCAGATGGATGATCATGTCGAGAAAGAGGTTAAGCTATCCTCAAGCTTTCTACGCGTTTTGTGTTGTGGCCCCTGACCAAACTGGATCACCTGACAACAAAAGAAGAGAATCCCAAGATCTAAACTGCACAGCACCGGCAACTGCCCACTTTGTTCAGCATTTTCCTGTACGCGAGATGATTGTTTGATAGTTTGAGAACCTTTATCGCCGCCACGCTAGATTGCGAAAGAATTAATTAGCGTACCTTCTATTCCAATCCATTGAGTTCTTCTCTGAGCATCGATTTGAGCGATTTGCGGAGGGCCCTGCACCCTTTAGTGATTTCGCGCGGAAGACGTGTTGTTTCCTCCGGAAGATAAAAAGGCGCGCTTGCCATTATGATCGACGTTGGGCGATCGTCTATGGTAATGAGAACTGGGGACTGGTTAAGGCAGGCAGAGAAGGATCTGCAGCATGCCAAGAGGTCTGTCGAGGGCAGAGATTTTGAGTGGTCGTGTTTCGCGGCTCAGCAAGCGGCTGAGAAAGCTATCAAGTCACTCTATCAGAGTGTGCATATCGATGCGATTGGGCATTCGATTTCGAGGATGCTGCAAGACCTTCCTGCTTCTCTGACACCGCCTGAGGACCTTGTGGAACGGGCGAAGGAGCTGGATAAGCACTACATTCCCAGCTGTTACCCAAACTTTCACTCTGAAGGAGCGCCTTTGGACTATTACACCGAACCTGAAGCGCGGAGAGCGGTGGAAGGAGCGGACAAGATAATTGAGTTCTGCAGAGGCAAGATACCTGAAGATCAATTACGATGAGATCCTCAGTATGCTTAGGGAGTATGCCAAGGCGAAGGCTGGAACCCATGAAGCTAAAGCGATCGTTCTTACAGGCTCCCTCGCCAAAGGAAGCTACACTGGAACGTCAGACGCAGATATTCTCGTAATCGCCGACAATATGCCTTCTCGTGTCCTCGAGAGATATGCTCTGTTCGCGGAACCGAGCATGCCTATCGATGTGGAACCACGAGTCTACACGACCAAGGAATTCATCGGCAAGGTCCGCCGAGACGATAGATTCGCGGTTGAATCCCTGAAAATCGGCATACCTCTCCACGGGGAGCAATTCTTCGAGGAAATCAAGAAATCCCTCAAGAAGAAGTTTTGCAAGCGACGCGCCTCCCTCATAGATTGATAGCAAGATCATGGCTGCAATCGAAGCCGCCCGCCTCTTCTAGGGATATGTACTCTCCAGCCCTGATGTTGGTAGTAGATGGTTGGTTCGGTTGAAGCTCGCCAAGATGCAAGTCGCAACGGTTTTGATGAGCTCTGCCATTATCCGGGACTGCCGATTTACAAGAATCCTGAATACTACTAACATCAGATCTAACTCTGCATTGGCTTTCAAACCTCTAATCGTAATCATTGTGGCCTTTATCCTTCGCCTTTCCTTCATCGGTGAAACGAGTATGATGGGAGACGAAGTCCCTTATGTGGAAGTCGGAAGAAAATATCTCAGAGGTCTATTAGTTCAAGATCTTAGCTATGATCTCTGGAGTTTGAACGCAGGGCACCCATCACTGCTACAGATAAGCCACTGCTATCGAACCTATCGGCTCATAGCTTTAGAAGTATCTGTTTATTACTCTGCCTAAGGCCTGCTTATTGAATCTAGCGGATTTAGAGATTCACGAGGAACTATGATGTACTCAGGAAACGCATCTTGCCTCTGTCCAGGTATCCATCAATAAATCAACGGGTACTAAGCCTGTAGACAGCTTCCGAATCGGCATTCCTTCCGATAGATTCGATAAGAACAATGAAATTTCGATAAGATTAGTCCTGTTTAAATATGCTGGTTCGATCGAGTCCCGTATTATGAGGCTCTTCTTGAGTGGAGTGAGGCAGACCGAAATCGCCGGGATGGTCAATGCAAGCCAAAGCACGATCTCAGCGGTCATCTCCAGATTCAAGAGAGACGCCTCAAAGGCTTCACGCAATGGAGCGTCATCAGCTAGAGCGGTACTTGCTGAGGTCAAAGAGCTCAGATCGCTCTCAGTCGAGCAACATTGACATATACCGAACCTGGCTCGGCTGGCCCGATGGGTTGCCGGCAATCATCTCCGCTGTCGCATGTTTGCGAAGAA
>Ga0315309_1001378_pt1 | contig 14533 bp, 18 predicted proteins | sample TDP4_MG_FD_203080 | JGI IMG/M metagenome (GOLD analysis project Ga0315309, IMG submission 203080) | Freshwater sediment microbial communities from Lake Towuti, South Sulawesi, Indonesia - TDP4 | ecosystem: Environmental > Aquatic > Freshwater > Lake > Sediment | place: Indonesia: South Sulawesi... | reverse complement strand
GGATTGGCGCATGGGTGTATGATAAGAGCTTGGAGTTCCGACAAGAAAGGCTACTGAATGTACGCAATCTTCCGCACGGGGGGGAAGGAATACAAGGTTTCGCCGGGGGATGTGGTCCGGGTGGAGCGGCTGGCCGGCGAGGCTGGCGCGGGCGTGGAATTCAACCACGTCTGTGTCGTGCGCAAACGGACTCTAACCATCGGCGCGCCCCTAGTGGAGAACGCCAAGGTAACCGGCGTAATCCTGCGACATGCGCGCGCCCCCAAGGTTCGCGTCCTCAAGTACAAGCGGAAGAAGCAGTACAAGCGGACTCTCGGACACCGGCAGGCTTTCAGCGAAGTCCTGATCAAGGATATTGTGACCGCTTGAGCGCTGTGGGTCGAGAATCTGTGAAGGACGAGGCAATCTCCTATGGCACATAAGAAAGGCCTGGGAAGTTCGCGCAACGGACGCGACTCCAACTCGCAGCGGCTAGGCGTGAAGCGCTTTGACGGGCAGCTTGTGTCGGGTGGCTCCATTCTGGTTCGCCAGCGTGGGACGCGGCTGAAGCCGGGAGACAATGTCGGCCTCGGCAAGGACGATACGCTCTTCGCCAAGGTGGCGGGTGTGGTCAGGTTCGAGGACAAGGGCCGCTTGGGCCGCTTTGTCCACATCTTGGTTCCTTCGGCGAGCCAATCCTAAGAGCGGCGAGGGTGGAGTCGGCTTGATTCCTTGCCCTGCCGCTTTTCTTGTTTCTGGTCAAATCGCTTTGGGATTCGGGTTTCGCAGGAGCGGGGTCTTCCCGAATCCCGCGCCTCGAGTCCCGAATCCCGGTTTGTTGCCGTGTTTATTGATGAGGCTAAAATCCACGTGGCGGGCGGCGCAGGGGGGAATGGTTGCGTCGCCTTCCGGCGTGAGAAGTTCGTTCCCCGCGGCGGACCCAGCGGTGGCGACGGCGGCCGCGGCGGCAGTGTCTATCTGGAGAGTTCCGAGCACCTCAATACGCTTTTGAAGTTTCGCTACAATCGCGAGTTTGCTGCCCAACGCGGTGGCCATGGCGAGGGGTCTAACCGGCACGGTCAGGACGGAGCGGACTTGGTAATTCAGGTGCCGGTGGGAACTACTGTTTTCGAGGACACCACGGGCGAGAAGCTGTATGATTTTAGCGCCCCAGGTCAGTGGTTTGCGGCTGCCCAAGGCGGCCGGGGCGGGCGGGGTAACGTACGTTTTGCCACCTCCACGCACCAAGCCCCTCGCAAGGCCGAGCCGGGTCAGTCCGGCGAAGAGCGGTCCTTGCGGCTGGAACTGAAGCTCCTGGCGGACGTGGGCTTGGTTGGTTTCCCCAATGTCGGGAAGTCGACCTTGATCTCCCGGCTCAGTGCGGCTCGGCCCAGGATCGCGGACTACCCTTTCACGACGTTGGAGCCTCACCTGGGTGTGGTAGCCCTCGATGCTGAGCGCTCCTTCGTGATGACCGACATTCCAGGTTTGATTGCCGGAGCCCATCTCGGCCGCGGGTTAGGCGTCCGTTTCCTGAAGCACGTGGAGCGCACACGGCTGCTGCTTCACCTGATCGATGTGGCCGAGCATTCAGGACGTGATCCCGTTGAAGACTACAGCACTATCATGAAGGAGCTGGAGAGTTTCAGTCCGACCGTTGCAGGCAAGCCGATGTTGCTCGTCGCGTCGCGGGTGGACGCCGCCGGGGAAGGCGACCGGCTCGTCGCCCTGCGCGACTTCTGCCGCGCGCTGGGAAAGTCGCTGTACGAAATCTCCTGCGTGACCGGTGAAGGCCTGGAGGAATTGAAGCGGGCGGCCTGGGCGATGCTGGAACAGATTCCCCGGCCCCGCCCAGAAGCCAACACCGCTTCCCTGCACCACCCATAGGACGTGCTGAGCCGTGAATATTGCGCTTTTCGGCGGAACATTCGATCCCATCCACTCCGGCCATTTACGGGCCGCGAGTGCCGCCGCCCGCAAGTTTTGTCTGGACTGCATCCTCTTCGTTCCTTCGGGGAATCCCCCGCATAAGCACCGGGACCGGCTGACGTCTTTTCATCACCGCTTTGCCATGGTGGCCTTAGCCTGTGCCGGCGAGCGGCGCTTTGTTCCCTCGTTGCTGGAGGCGCCGAGGGCAGATGGACGGCCGCACTATTCCATCCATACGGCTCGATTGGTGAAGCGGTCCTTGGGCCCCCACGACCATCTCTTTTTCCTGGTCGGTGCGGACGCCTTCCTGGACCTTCCCCATTGGAAAGAGTATCGCCGCCTTCTCGAAACGGTGGATTTCATTGTTGTATCGCGGCCCGGCTTCTCGGGCCGGGCAATCTGCAACACTGTTCCACGGGACTTGGTTCGCTCCCGGCCGCGGAATGTTCTGCCAGAGAGAATTGAGCTAAAGAGCACGAGCTTGTACGTGCTCCAAGGCGTGGATGTTCCGGTCGCGTCGCGGGGCATACGCCAGGCTATCCGGGCTGGCCGCCGAGTTACTGGCCTTGTTCCCCGGCTTGTGGAACAATACATTCTGAAGGAGGGTCTTTACCGCCCCGCCAGGACGGGGTTCACACGATTATGACACCTCAGCTGCGCGAAGCTGTGCGCGCGGTCCAGGAGCGCAAGGCTCTGGACGTGGCGGTTTTGAACCTGAAGGGAATCTGCTCGTTCACGGACTTCTTCCTGATTTGCACCGGCACTTCCAGCCGCCACACGCAGGCGATTTGCGACGCGGTTTGCGAGCAGTTGGAGAAGTCGGAGACATGGCCTGCGCACCGGGAAGGGTATTCGCGGGCCGAATGGATCCTGCTCGATTACCTGGATTTCGTGGTGCATATTTTCATTGGTCAGGCGCGGCGCTTCTACGACCTGGAGCGCTTGTGGAAGACCGCGAAGCGCGTGCCCGTGCCCGAAAGCGAAGCGTAGCCGGTACATCGGTAACCCGCAGTGCCCTATGCGACTCCGCGTCATCTGGCCTGGGAAGACGAAGGACCCGCGCCTGCGCGGCCTGCAGGCTGACTACCGGGACCGCATCTCGCACTTCAGTGAGCTCGCGTTGGAAGAGATTCCCTCAGCGCGTGGCGGTCGCAGGGGAGACGGCAAGAAGCTTTCGCCCGCCGAGCGCCGCCTGCTGGAAAAGTTGGGCGGGAGCTTGAAGATATTCCTTGACCCGCGCGGCCGGGAATGGACTTCGGAGGATTTCGCCGAGTGGCTGGGCCAGCAGGCCCTGCGCGGAACGCGTGAGCTGGCCTTTCTGGTCGGCGGCCCGGGGGGATTCTCGACGGCCTTTCGCAGACAGGCTGACCTGTTGCTGTCGCTCTCGCGCCTGACCCTCACCAGCGACTGGGCCCGCACGCTGTTGCTGGAGCAGATTTACCGCAGCTTTACGATTTTGCGCGGCTATCCCTATGCGCGCTAGGGCGCAAAACCCTGCGAGGTCCGCTTGCCGGAAACCAAGAAAGGCCTCATCATCGTTCACACCGGGCCGGGCAAAGGCAAGACCACGGCGGCGCTGGGCACAGCCTTGCGAGCCGTGGGGCAGGGGCTCAAGGTTCTGATGGTGCAATTCATGAAGGGCTCCTGGCACTACGGTGAACTGGACGCCGCGCGCCTGCTGGGCGAGGAGCGCTTCAAGATTCTTCCGATGGGCCGGGGCTTTGTGAAAGTGGGCGCGGAAAAACCGGACCCGGAAGACATCCGACTGGTCGAGGAGGCCTGGCGATTTGCCCGCGAGAAGCTGGCCAGCGGCGAGTATGACCTCGTCATTCTGGATGAAATCAACTACGCTATCCATTACCGGATGCTTGATCCCGAAGTGGTGGTGCAGGCGCTCAAAGGTAAACCGGAGATGGTACATGTGATCCTTACCGGGCGCAGCGCTCATCCCGCGATTGTCGCGTGCGCCGATCTGGTAACGGAAATGCGCGAGGTCAAGCATCCGTATCAGCGCGGCGTTCCCGCCCAGCGCGGGATCGAATACTGAGATCTCTATGACCTGGTTTCGCAAAGAGAAAAAAGCTCTGGAAGCACCGCCGGAGAAGCGCGTGCAGACCGAGGGACTGTGGGTGAAGTGTGACGGGTGCAAGCAGATCCTCTGGAAGAAAGACCTGGAGGCCAACCTGCAATGTTGCCCGAAGTGCAATTGCCATTTCAAAATGGGCGCCCGCGCGCGGCTGGAAATGCTTTTCGATGGCGGCCGCTACACCGAGCACGACGCAAACCTGGCCACCACTGATCCCCTCGGCTTTAAAGACACCAAGAGTTACCGCGAACGCTTGAAGAAGGCCGAGAAAGCCACGGGCTTGAAGGACGCGCTGATTACCGGCGAGGGCTTGCTGGAAGGCAAGCCGCTCATCATCTGCGCCATGGAGTTCAACTTCATTGGCGGCAGTATGGGGGCGGCGGTGGGCGAGAAAATCGCCCGCGCCATCGATCGTTGTATCGCCCGCCAGCTTTCCCTGGTGATTATTTCTTGCTCCGGCGGCGCGCGCATGATGGAAGGCGCCATTAGTCTGATGCAGATGGCCAAGATCAGCGCCGGCCTGGCCCGCCTGGACGAGATCCGCAAGCCTTACATCTCCGTCCTGACCGATCCCACCACGGGAGGTGTGACGGCCAGCTACGCGATGCTGGGCGACCTGATCATCGCCGAGCCGGGGGCGCTTATCGGCTTCGCCGGCCCGCGCGTCATCGAGCAGACGATCCGGCAGAAGCTGCCGGAGGGTTTCCAGCGCTCCGAGTTCCTGCTGGCGCACGGCATGCTGGACGCCATTGTCTCGCGCCAGGAGATGAAGGCGTATCTCGCCCGGGCCTTGACTTTTCTCGGGGTCTGAGAGCCGCCGGGCAGAACTGAATCGTTGCACGCTCACGTCAGCGAGTCCTTGAGTAGAAGTCCTCAGGATGAGTTTCGATTTTCGATTTGCCAATTTTGCAGGGTAGGGTGTACCTGGCGGTTTTAGTCCAATGGACTACCTCGAGTGTTTGAGTTACCTCGCCAACCTGGGACATGAATTGCGCGGCGCGAGGTTCGGGCTGGAGGCGATTGCAGCCATCCTGGCCTCCTTGGGCCACCCGCATCAGCAATATCCCACGGCCATCGTCGCCGGGACCAACGGCAAAGGCTCGACTTCCGCCCTTCTGGCGAACATCCTGCAACACGCTGGCTACCGCACTGGTCTCTACACCTCTCCCCACCTGATTCGCGTGAATGAAAGAATCCAGGTCAATGGCTGCGAAATCTCGGATGAGGATTTCGCGCAATCGTTCACCGCTATTCAGCGGGCGGTGGACAGACTTTTGAGGCAAAAGTCCATAGAGTTCATGCCCAGCTTTTTTGAGTTTCTGACCGGCACCGCGTTTCTCCATTTTGCGCGGACCCGCGTCGATTTTGCGGTACTGGAAGTCGGCATGGGGGGACGCCTGGACGCCACCAACATCACCGAACCCCGCGTCGCCATCATCACCAACGTGGACCTCGACCACCAGGAATTCCTGGGCTCCACTCACGCCGCGATTGCCTGGGAGAAGGCCGGCGTCATCAAGCCCGGCCGCCCCGTAATCTCTGCCTGTGCGCATCCCGCGGCCGCGGAAGTCATTCGCCGGCGCTGCGCGGAACTCGGAGCGCCGCTGATTGAGACGGCAGATTTTTCCCGGCTCGCGAACCTCCGGCACCAGCAAGGTCGCTACGAGTTCGATTTCGCCTTGAATGGCGACTACTTCTCCAACCTCAGCCTGCCGCTCCCCGGCCGGTTTCAGGTGGATAATGCGGTGGCGGCCGCGACGGCCGCCTGGCAACTCCGGCAGGAGGGACTGAAGATTTCGCACGTGGCAATTCTGGAGGGTTTTCGGCACGCCTCCTGGCCTGGCAGGCTGGAGAAGATCCACGAGCGCCCGCTGGTCTTGCTGGATGGGGCGCACAATCCCGCCGGAGCCCGCGAGGTCGCCGCCTTTGTGCGCGAACACCTGGCCGGCCGGCGCTTGCATCTGGTTTACGCCTCCATGCGGGACAAGGCGATCGGGGAGATCAGCGAGATACTTTTCCCCCTGGCCGCAGATGTCTATCTGACCCGGCCGGAGCAGGCGCGAGCCGCAACCCCCGTGGAAATCCTGGCGGCCGCTCGCTGTCAGCCGTGCCCTCTGGTCATCGAACCTGAGCCACTGCGGGCCCTGGAGCGCGCCTACCAGGCCAGCGCCCCGGATGACGTCATCCTGGCGACGGGCTCCCTCTTTCTGGTGGGTGCCATCAAGAAATCACTGCGCGGAGGTACAGTAGGAATCAAGAATGGCCCGGCACAGCCCTAGTCCCAACACGCAACCTTCCTCAACCCTTCTGGCCAACCAGCAACAGGCGGCAACGGGGGTCAAGGACTTTCTCAGCTATTTGCGCTCGCTTCTGTTCACTAACAACCTCATTTACCTCTATACAGCTTTCATGGGCACGCTGTCGCTGGCCGGCTCGTTATTCGACTCCCGGGGCCGCTGGCAACACGCCTGCGCGAGTTTCTGGTCACGGCTGATTCTGAAGACCAGCGGTGTGCAGGTGACGGTTGAGGGGCTGGAGCACGTGGATCCCCATGGGCCGGCCATCTTCTGTGTGAACCACCAGAGCTCGATGGATATTCCGGTTCTGCTCGTCAGCCTGCCCTTTCAGTTCCGTTTCCTAGCCAAGCGCTCGTTGTTTCGCTATCCCTTCATGGGTTGGCACCTCCGCCGGTCGGGACACATCGCTGTCCACCGGGACCGGCCGGGGGAGGCCCGGAAGAGCCTGGAAGAGGCCGTGAGAAAGATTCGCGAGGGCTACCCGGTAGTGGTTTTCCCGGAAGGCGCCCGCAGCCGGACGGGCGAGATTCTGCCATTCAAGGCGGGAGCCTTTCATCTGGCTGTCCGCTCCGGCGTCCCCGTCGTCCCTATCACTTTGAACGGGACGATGGCCGTGCTGAAGCCGGATACGGTTCACATCCGTCCCGGCCGGGTCGAGATGATCGTGCATCCGGCAGTCCCTACTGCGGGCCTAGCCAGCGAGGACGTCAGGGAACTTGCCGAGCGCGTTCGGAATCAGGTTCTCTCGCGGTTCAAGCAACCCAGGAAACCGGACTGAATCACGGAGTCACTGAATCATTGTGTGATTGAATCTATTGATGGCGGGGGATAGCGCAAGAAGACGAGACCGAATTCCTGTGTCCGAGTAATGACTCACTGAGTCAATGAGTCAATCGAAAAACCATGCAGATCAGTCTTGAGAACCAAGTCGCTGTGGTAACCGGAGGGTCGCGCGGCATCGGCGCGGCCACCGTCAAGCTCTTTGCCGAGGCGGGAGCAAAGGTGGTTTTCAACTATCGTCAGGCGGCCGGAGCGGCGCGGGAGGTGGTACGCAGTTGTGGCCGCCACGCCCCCAACGTGGTGGCCCTGCGCGCCGAGGTCTCCCAGATGGCCGAGGCGAAGAAACTCGTGGCCGAAGCCGCGCGCCGCTTCGGGCGGCTGGACATCCTGGTGGCCAACGCGGGAATCTGGAACGCCGAGCCTGCACCCATCGAACAGATGACGGGGCGCCAGTGGGACGAGATGATGGCTATCAACCTCAAGGGCGTCTACTCTGTCATCCACTACGCTGTGCCCCACATGATCCGCCGGAAATCAGGGCGCATCATCGTGGTCTCCTCGACCGCCGGGCAGCGCGGCGAGGCTTTCCACACGCACTATGGGGCAAGCAAAGGCGGGGTAATCAGCTTGGTCAAAGGGCTTTCCACAGAGCTTGCCCCGCACGGCATCCTGGTGAATTGCGTCGCGCCCGGGTGGGTGGACACCGATATGTGCACGCCGGTGGTAAGGAATCGTCGCGAGTATCAACAGGCGCTCCGGACTATCCCTCTTCGCCGCTTCGCCCGGCCCGAGGAAATCGCCAGACCGATCCTATTCCTGGCCTCGGAAATGGCATCTTACATGACAGGTGAAATTGTGAACGTCAACGGGGGAAATGTCCTGTGCGGGTAGGAAGAAAGCAGTTGGCAGGGGGCAGTGGGTCGTGCGCTGTTGGTTGTTGGTCGCAGGGCGTAAGCGGGAGACCGGTGCCGGAATCATCGGGGGCCGAACGTCGTATGGCGATTCTTGGTGATAATCGAACCGAATCTGCGATGGCTTTTGGGCCTGCCGCGAAGGCCATGTTGGGCCAGTTGGCGGGAAGGCAAAAGAGACCTCGACTCGGAGCGCCACGGCCGCTGTGTGTTCGCCTACTGCCGGCTGCTTTCTGCCTACTGCTTTCTGCCTGCTGCTTTTCGCTTGCTGCCTTCTGCCTTCCCCGCCCTGCCTTGGCGAGCGAACAGTCCGCCAGCCAGAATCCCCCGGCGCCGCCTTCGCGGACTGATCCCAAGGCCCAGGAATTACTCGACCATGCTGTCCAAGCGCTCGGCGGGCCTGCGTTTGTCGCGGCCAAGAGCTTGACCGCCCGCGGCCGCATATTCGCCATCGCCGACGGGGCTACCACGGGCTTCGCTCCTTTTGAGAGCACCGTGGAGTACCCGGAGAGGCGGCGGTTCTCTTACGGGAAAGACAAGCCGGTCATCCTGATCAACGACGGCGAGCGCGGGTGGCAATTGGATCGCTACGGGATGATCCGGCAGCCACCCGAGCAGATCCGTCGCTGGCGCCTGGCCAACCGCTACTCGCTGGACAACCTGTTGCGGCGCGTCATTCATGAGCCTGGGGTGCTCATCCAGGATGGCGGGAAGGATTTCGTGGATGACCTTGCGGTCCGCGTTGTGGACCTCGTCGACGCGCGGCGGATTCAACTGAAGCTGTATCTCCACAAGGTCGCCTTCCTCCCGGTGCGCATCAGTTATCGGTTCCAGAATCCGGAAACGCGGGAATGGGAGGAGTACGCCGAAGTGTACGGCGATTACCAAAACGTTCAGGGCATCCAGACGCCCATGCACATCACCCGCTTCTTGAACGGTGAGCGCTTTTCGGAAGTCTTCCGCAGCGCGGCCGAGTACAATGCGAATTACCCGTCCAACTACTTCACGCCGGTGCGCTGAGGGCGGGTTCATCTGTTATAATCTCGAATTGGAGAGAACATGAGCAAGACGCCGGAATTTCACGGCACCACAATTCTGTGTGTGCGACGGGGTAACTCGCTGGCCATGGGCAGTGATGGCCAGGTGACGATGGGCGAGAGTGTAGTCAAGCAGAAGGCACGCAAACTCCGCCGGTGTTTCAACGACAGGGTGTTGGCAGGCTTCGCCGGCAGCACGGCTGATGCCATGTCCCTCTTCGACCGTTTCGACAAGAAGCTGGAGGAATATCGCGGCAACCTGAGCCGCGCCGTCGTGGAGCTGGCGAAAGACTGGCGGACCGACCGGGCACTGCGCCACCTGGAGGCGCTGCTGCTGGTGGCGGACGATAAGAGCACCTTTCTGGTCAGCGGTACCGGCGATGTGATTGAGCCCGATGACGGCATCGTGGCTATCGGTTCCGGCGGGGCCTATGCCCTGGCTGCGGCGCGCGCCCTGGCCAAGCACACGCAACTGAGCGCCCGCGAGATCGTTCTGGAAGCCATGCTGCAGGCCGGACAGATCTGCATCTTCACCAACGACCAGATCTACATCGAGGAACTCCAGGCCAACCCTCGCTAAGAATCGGAATCGCGTATGGTTTTCTATCTGCCAGAAAGCATTGAAGCGGTGGCGGCGCTTGACGAGCTGACGCCGCGCCAGATTGTGGCCGAACTGGACAAGCACGTGGTCGGCCAGACAGAGGCCAAGCGGTCCGTGGCCGTGGCCTTGCGCAACCGCATCCGCCGGCAGAAGCTGGTGCCCGAGCTGGCGGAAGAAATCCTGCCCAAGAACATCATCATGATTGGGCCCACCGGCGTGGGCAAAACGGAAATCGCGCGGCGGCTGGCCCGCCTGGCCAATTCCCCCTTCCTCAAGGTGGAAGCTTCCCGGTTCACCGAAGTGGGCTACGTAGGTCGCGACGTGGAGTCCATGATCCGCGACCTCGTCGAGATTGCCATCGATATGGTGCGCGAAGAGAAGCTGGACGAGGTGGCGGAGAAGGCCGAACAGAACGCCGAAGAGCGCTTGTTGGACCTGCTGCTTCCGCCCATCCCCACCCTGCGCAGCGACAAGCCGCCGACCGAAGAAGATGAACGCCAGCGCGAGCAGTTCCAGCGCACGCGGGAAAAACTGCGCGCCCAGCTCCGCGAAGAGAAATTGGACGACCGGCAGGTGGAGGTGGATGTCCGCGAACGGACTTTTCCGGCTTTCGAGATCATTTCCTCGCAGGGCATCGAGGAGATGGACATCAACATCAAGGACATGCTCCCCGGGCTCTTTGGCCCGCGCAGCAAGAGGCGCCGCATGCGCGTCGCGGAGGCCATGGACTACCTGATCCAGGAAGAGGAGAACCGGTTGATCGATATGGACCAGGTCACCCGGACCGCGGTGGAGCGCACGGAACAGTCCGGCATCATCTTCATCGACGAGATCGACAAGATCGCCGGCCGCGAGCGCGGGCACGGCCCCGACGTCAGCCGCGAGGGCGTGCAGCGCGACATCCTGCCCATCGTCGAGGGGACCACGGTCAACACGCGCTACGGTATGGTGCGCACGGACCACATCCTCTTCATCGCCGCCGGCGCGTTCCACGTCAGCAAGCCTTCCGACCTGATCCCCGAACTCCAGGGACGCTTCCCCATCCGCGTGGAGCTGCATTCGCTAAGCGTAGAGGATTTCATTCGCATCCTGAAGGAGCCCAAGAGCGCGCTGGTGAAACAGTACACAGCCCTGCTCGAGACCGAGGGCATCAAACTCTCCTTCACCGACGACGCCTTGGAGGAGATCGCGAAGTACGCGGCCGTCGTGAACGAACAAACGGAAAACATCGGCGCCCGGCGCCTGCACACCATCATGGAGAAGTTGCTGGACCAGATTTCTTTCGAAGGTCCGGACCTGAACAAGAAAACCGTGCGCATCGATGCCGCTTATGTCCAGAAACAGTTGGCCGATATCGTCAAGAACCAGGACCTCAGCCGGTACATTCTGTGATCCGCCATCTCGCTGGTAGGAGAGGCCTTGGCCCTCCCGCTTGCACCCACACGCTCCGCCTGCTTGGCTGTCGAAAACGAGCCGTCTCGATGCCGGCCGTGTCTTGTCTCACGCTGTTTTTCCTCGCCTGCGGCGTGCAGGGTCCGCCCCGCCCGCCCCGCATCGAGCGGCCTGCCGCGGTGACCGATCTGGCAGCGGTCCAAAAGGGGCGAACCCTCCAGCTCAGTTTCATGCTCCCTCTCCGAGCTACCGACGGAGAACGGCTGACGAAACCCGTGGAAGTGCAGATCTTCCGCACTGCCGCGTCGTCCGACGCAAAAGCTTCTGCTACGCCAGCCCCCTCGACCCCCTGGCTGACTCTGGCTGCGAAAGACCTGGAACGCTACACGCAGGGCGAGAAGACCGTCTTTCCGCTCACGCTTGCCGAAGAGGAGATGCGCGGGAAGAAAGGTGCGAGCTTTGTCTTCGCGATTCGCGCCCTCACCCGGGGCTTCCGGCACCGGCCGGTGGAGAGCGAACTCTCCCACCCTGTCCACATTACCCTACTGGATGTTTCCGAACCCGTGAAGGACCTGCAGGCGCGCGCTACCGAGCAGGCCGTCGCACTGAGTTGGTCTGCCCCCGCGCAGAGTACGAGCGGCCAGCCAGTTTCGAACCTTTCCGGATATTTCGTATACCGCAGCCGGACGGGAAAACCCGGCTCCTTCCAGTTGCTGGGCGAAACCGCCACCTCGACCTTCCGCGATCCGAACTTCAGGTTTGACCAGACTTACTTCTACAAGGTGGCCGCCGTCTCGCGCGAAGCCGGTCAAGTTGCCGAGAGCGAAGACTCGCCGGTGGTGGAAATCACGCCGCACGATACATTTCCCCCCGCCGCTCCCACGGGCCTGAGCGCCATCTACGCGGCGGAGGCGGTGGAACTGGTCTGGACGGCCAACGCGGAACCCGACTTGGCGGGCTACAACGTTTGCCGGCGCGAACAAGATGGCCCAGCGCGGAAGCTCAACCAGGAGCTCGTAAGAACACCGGTTTTTCGCGACACGGCGGTCGCAGCAGGGCACAAGTACAGCTATCAGGTGACGGCGCTCGACCTGGCCAACAATGAAAGCGTCCCCTCCGAAGAAGTCACCGTGGAGACGCGCTGAAGGCCGCCAACTCGCGCTGCTTGCTGCCTTCTCGCGTCTGGCCCGTTGCGGGGTGGTATAATTCCGCACACTGTCGTGGGGACGTTGCTAAAAGGAGCGAAGAGTGAAATTCTTTCTGGATACCGCGAATCTGGATGAAATCCGCGAAGCTGCCAGCCTGGGCGTGCTGGACGGCGTGACGACCAATCCCTCCTTGATCGCCAAAGAGGGCGCCAAGTTCAAGGAGCGGATTGTGGAGATCTGCGAGATCGTGCAAGGGCCGGTAAGTGCCGAGGTGACGGCCACCGACGCCGAAGGCATGTGCAGTCAGGGACGCGAATTGGCGCAACTGCACCGCTGGGTGGTGGTGAAGGTCCCCATCATCAAGGCCGGCCTGAAGGCGATCAAGCGCTTGGCGGGCGAAGGCGTGAAGGTCAATGCCACGCTCTGTTTCTCACCTTCCCAGGCGCTGCTGGTGGCCAAGGCGGGAGCCACGTACGTCAGCCCGTTCCTCGGCCGGCTCGACGATATCTCGCACGTGGGCATGGACCTGATTCGCGATATCGTGACGATCTATCGCAATTATTCGTTCAAGACCCAGGTGCTGGCAGCGTCCTTGCGGCATCCGCTGCACGTCGTGGATGCCGCTAAGGCGGGAGCCGACATCGCTACCATGCCCTACAAGGTTTTTGAGCAGTTGCTCAAGCACCCCTTGACGGACAAGGGGCTCGAGCAGTTCCTGAAGGATTGGGAGAAAGCAAAGGTCCAGTGACTTCTGCGCTACGCCTCACCCTGGGTCTGGCAGCGGCCGCCACGGCGGCGGGACTGGGGGCGTGGGCCATCGCTCGCTTCCGCTATGGGCGGCGGAAAAGCGCGGAAGAAATTGAACGGCAACGCCGCTTGGATGTGAACCGACGCGGGCGGATTGCGGTGGGCCGCGTGGTGGACCTTGTAGAGTCAGCCAGCGCGGCCGCGCCGGGACGCCTGGTGCTTTACACCTATGAAGTCGCCGGCGTCACCTACGAGGCGGCGCAGGATATTTCGGCGCTGCCGGCTCTGGCTGCCACCGCGCACCGGCTAGCGGGGCAGACGGTCAGCGTCAAGTACGAGCCCCAAAGGCCGGCGAACTCGATCATTGCGTGCGAAGAATGGAGCGGGATCAAGAAGATTGAGTCATTGAATCATTGATTCATTGAGTGATTGCCAGGGGCTCCTTCAATGAATCAACGGCTCAATGTAACAATGATTCAATCCCGATGACTTTGCAGGAAAAACTCGATGAACTCCGCCGGCGGAACGCCCGGGCCGAAGCCGGCGGCGGGGAGGAGCGTCGCGCCCGAGAGCACGCCGAGGGGAAACTCTCCGTGCGTGAACGCCTGGAGCTCCTCTTCGACGAAGGCACCTTTGAGGAGATCGACAAGCTGGTGGAGCATCGCTGCCAGGATTTTGGCATGGCCGAGCAGCGCATTCCCAGCGACGGCGTGGTGAGCGGATACGGCCGCATCAATGGCCGCCCGACCTACGCCTTCGCCCAGGACTTCACCGTCTTCGGCGGCTCGCTCAGCGAAGCCAACGCCGCCAAGATCTGTAAGGTGATGGACTTGGCCCTGAAGGTGGGCGTGCCGCTGGTGGGCTTGAACGATTCGGGAGGCGCCCGCATTCAGGAAGGCGTGGCCTCGCTGGCCGGCTATGCCGACATTTTCCTGCGCAACACCCTGGCTTCGGGAGTTATCCCGCAGATCTCGGCCATCATGGGCCCCTGCGCCGGCGGCGCCGTCTACTCGCCGGCAATCACCGATTTCATCTTGATGGTGGAAAAATCCAGCTACATGTTTGTGACCGGGCCCGACGTCATCAAGACCGTGATGCACGAGGATGTGACCAAGGAAGACTTGGGCGGGCCCCAGACCCACAACACCATGAGCGGAGTAGCTCACTTCATCACCCGCAACGACCCGGATTGCCTGGCGCTCATCCGCGAGCTGCTCACCTTCCTGCCGCAGAACAATCGCGAGGACCCGCCGGGCGTCGAGACCAGCGACCCCGTCGACCGGCGCGATGAGGCGCTGGATACGCTGGTGCCCGTTGAGTCCGACCAGCCTTACGACGTCAAAGAGATCATCCACCGCGTGGTGGACGAGGGCTACTTCCTGGAAGTACACGAGCACTTCGCGAAGAACATTGTGGTCGGCTTTGCGCGCCTGGGAGGGCAAAGCATCGGAATCATCGCCAACCAGCCTGCCGTACTGGCTGGTTGTTTGGACATCAACGCTTCCGACAAGGGCGCGCGCTTCGTGCGCTTCTGCGACGCGTTTAACATCCCTTTGCTGACGTTCGAGGATGTGCCCGGCTTTCTCCCCGGCACGCACCAGGAGTTTGGCGGCATCATCCGCCATG
>Ga0315309_1001377_pt1 | contig 14539 bp, 16 predicted proteins | sample TDP4_MG_FD_203080 | JGI IMG/M metagenome (GOLD analysis project Ga0315309, IMG submission 203080) | Freshwater sediment microbial communities from Lake Towuti, South Sulawesi, Indonesia - TDP4 | ecosystem: Environmental > Aquatic > Freshwater > Lake > Sediment | place: Indonesia: South Sulawesi... | reverse complement strand
TAAAGCGAGCGGGGGTGGCCGAGCCTGGTCAAAGGTCTCGAAAAGATCGACTCAAGGTGCCAGCTTGAGGGGCTGGTCCCGTAGGGGTTCCGGGGTTCAAATCCCCGCCCCCGCACCATGGAATTTTGGAATTGAATGGGGACAAAAATTGAGAGGGCGAAACATCAAAGTTGTGCTGCTATTGCTGATGACAACTGCTTTGGCGTTCTCACCAGCCTTAGCATATGAATCTAAGGACATGGCCTCACGGGGGCCAATCCTCATCGAAGGGAATTCGAATTTCACGCTGGCTAATGGGGTTGTCTCGGGCTCTGGAGCTGCAGGCGATCCGTTCATCATAGAAGGTTGGGATATAGATGCTTCAAGCGCGGATGGTATAAAAGTGAGGAATACCTCGGCCTTTTTCGTAATCAGAAATTGTCTCATCCGCAACGCTAAAGATAGGCTTGGGAACGGGGTACATCTAGAAAATGTCATGAACGGAAAAATCGAAAACGTAAGGAACGACAATAATTGGAATGCCATTTTCCTCTCTACATCAAATAATAACATCGTCAAAGGTTGTTCCTCGCAAAACAACCGAAGGGGAATTTTCCTCGATCATTCCTCAGCGAACGTGATCGAGAACTGCTCCTTTCAGAATAATGTAGGTGGAATCGTCCTCTTCAGCTCTGAATTCAACACCGTTAGAAATTGCACGGCTTTGAGTAACGACACGGGCATCCTCCTGACTTTTTCCGAGAATAATGAAGTTAGAGCTTGCATGGTTTCGAAGAATATGGTCGGGATATTCCTGGAAAGTTCCTCCGGAAATGTTGTCAATGGATGCACAGTCGAAAACAGCAGCTTTGGAGGCATCGCAGTTATCCCAGTGACCGGATATGAGTCCTCGGATAATAACAGCATTTATCACAATAATTTTTTGAATAACCCCCAGCAAGCATACGAGAACGGCTCCAATTACTGGGACAACGGCTACCCATCGGGAGGCAACTATTGGAGCGATTACGCCAGCGTGGATACGGATAACGACAGGATCGGCGACACACCGTATGGCATCCCCGGAGGTAACAATCAGGACCGTTATCCATTGATGAATCCATTTGTTCCCGAGGCTGAAGGAGCTCCTCAGGCCCCAACGAGATGGACGTTAATCGCCGGGATCGTTGGGATAATAGCGATAATCGGCACCTGGTTGGTAATTTATGTAAAAAGACGTTAAAGGAGGAAGGACAGAAAGAATTTTTACCTCCGTGCCCCTCCCGGCGTACAGATGTCAATATAGCCATAATAATTTAAAGGCGAGGTTCGAATCGAAGTTCCATTCCTATCCCCCGCGCCGCATCCGATCGTGTTCATTTCCCGTAAGCGTCAGTGAACACAAGCTCATCGAGTCCCTTGCGCCTCTCCGCGGGAAAGCCGAGGGAGATGATCGACAGCAGCTGCTTTTCCTTTGGGATCTTGAGCATCTCCTTCACCCTATCCTCGTAGGCTGAGCCATATGCGCCTATCCAACACGCCCCGAGCCCCAAGGCGTGGGCCGCGAGCAGCATATTATGCGTCGCTACCGCCCCATCCTCGACCGGGTGCGTCGAAGCCCTCGGGTCCACCACCACCGCTATGCCTAGGGGTGCGTCAGCCAAGAACTTCCCGTAGGTCGCCACTTCGGCAATTTCCTTCCTCAACTTCTCATCGCGCAAGACGATGAAGTTCCAGGGTTGGCTGTTGTCCGCCGAGGGGGCCAACCTCCCAGCTTCCAACACCTGCTTCAACATCTCCTCCGGCACAGGTTCCTTCCTGTACTTCCGGATGCTCCTCCGGGTCCTTATGGCCTCGAACACGTCCATGTTTCCCCATTCGATTGATAACGCCCGCAAGCCTAAAAAGGGCAGGTTTATCTAATTAGGTGGTAAAATTGTTCGAAGGTGTTGAAGATGCCAAGGCCAACAGGCCCCACGAACCCCGTGCTTCGGAAGCTCGTGCGCCAGCTCCGCGAGAGGGGGAAGGAGCAAAAGGTGGCGCTCTGGCTGGACCTAGCGGAGCGCCTCATGCAGCCGCGAAGGGCTAGGGCCGAGGTCAACCTGAGCCACCTCAGCAGGTACTCAAGCGAGGGGAACATCATCGTCGTCCCCGGAAAGGTACTGGGGGCCGGGAAGCTCGAACACCCGATCTCGGTCGCTGCATTCAAATTTTCTGGCACGGCGAGGCGAAAGATAGTTGGGGCAGGGGGCAAGGCCTTGACGATCCAACAGCTGCTGGAGCAGAACCCGAGCGGCAGGGGAATCGTCCTGATGGAGTGATCCCATGATAATCGACGCCAAGGACCTAATATTGGGGAGGATGGCGAGCTTTGTCGCGAAGCGATTGCTCGAGGGCGAGAGTGTGTCAATCGTGAACGCCGAACAGGCCGTCATCTCGGGCAGGCGGGAGGCGACGTTGGACCTCTACGACGCTTGGCTCGAGATCCGGAGCGTCGTCAACCCTCGAAAGGGGCCATTTCACCCCAGAAGGCCAGATGAGCTCGTGAGGTTAACGGTTCGGGGGATGTTGCCATTCGACAAGCCCCGTGGAAGGGAAGCCTATCGCCGCCTGAAGGTCTACGTCGGGGTGCCGGCGGAGTTCAAGGGAAAGGAGCTCGAGAGCCTGCCAGGCGCCAAGCTAGAGAGGTTGAGCACCAGGCGGTTTATAAGGGTCGGGGAGTTAAGCAGACATCTAGGAGTTAGATTTTAGGTGACGACGTGAAGGTAGCGCTAGCTGTAGGGAGGAGGAAGGCCGCGATCGCCCGGGCGACGGTGAGGGACGGCAGTGGTCATGTTTACATAAACGGGCGCCTCCTCGATGTTTATGAGCCTGAACTCGCCCGACTTAGGATTTCCGAGCCGCTCACGCTCGTGCCCGAACTCGCGAAAAAAGTCGATATCGTGGTGGACGTAGAGGGCGGCGGGTTCATGGGACAGGCCGATGCGGTTCGCACTGCAATCGCTCGGGGGCTCATCGAGTGGTCTGGGGACGCCAAGTTGCGCGAGCTCTTCAAGCAGCACGACTGGGCGATGGTCAAGAGCGATGTCAGATTCAAGGAGCCCAAGAAGCCCGGCGGGCCTGGGGCGAGAAGTAAATTCCAGAAAAGCTACCGATAATTGGAAGGTGAAAATATTCGACCTGTAAGATGCTGGACGTGTGGTAAGCTGCTCGGCGACAAGTATGATGAGTTCGAGAAGCGCGTCTCCAGGGGAGAGGACCCGAAGCAGGTGCTGGACTCGCTTGGCCTGAAGCGCTACTGCTGCCGCAGCATGATGCTTACAAGCGTCGACCTCATGGATGAGGTAATGAAGTTCAAGCGCTGATGGAATTCTACAACTTTGATGTTTTTGGTCCAGACTCAGAAGCTATTTAAAGCTGGGTGGCGTAGGTGACTTGGAGGCATAAAATGAATCAAAAAGGGATAGCTCCATTAGCTATCGTGGCAATAATCGTTGTTGCGGCCGTTGTGGTGGGAGTCGGGGTCTTTTTGGCCACGCGAGGCGAGGGTGTACCTGGAGAAGGTGAAGGCGAGGGAGAAGGCGAAGGCATTGCAGGGGCGTCGAGTTTGGACTACAAAGTAGACATGACTGCACCAGAGATGGGAACGATTACATCTAGGTTCAGGGCGAGGAACATCGGAACTGCCAACATGGATATAAGGGCGGACATTGATACTATGGTGTACATCTTGAGCGGGAGCCAACGCGAGGGATGGGTCTACGTTGCGGGGCAGTGGGTGTCTTTCTCGGATATGGGTTACAATTTCGATGAGCAATGGAATCAGTACGTCGGAAGCCTCGAGCAATATGAGGGATACCTCTCAGGTTGGACTGGAGGAGAGTGGTCGGGGACGTTCGGCGGATACACGTATAGGATCTACGACATCGATGTGAACCCATCACTCCCGGACTCCCTGTTCAGGCCTGACTAAGCCACGAGTGAGCGCGGGGCTTAACGCGAAAGCCCCAAATTCTTTTTTTAACTTCTTTTTATTTTCTGTTTTGATTTCCCAACTCTTTTTATGGTTGCTCACATAATTCCCATTGGGTGAAGATGCGGACTTCAGCAAAGGCAGCGGTGCTCCTCGCGATTGGGGTGCTAGTTATAGCTCTAGTTTATTCACAATCTCAATGGACCATCTACGGGGCCCGTCAATTTGTCCTGCTCGCGGGTCTCATCCTATGTGGCATTGGGCTAGCAGCAGCTACGTATGCTGTAGGATTTGCCAAGGCGGAGAAGAAGTATGCATCTCGCTTGAGTTCTTTGGCGGCGGATGTAGAGAGGAAGAGGAGAGAGCTGAGGGACCTCTCGGGGGTGCTCGAAAGGGAAAGGAAACGGCTGGTTGCTGCGAGGAGGGAAGTGGCAGCAGCTAGGGATGAACTTGTGGCGAAGAGGAGGCAACTCGCCGTGGTGAGCGGGAAATTAGGGGAGAAGGAAAAGCGGTTGAAGAAGATCAGGAAAATCGCTGGCACCACCTAAAAATTCAGAAACTTTGACAAATGATTACCTAGGCTTAATGTACCCCCACTTGTCGAGGGCAACTTTCAGTTCTTTGCGCGTTTTCGCGTATTCATCCAAATCAATGCCTTCTTTGTATGCTTCGATGGCCTGCATGACCGCCCTCGCCCCAGCTTCTATTCCCATGGGATGGCCCTGGGTTCCTCCACCCAACTGCAGGACAATGTCCATCGTCCCATAAATGTCGAATAACTCGGGTAGGAGGCCGGGGTGAAGGCCACCAGAAGCAACTGGAAGCATGGGCTTTATCCTCCCCCATTTTTGGGGCATCCTGAGGCCGGGTATCTCGCCCACTTCCTGCCGCGTTATCATCTCTTTCGTGGCGATTATTTCCTTCTTCTCGCCAGCAAGCTTTCCAATGACCGTGCCTATGTGGAGTTGGTCTACGCCGATCAATCTCATCAACTTTGCAAGGAAGAGCATTGACACGCCGTGCTTGGGATTTCTTGTCATCATCGCGTGCATGGCCCTGTGGCCGTGTATTGCCATGTCGTAATCGTGGGCGAGTTCAACTGCGGTCTGCACAGCTGTGAAGCCGCTGACCACAACGTCCAGCATGAAATACTTGAACCCGTGATCGTGAACGAGCTTTATCCTCCTCTCGAGCTCCTTTAAATCGGGGGCCGTAACGTTGAGGAACGCATCCTTGACATCCCCCGTCTCCTTTTCAGCTTTTTCCCTATATTTGGCGACGAGCTCCACTCTCCTCTCAAACCTGTTGAATCTTTGGCTCGTGAGGTTTTCATCGTCTTTGACGCAGTCCATTCCGCCCTTCCAAATCGCATATCCGACTTTTGCAGCGTGCTCGAGGGCCGTGTATCCGATCTTCGGTTTTGGAACCACCGCGGTGACGGGCCCAGATTTCCTTCTGAAGATCCTTTTTATTACGTCCCTCCCGTAGGTTGGCCCCTTGAAATGTTTTATGTATTCCAGCGGCAGTTCGGCGTCCAGCAGTTTCAGGTTTTTCACGGCTTTCATGCCGTAAACATTGCCGCCGAATCCGCTCATCATGCCGGGGATGGACCCCTCTTCAAAGATCAAGAGAGGATAAGCGATCTTCACGTGGTTTTTGCTGTAATGATATGCGTACGCTTTCGTTTTGGGCAAAAGTTTTGGCAGCTCGGCTAGGGTGGTCCAAGTGCCAGACGAGCTCTCGGAAGCAACCCTGCCGATTGCATCTTCCTCGGATATGCCTAAGGCTGGTTCGTAGTAGAAAAGCACCTTGATGTCGGTCCTTGACGGTTTATATTTGGTATCTATGAACTCATGGTACCATTCTATCTTCATTATCTCAAATTACTCCAAATGGTTTCAATTAACAAATTCACCTAAACAGCAATCTGTCAGATTCGATGCCCTTTTCCTCCTCCTTTACCTCCGGGAACTCTTTTGGTAGCTCCTTGGCACTTTGACCTATCCCTATTGTGTTGCCTATTCCGGCCACGACCACGGTGTCACCTGACTTCGTCCGCTCGCGTATCGCGTGTTTCACCCTCTCGACCGTAGCATCCGCAGCCTTCGCGAGCCGCTTGTTGATGGGCCCTATCGCCTCCTTGAACGATTCCTTTATGACTATCGCATCGACGGGCACGAGCTGCTTGACTGCAACTTCCTCGATCTTGTACTTCTCTGTGGGAGGCCCCCCTATCGCCGCACCCACGCCCTCGATTATCTGGCCGCTCGCCTCCCCCTCGAGCTTTAGAGCGGCATCTATCATGATGATCCTGTTTATCCTTTGGCGCTTCATCAGGCGCTTGATGAGTTCACCTGGCTTGCCTACCCTTCCCCCCGGACCCTTGGCCTTCACTACGATGAGCTTTCGCCCGTCGAACTTCGTCTCTGCGTAGACGGTGTCCTCGACGAGCTCCTTGCATCGGGCATCGCCTATCAACTTCGTCGCGACCATCGCGCCCATGCCGTCGCCTATGGGCTTTCCTTGGGCAAATGTCTTCGTGGCGTTCAGGAAGGCCTTTGCGTATTCCTTGAGGATCGGCATCTGCATCTGGATGAGCATCACGATCTGGTAACTCTTCGTTTTCTCGGCCAGAAGTACGAGGTGCCTCACAACTCGGAAGAGCCAGTAGCTCGCCATCGCCCCTTCTATGGTCATTTCTAGATTTGCGGCCTCCTCAGAGTTTGCCTTGGGCGCGAATCCTGCGACCGCTCCCTCGAAGCGCCTCTTCCGGACGTCGAGGACGTGCTCGAGCCTCCGGAGCACTCCTGCCGGGTCGTCGCTGACGGGCTCGATCGCGAAGAACTCGAGGAAGTTGTCGAACTCCTTCTCGATGTCCCGCTTGGGGCGGCCGTGCTTAGTTATCGCGTTGAGAGTTACCCTCCTGCCCTCCTTGGCCCATGCCTCGAGCTCCCCCACGGACTTCTTGACTTGTCCGATGACCATCCGGGATTGGAGCGACAGCAGGTGGGGCGTGAACATCATGTAGATTATGCTGAAGAGGAAGAGGACCACTATCCATATCAGGATGCTCTCAGGGCTGAAGTCGAATGGCATATCTATCCAAACCTTCATCGCTGTTCGGTTTCATAAAGTTTTGGGCCCAAAGATTAAAGGGTTTGGCATCAAAATTTTAGCTGCGGGGGTAGCCAAGCCTGGTCAAAGAGGCGCTTAGTACGCCTTGAAAGCGTAGGCTTCAGGAGCCTATCCCGTAGGGGTTCCGGGGTTCAAATCCCCGCCCCCGCACTTTTACCGGTAAACTAATCGTCGAACCCTGCACAAGACCCACGATGCACAAGACTTTGGTCGTAGGGTCACGAGGTTCAGATCTCCCGCACATGGAAACTGATTTAAACCTCATGCCGAACTTTATTCCGATGAGGTGGTTCAGGAGAAAGAAGGAGGCGCCTAAAGAGGTGCCGTGCACGTGCTCATTGTGTACTTTAATGAATTCTCTGGAGCCGAAGCTGAAGGGTAAACCGTACGAGAAATCCCTGCGCAAGTTCATCATGAGCCCAATCGGTATGGATAGGCCCCTGAAGGAAATAGAGAAGGAGGCGAAAAAAGACGAGAAAATGGGCGAAATCGACGGGGCGAGGGCATCATACCACATGCTCGTGGGCGCTGCCATTGCCAGGGAAAAGGTGCCGACGAAGGATGTTAAGAGGTACCTGAGTGAGTACATGAAGTTTTTGAAAAAACGTAAACTTCCGAGCTCAGATTATTTCCCAACCAAGGAAGATTGTTCAAACCTCATGAATCACCTCGATGAAATTTTGGAAATCGTCAGAGGAGAACATCAAAAATTAAGTCCTAGGCCATAATTACCCGGCGCGGACGATATTGTACCCCGCAGCTTTTCTCAATCTGTTCATGACAGCCAACCCGATGCCGGTGGGTTCGAGGCCCTCAGCCACGACGAATTTTACCCCTTCAGCATCGAATTCCCGAAAGACCCTGAATAAATTCTTGGCCACCGTCCTCGGATCCAGACGACTTCCCACCACTTTAACCACATCAGCGCGATATTTGGGCGCGGTTTCCTCCGTAGTCATGACCCCAACTTTTTCACCTAGTTTCCTTCGAGCGTCCACGAGCTCCTGAACCTTTTTGATAACGCCCTCCAGGGGCCCCTCGACCACCACGACCTCAGCTGCCGGAGCATAATGACGATATTTCATGCCGGGCGAGCGGGCTATGGCAACTTCAATCGGCACCTCAGCCCTCGCGATCGGATGGACCTCCACCTCGCCCACGACCCTTCGAAGCTCCTCCACGGTAACAGGGCCTGGTCTGAGTACGGTGGACGGGTCGGTGGTTAGATCCAGCACAGTTGACTCCACCCCATAGCCTATCCCGCCCCCATCGATCAGGACCTCGATCCTGCCCGAGAGGTCATCCAGGACATGTTTGGCGCTAGTCGGGCTCGGCCTGCCAGCCAGGTTCGCGCTAGGCGCGGCCACGGGCATCCCGGCCTCCGATATGAGGGCGTGGGCGACGGCATGGCTTGGCATCCTTACCGCCACCGTGGCCAAACCCGCTGTAACCGCGTTCGGCACGGCATCCGATTTCACGAAGAGGAGAGTGAGGGGGCCCGGCCAAAATTCATCGATGAGCTTCTCCGCGATTTGGGGCACATGCTCCGCCAGCACGTAAATGTCGTCCCTGTTTGCAACGTGCACGATTATGGGGTTGTCAGCCGGGCGATTTTTTGCGTCGAATATCCTCAGGACGGCCTTTTCATCCAATGCATTTGCCCCCAGCCCATAAACTGTCTCGGTTGGGAAAGCCACGAGCCCGCCCTGTTTTAATACTTCGGCCGCGACCCGAATTTTGTCGGGCTCGGGTCGATGCGGATCGACCTTCAGCACCATGGTTTTAATTGACCCCATTCAACCAACTTTCCCCGCCCTCGATTGCCTAGCTATGAGGGCCGCGAAGACCCCAGCCCCGAACCCATTGTCGATGTTGACCACGGCCAACTTCGGCGAGCAAGTCTGGAGCATCGTCATGAGCGCCCCTAGGCCCTTGATGCCCACTCCGTAACCTACCGAGGTGGGCACGCCTATCACCGGCACATCCACGAGGCTCGCTACAACCGATGGCAGGGCTCCCTCCATGCCCGCCACGGCGACAACAGCTGAGACCCCTCCATCAATCATCTTCCTGAGGGGCTCGAAAAGGCGATGGATGCCAGCGATGCCGACATCGTAAGCTTTGACCACCTCACAGCCCATGACCTCCGCCGCGACCGCAACCTCCTCAGCCACGGGGATGTCGGCAGTGCCCGCCGCGAGCACGCCCACCTTGCCCACTTTTGGAAAAACGTGGCCCCTGCGCTTGATGATGACGGTCCTAGCCCTCTCATTGTGGTCCAATTTGAAGTCCCTTGAAAGCAGTGCCCGAAGCCCCTTGAGGTGCCCCTCTGTGACCCGGGTGACCAAGGCATAGCCGCTTTCCTCGGCCATCTTTTTTGCAGTTCTTGCCACCGTCTCCGGACTTTTGCCCTCCGCCAAGACTACCTCGGGCACGCCTATCCTGTGAGCCCTGCGCGTGTCAAGTCTTGCCAGATCAGAGATCTGTCTTATGTTGAACGCCGCCAGCTTACGCTTGGCCTCCTCGATGGTGAGATCGCCGGCCTTCAGCCTTCGCAGGACATCCTCGACGCTCAAATCAAGCTTTTTTCCCTTCATGAGATCGAAGCCTTCCATATCAATTTGCGCATCAGACTTAAATTATGAGAGCGGCTAGGTTCAAAGGGGATTACCGTGGAGGTCGATTTGATCGGTAAGAGCGTGAATGCTCCCAAGTTCCTCGAGGTGCTTGAAAAGGAGTTCGATTGGTTTATCTCGTACACACTGCTGCTCGCCGAGAAGAACTTCGAGGATTCAGAAACCAAGAGGATCTACATCGCCATAGTCTTCATCGGCGACTACCTATGGGACATCCACACCCTAAGGTTCGAGGAGGTCGTCTATGAGAAGGATCGAACGAGGCGACGCAAGATCCCGGCGCCCCCGCAGGCGGTGCTCGAGCGAGCGCTCAAGGAGCTCCGGACTGCACATGAAAAGGCGAAGGAGCTCCCCCATCAGATAAAGAAACGCTTGGAGGAAACAAAAGCTGAACAATAGTCCAGCTACCTCTTCTCAAATCGAAATCAGCTATTGTAAAATCTTATACTATTCTACCATTTTTACATCCTCTGAAACGTCTTGGCATAAACTTTTAGTCGAGGTGGTAATTCAGTAATAACCGAGCCGCCGTAGCTCAGTCGGTAGGCTAGCCAAAAGCTAGGCCGACAGCGCCACCTTGGTATCGCACAAGGCTGAAAAGGTGGAGGTCGCGAGTTCGATCCTCGCCGGCGGCTCCATTTTAGAAATTTCATAAGCAACCGAAACCCTTTTTCATCCTCACTCAACTCTCAGTTGGAGGTAGATCATGGATCTAGTTGTGAAGAACGGCACGATAGTCACTTCAACGGATGCCTTCAAAGCGGACATAGGTATCACAGATGGGAAAATCATCGAAATCAAAAAAAAGATTGCCGCCCCCGCGAAAACGGTGATCGATGCCAAGGGCAAATACGTCCTCCCAGGAATCATAGACCCCCACACCCACATGGAACTTCCATTCATGGCAGCCATCTCGGCAGATGATTTCGAGGCCGGGACGATAGCTGCTGCATTCGGCGGGGTCACGACCATAATAGATTTTGCCATCCAGTCCAAGGGAAAGACCTTCCTTGAAGCAATAGAGCTCTGGCGGAGGAAGGCAGACCCGAAGGTCGTTATCGACTACTCGCTCCACGTCGCCGTCACCGACCTCACCGAGGAGCGGCTTGCCGAAATACTAAAGGTCCTCGACTACGGCGTGACCAGCTTCAAGCTCTTCATGACGTATCGCCAGAGGGGGCTGATGAGCGAGGACTGGCAGATCCTCGAGATGCTGAAGGCGAGCAGAGACCGTAAATTTTTGGTCCAAGTTCATGCCGAAAACCCCTCGATAGAGGAGCACCTGAAGCAGAAGTACCTGAGGGAGGGCAAGACTTCTGCCGAATATCACCCCAGGAGCAAACCGAACTTCGTCGAGGGGGAGGCCGCTCGAAGGGCAATATACTTTGCGGAGGTCTCGGGCGGAAATCTATACATAGTTCACACCTCTACCAAGGAGGCCCTGGTAGCTGCCGAATCAGCCATGCGCGCGGGCACGAAGGTCTACGTTGAAACATGCCCCCAATACCTCATGCTGACCGAGCAGAAGTACCTGCAGCCCAACGGGAGGTTCTTCGCCGTGTCGCCACCGCTGAGGAGCAAGGAGGATAATAAAGCACTCTGGTCCGGGTTGGCTAGGGAGATCGTCAAGACAGTTGGCTCAGACCACTGTCCGTTCACCTCGGCCCAGAAGGACCTGGGCAAGGACGACTTCACCAAGATACCAAACGGCTTGCCCGGCACCGAGATCATACTCCCCATCCTCTTCTCCGAGGGGGTGGGCAAGGGCAGGATCACCCTCAACCAGCTCGTCAAGGTGACCTCGTTCAACACGGCGAAACTCTTCGGACTTTACCCGAGGAAAGGCACAATAGCCAAGGGGAGCGATGCGGACCTGGCGATACTGGACCCGAACTTTAAAATGGAGCTGTCCCAAGAAAACCTGCACTCAAGGATCGATTACACGATTTACGAAGGGTTAAAAGTCAAGGGCGTTCCCGTAACGACGATCTCGAGGGGCAAGCCGGTCATCCTCGATAGGAAGTTCGTGGGGAGGCGAGGTGGAGGAGAGTTCATCTCTAGGGGTAGAATTGCAGTAAAATAGTTCTATGTCAATACAGGGTGAACACTATACAGACCTAACCCAAATGAATCTTAAGAGAATTATGAGGCTGCTGGGGATTGGTATAAAAAAGGAGGATTAACTAGTTATCAATGCCGAGATGAACAGCTTCATGCAACCACAGGTGCTGATATGGATATCATAGGTAAAATTACAATTTACTCAGCAGGCTTCGGTGCCCTCGCGGGCGTCGTCTCCGGCGTCCTATCGAGCGCGGGAGTTAGCGCGTGGGCGGGGCTGCTCATTGCCATCCTCTTCATCTATGTTTTGGTATACAAATTGATTCCACTCAGATTGGGCGCCGCTAGGCCCGCCCCCTCGGCCCCAACCCCAGCTCGAGTGCCAACCGAGCCACATGCACAACAGCTCCCGAACAAACGAAAGATCTTCACCACCGGCTTCTGGCCGTTCTTTGTCATGTGGCTCGTCATATGGATAATGGTTTACACTTTAATCATCTAGGCGATAAGCCATATCGATGACAGTAGCCATTTCGGAAATCTTTCCCTACAAGGAAATTCGGCCAGTCCAAGCGGAGATGATCACCGCCATCGGAGATGCGATCACGGCCGGCAAGCACGCTGCTCTCGAGGGCTCGACAGGCATGGGAAAAACCATCGCCGTGTTATGTGGCATCCTCTCCTCCCAAGAATCTGCCGAGCGGAGGATCGTCTACTGCTGCCGCACGCACAAGCAGATGGATCGAGTCATAGAGGAGCTCCAGGCATTGCGCTCGAAGCTCGAGGTCTCAGGGATATCCCTGCGCGGCAGAAGGGAGATGTGCATAAACCCAATGGTGCGGAGGTTTGCCGCGAGCGCCGCAGATGCTGCGTACATATGCGGCATGATACGCAAGCTCGGGAAATGCAAGTTTTACGCCAACATGCTCGAGCGGGATGAAAGGGTCGCAGAGCTCCAGGACCTCATCGCCTCACAGCCCACACTTGCGGGTGAGCTCATGGAGATTTGCAGGGAAGAAGAGTTTTGCCCATATGAAATCGCGAGGGAGGCGCTGGCGAACGTGAAGTTGGTCGCAGCTAGCTACGTCTACCTGCTCGACCCAGCGATAAGGCCGGTGTTCCTGAAAAACATGCACGCTGACCTCTCGGACCTGATCGTGGTGCTCGACGAGGCCCATAACCTGCCGGACGTCGCAATAGAACTCGCGAGCGATGTGCTCAGCGCTCACTCGATCGCTTCGGCAGCGAGGGAAGCCAAGGAGTTCGAGGACGAGCTGGCTTATCGAGTTGCAGACGGCATTGGGGAACTGATCGATGACCTCGCGGAGGAACACATAACCGAGGGGGATGGGGAAGAGCTGCTTCAAGGGCAGGAGTTCTTGGATGCGATAGCTAAAATGCTCAAGAAGGAGAAGCTGAAGGTCAAACCCGCCGAATTGCCAGAGTCCCTCAAAAAAATAGGTGAAGCCCACATGCTGCATAAGATCAGGCACGGCGGGGCGCCTCGCTCTTACATACACAAACTTGGAGGATTTTTGGAGGCGTGGGCAGCGACGAGCGGGGAGCCGAGGTACATACACCTCATCTCGAAGGGCCTCGGAAGACGGGGCCAGCCCGTGGTCAGGCTCGAGGTGCAGGCGCTCGACCCAAGGATCATAACCCAGCCCCTCATCGACGGCTCGTATGCGACGATAAGCATGTCGGGGACACTCGTGCCGATCGAGGCATATCGCGATGTCACAGGGTTGCCAGCGGATATCGTCACAGCGCAATACCCCTCGCCATTTCACGAGGAAAATGTGCTCGCGTTAGTTGTTCGGGGCGTCACGACCAAGGAGACCTACCGCGGGCCCGAGATGTACGGGAAGCTCGCTGAGCGGATAGCTGAAGTCGCCGATGCCGTCCCAGCGAATGTCGGCGTTTTCGCCGCGAGTTATGAGGTCCTCGAGGGCCTGCTAGGCGCTGGGCCGGCAGACCGTATCAAAAAGCCCCTGCTTGTAGAGGAACGCGAGATGCCGTCATCGAAAAATGACCGTTTGATCAAGGACTTCAAGTCCCACGCCGATCGGGGAGGGGCCGTGCTGTTGGGTGTGCAGGGCGGGAGAAATAGTGAGGGAGGTGACTTTCCCGGCAACCAGATGAACTCCGTGATCGTGGTGGGCATCCCCTATGGGCGACCGACCAAGCGAACGAAGACGATGATCGATTACTACGAATCTCAGTTCCCAGACAAGGGGATGTTCTACGGCTACTACCTTCCAGCCCATAGGCGAATGTGCCAGGCAGCTGGTCGGGCCCACCGATTGGTGACTGATAAAGCTGCGGTCATCTTCATGGATTGGCGGGTCGCGACGGCGTTCGTTAGGCGCAGCCTGCCCAGCTGGCTTCGAAATAGGCTTGAAGTCGTGGGGGATGAGCGGGGCCAGCTCTCGCGGCGCCTGAAGATGTTCTTCGGTTAACGTTTGGACGATCGATGAGGTGTGCACGGCCGTGAAGTACTACATGCCATGGACTATCGTTGAAAATTTTGGTACCTTGAAAATCCCTGAGGAACATTGGACTGGAGTTAAAACGCGTGCTGCTGACCTTTTACTTTCAGCTACCTCTCCCCTCCACGCTCTTATACCACTGCTCATGAGAGATGAGATGTTGGGGCTGGCAATTGTGTCATACATACAACATCCCATGATCAAGCCCAACTCGATAGAGGCGAGGGAGTACCAGCAGCTGATTTTCAACACGGCAACACAGGGCA
>Ga0315309_1001375_pt1 | contig 14554 bp, 3 predicted proteins | sample TDP4_MG_FD_203080 | JGI IMG/M metagenome (GOLD analysis project Ga0315309, IMG submission 203080) | Freshwater sediment microbial communities from Lake Towuti, South Sulawesi, Indonesia - TDP4 | ecosystem: Environmental > Aquatic > Freshwater > Lake > Sediment | place: Indonesia: South Sulawesi... | reverse complement strand
ATTGTGGGTTCGTTTATTGTGGGTGCCCCCGATGAAACTAGGAAAGAAGTCGAAAATACATTGCGTTTTGCCCACGAGTTAGATATAGACGTGCCCCAGTTAAATATTCTAGGCGCATTCACGGGAACCGACCTCTGGCGAGAAGTGGTTTCAAAAGGCTGGATTGATGAAGAAACAATGTGGGAAACTGGCGCCTACGTTGCCAACATATCTCCCTACACTGTGCCCTTTGACGAACTGCGCTCAATGGTTTTCGAATACTTCAAAAGTTTCTATCTCAGACCCGAACTGTTAACAAAAGAAATTTTGAGGACCTTGAAGAGTTCATATCGATTCTCGGCTCTAATTAGCAATGCGGCTAGGTTCAATGAAATCGTAGAGAACGTGCAGAGAGGAATTAGGCTCGACACAAACTAAATCTTAATGGTACCGCTTTGAGATTTTTTGACGAAGCACTGTATGACCTTTGGGCAGATGGCACATTCGTCTGGAATTTGAGCGTTTTCGTCGAGAAACCTTAGATAACCAAAGTAGTGTTTGCAGTTGGCAGGAGCCTCGTAAACAGGATTGCTGGTAGCCTCAATTGAAACAACGCCTTTTGCCTTATCAACTGCTACGTCTAGTTTGCTGTGGCAGTGGGGACATGCGTAGTAAGTTTCCCGTAAAATCTTGGTTGTGTCAGTTAACACTATGGGCTTTGCGAATCGTTTTCCACATTGAGTGTAAGGACAATGAAGCTCTCCGGAGTCGTGTGGTGTCAGTGCACCCACCAACATATTACTTTAATATGCCTAAATATTACTAATAAATATGTAGAATCAGTAGCCAATAAACATTATTGTGTCATTGTGCAACAAAAATACAGTTTCTAAGGCATGGTGCAGAATAGGATTAGTATAAGTCAGAATGGTTGGAGCCCCGGGCGGGATTTGGACCCGCGACCTACAGCTTTCTTTCAGCTTATACAAGGCTGTTGCTTGGGCTGAATCTTTTCTCTAGCCGCTGAGCTATCGGGGCTCGTTATTCATCTTCAAATGTCTCGTGGCATTTAAAATTTGATGCTGCATAAGTGTGATGCAGGCAAAACTCGGTTGGCTTTTTGCCATCATTGTGGTCGTTTACATAATTGGATGTTACTTTATCTGCGTTGGCTCTAGATAATTTTATTCAACAAAGAAAAAACATGACAAATACTGATGGTGCGGGGGGTGGGATTTGAACCCACGAAGGCCTACGCCACAGGGTTCTAAGCCCTGCTCCTTAGACCAGATTCCAGTTTGTCTAGTTAGTCTTTCTAAGCATTTCAGAAATTTGGTTTTCAAGTTCAGGAAGGTTCTTCTTGACAGTTTCCCAGACTAAGTTTAAGTTTACACCAAAGTATTGATGAATTAGTTTGTCTCTCATTCCAACAATATCGCTCCATTGAATCTCAGGGTGTTCCGATTTCATTTCTTTGCTCAAATTCTTTGTTGCTTCGCCGATTATCTCCAGGGCTCTTAGAACAGCGTACTGTTTTTCTTTGTTTTCAAAAAATTCTTCTTTAGTCAAGTCTTTCATAAACCGCTTTATGTCGAAGATCGCATCTAGAATGTGTCTAAGATATGCTTTATCTTTTCTCGTAGATAACGCGCATCTCCTTTCGAACATCTTCCACTACATAAGGGCTTAAACTGCTGAAAACTCCAAGATCCACTTTCCTCTTGAATACTCTTGTTAACTCGTTTTCCACGCGGACTAAATCGAAAAGGCTTTTCTGCTTGTTTATGTCAAACTCGATCGCTATGTCGATGTCGCTTATTTTTTTCTGTTCTCCTCTAACAGTGGAGCCGAATACAGCCAGAAAAACGATGTCATTTCTCTTGCAGATTTCAGTGATTTTCTCCTTTAAGCCTCTTTTATGAAGGATTTTCGGCAAACCTTCAATTTCCAATTCCATGTTTATTTATTAAAGATTCCTTAGACTTAAGTCTTCTTTACTCCATCTTAGCGAAAAATGAAAACATCTGGGCTGACCGCCACAAAAGTTACTTACAATGGTGCGGGGGGTGGGATTTACGCACAAGTTTACTAGTAAAAATATCCTTAGGATATGCTTGACGAGAGTTCGAATCTCCTCGGGCTAAGTCTTTAGTATAATTTATACCAATTTGCCTAGGATGTTTCGCTCATCTCCCTTTCTTTTTTCATTGGCAAGTGAAGTTAGGATAGAATGTGGGTGAGAGAATCTCGAAGACCTTTGGTGTTCCGTTCATTTAGTTGAGGACTCGGGTTAAAAGTAGAGGTTGATTTGGCGGGATGGGTTTGAGCGGTTGGATTGGTTTGAGACTTGGCGCTGTGATGTTTGGGTTCGGAAACCGGAGTGTTATGGGTCGGTCTTTCCGTAGTTTTTGCCTAGATCGAATAGGTCTCTGGCGTCGACCTTTGCATCTCCGTTGATGTCGCAGTTTGAATTCCAATCGAGGTCGGTTGGTGTAGAGCCATAAACCCTGCTCAAGTCGATCAAATCTATAGCTTCGACTCTTCTGTCACCATTGATGTCGCCTATAATTGTCACGATCACAGTTCCGTAGATTCGAAAGTTGTCGGCTATGTCTGTTTCGCCTGGGACTAGAATGACATATGCGCTTACAGTATACTTGCCTTTGGAAACGCTTGTCGTGTTCCATGAGAAAGTGACAATTGTTGAAGTTCCGCTGGTTAAGGTTATTTTTTGAGTTTGGATGGTTGTGGTGTTGGCGTATGCGGTTATGTTGAAGTTTTGGGTATGGCTGCCTTGGTTTGTAACAGTTGCATTTATTTTTAGAGTGTAACCTTGTCCTATAATGGTCTTTGAAGTTATGATGTTTGTGATGCCTATGTTGAGCTTGCCGTCTTCGAATTGTGTGTATGCGTAGGCTTTTGTGTTGTATACGTTTTCTTTGCTGTCAATTTCGTTCCAGTCTTCATTGTATAGAGTGATGTAAGCCAAGTTGTAGGGACCATCTATTCCGTGATTGAATATATTTGGACCGTTGAACCTCAGTTTAACGGTTTGAGTACCTGTGTTTAGATAGGTTGAGTTGTGTGCGGATGCTGTGTAGTTTCTGTTGCCGTCGTACAAGATAGCGCGTATGTTGTAGTTTTCTGATTTTGTTACGCTTATGTTGGTCTCTATCTCCAGGTAGTCGTATATGCCGTTTTCGTTGAGGTCTATTCCTTGGTCAGAGACTATGTCTTCTAGTGCGGCGGGTGCGGTTTGGAATTGTGCGTAGGAGTATGATGGTGTTGGATGAGTTCCGAGAAGCAGCCCTAGCAGGCTTGTTGAATCGTATAGTTTTACGTCTTTTAGTGTGTATGGTCCGTCTGCAGCGTGTTGACGTATGTTGATTCCGTTGAAGTTTATGGTGATGTTGCAGATTCCATGGGTTAAATATGTGAGGTTTGATGCCGTTGTTATTTGTGCTCCTGTGTCGTCGGTGAGGTTGCCTGTTAAGTAGTAGTATCCGTCGCTTGGGATGCTGGCTTGCACCTTTGCTGAAATGTAGTCGAACAGTCCATCTTTGTCTGTGTCTACTGCGTCTAGCGAAGATAAGCTAAGTTTCTGTATGATTCTGGTGGGCTTGATCGCTAGGTTGTTGAGTTCGTTTGTTTCTTGTATATGGTCATTCGGGTCAACGAGCACATAGAGGCTGTAGTCGCCTGGAGGAGCGGACCAGATTTTAGATATTGTGATGTTGCTTTTGCTCGGTAGTAGTGGGATGGTTTCGTTGAAGAGCATAGCTGTGGTGTTGAGCATTAATGTGTTTGAGGTGGTGTTAAGGTAGTATGGTGAGGAGCTGAAGGCTTGAACTGTAACGTTATGTGCGTCGAAGTTGCCTTTATTGGGGATTGTCATGTTTACTGTGATGTCGCCTTCAAGGTTGCTTGAAAGCGTGATATTCCCATCGTTAATAGAGAGGTCTGGTGCAGCCTTAACGAGTACTCTTTGAATATTGTTTGTTTTGTCGCTTTCAAGGATTGTGTTGTTTTCATCAACCACCGCGAAGACGTAGTAGTTGCCTGGTTTAAGGCTTGAAACGTCCCAAGAAATGCCCACTGTTTGACTGGAACTTGGATTTAATGCACCTATAGTTTTGGTGGCTATCAACGTTGCGTTTTTGTCAAGCCTCAGAGAATCGCTGTAATAGAAGTTTATTGGGATGTTTGAGGAGGCGGTTACGTGGCCCTTGTTTGCGATTGTGGCGTTGACTATTATTTCTTTGGATGCGCCACCGTTTGGATAGGTGACCCAAGCTCTGTCCACGGTTAGGTCGGGGAGGACAGTCTTTATGAAGGCGACGTTGTTGGTTTCGTTTGCTTCAGGTATTTCGTTGATGGGATCTACTAACACGTAGATGTCGTGTGTAGTCGGTGTTGCTGGAACTGTCCAGTCAGTAGATACAACTTTGCTTTGGCCTGCGTTTATTGTGTTTATTATTTGTGTGCTGCCTATTTGTAGGCCTTCTTTGCCATCTTGGAATTTTACTTTGACTCCGTCGAGGGATAGGTCTCCGCTGTTGTGTATGGTTGCGTTGATTTTTACTGTTTCGCCCGGAGCGGGGTTTGAGTTGGACAGAGTGATGTCTTTGCTTGTTATTTCTAGGTCTTTGAAGATCGGGTGGCGGAGCAGGTAGAGGTGTGTGCCGTCGGGCTTAAAGGTAGAGTAGGTTAGGTGAAGAGGATATGTGAGATTTTCCCATTTGCCAGATGTTTCATTGTAGCCTTGAGTTATTGTCTCATTAGCGTACACTGTGTCGCTCTTCAGGTATGCGCTTACTATTTCATTTTTGGAAGTAATCACTGGATTGAATATTGATTCCGTCGAGTCGTCGCTGGTTAGTTGATTCTTGAGGCTCCAGCTGTGGTGGGCTGTGTCGTAGACCGAATAGAAAATGTCTGAGCCCTCGCTTGAAACTTGTTGCCACAGTACAGTGGGGTTGTTTTGAGGGGCTTTCAGTAGCTTCAACGCTTGGACGCCTACGCTGTCTGACACGAGTGTGGGACTTGACCAAACGTCATTGTATTCTGAGTAGTACATGTGGTCCATTGTCTTGTTTCCTGTTGGTTGTTCTTCGGTCCAAACCAGTAGTGGTTTGCCGTCATTTTTGTAAACAACGGCGGGTAATTTGTCGGTGTTAGAATTTGTGGTCAATCTGGATGGTGCGCTCCATGCGACGCCGTTCCATGTGGAGTAGAAGATTTCTATGTCTTCTTTTGTTGTTGAGTTCCCATCGGTGTCTTGACTCCAAGTAGCTAGGGCTTTGTTGTTGTCGAAGTCAAAGCTGAGGTCGTCGACTATGTCGATGTTGTGAAAAGCTAGGGTTGGGGTGCTCCATGAGTTGCCGTTCCATATGGAATAGTAGTAGTCTTTTTTCAGCGAGTAGGTTTGGTTAGTGGCGAGACCGACTGTTACGTTGTTGTCTTGGTCGACTTGCCACATGGCCATTACGTTGCCGTTTTTGTCTGCGGCTAGAGTTGGAGCGTAGTCGAAAACGTTGTTGTTGGTCAGGAGTTGAGGTGTGGTCCAAGCTTTGGTTGACGCATTGAAGATTGAGTAGGCAATTTCGCCGTATGGCACCGCGACGTTGGGGTCTGTAATGTTTTGGGGAAGGGTTTGATTGTTTACTGCTGTCCAAACGGCTACGGCATTGCCTTTGGAATCGTACACTACTTGTGGCTTGAGGTCGGGTATGTAGTTGTCTGTTATGGGTCGTGGTGTGCTCCACTTGTACCCGTCCCACATCGTGTAGTATATTTCAAAGGATTGCGAGATGTTTTTGGAGAGATCGTCGTAGACGTAGACTGCCATCAGATTGTCGTTTTTGTCTACGGCTAGGCTGGGATCAGCGTCTGGAAATATGTTCTGTATGAGCATTGTCTCTGTCGTTGGGGAGCTGTGGCCGATGCCCATGTTTGCTACAAACTTGGAGTAGTCTTTGTTGATGTAGTCTCTGTCCATTATCCTCCAGCCTTCAGGTTTGGAAGCCTTTGCTGTATAAGAATGTCCGGTGACAAGATCATAGATCCATTTTTTACCCCAGTGTCCGGACCAAAAGAGAAAGTGCCAATCGATTTTAACTATTACACCTATCTCAACTCCACTAAATCGCCACTCGGGATAAAACACCCAGCCGACTCCAACGCAAGTTCCACCCGACACCCTAACACCTGCTACTTTCACTTCTAGTCTGCCGTTCGACCTTACAAATGCGTCTCCACCTTTCACGTTCAGTTCGCCAGTGCTTGGATCACGTTCATAGGTGAGGCTGAGGTAAAAGCCGAAGTCACCTACGATCTGCAGTTTCACTATCTTTAAGTCCCATCCATAGATGGGAATACCGTACACCCAGCCCTCCTGCCAGAGGGTTCCTTGCACTGGTTCGAGCCAGTTGTTGAAGGGGGCATATGAACCATCAGCGCCCAGTTCCTGCGTGAAATACACGTCGAGGTCAGGATCCGGGAACTCAGCCAATTTGCCAAAAGTAACCTTGTCGAAGAACACTTTCATGCTTGAGCTTCCCTCCCCCGAGAGAGAATTGAAACCTAGCTTGTAGTCAATTTTTTCATTAACCGGACCGTAGTGGCCTCCGACAATTGGAATCCAATCCGGAATGTCGAACTTGGGCAGGTATGTGTTCAGAACTTCTATCAACTTTTTCATGAATGGGTCATCACCAGCTCTGCCCTCAGCTACGAGTCGGCTTAATCCAAATTCCGCGTAGGAATATTCGATGTATCCCTGCATGTTTTTCAAGTCTTCATGCGTCACCATCGTCCAACCCCTCAACGCAGGGTTGAAAGCTTTCGGAGCGTCAAGTATATAGAAGAAGTATCCGGAACGGGTCGAAGATGCTCCGTCAGTGGCTATCGCAGTTACTATTACATAGTTGTCTCCCACTGGTAAGGTGCTCAGGTCGAAGGGTTCGGAACTCTCACTAATATGATGCGGATCCCACCCAATGAATGAACTATTCTTGAAAGTCGCGAACCCTGCAAGCTCCAGCACGAGTTCTCTTGGGGCAAGCATTGTTTTCCAGTTGACTTTTATATTGAGATAGTTGGTTCCTCGGAAGCCCTTCAAAAAGAACTGCACATATCTCTGCACGACATCAAGTATGGTTGGAAACTCAACAAAACTGGGCAACTTTCTTTCTTCTCTCACGAGTGGTGCAATGAGAAGGAAGACCGAAACCCTTGCAAAGCCTGCAGTGGAGCTAAAGCTTGAAATTTTGAAAGTGAAGACTGATTGTGACTGACCCAATGTGTTGGTTTTTGAGACAGCGTTGCTTAATTGTCCAAGCATTTCTCCGTCAGTTGTCTCCGTGAAGGCTACATTGACTCCTTTTGCTTGAATGAAGTTTCCCATGCTATCCTGTAGCTGCACGCTAAGAAGGTACGTATATGCGTCCAGTCTTTGAGCCCGCAACCAAAACCTGTAGCCTGCATCGTAGGGTTCCATTAGGGGATAGCGATCAACTACGCCTGCGGTGTGATCTTCTATCTTGTCGTAGACAGTGTCTCCTATGCCGTCTCCATTAGCGTCTGTGCCAGTATAGTCGTTCCAATAGTTTCCGGCGAGATCGAAGTAGTTATACCATAAGTTGCCTGTTCCAGTATCGTGAGCTGAATAGATGAAATAGGGTGGGGTAGGACTGAAAATGAAGTTGTTGTAATAGATGCAGTTGCTGCTTGGATAATCGTAGATGAAAAGATTGGATGCAGTGTTATACTGGAACGTGTTCTCATACACTAGGCAGTTAGTAGTGGAGTTATCCATGCGTAGCCCAATTTTACTAAACTGCACAGTATTTCGATAAATCCTATTGTTAGAGGTAGAGTTTAGGACAATGCCAATTAGCGTGTTATTGGATACAGAGTTACTCGACACCGTGTTGCCTACGCAAGCGTAAATTTTTCCTTGCGATTTCAGTTGTCCTGCAATGAAGATTCCAACTTCCAAGTTTCGAGTTACCTGGTTATCCGTGATAACTGTGTTGTTTGATATGTAGACTATTATGCCAAACAAGTTGTATGAGGCCTCGTTTCTTGTTATAATGTTGTTGTTGGAGCGATGATCAAGAAATATCCCAACTCCATTTTTGCCGGAATTATAGTTGGCTTTGTTATTGCTTACGCGGTTGTTGTTTGAGGTCCAGAGTCTGATGCCGTTTCGTCCGTTGTATTGAACATCATTTCCATCGACAACATTCTGATCAGCATAGTTAAGGTATATCCCGTGAAGACCATTATAGCGAGCGTCATTACCAGTTACATTGTTGTTGCGCGACTCATACAAGTAGACTCCATATTCAAAGTTGAAATTCAGCGTGTTATTGAAAACGGTATTGCTTTGCGACCAATCTAAACGTACGCTTTGATTGGTCAATTGGATGTTATTTTCTACAAGTTGGTTCAATAATGATGAGTACAAATATATTCCATATAATGTGTTGTTATTGGTGAAGCCATAGTTTCGTGAAACAACATTGTAGTTAGATTCACGCAATTCGATTCCGCTACCAGAACGCGACAAGCCTACTCTATTCAACAAGTTGTTTGAAATGACAGTGTTGTTTGATCGGTAGAGCTGAATACCCTTCGTGTCTGTTCCGGTACAGTTCACCGAGTTGCCCGTGATTAAATTGAGATTGGATCTGTTCAAATAGACGCCGTTGGAATCCAAAATATTTTCTGCTATTGTATTGCCAGAGGAGTAATCGAGGCGTATTCCATGTCCGCTAGAGAATCGTATTGTGTTGTGCGTTACAGAATTGTTGTTGGAGGATACGAGTAGTATTCCATCGGAGCTGCTGGAGTCAACAACATTGTCAATCACAGTTGTGTTTAAACTGCCATTGAGGATAATTCCCTTGTGCGAGTCTCCAGCTTTCGCCACATACGTGTTCTTTGAAACGTAGGCGAAATCACCCTCAACATACATGCCAGCAAAGCCAGTGACTCCTTCGATTCTGAAGCCTGAGACAGTAACGTTGTCGCTGAGTATCCTGAAAACGTGATTAGAACCGAGGCCTCTGATGGTTGTTGATGACGCGCCTCTGTGGGAGAATATTCGCACGCCACTTTTGTTAACTAGAAGGTTTTCCAAGTAGGTTCCAGCACAGACTATTATGATGTCGTTATTGGAAGCAGCAGTGAGTGCTCCGTTGATGGTAGAATAGAAGCCCTCGCCTTTGATTGACGCAGAAGTCTGATTTACCACGATTACGCGCATTGTAAGCCCGAAGGGTGCAAAAGTGCTAAAGCCGGTAATATTGGCGTAAACGTATTTTCCTGCCACATTTACATCATTAAGCCCTGAGACGAGGTTCCAGTCAGTTGAGCTCGATTTGTAGTTGTAAATTCCCAGCGACGCGGGTCGCACAGCGCCCAAATCGCCATCCGTGTAGGTTACGTTTAGATTAGCCCAGCCTAATGCCGAAGTGTTGCTCATAGCGAAGTACTTGCCTATGTTATGCAGCATTATGTTTGAGCCTTCAAGAATTGGTGGTGGGTCTGGCGGACCTGTGTGCATGAGTTTTATTGAGAAGTCTCTACCATTAAACGAAACTGTTGTGCCATCTATGGAGGCTTGTGTTGGGTTGTACCGTGAATCTATCGCGTAATAGTCGGAATCCAGTGAACTCTTTATGGTAAAGTTCTGGAATGTATTGTAGTTAGAGGCGTTGAGCCTTATGCCTACAGTGTTTCTTGTGGAGTTGTTTTGTTTGAATGTGTTATAGTTGGATGAGTTGAGAAAGAAGCCGTTGAAACAGTTAGTGGCATTATTGTTATTGATGATGTTTTCGTTGGACTGTTGAAGTTGAAGGAAGTTGTAGTTTGAATCTCCTCTGTTGCCAGACACTGTGTTGTTGTTGGCGACGTTGAGGTAGATTCCCACATAACCTTCGATGGTATTATTCTGCACGAATGTCAACCTTGTGTTGTCTAGATAGATGTCGTACAAGTTTCGTTTCATGGTGCAGTTGAATACCGTGTTGTTTCGGCTTGCGGCTATAAGTATGCCGTATTCGTTGTCTTCGGCTTGGATGGGTTGGTTGACCCCGATGTTAGTCGAGTTGGTCTTGTATAGGAAAAGTCCAGCAGTGCCGTTTGCGAGGATGAGGTTGTCTACTGTGATGTTTGTGCTGTTTATTATCGAAACCTTGCCGAGGTTGCTGACATCCTTAGCTCGCAGTGTCAGATCTTTGATTGTTAAGTCGTGGATGTTGACGTAGTGGTAGTAGGTTTCTCCGTTAACTCTGTTGTTTTGAACCGTGTTGAAGTAGCTTTCAGGGTTGTCGAAGTGGATGCCTATGCCTTCTCCGTTAAGAGTGTTGTCGTTTATTTGGTTTTGAGCTGAAGAGGACAACCCGATGCCTTGTAGGGCGTATGAAGAAATGTTGTTGAAGGTTAAGATGTTACCCGTGGATAATGCTCCCGCCAGTTTTATTCCAAAGAAGTTTTCTGAAATGTTGTTGTAAGATATTGCGCTACTCGTCGAGTTGGTTAGGAGGATTCCATAAATACTTTCGGAGATGTCGCTCAGGGTTATTGTGTTTGTGTTGGAGTCTTTAATGGATATTCCAGATGTGTCTGCTGTTACGGTATTGTTTGTAATCGTGTTGGTGTCTGAGCCGAGGAGGCTTATGCCTGTGTCTGCGTCTGTTATGTTGTTGTGCGTTATGGTGTTTTGGTTGCTGTTGTTCAGGCTTATGCCCTTGAATAGGATGTATTTTCGATTGTTTATGATGTTGTTATATGATACTGTACTTTTCGATGCGTTGTCGAGGTATATTCCAATGTAGTTGTCAATGAGTCGATCTTGGGATATGGTGCAGTTTTGAACGCTTTGAAGGTAAATGCCAGCGTGAAGTTGTGTGGCTCTGGTCATTGTGAATCCGGTTATGGTCACGTTGTGAGCTGTGACAGTAAAAACGTTGTTTGCTGGATTCGCTGCTTTCACTGTGGTTATTGATGCTCCGGCGCCGATTATGGTTAGTTGTTTGTATACGCGCACGTTTTCTATGTAGAGGCCTCCGTAAGCGCTGATGATGTGGCCGTCTAGGGTTGCAGGGTCGTCGATTGCTTTTTGGATTGAGGAGTAGCCTCGACCGCTGTTTAGGTTGCGAACTCGTACGAGTGGGTGGTAGTCTGCGCCAGGTAGTATTCCTTTGTAGTAGGGTGTTTCGCCTAGTCCGTCGCCGTCTACGTCTGTGCCTTCATAGTCGTGCCAGTAGTTTCCGCCAAGGTATTCTCCGTTAACTATGTTGGTGCCCAGGGTTTTTGTGATGTTCCAAGAATTGGTAGACGCCATGACGACAAGCCAAAAATTCGGAACGGACGGAGTGCCAACACCAAAAGAGTAGGTGTAACCAGCTAAAGCATAGCCTCCGTCGCTTGTCTGAACCACAGACCAGCCATAGTCATGTTTTGTTCCTCCGCATGTTTTGTTCCATAGTGGATTACCAGCTGAATCAGTCTTAACAAGCCAAGCATCATAGCCGCCCGCACCAAAAGAGTTGGTATAGCCAGCTATTGCGTATCCTCCGTCACTCGTCTGAACCACAGACAAGGCATAGTCATTGTTTGTTCCCCCGTATGTTTTGTTCCACAGCACGTTACCAGCAGAATCGGTCTTAACAAGCCAAAAATTGGAGTAAGTCGGGGTACCAACACCAAAAAAGTAGGTGTAGCCCGCTATTGCGTATCCCCCATCACTAGTCTGAACAACAGAATTAGCATAATCATTGCCTGTTCCTCCGTATGTTCTGCTCCACTGCATGGTTCCAGATGAGTTGGTCTTAACCAGCCAGAAATCGTAGTTGGCACCATAGGAGCTTGTGACGCCTGCCAACGCGTATCCTCCGTCACTTGTTTGAACAACAGAACGTGCGTAATCAAGGCCTGTTCCTCCGTATGTTTTGTTCCAAAGCGCGTTACCAGCAGAATCGGTCTTAACAAGCCAAAAATTACTGTAAGTGGGAGCGCCAACACCATATGAGTCGGTGTAGCCGGCTAGTGCGTATCCTCCGTCGCCGGTCTGAACCACAGACAAGGCAACGTCACCGTAGGCTCCTCCGTATGTTTTGTTCCAAAGCATGACACCAGAAGAGTCAGTCTTAACCAAATAGAAATCCCAGGCGCCCGAACCATAGGAGAGGGTGTAGCCAGCCAGTGCGTATCCACCATCACTCGTCTGAACAACAGACAAGGCATAGTCATTGTTTGTTCCCCCGTATGTTTTGTTCCACAGCACGTTACCAGCAGAATCGGTCTTAACAAGCCAAAAATTACTGTAAGTGGGAGCGCCAACACCATATGAGTCGGTGTAGCCGGCTAGTGCGTATCCTCCGTCGCTCGTCTGAACTAAAGAGTAAGCATAATCAGAGCCTGAGCCGCCAAAGGTCTTGTTTGCTCGTGGGGTTTCGATGGCGTTCGCTTGGATGTTAGAGAAGAAGTTGTTGTAGATTTGGTTGTTTCCCGACTGGTCAAGTGTGATTCCTATGTTGTTGTCGAAGATTGTGTTGCGGATAATTGTGTTCTGGCTTGTTTTGTAGAATTGTATGGCGATTGTGTTTGATTCGAAGCTGTTGTCTGCAATGATGTTTCTTAACGTTTGGTCAAGGTATATTCCATACTGGTTAGATGTAATGTTGTTTCGTGTTATAGTGTTGTCTGCTGAATCTTTGACGTAGATTCCATACTGGTTTGATTCAAAGTTGTTTTGTATTATGGTGTTATTGCCACTTAATGATTCAGTTTTTACGCCGATGTAGCACTTTATAGTGTTGTTTCTTATTGTGTTGCTTTGGGCACCGCTGGACAGCGTGATGCCCGTGTTGTTGCCTATCTTTGCGTAAGAGTTGGTATGTATCGAAAAGCCGTCGATGGTGACGTTGGCCGTTGTTATGGTGAAGGCTGATTCGTTTAGGTAGAGAGCTGTGATTTCTGGGAGAGTTGGATTTGAGCCCTTAACAGTTAGCTGTTTGTTTATTGAAACGGTTTCGTTGTAGACCCCAGCAGGCGCCACTATGGTGTGACCGTCAACGGTTTCAGGAGCGTCTATTGCAGCTTGGATTGAGGAGTAGCGTTTACCATTGTTTTGGTTTAGAACCCTTGTTAAGGGTAGGTTGTCGCCGCCTTTTTTGATGAAATTCGATGAATTGTATGGAAGTAGTGTGTCGCCTATCCAGTCTCCATTAAGGTCAGCACCCTGATAGTCGCTCCAGCAGTTGCCTCCAATGAATGAGCCACCAATTATGTTAGGTGCGGGGGCAAGTTTCAATGAGATATATTGTTCGTAGGGTGTTCCTATGCTGTTATCCCAGATGCCAACAAGTAGGTCGTGGACCTGACTAATTGTCTCTATTTTTTGTCCTAGGGTGAAAGACCAATCGTAGCCGTCGCCGGAGTTGAGTTCTTTCTTAAATTCAAACCAGTAGTAGGCTCCGTCATGGGTCGCTGCGCCTTGCACGTTGTTTTCTCCAGGCGGCAAAGCAGCAGTGTCATCGTACCATCTGGTTTCGTCCCAACCATAAAGGTCTCCTGTTGAGTTGTCGAATCCTATGTAGCCGAAGTCGCTGTGACCCCAAAGTGGAGGTGGTTCGCCGTTCCAATCCCAGAAATATTCTATATATCCTGCGTCTGATGGGTCTGTGGGTACTGTTTTCCATTCCACTCTGTAGAGCATGTAAAGCCATGTGGCATCGTTCTTTATCCAAACTCTAGCTGGAATTGATCCAGGCCCAGTATGCCGCTCCAACAAGGTTAGATCAATGTAAACCGTATCAGACCATTCTTCAGCAGTCGTTATTCTACCATCAAAGGTAACGGGAAAACTTGACCATCCGCTAGTCGGGCGTTCAGTGTTCCAAGAATTAGGCTCATGTGTACGCACAAGCCAAAAATCCACCTGCCCAGCACCATAAGAGCCGGTGAGACCTGCCAGTGCGTATCCCCCGTCGCTCGCTTGGACCACAGAATTGGCAACGTCAGAGCCTGTTCCTCCGTATGTTTTGTTCCACTGGTGATTGCCACTGGAGTCGGTTTTGACCAACCAGAGGTTGTCGTAGGTGGGTGTGCCAACACCAAAAGAGCGGGTGCGGCCTGCTATTGCGTATCCTCCGTCGTTGGTCTGAACCAAAGAATAGGCACCGTCGCTGCTTGGTCCTCCGTATGTTTTGCTCCACTGCTGGTTCCCAGCTGAGTCGGTTTTAACCAACCAGAAATCATAGATGCCAGCACCATAAGAGTAGGTGAAGCCTGCTATTGCGTATCCTCCGTCGCTCGTCTGGACCACAGAATCGGCTATGTCAGCGCTTGGTCCTCCGTATGTTTTGTTCCACTGGTGATTGCCAAGAGTGTCGGTTTTGACCAACCAGAAGTTGTTGTAGGTGGGTGTGCCAACACCGAAAGAGTTGGTGTCGCCTGCTATTGCGTATCCTCCGTCGTTGGTCTGAACCAAAGAATAGGCACCGTCGCTGCTTGGTCCTCCGTATGTTTTGCTCCACTGCTGGTTCCCAGCTGAGTCGGTCTT
>Ga0315309_1001373_pt1 | contig 14561 bp, 15 predicted proteins | sample TDP4_MG_FD_203080 | JGI IMG/M metagenome (GOLD analysis project Ga0315309, IMG submission 203080) | Freshwater sediment microbial communities from Lake Towuti, South Sulawesi, Indonesia - TDP4 | ecosystem: Environmental > Aquatic > Freshwater > Lake > Sediment | place: Indonesia: South Sulawesi... | reverse complement strand
GGAGTTACAGCCAATTTTGCTGGGTTCTTTCTCATCGGATATATTTCTCGAAGAAATCTTGATTGGAGAAAAATCATTATAAGTGTGGTCTTCAGTGGCGTTATTGTCGCTTCTAGTTTCTTCGTGCCTATGGCGTTCCCCGTTGAATCAGGAGGTGTTGCAAACTTGCCTCCCTCAGATGCTGTTCTTCTGTTTTTTGCAGTCGTCGCTGGTAGCATGCTACTCATAGTTGCGATTGCCCGTTTCTGGCCTGAGTGGAGAAACTACGGCACTGGTTCTGTGATAGGGTTAGGAGTGGGTGCGGCAATCATATCCATTGCAGTATGGGTATACAGCCAACTTTTCTTCTCGGCGTCAGGCTATTTCAAAAGTCCTCTCTCACCCATCTTTGTACCAGTTATATTTGTGTGGACGTTTGCATCAGAGATTCCTTTCATCCTGGTTTTGGGTCCTCCGGTCATAAAAGCCTGCTACAGAGCTTTTCCTTCTCTGAAACCTTCTCAACAACAAGTAACTAAGGAGAAGTAATTGGCAACTAGAGTCTCGAAGGCTTATTCCCCTGCTGGCATCTCAAGTTTTTTTGAGATTTGCGACCAAACTCCCGATGGAAGACCTATCACAGACCTGGAACGTGTCGGCGCTCGAGGAGGCGGATTCGGCTTAAAGAGGGGAGTGCTCACCAAGGTCAGCGTGTCCAAATCTAAGAGAAGGAGTGTTAAGGTTTTCATAAACGGGAGGCATGCGCCCGAGGCAAAGACCACTCTAACAGTCGTCGACATGTTGTTGGAAAGGATAGACCAGCCTTACAGCGTTGAGGTGAAGCATCGTGTTGAAGTGCCTATCAGCGCTGGGTTTGGCACAAGTGCGGCGGGCGCGGTTGGCACGGGGTTGGCTCTATGCAAGGCTGTTAACCTACGCCTTACCTACCGAGACATTGGTCGCATTGCACATGTGGCTGAGGTAAAGTGTAAGACTGGCTTGGGGACGGTCAGCGGCATCATGTTCGGCGGATGCGTCATCGTCTTAGAGCCAGGTGCACCCGACCACGGCACGGTTGACCGCATACCCATGCCTCCAGACTATCACGTAGTTGCCGGCGTGTTTCAGCCGCGATTAACAAGCGAGTTTCTTAAATCGACGAAAAAGCGTGCTGTCATAAATGAGATGGGACAAAAAACCTTAGAACGCATCCTAGCCGAGCCTTCTCTTGAAAACTTTCTGCATTCTTGTAGACAGTTTGCTGAAAAAACTGGCTTAGCAACAAAGCGTGTAATAAAACTTATGACCGCGGCGGAAAAGGCTGGCGCCGTTGGCGCGGCGCAAAACATGCTGGGTGAGGCTGTTCATGCATTGGTTGATAGGGATAAGGTTAAAAACGTTGTTGAGGCTTTTGAAAGGTTTCTGCCGCCTGACAAAATCGTTGCGGCGGAAGTCAGTCTGCACGGCGCTCAGCTAATAACGTGACATAAATGGACAGAAAATTCGACACTGTACTCGTCGGCGGAACCTTTGACGAATTTCACAAAGGACATCGAGCCCTGATTATGAAAGCCTTTGAGGTTGGCGAACGAGTCATGATTGGCTTGTCGTCGGATCAGCTGGCAAGAGAGCTTAGAAAGAACCACGGGATTGCAACATACGAGGAACGACTCAACGAATTGAGAAAATTCTTGAGAACGCAGGGCGTGTTTGACCGAGCAAAGATTGTTCCCTTGGACACGCCCTATGGCATAACGCTTTCCACGACCATTGCCGAAGCGCTTGTGGTTAGCGAAGAGACCGAGCCAGTCGGCGTGACCATTAACAGGAAACGCCAAGCAAGTGGGCTCAAATCATTGGAATTGGTGGTTATCGGCATGGTTCCAGCTGAAGACACCATTCCTATTTCTTCAACAAGAATTCGACACGGAGAAATCGATCGAGAAGGACACCTAATCAGACATAAAGAGCATCCTTAATACGATTTCACGTCCCATATTACTTTTGCATTACAGGTGTAGGCGTTGCAGAGAACTGGCGTAGCGAATCTTCCGCTGCACTATGGGAGGGCGCCCCATTGGCTAGTTGTCCGAATGGTAGAATTGGCTGGTGAAATCACCACAATAATTGTCGACGAGTATGGTCGAGATGAATTTCTCCGACGAATCTCCGACCCATGCTGGTTTCAAGCGTTGGGTTGCGCATTGGGCTACGACTGGCATTCTTCAGGCGTAACAACCGTCTTGACGGGCGTGCTCAAAAACGCGATAAAACCAGACATGCACGGCTTGGCAGTATGCGGTGGCAAGGGCAAAACATCACGGAAGGCGCCAGAGGAAATCAGTGAAGTTGGAGACCATTTTGATTTGTCCACCAGCAAAATCGATGGGTTGCGTTACGCCAGCCGAATGAGCGCCAAGGTTGACAACACAGCAATTCAAGCGGGCTATCAGTTGTATCATCACGCTTTTTTCTTGGCTGAAGGCGGCAATTGGGCGGTTGTTCAGCAGGGCATGAGCGCCCAGGACAGAACGGCACGCCGATATCATTGGCTTTCTGAACACATTCAAAGCTTTGTTGTTGAACCGCACGAAGCCATAGTGGGCGATGCCAAGAGAAACGTTGCGCTAGACATGACCGCCAAAGAAAGTGAAAACTGCAGAAAGGTTTCAACTGACCTTGCTAAAGAGAAACCCAAACGGCTGATCCGATTGCTCCAGTCAGTTCGACCAGCCCATCAAGCCTCATTGGAGAAGTGGGTTCCTGAAGCCAAATGGAAAGAATACGCGGTGGGAGTGCTTTCAATGCCGACTACTCTCAATTGGAAGACGGTGAGAAAATTGTATGATTTTCAACCGGAAAGCTACGAGCAATTATTAGGCGTGGGGGGTGTTGGACCCGCCACAGTAAGAGGCTTGGCACTCATAGCTGAACTGGTTTATGGGACATCGCCAAGCTGGAAGGACCCAGTTAAATACAGTTTCGCTGTGGGTGGTAAAGATGGAGTCCCATACCCAGTCAATAAGTCCTCTTATGATGAAATAATCAAAATCTTAGAAGGCGCCATCGAACAGGCAAAAGTGGGCGAAAAAGAACGAATCAATGCAATCAAAAGACTACGCCAATTTACAAAGGTAAACCAACTTTAATACATGTTCTAGCGGCATTTTATAGCGTGGTGAGGAGTCCTGACTGGCAAATTTGATAGTGTTGAAGTTCTTGAATCTCGAACTGTTTATGAAAAGCATGGCAGGGTCGTCGTAAAGGACCTTTTGAGGTTTGCCGATAATTCAAGGTATGAGTGGATTTACTTTAAGGTTTCAGGCAAGGCTGTTGCAATAGCTGCTTTTACTAAAGATGACAAGATGATTTTGACGAAGCAGTATAGGCACCCTTTCGGCAAAGTCATTCTTGACATACCAGCAGGGGGAACGAAAAATGGTGAAACACTTGAACAGGCAGCTTTGAGAGAGCTGGAGGAAGAGACAGGACGTACCGCAGAAAAGCTCGAATGGATAGGACGATTCACTTGGGCTCCGGGATCTATGGGACCTGCAACGGTTGAAATCTTCTTCACCAAAAGCCTCAAACCTAAGAGAGAGTTCGACCGCGCAGAAATAATGAAAATTGAGCTGGTTGATTTCAAAGAAGTCTTGAACGGAGTACTGAAAGGCGATTACATTGATTCAGCCTTAGTTATAGCAACCTTGCTTGTCTCAGCGAAGAAACTTATCTCACTTTAGGACCGAAGAAACTACATTTCTCCATTCCATTCTTTTAGCAGTCTATTAAGAAACTGCCCAACGAATTTGTGTCTTTCTTCTGCAATTTGTTTGGCTGTTTTAGTGTTGATTGTGTCTTTCAGTTTCAATACCTTCTCGTATATGTGATTGACTGGAGTGAGCGATCTGCCATCGTATTTTTCCTTCGGAGGAACTGTTGGGTCGTATAAGGGTTGGTTGCTCCATCCGCCTCGCATAAACACTCTCGCTATCCCAATCGCACCGAGAATGTCCAGCCTGTCTGCGTCCTGCAATACTTTAGCTTCCAAACTCTCACCTTCTGCTCCACCTCTGAACCTATGAGCCTCAATACAATGAATAACCTTCGGGATCTTCTCCTTAGGAAAATCGACTTCTTCGAGTATCTTCATCGCCATCTTTGCGCTTTCTACCGCGTGGTCTTCAATCTTCCCTTCGTCTTCCAATGCTCTTGCAATATCATGAAGCAACACAGCAGCCTTAACCACATCCAAATCAGCGTTCTCTTTTCTGGCGATTCTTACAGCCAAATTGTAAACTCTCTCCACATGGGACTTGTCATGATGGGAAAGTCTGAAGAATTCTACACTTCTTTCCTTGATTTTTTCAAAAGCCAAGTCATCTAACATATTCATCATCTTGCCTTTCGCTTCTCTTTATTCCTTGAATGACGCAGATTTGAATTTTGCGCAGTTTTGAGGCAGGAAATATAAATACCAATATTTTTATATTTGAAGCTCTGAAATTATATATGAAATATTTGAGAAGGCATGTTTCCCTTGATTGAGGAAATATTTGCACAATTTCGAGAATGGATTGACGATCGACATGAATACGCTGGGACATGGAAAGAAAAAACTGGAAATAACGTCATAGGTTACTTGTGCACGTATGTGCCCGAGGAAATCTTGTACGCCGCAGACATTCTGCCAGTCAGGGTTCTCGGCAGCCATGAACCGCCGACGATAACCGAGCCCTACATTTTTGCCATGTACTGTCACTTCTGCCGCGACTGTTTAGCTCAGGGACTAAAGGGCAAATTCAACTATTTAGACGGAATAGTTGAGGGACAATCTTGCATTCATCTCAGGCAGGCTTTCAACGCTTGGCGATTGCACATACCCATCGAATACGCCTATTACATTTATGTGCCCCATGGTGTCCAGACACAACGCGCCATACCGTATTTCACCAAGGAACTCGCCAAATTCAAGCAGAGCGTCGAAAAATGGACAGGCAAAGCAATAACAAACGAAGATTTAGACAAGGGCATACAGATACTTAACCGTAATAGAGAACTCATGAGAAAAATCACAGAATACAGAAAGGTCAATCCGCCGAAGATCACGGGCCTGGAAGCCATGGAGATGACACTCTCCAGCCAAGTAGTAGACAAAAGAGAACACAACGAAATGTTAGAGCAACTTCTGCAAGAACTGCCCAACCGTAAACTCAATCGCCAATCAAACATACGCTTAATGATAATTGGCAGCGAAGACGACGACCGAGTTTTCATGAAAAACGTCGAAAACTTGGGCGCCACATTTGTCGTTGATGAACACTGCACCGGAACACGCTATTACTGGGACAATGTTAAACCGCGGGAGGATAGGCTGGAAGCCATCGCGGAGCGCTACGTTAATCGTGTGCCTTGCCCAAGCAAGGACTGGCCTGAACTCACTCGAATTCAGCACGCTGTCAATCTAGCCAAAGAATACAACGTGAACGGCGCACTAGTCATTCAGAACAAGTTCTGCGACCCGCACGGCATTGAAATTCCACCCTTGAAAGAGGCTTTAGCCCAGATTGGCGTGCAAACGTACCCGTTGGAATTCGACGTAACCGTGCCGTGGGGGCAGTTCCGAACCCGAGTAGAAGCGTTTCTCGAAACTCTAACGGGGCTGGAGGAGTTGTTCTAGATTGGCGTCTACAGTTGAAGTGAAGGAATATCCCACTGAACCCTTGAAGTGTTGGGAGCAAGCCAAGAACCTGCGCAAAAACTATTACGAGGACTACTTGCGCGCGCATGAGAAGGGCGGCTTGCGTTGGGCTGGGGGCGCTTGGTCTTTCAGCGGCATACCAGCGGGTTTAGGTGAAGACGTCTATTGCATAACGGGCGAACCCTATGGGGCCACAGTCGCCTTCTTTAAGGACTTTGCCGCTAAGTGTCACGATGCAACCGAAGCTGCTGGTTTCCCACGCACATTATGCGCCTACATGCGCAATTATTGGGGCTCAATTCTCCTCGATAAGTACATTCTCACAGACGGCACAGTGGTTGACGGCTATCCTGCACCTGACTTCATCTGGCAAGACCATATTTGTTGTAGTCATGGCAAGTGGTATCAACTTGTCAAGTGGCTGGAGAAAAAGCGAAGTAAAGAGGTGCCTATGTACTGCGTGGATGTTTCTGTGGGCTATCCATCTGATTTCTCGCCGGAAGAGGACTACAAGGTTGATTACATTGTGGGACAACTCAACGATGGCATTGAATGGCTTGAAAAGGTAACCGGACGAAAATACAATGACGCCCTGTTGTGCGACGCTGTTTGGAACGAGATAAAGGCGACATCTCTGTGGGCGGAAATCTGCGCCCTAAATCAGGCTGTTCCAGCGCCTTTAGACGAGAAAACCATGTATTCCTTGTATGTTATGGGCACGTTGATGAAGCATAGGCCTGAGTGCGTGGCTTTCTATGAAACGCTCAGAGACGAGGTTAAAGACCGAGTTAAACGCGGCATAGCCGCCGTTTCAACCGAGAGATTTCGCGTAATAACTGACACGCAGCCTCCATGGGGTTTCTTAAAAATCTTTAGGGAAATGGAAAAATACGGCGTAGTATCTGTGGGTTCCCTCTACACCTACGGCCTGATAGGAATGTGGCAATACCAGCTCGAGGGCACATGGACGCCGAAGCCTGTACCACCCAAGAAGCCGCAGACAAGGGAAGAAGCCCTCCAGGCCATAGTGAGATGGACATTACACAAGCCTGAATGGGCGCACTTTTACCAGCCCGAATTAAAAACCAAAATGATGGACAGCATTGTCAAACAATGGAAAGTCAACGCTGTGCTGCTTCACTACAACCGAGGCTGTGAGGGCCTGAGCGTTCACATAGCCGAGAACCGGCTAGGTTTAATTAGCGCTGGCATTCCAGTGTTTCCCTTTGAGGGCAACATGGGCGATGAACGAGACTTCGACTTGGCAGGCACTATGTCACGTTTAACCGCTTTCTTTGAGAGCGTGGGTCTGAAAAAACTCAAGGAGTGAAGGGCCAATTGATGACTGCTGGAGTTGATGTGGGCGCCAAATTTGCCAAAGTCGTCATTCTGAAAGACGGACAAGTAATCGCTAGGGCAAAGGCGCTAGTCGGGTTCGACCTGCTGAAATCTGCGAGCGACGTTTTTGAGATAGCGCTGAAGGATGCTGGGCTTTCCAGAAATGACATTCAGAGGGTCGTGGCTACCGGCATGGGTGGGAATGCTATCCTTCAGAAGCCTCCAATCAACGCTGATGAAGCAGTTTCGGTTATTGTTGCTGGGGCTGCGGGAGCATACCAAGTGGTTCCATCAGTAAGAACGGTCATAGATGTGGGTGCTGAAGAGGGCAGAGGCATCAAGGTGGAAGGTGGCAAGGTGAAGGACTTCGTGATAAACGAGCGCTGCGCTGCTGGAGCTGGAACCTTTATTGAAGCCATGGCTCGAGCCTTAGAGGTTAAGGTTGAAGACATGGGACAGATGTCGCTCAAGTCAGTCAACGCGATTCCCATGAACGCTCAGTGTTGTGTGTTCGCCGAGTCCGAGGTGGTTTCGCTTATTCATTCTAAGGTTTCTAAGGAAGACGTTTCCAGGGCTATCCACGATGCAATCGCTGGGAGGATCAGCTCTATGGTTCTGAGAATCGGAGTTGAAAAAGACGTTGTCCTCATCGGTGGCTGCGCCCTAAACGCAGGTTTTCTGCCGCCCCTTGAAAAGGAGCTTCATACCAGCATAATCGTACCTGAATTTCCAGAATTCGTCAGCGCGTTAGGCGCCGCGGTGATAGCGGCTAATCCAACGAGGTGAAACATGAATGGAGCAGGCTGAAGTGAAAACGCAGGAATATTGGAGATGGCCTGAATACAGAATGACCGTTTCAGGCAAGGACTGGCACAATGCGAGCGTAATGACCGCTGGGGTCGACATTGGCTCTGTGGGAAGCAAGGCAGCCGTGTTGGTCGATGGTGAACTCTATGCTTACGCTGTTATGAGAACCGGAGGTGTTAGCGAGGACACCGCTGTAAAAGTAACGACTTGGGCTCTTGAAGGAACGGATTTAGAGATAGGAAAACTGCACTACGTTGTGGGCACAGGCTACGGAAGAGTAAACGTTCCCTTCGCAAAGAAAAGCATAACCGAAATCGCATGTCACGCCAGAGGCGCCAACTACATTTATGGTCCGACTGTGAGAACCGTCCTAGACATAGGCGGACAAGACTGTAAGGCGATTCGCTGTGACGAGAAGGGCAAGGTTCTGTCTTTCCTAATGAACGACAAATGTGCGGCTGGAACGGGCCGAGGCTTGGAAGTTTTCGCCGACTTGATCAGTGTGCCGATTCAGGAGTTGGGCAAGGTTTCGCTCAGTGTTGACCAAGAGCCTCCTCCAGTAAGCAATATATGTGTCATATTCGCTAAGGCTGAGTCTCTGTCTCTCCTACGTCAGGGCTGGTCCAAAGAGAAAGTGGCGGCTGCGTATCACGCAGCTATGGCGGACAGAATTATTGATTTGCTTACACGTGTTGGCATTGAGAAGGACTTCGTGATAACAGGCGGCGTTGCCAAGAACATTGGTGTTGTCCAGCGTCTTGAACGGATTTTGAAAATCAAGCCTCTTGAGCCTAAGATGGATCCCATATTGGCTGGAGCTTTGGGCGCTGGCTTGTTTGCGAAGGCGTTGTATGAAAAAGAGCAGGGGTTACGTTAAGCAGTGAAGGCTCACTATGGTTACAAGGACGGTTCAGGCGACTACTTCATTATCATTGACACTGACAAATGCAACGGCTGTGGCAAGTGTGTTGAGGCTTGTCCCTACCAAGTTTTAGAGCTGATTCCCAACGAGTTTGACATTGAAGGCGGGACAATGGCGGCGGTGAAAGAGGAACACCGCAAGAAAATCAAATACAGCTGCGCTCCGTGCAAGCCAGTTGCTGGAGAAAGACGATTGCCCTGCGTGTTATCCTGCGAGCCTGAAGCCATAACTCATTCTTGGTAACAACATCTGCACCACGTAGGTTGCCCATAATGGAAGAAACAGTAACTTTCTTTGTCAACAACACAAAGGTTGAAGGAGCAAAAGACGCATCCATTTTAGAAGCAACTAGGAGAGCTGAGATTTACATTCCGTCGTTGTGTTATCATCCAGATTTGCCTCCTTCACGGAAGTCAAAGGCTGGCAACATGGTTTATCGCGCTGGTGAGCAGATAATAGGCGATGCAGCCGATAAGGAGTTTGAGGGGTGCAACCTTTGCTTGGTCGAAGTTGAAGGTCAGCCAGACCTCGTTCCAGCCTGCGACACCATCGTAACGGACGGTATGAAGGTTTACACCGATACTGAGCGGGTTCGTGAGGATCGGCGGGAAAAGCTGAGGCTGATTTTGGCTAAGCATCCTCATGCGTGTCTAATCTGCGCCCAGAGGGAGGGTTGCACCAGAGAGCCTTGCTCCACCAACGTGCCGGTGGCTGAGCGATGCTGTTCCAAGTTTGGAAATTGCGAGTTGGAAAAAGTAGCCGAGTATATTGGTATTCGAGAGGATACGCCTCGTTACGTGCCTGCCAATCTTCCCGTGGTCAAGGATGAACCGCTCTTTGTTCGTGACTACAACCTGTGCATCGGTTGCACCCGCTGCGTAAGAGCCTGTCAAGAACTTCGTGGCGTCAAGGCGTTGAACTTCGTCTATCGCGACGGTGGCGTCTTCGTTGGTTCAGTGGCCTCTGCACTCAAAGACTCTGACTGCAGGTTTTGCGGTGCGTGCGTTGAGGTTTGCCCAACAGGCACGTTGATGGACAAGGATGTGAAGGCTGGCGAGCGGGAGCAGAGCTTGGTTCCATGCAAGTTTGCTTGTCCGGCAGGCGTGGATGTGCCCAGGTATGTTAACCTGTTGGCTCAGGGCCGCTGTGCAGAAGCTGTTGCAGTTGTTATGGAGAAAGCCCCTTTTGTGTCCGTGCTAGGGCACGCTTGTTCTCGTCCATGTGAGAAAGTGTGCAGAAGCCGAGAAGTTAATGAGTCTATCGCAATCTGTGCTCTCAAGCGCTTTGCAGCTGACAGTGTCAAAGAATTACCGCTGGCTCCAGCCGAACCTGCTTCACCTACAGGTAAACGCGTAGCCATTATCGGTTCTGGACCTGCAGGACTCACAGCGGCGTACTACCTAACCAGACGAGGACATTCGGTGACCGTTTTTGAGGCTATGCCCAAACTTGGAGGCATGATGCGTTACGGTGTTCAGGAGTATCGTCTGCCCGAAGGCGTCCTCGAAAAAGACTTAAAGAGAATACTGGTTTCCAACAGTAATCTAAAGACTTGCGTGTCATTTCAAGAGAGGCTATCTCTCAAGGATCTTAAAGCGCAGGGTTACGCCGCTGTGCTCGTTGCCATAGGTTTGCCTAAGAGCAGAATTTTAAACGTGGAGGGCGCAGCGAGTCCGGATGTGCTAGGTGGCTTAGACCTTCTGCGTGATGTCCGCCTTGGAAGAGATGTCAAGGTTAAAGAGCGTGTTTTGGTTGTGGGTGGAGGCAACGTTGCCATGGACACAGCCTTAACCGCGCTGAGACTGGGCGCCAAACAGGTTCAGGCCGTGTGCTTGGAAAAATGGGAGGAGATGCCAGCCTTTCCATGGGAGATTCAGCAAGCCGTTGAAGAAGGCGTGCAGATTCACAATTCTTGGGGCGTCAAGAGGATAGTTGTAGGCAACAGTGGCGAAGTGAAGGGTATAGAGCTGAAACGATGCGTCTCAGTCTTTGATCAGGATGGCAGATTCAACCCCGCATACGACGAGTCAACGACAAAGACCATGGACGCAGACATGATTGTTTTCGCCATTGGGCAAGCACCTGATTTGAAAGGCTTGGAAGGAGCCGACGCGCCTACGCTTACAAGAGCGGGAACAATGGTTGTCAACGATTCAACCTTGGAAACGAGCGTTGCGGGCGTGTTTGCCTGCGGTGACATTGTGAAGGGTCCAGCCTCAATCGTAGACGCTGTTGCCCTTGGAAGAAAGGCTGCAGAAGCCATTGACAGGTATATGGGTGGCAGCGGCAACGTCGAGGAAACTTTTGCACCGTCTGAAGAACCGAGTTCTTGGTTGGGGCGAGAGGAGGGCTTCCCGTCAAGGCGTAGGGCAGAGATGCCTAGTTTGCCTGTTGAACAGCGTAGGGGCAACTTCAGTGAGGTGGAGTTGGGCTTCGACGAGAAAACTGCACTTGAGGAGGCCAAACGCTGCCTGAGATGTGACCTCAGGCTGCAGATCGTACAGCCGCCGTTGCCCCCGGAAAAATGGATAATGTTCGAAGCTGAAGCTGTGGCGAAGGTTCCTGAGTCTGAGGGCGTGTTTCAATTGTTGGACGACAACAAGAATGTCATCCATATCAAGGGCGCGATGAACCTGCGCAGGGAATTGATGGAACAACTGGCCAGCAACAAGGAAGCGAAGTACATGCTTTACGAAGAAGCAAAGATGTTCACCATGAGGGAAAGCGAGCTGCTTCAGCAATTCATGAAAAAGCATGGAAAACTGCCGAAACAAAACATCGGACTGGAAGAAGACCTATATTAGACTTTCAGTCGATTGTAAAAGTGGTACGTGCGTAGCCTTTTTCCACAGTGAATAAGGAACTATCTACCACCTCCCATCCTTTCTTCATCGACAAACCCTACAAAAAACAAACCAAAAAACCACGATTTCACACATTTCCTTCATCATGACTCCCAAAAGAAGAAAGGCGCTAAGGCAAGTTGACGACCTTCTTCCAGTTACAGCTGCAGCTACCATCCTCACCCGTTTTTAACACTCAGAACCTCAGCCTCCAACCACAGCCACGCACCAAACGCTTAATATCAAGTCTACTTTCCATGCAATCTCTCGAGGTTCAATGAAAAGGGAGTGAAGAAAGATGAAATCTGTGAAAGTTACAGGCAAGAATAGCAAACATGAGGTCTTCTTGTATACACTGAGCACCTGTGCTTGGTGCAAACTAACGAAGAAATTCTTGACAGACAACAAGATTGAATATGAATATGTAGATGTTGACCTCTGCAGTGACAAAGACCGAGACATAATCAGAAAAGACATTGAAAGCCGAGGGGGAGAACCGAGATATCCCATAATAATTATCGATGACAAGATTTTGATCCATGGTTTTCGTAAGGACAAGATAACCGAGGCATTGGGCATTTGATAACACTGGGAAAAGTGAGGCAGAGAGCCGAAGCGGATGCAAGAACCAACGGTTGCTTCCTAAGCCCTGACTCTCAATTTCTCAACGACCTCTTTGAAGGATTAAAAAAGAATGAAGAACGCTACGGATATCCAGCCTGCCCATGTAGGCTTGCCACTGGAAAGTTTGAGCTGGATAGAGACATAATCTGTCCCTGCGACTATCGAGACCCAGACGTCAAAGAACACGGATGCTGCTACTGCGCCCTCTACGTTAGAAAAGACGTTTCTGAAGGCAAAACCTCTATAGGACCAATTCCAGAGCGCAGACCAAAAGAAAAACTCGACAGAGCCTACGGCACGAGCATGCGAAAAATGAAAGTGTCGCCCCCCTCTACAACATCTGGGACTAAAACAGAAGTTGCGGTTCCCAGAGAACCTCCTCAAATCAACCTGAAAATGTGGTACTGCAGACAATGCGGCTACGTCTGCTACCGCGAAGACCCACCCTACATATGCCCCATATGCAAAGCTAAGAAAGAGATGTTCACCGAACTGAGCACGACATTAACGACGCAACAATAAAACACCTCTAAAACGCACACAGCTTTCTCCATGCAAGTAGAAGAAGGCGCTAAGCGATTGTCCCCTTCTTCTCTTGAAATTTATTTTCCCGCAGCCCCACAAAACAGCATGATTACGCCATCCTCTGAACATCACGCTAAAGCAACAGTAAACGTCACATTTGGCAACATTAAGAGTCACTTTTGGCAACATTGAAAGTCACTTTTAACAACATAGAAAGTGCGCTAAACCCACCACAAACAGAGCCCGAAACAACAACCAAAAACAAAAACAAACCCAAAAAACAAGCAAAACAAACTCAACCCAACCCCAAAAAAAATTTCCACGCACACTACTAACCTTTATACCTAATTCTCCATCATATAATCAAAGCGAGGAACACCCCATTGAGCCTACGCTGTGGAGGAGGCAAACAAAGAGAGGAAGAATTAAAGCAGCAAGGCTGGGTTAGACAGTTTGTCACGGACGAGCCGCGTCTAAGCGAAGCAGTGGAACTCTACAATGAATTAGGCTATGAAGTCCACTTAGAGGAAACAACGTTTGAAGAGCTCAACCAGATATGTAAAAACTGCTTCGAAGGCGACTGCGAAAGATACAAAACCATTTACATTAGACGAAAAGAGTAAGCAAAAACTGACTTTCTCAGTCTGATTGAGCTTTTTCATATATTCGATCTAGTTTGAGGCTTGTTCTCTTGCCACCCACCTTCTGTAACACGAAATGCAATGTTTCATGGACGATTATGTCTTCAATTTCGTTTTCGTGTAGTGTACCAAATATGTAGACTATTCCGTAGCCTGTATCGAAGACTCCTTGGATGGGTGGGAACTGAAATACGAACTCTATTGACTTGGCCATCTTGTCTTTCACGCCGTTTTCCATGCGCCTCCTATGACATAAGTCATATTTCTCTTATAAACTTCGCTGAAAATTCAACTAGCTGAAATTCAAAACTACAATCTGAATTCGTAAGCAACAAGATATTTTTGCCCCATCCACAAACAATAATGCCCAAAAAAGAAGGAATGTGATTTTTGCCACTGTTCAAGTCGTTCAAAGCCCCAAACGCATCAGTCTCATTAAACATCAGCAGAGACAACTTCTCTCTCGGAGAAACAATCACTGGCGAACTACTCATCACATCACAAGAGGAATTCGAAGCAAACGAGATAAGAGTTGAACTGGTCAGCATCGAGAAATTGCGAGCAGGCGGAGAACCCATCAGGGGAGTCTCGGAAACACAGGAAACTCGGCTCTACAGCACGTCAGCGCCACAGACTCAAAGCGGAACCACCCGAGAATACCTCATGTACCGAGGACAAACCAAGGTAAGCCAGAAAATGAGAATTCCAAACGGTTACAACCAACAGTTCTCATTCACAATAGCTATTCCAGCGGGTCTAGGACCAACGTACACAGGACTGCGCAAGGATGGACAATACCTTGAAAGAGCATGGACATTGAAAGGCGTCGTCGCAGTCGGAGGAAGACCAGATGTCGAAGCAAAAAGGACACTTCAAATCTCCATACCCTCAGCGTCCGCTCCGCCGACAACGCCGACTCCACTCCAGGCACCCGCTCCAGCTGTCACCGCTCCACCGATGATGGAAGCCGCCCTAATCGCTGCTCCAACGCCTGCCGCTCCCAAAGAGATTCCCACAAGCTGCACCCGCTGCGGCGCCCCAATCAGCCCAAGCCAAGAAGACATCATAATAACATGTCGATACTGCGGCTTCACAATCTCCCTTGGAACCCAAGAAGAAATCAAGGCGCACAGCATGTTGGAAAACCACTTTTTCACCCAGCAAGCGGTCGAAACAGCCCA
>Ga0315309_1001372_pt1 | contig 14564 bp, 17 predicted proteins | sample TDP4_MG_FD_203080 | JGI IMG/M metagenome (GOLD analysis project Ga0315309, IMG submission 203080) | Freshwater sediment microbial communities from Lake Towuti, South Sulawesi, Indonesia - TDP4 | ecosystem: Environmental > Aquatic > Freshwater > Lake > Sediment | place: Indonesia: South Sulawesi... | reverse complement strand
CCCAGTTGATTTTCCATCTTCCCCAGTTCTTTCTTCAATTCGGCAGTTTGAGACTCTAGATCTTCTTTTTCTCTTTTAAGACGGGATATAAGTGTTATTGCCTGATTTACTCTTTCCTCCAGTCGCCCCCAACTTTCTAATACCATAACAATCCCTTCTTTATTTTTAATTATTTTAACACAAACTCCCTTTATCGTCAAAAAGATCAGGCACCGTACTTCCCCAGTTTAAGAGCATGAGCCATGGCCAGCAGCATTACCGAAAGGGCAGAAAATCTCCCCAGACTGCCATTCCGGCAAGCCCTTTCGGAAAACTTAGTTATCCTATCAGGTATACACCAAGAAGATTTAAGAACGAAAGGTAGAGGGTGCCAGCTATGAGCTTTCAAAAGCGCGGGAGTAGAATGATCTCCAGTAACTATTAAAACTTCGGGCTGGAGTTCATTTATTATTGGTAAAAAACAATCGAACTCTTCAATTACCTTTACTTTGCGCCTAAAGTCACCATCTTCCCCCGCGGTATCAGTTTCCTTCAGGTGTAAGTAAAAGAAATCAAAGCGGGCATAATTTTCCTTCAGGGCCTCAAATTCGTCTTTCAGAGAGACCCCTACGGAGAGAATCTCCATCCCTACCAATTTTGCCAGACCTCGATACATGGGATAGGTGGCGATAGCGGCCGGAGTCAAGTTATAAATATCGGACATGGTGGGAATCTGCGGATGCTTGGCGAATCCCCTCAAAAGTAAAATATTGGCCCTAGGGCGATCTTTCAATAGCATCCGGGCTTTTTCAATAAATTCATTTACCAGAGAAGCGGTCCTTCGCCCTTCGGGTGAAAGAGCAGTTACCGGTCGTGGAGATTTTCCTTCTTTCTGAGGATCGGAATCGGTCAGCTCTCCGGAAAGATTTTCACCCCGGAAAATGGCTACCAACCGATGCATTTTCCCTGGCCGAATAAAAACCTCTCCTTCGCTTAATTTAATATTTTCTTGCAACATCTGACATAATTCCTGTGTCTTTTCCGTTTCTATTCTTCCTGCCCGTCGGTCTACGATAATTCCCTTATCATCCGTGGTAGCAAAATTCCCCCGAGCAGCAACATCAGTGGGCTGGAGGTCGAAACCAATACCCAGGGCTTCCACTACCCCACGGCCAATTTCATATTCTATAGGATCATAACCAAAAAGAGCTAAATGAGCGGGACCACTCCCGGGGGTAATTCCCGGAGCAATGGGGTCCATCAATCCACAGATGCCTTCCTTAGCTATTTCATCCAGATTGGGAGTGTGAGCTGATTCTAGCTCCGTCTTCCCAGTTTCCGGATGGGGTAATCCTCCAACTCCGTCCATTACCACGAGAACAATCTTGGCCGGAGTTTTTATGGTCAGTTTCTTCAGTATTTCTAAACTTACCATTTTTTACCCTCTATTTTAAATTTAAATTGCCGTTCTCTTTCCAGGCATAAAAGACTAACCCCGAAAGTGGCTTAGGATAAAAATAGGTTGATTTAGAAGGCATCCTTTCACCCTGAAAGGAAATCTTTTCAATCTCATCCATTCCTAGAGGATTAAGAAAAAAAGCAACTTGGTAACTCCCTTCTCGGACTTTCTGAACGGCCTCTTCTTCATCCCGGGTATAAGCCATTTTCCCTTTACTTTCTTCCAATTCGACATCCTTTATCCCGAAAATGGGCTCTAAAACCAGTTTCTGCAATATTACTGCCTCCAAAGAATTCCATTCCCAAGATTTTTCTTCCCAATAAAAGGATCTACGAGGAAGCAGCATACAGTAAATTTTTTCTTTCCCGAAATACATTCCCAGAGAAGGGCGATGAAAGGCCATATGGGAGAAAAGAGATTCTCTCTGGTAGAGTTCTCCCTGCTCTTGGAACTTGAAGTAATGGATTTGGAAATCAGACTTCAATCTTCCCATCAGTGAAGAAAAATCCAAGGGGCTGAAGGAGATTAATCGGTGAGTGGGTAGGACTACCAGTCCGGGATCTTCTCGAGAGACCAAATACATCATTACATATCTCCAGGGAGCAAAATCTTTATCGGGAAGGGATTGCTGATGTTGATATTCCAGAGCCGCCTCGTAACGATGATGCCCATCAGCGATAATCAAAAATTTATCCCTTAAAAAAGACTTTAATGACTCAATATGTTCCTTTCCGCTCACTCTTCCCAGTGAGTGAATTACTTTTTCATCATCCATCACTTCGACTAGTTCTTCCCGAGCTTCAAAAAGGCGAAGAAAAAAATCTTCTCCCTCCCCGGAAGAAAACCATACCCCAAAGACTGGCTCCAGATGAGCTTTACAAGCTTTTAATAAAGCCAGACGGTCAGTTTTAGTTTCTTCCAGAGTCACTTCATGAGGAAAGATTTTACCTTCAAAATATTCTTCCAGTCTTACCAAACTAATAATTCCCTGACGAGTCAAGAGTTTCCTTCGGTAATTAAATTGCAGGGAATAAAGATAAATAGAAGGAACAGTGTCTTCAATCACTATTTTTTCTCTAATCCAGCGATGCAAAAGTTTTGCTGAACTTTGATATTTAGATGAGATTTCATTATCTCCCGGCAGCTCTTTCCCCAGGGTAAGGTGAACAAAATTATAGCGATGTCGGTGGTAATATTTTTCCCTCCCGGGAGGAGAAATTACGTCGTAAGGTGGAGAAACCACCGCTGATAGATCCTGCACCCTTGTTAGATTATACCGAAATCCGTGGAAGGGTAAAATCTCCATTCCTTTATCCCTTTATTATCATTTCTGAAGAGAAATAAAGGTACGAATTGACCGGTCATAGGTTTTTTCTACTTCCGGAGAAAAGAAACAGGCAGGAAGCTGTCCCATTTTCCGATGATAGTGGAGACACTCGCAACAAATACCTTTTCTTTCGCAGGGATCATAACTACAGTTACATATTTTTAGATTTTGCGATTGACGACATTCCATAATTAACACCTCTTTCCGAATTTATCTAATGGACTAAAAGCTAGTTCATGATCGACTTTGAGTGGTTAAATAGGACAATCTTTCCAATTCTATAGTCATATCAATGTTTAGCAGTTTAACTTCTGGAGGTACCCGGACACGGACGGGAGCGAAATTTAGAATTGCCCGGATACCAGCCGCTACCACTTTCTGAATAACCTGGGCTGCTGCTTCCGCAGGAACTGTAATTATAGCCATTTTGATCTTTTCTCGTGAAACTATCTCGGGAAGATTCCGAATATCGTAAATTTTAATTCCTTTCCAGACCTTCCCCATTTTCCTTGAATCTATATCGAAAGCGGCTACTACCTCAAATCCTCGTTCTCGAAAACCACGATAAGCTAAAAGAGCAGACCCTAAATTTCCCACTCCGATGAGAGCCACCTTCCACTCCCGGTCAATTCCCAGGATCTGGATTAATTTTTTCTTCAATTCTTGTAAGTAGTATCCTTTCCCAGGAATACCGAATTGTCCAAAATAGGCCAGATCACGCCGAATCTGAGCAGCAGTAAAACCGGTGAGGTTTGATAGTTCCTCCGATGAAATAATATCGCTCTTTCGTGATTCCGAAAGACTCCGGTAATATATGGAAAGTCGGGCAGCTACTACTCCAGGTATCTTCTTATTGCTCATATAGATCCTTGACACTTGTGAGAATTTCCCCTTGACTTTAACACAGGCTTTTTACCATTGTCAAGGGAATAGCATGGTTATTCTCGACCCTCTCCTCTTGAGCTTGTTGACTTTATATCTATTTTAACCTATAATCCCAATTAATAGAATATCTAAACTTCACGATACATTTACCAGTCTATTAGAAAGAAATATGAGTTAAAGGATGGTTCAAACAGAATAAAGGAAGTGATAAATATGGAAACAACTAAGTTTTATATTTTACCAAAACTCCCTTACGGATACAAAGACCTGGAGCCACATTTATCTGAAGGACAATTAAGAATACACTACGAAAAGCATCACAAAGCCTATGTTGATGGTGCAAATGCGATACTTCAAAAACTCGATGAAGCACGAGAAGGTGGCGTTGATCTTAATATTAAATCTATCTTAAAGGAACTGTCATTTAACATCGGGGGGCACTTACTCCACTCATTATTCTGGGAGAATTTAGCACCGGTTGGAAAAGGCGGTGGAAAACCAGGCGGGACTTTGGGTAATGTTATAGAAAAAGAGTTTAGGAGTTTTGAAAGATTCAAAAAGGAATTCACTCAAGCTGCGGTGAGTGTAGAAGGTTCGGGGTGGGCAGCCCTAACCTTCTGTATGGGCACTGGTAGACCAATAATAATGCAGATAGAAAAGCATAATACTAATATTTACCCCATGTTCAGAATTCTAATGGTTCTTGATGTCTTTGAGCATGCGTACTATATTGATTACAAAAATGAAAGAGCAAAATTTGTTGATGCATTCTGGAACATAGTTAACTGGAAACCTGTAAACAAAAGACTAGAAGAATTATTGAAATAGTAAACTTCGGCGTTTACAGTTCGGAGTAAACGGATTAGAAACTTAAGGCAATCTGCAATCCTGCCTTGTTTCCTCCTTGCCGGTAGTAACATTATGTTGGGGCTTAAAATCAAAAAAATCCAGAGTGTAAAAATGGAAAAGTTAATTCTGATTTTAGTTATCAGCTTTGAAGGTTAACAGTGAAACACTTCCCCAAAAACATGGCTTCCCGGTAAGACTAGTTGCCGAAGATATTTTGGGCGAAAAATGGGTGAAGTGAATAACGAGGATTGAGGTAGAATAAATTTGTCCTCCGAGGAAGGAGTTAATAGGGGTTAATGACTGAGTGGTGGGAGATAATATTGAATGTATCAGGAGAAAAGATGTCCGGGAATGAAGGAAAAACCATTCCACCGACCGGTCTTTCTGATGAAACCAAATTGCTGGACGCCTATTCTCAGGTGGTGGTGGGCATAGCGGAAAAGGTCAGTCCCGCCGTAGTGAACATAAATGTGGTGCTGCGAGGGAAAGACCTGAGAGGAAATGGTTCGGGATTAATCGTAACCCCTGATGGTTACGTGCTTACTAACCGACATGTGATCCACGGAGCAAGGCAAATCGAAGTTACCCTCAATGATGGTCGGACATTTCCTGCCCAGCTAGTGGGCGAAGATTCACCCACCGACTTAGCGGTGCTTCGGATTTTCGCCTCTGATCTTCCTATAGTTCCGCTAGGCGATTCACAAGCTCTTCGAGTGGGAGAACTGGTGGTAGCGATTGGTAATCCCTTCGGCTTCCAGTGCACAGTGACCGCAGGGGTAATAAGCGCCCTGGGACGTTCTCTGCGCACCATAGCAGGACGTTTAATTGAAAACATCATTCAGACAGATGCTGCTCTGAATCCGGGGAGCTCCGGAGGGCCGCTGGTAAATTCCAAAGGAGAAGTAGTAGGCATCAATACCGCTATTATCTATCCCGCCCAAGGGCTCTGCTTTGCCATTCCTATTAATACCGTAAAAAGAGTAGCGGGGATGCTTATCGCTACTGGCAAGGTTAGCCGGGGCTATTTAGGTATCACTGGCCAATCGGTAAGACTCCATCCCCATCTAGTCAGGACATTGGAAATCTCCCAGGAAAACGGCGTAGGGGTGCTGGAAGTGATCCCTGGCAGTCCTGCCCAAAATGCGCATCTTCGTCCCCGGGACATCATCTTGAGCATCGCGGAGACTTCCATAGCCAGCTTAGATGACTTACATCGTTTTTTAGATGAACATCCCGTGGGAAAAAGTTACGAAATAACCATTCTGCGCAGTGGTGAAAAAACAAAACTGGTCGTGATTCCGGAAGAAGCACCCACCCAAGAGCAGTAAAGAAGAGCAACGAAAATAAACCCACTACAACTGATAGCGATAATATTCGTGGGACTTAAACTATTACTTTTGCCGCCAGGGATCTAATGCCAAAAAGGCATCTAGCATGATTTGTTTCTTCTCCAATTCCACACCGATAGCCTGTCCGTCCCCATAATCGGAGAGAATAAATCCACCCTTGGGATCTGCCCAATATTTAAGCAGCTGCTCTGCTTCTCCCCGAATCTCTTTCGCTCCTTTGAAAGGCAAAGTATGCTGGATATCACAGAGTGATTCGAAGCAAATTCGACCGCGAAATTGGCGGCCGATTTCTTCAATTCCCAGGACGCGTGGCTGTTGCAGGTTAATTACGTCCACGCCTATTTCAATTAGACTTTCCAGGATAGCGTTGATTTTACCACAGGAGTGCATCCACACATGCCATCCCTGCTGGTGGATGGCTTCTAAAATAATTTTATAACGAGGTTTGAAGAAATCATTCCAGAGCTGGGGATGGATAAAAACACCTTGCTGCATCCCCCAGTCATCGGTAAAGCCAAAACCGTGGATACGGCCGGGAAAGCGTCGGCTAATGTTCCTGATGATGCCCAGAGTGAATTCCACGATGCGGTCAGCTAACATTTCCATCCTCTCGCGTTCCTGATAGAGATCAATCAGGGTATTCTCGAAACCATGCAGGGCGTGCATTCTCTCAAAAAGAAGCATGAAGATACCGGTAATCGCATACTTACCTTCGGAACCGATAAAACGATCTTGCATTCCTTGGTAGAAAGCCGGATCGTCAGGATCTGGCCAACGGAAATGCTTCAGTCCCTGCCAATCTGCCAGTGGATGACCCTTTACCTGGCCCATGTTAGCCACTTCCGAACGTACCCACCGGCAACCCCATTCATCAATAGTTTCGCGCAAGCGGGCATCGCCAGTGCCAATTTGGTTCCAGCTAACATTGTGGACATCACTCAGTCCCAGTGCTTCAAAGCGAAGAGGCAAGCGATCGGGCTTCTGGAACTCGATAGCCCGTCGTACAACTTCGTAGGACGACATCGACATTTTTTCACCCATTCTCTTTAACCAAACAAGATGTGTAATACCATGGGATTTTGCCAAGCGTCAATCGTCAATAGCATTGGGGCCCGAAGAGTATACGGCATTACTGACCCGAGATTGCCGAAACTCCGGAGTCATTGAGGGACTCCTGCCGAAATTGTTATCCTACTCCGTCCGGCAAGTAAGTTTTCACTCGAAAGCTTATACCGGTTTATTCCTCAGCCAAATATTTGCTACCTCGGGATTATTTTTTCTTGGGATCAGCATAATGGCCCCATTGGGGCATGCTGCCCTACACACGCCGCATCCAAAACACTTTGTGGGATCAATATAGACCTTGGAAAGTGCTGAGGAGTAAAATTGGGCACCGAATTGACATTGCTTCATACAAGACTTACATCCTTTACAGAGATCCCAATCTGTCTGGCAGATATATTCTGCTCGGAAAAAAGAAGGAGGACCTACTTTCTCAATGTACCCTTTGTAGGCCATACAGTCACTATCACAGTTACATATTCCCATAACATAAGGGGTTATGCCAGTCCAAATACTGTGGAGCAGCCCTTCTTCATCGTATTGGCGAAAGATCCTTTTGACTTCGTCCTTCTCCAGTACCTCAAACGAGGAAGCAGCATCGGGAAACTTCCCCAGGATGCCCATTCTATCTATTCCCAAGCCAAAACAGTATCGTTTATCTGTCTTCCCTGTGGTAATGAACCGGCATCCACAGGGCAATCTTGTAATAGAGTTCACCATATCTATCACTTCTTCCACGTCCTCGATTGGTAGTACCTGACCAAAATGGATAACCTTGCGGCTCTCCACGATCTCATCTTCGCTGGGTTGAATCTCGGAGGTTGCGGTAGATGAGGTCGTATTTTCTGACTCTTCTTTTAATCTGGATACCCCATTTATCGCCGGAATTACAAATTCTTCGAAAAACCGATTTATCCACTCCACCCTGGTCTTGGCTTGAGCGATAGCTTCCTGGCTGGAGAAAAGTTCCTCATGGAGTAATACCTGGGAATAATTCTTCATCTGGAGGTACCACTTCTTCCCCTCTCCGTGTTTGGTGCAAAATTCACACATTATTTATGCTCCTTTCCAGTATCATGCAATAATGTTATTTTTAAATCCTTACCAAATATTTTTCAAAATCAACTACGATATAGTTTTTTCCTTTTTGGATTACCTTATGCCCTTCTTTCTCCAAAAGTTTCTTCTGAGTTTCGACTCCACCAGGGTATTTTTCGTTTATAACTCCGCCAGTTTTTAACGTCCGCCAGTAAGGAGTAATATCTTTTTCCCCCTCTCTTGCTTCCTCCTCTGCTGCATTGGCCGCAATATAAGCAAAAATTCCAGTAGTTATTGGACAACCGATTGAAGCACCGTGTTTTTGAGCAAGTTTTTCGCGAATTTGATTAATGGTAATAAGTTTACCTTTAGGAACCCTTTTCATGATTTCGTCTACCTCTTTTGGCGCCGGAATAACCACCGTCCCCGTTCCCCATCTCCTGCTCATTTTATCAGTTATTTTCTCCACTCTCGGTAAATCTTTATTATCTGCCAATTTTTCTTGCCATGATTTTCGCTTTTTAGCCATGCTTTTCACCACCATGATTTAATTTTTCTACTCTTAAATATTTCTCCTGTCCTCCTTAAAATGCAATAATTATTCATGTCTTTTTTACTTTATCTTTGCCGAATTTTAGTTTAAATCCCATACTTGTCTGTAAGCTTTTACAGCAGGATTTGATTAGAGCAATAAAATATCTACATCTTTAATCCTTTCAAAATCTTTATCCATTCAGAAATCTCTTACAATCCTCTCCCTTATTTTGTTTCAGAAATATTTCTTGGTAAGAGAGTCTAAGTTCATTAGCATCCAAGTTATGCAATCCAACAACTAAAACACCTTCAAAACCAGGATCTATCTGAGGTCCGGCTAGTAGAACCAGTCCTTTCTTCGCATGAAAGGACCTTAACCCTATTCGTCCTGCAATATTTGGTGATAATTTAACCGATTCATGAGTGCGGATAAGGATGAAATCCCCCGGACGGATTGTAATAAACCCCGTAGATTTAACATTGATTAGCTTTTTCTCATGACTTGAAAATGCCTCTTCGCCCACACGCATATCATAACTTGCCGGTTGCAAGCTTTTTTTGAAAAAATTCCTTATTATTAATTCTCCGGAATTCATTGCTTTTTGAATACCTTTATCCGACATTAACATTTAAATACCTCCATGCAAATTTATGAAATGGTACATTTTATGAAATTTCAACTAATATTATATCAAATTCAAAAGAAATAGTAACAAAATCTCATATAAGTAGTAAGGGCAGTCCGGCACTCTCTCAGGAAGCAATGTAAGATAACTCAATAACTATTTAAATATCTTAGACTGAGTCGGGAAGAAAACCTCTCTATCATTTTAATCATTAATTTGTCTTCTTTAATTTTCTCTTTTAGGAGGGAATAAGAATTTAATAAAATCAATATAAATATATCCATAATTTTGCTCGTAAAATTTACACATTTGTCAAATAATTCCTCATCAAATTTAAAAAGAATTTTAGGTTCTACTTTGCCTTCTTTTATTACTGGTTCTATCTCTGCAGAAGAAGGATGGACATATTTAGATATTTCGCCATTTAATGTCTTTTTTGAAGCGCTTGTGAGGCTATCATGAGCCGCTGTAAGTGTTTGTGAACTGTGAGGTATTTGAGCAAAAAAAGTTAGGCGGCTATTTTTTCTCAAAATAACTGCCAATTATTTTACACAAATTCAAATCTGTGTAAAGGTCGCTCTCAATGGATGAGTCTGTTGAAAAATCCCTTAAGACACGTTAGCCCCTACTAAATATAGGAATAGATGAACTGTATTCACTACATATAGCACTAAGACAGTCGTGATGGTAGTTTTTCGACAGGCTCAGATGATAGGCGAAGTACCCTCACAATTGGTCTTGTTCTGTTTCTACTGACACAACTTCATCCGCACCGAATAAATACGGCATTCCCCTAAGTCCACCACGATTTGGTGTCACTACTAAATATTCATCCGACTTGAAGATGGCCAGAACAGGCTCTCCAGGAGTGTCAGACATCTTGGGGTGAAGTATCTTGCCCACTGTTATAAGTACCAATCCCAACCTGCGGTGACTCCGATCGTTTATCAAAATTGACTTAATATGTAAATCCTCAACCTTCCCGCCAGTTGTTTCTTCAGCAAACTTACGGAATGACTCTCGAATTTCAGAAGTAACTTCTGGAATCTCCATGGTTTTACCTTCCTTGATGGGTTTCTAATAATGGCCCAATTTCGTTTAATTTAAGATATAAAATATTCCAGATTATTTCACCTCTCATTTATCGTAATGAGGAACGGCAATTTTCAAGTCAAGATCTGGATAACAATAGGTATCTATATAATTCTCAACCTGTTCTTCCAATTGGTGCTGGTCACATTGCTTATAGTCGCCATACCGAGATTCTGAACTACTTTCCAATAATTCGGTCTTCACGTCCTCACGGGAAGGGATAATGACTTCGAAACACTCTGTTGGTTCTATCGGGGATGGGGTTTGGCCTCTTAGATGTCTCATCAGAAACGGATGTCCCGGGTAAGTATCAAGCTCATCAACAATCCTTTCTGCTGTAAAAACGTATCCTTTGAAAACTACAAAAGACCCAAGGCGAAAATCAATAACCTGTAAGTAGACATTGATATCTATACTGGCTTCCTGAAGCTGTGCATAATCAAAAACGTGAAACCCGTTAGGATTTTGTTCTAAACTTAAGTCTAAAACGACTTTTGAGAAATCCGTACTTAGGGAAAAAACAGGTTTTATTACTTTTAATATGCTTATTAATGCATTTGCTTTTTTACTGGCCTGTTTTTTAAAAAATCCCATATTACGGTGTCCATTTTCTACAATTATAGACCCATCACAAGTCACGTTCCATATCTGCCAAAGACCACCTAGCTTTACTATTCTTAACATATTTTTAAATTCTCTATGCTAAATCCCGAGTCCCTTTTCAAGGTCTAAAAGGTATCTTTTGCGCTCGTAAAGCTCATTTATTTTTTCCAAATCGACAAATCTTAATTGTTCGTTAATTTCATGAAAACTTCCTGAAAGTAAAGCTTTCACCTTATCATAATCTGCTTGAGATGCCACTATAAAAATACGGCTGTTCCATAAGTCAAAGGCATGTTTCAGCTTGGATAGGTCGTGATAAATATCGCCCCTTACGTGAATTTCAAAGACATAGGTTGGCACAGACCGTTCCACTCTCCTCCATACAACATCCAGTTTTCCCAAGTCAAAAGGATATTCTCCCTCAGCAATATAATTTTGCAACTTGCCAATCTCTATCAACTTTTCCTTAATCTCTTTATGAGAGACCGGTTCTTCTAATTCTTCGACATGGAGTTGTTTAAATTTTAAAAGAATCTCTTGAACTAATGAATCGTTAAGCTGCCGAAAGCCTAGACCTGCTTTAAATCTTAATAACTCAGAGGTTAGTCTATCTGTTTCCCATTTATCTGGGGGAAGGCAATGCTCAACGTTAAACTCAAAGCGCAACGGCCATATTACCTCATTTTTATCAAGTTCTTTAGACCAGAGGGGTTGAGTCTGGCGAAATTTCGTTTTTACGGTTCCATATCCAATTATGCCAGCAACCGGCCGCATAACATAGAAAAAAACCACATCGCCTTCCTGCAGAGCATCCCAACGATTCCTCTGCTTTTCTCTAAAACCCCAAATATTACCCTTTTGGAATGCCTCTTTCCAATTTTCGAGGGTCCCTACTGTCAACCAATAATTCATCTCCAGTTGCTCCTCCTGACTTTATAATTTTGAGCATCAACAGTCCATATAAGTTTAACACCCCCAAACCCTTTTCCAGTCACCGTTTTAATGGATATAGGTTCACCAAATAATTTTGCATCCACTTCTGGCTGCTTTATAATATTATACCAAATTCACAATACATTGTAATAAGCAATCCAAAAACAAGAAAAGTAGAGTTAGTTGTACCGACAACATATCTTAAAATTATAATATCCTATCTTTTAAAGGGAGATGTTAATACCAATTTCTTAAGGGGGGATTGACAAAATCCCAAAAAAGGCATAGTATCAGACAGAATTAAAGGCAGAGTAGACGCCATGCGTCAAGTGTCCGGGGATGGGAAGTGGCTCCGGGACGAAAAGCGGATTCCTGGTAAAAAGGGAATGTGCTTGCGATATGGTGTCGCGTCCGCTGTCCCTACCAGGAGAAAAGAAGCGATAAAGAACGCCTCTTTTCTCAGGCGGGGGGCAATAATCTGCCCAACCGAAAGAGAAAGGAGGCGTTTTAAAGTGGGTTATTTCTTCCGCAGAAAATCATCACCGAGTGAGATTTCCACTACGCAGATTACTCTTTCTGGATTATTATTAGCCGCCAGCATTATCCTTACGCGAATCCTTAGTTTTCGCTTTGCTATCGGTGGCATCGAAGGGATTCGTATTGGACTGGGAGGACTCCCTTTGTTAATGGCGGGGGTGCTTATGGGGCCGGTAACGGGAGGAGTAGTAGGTATTCTCTCCGATGTAATAGGATACTTCATCAATCCTATGGGACCTTACATGCCCCATTTCACCCTTACCTCTGCCCTCAATGGAATTATTCCCGGGCTACTGCTACTTAAAAAAGAAAAGGAGACCCTTTCCCTGAAACAACTGGCGTCAGTAGTGGCAATAACCCGACTGATTGCTTCTACCATTCTGGTACCTTATTTTCTCTATATTGTGTTTCATCTACCTTTGATGGTAACCTTACCTCCCAGAATAGTTTCCCTGGCGATTGAAGTTCCCCTTTATACTCTCTTCCTCCATCAGGTATTAAGAAGGGTTCCGGTGAGATTTTTATCTGTTAGGAAACAATAATACTACGAAAAATTAAGGGTAGAAACCGGCAGGTTCAAGATTTTTCCGGGGGGTTATCATTAGTCCGGAAAGTTACTCCAGAATAGGATACCGGAGAGATGATAAAAAACGAGAAGAGGGAAAGGAGTGCGATGGGCTATTGGACCTTGAAAAAATCGGGGAATATCTGAAGAGAGTCTATTTTGCTATCGATGGATTATGGTTTGTTAAAGTAGAACAGGTTCTGGGCTTTGAACAGGCTCTGGAAATAGACTCCCGGGTATGGGAAATTTTACCTAAGATTCAGGCTCGCAAAGCTATCGAATTGCTGGATTTAAAGAAAAAGGGACTCTCCAGTCTGATGAAAGGTCTGGAATTGAAGTGGGAAGCGGAAGGATTTCACTATCATTACCAAACAGCGCCACCAGAAATTAACGTCACTATTACCCACTGCCCCTGGTACGAGATTATGATCCAATCGGAACGAAAACATTTAGCTGCGCAGGTAGGAAAAGCTATCTGCACCCAGGAATATAAAATTTGGGCGGATGAATTGGGGGAAAAAATCGAATTCCAGTTAATCCGTCAGAAATGTCAGGAAGGAGATTACTGTCATTTTCGATTTTTTCAGCAATAAACTCATTTGTTTAGGGAATATTTTTGGGAGGAAGAGGGGGAAAATTGCTGACTCAACCAGAATGCCTTCCCTGTATTATTGACGATCTCTGGGGAGCGATTAAATCGGAAATCCCCGGTAAGTCAACTCAGTGGGAAATCTGGCAACAGGCTTTGCGATGGCTTGCTGATCAATCTCTTTCCCAAAAAGTACCCTCCTATTATATTACCGGAGTACACCGTCTTCTCAAAAGGATTAGCGGAATTTCTTTCCCTTTCCAGGAAAGGAGAAATAAAGCCAATCGTTTAGGCCAGGAGTTAGCTTCTCTGGTAGAAAATGAATCCCGGGGGAGGGATGGATTTTCTCGCTTTTCTTTTTTATTACGAATTGCGGTAGCGGCTAATAGTCTGGATTTTCGCACTGTGGGACTGGGATACGAATCCCCTCTGCAAGAATTAAAAAGAAATCTCTTGCAGTCTGCCCAGGAACTAGCAGTAGACGAGACCCGGGGAATTTATTCTCGCTGTCAGCAGGCCTCGCGTATACTTTATATTCATGACAACGTAGGGGAAATCGCCCTGGACAAATTATTGATTGGAGCCTTAAAAGCGGAAGGAAAAGAGGTAGTCTCCGCAGTGAAGGGAGGACCTATTACCAGCGATGTCATCCTGGAAGATGCTAAGGTAGTAAGTCTGGAGGAAGTATCCGAAAAAATAATTGTTGCCGGCCCCGACACTTTGGGAATCAGCTTTGAAGAAATTTCGGAAGAAATGGTGCGGGAAATTTCCTCCGTACAATTGATCATTGCCAAAGGGCAGGCTAATTTTTATATCTTCTCGGAATATCATTCCCGGGTTTCTTCTCCGGTGGCCTGTCTTTTCCGCACTAAATGCGATATAGTCTCCCAACTTTTCAGGAAAAAAGGCACCGTTAATATTGCTTACCTACTCACAAAATAAATCAGAACTCTCAAAAGAAATCCCTTGACGGTCATTAGGCACTATGGTAAACTTCCCCCTGAATTTAAAGGAAACTGAATAAGTTCGATTTCAAAGACTTACCGGCAGAGGAAGGAGAGATGGTATGCTGGGAGTGGGGCTCATTGGAGCAGGCACCATGGGGAAAATCCATGCTTGCTGTTATGCCGCTATTCC
>Ga0315309_1001367_pt1 | contig 14600 bp, 13 predicted proteins | sample TDP4_MG_FD_203080 | JGI IMG/M metagenome (GOLD analysis project Ga0315309, IMG submission 203080) | Freshwater sediment microbial communities from Lake Towuti, South Sulawesi, Indonesia - TDP4 | ecosystem: Environmental > Aquatic > Freshwater > Lake > Sediment | place: Indonesia: South Sulawesi... | reverse complement strand
AGGCTCAAGTCCACGATCTGCTCATCCCCCAGGGGCTGGACGATGTCCACCGTGGCCGGTATGCCCTCCTTGCCGGCACTCTCTTCCAGCGGCCCTTCGGCTATGCTCAGGACAGGCGTGGGAGCCGCCTCTGCTATAATGGTCACGTGCTCCGGTCGGATGCCCAGGAGTAACTCCCGCGATGTCAGATCTGCTCCTATCCATTTGAGGGGCAGGCGAAAGGCGGCGCAACTCAGAACGAGGCGGTCATCTTGAAGTTCAGCCTGACAGGGGATCAGGTTCATGGAAGGGCTGCCCACGAAGCTGGCCACGAAGGCCGACTGGGGCTGATCATAGACCTCCTCAGGCGTAGCCAGTTGCTCCACCACCCCCTCGTTCATCACCATGATCCGGTCGGCCATGGTCACCGCTTCTTCGAAATCATGGGTGGCATAAATCATGGTCTGGGCGGTCTCGCGTTGCAGCCTCTTCAGCTCTCCTGTCATCTCTTGCCGCAACCAGGCGTCGAGGTCAGTCAGGGGTTGGTCCAGAAGCAGCACCCTGGGCCTTCTCACCAGAGCCCGCCCGATGGCCACCCGCCGCCGTTCTCCTCCGCTGAAGGCATCGGGCCGGCGCTCAAGGAGGTGGGTAATATGCAGGAACTCTGCCATCTCCCGCACCTTGCGATTGATCTCCGCCTTTGGCAATTTGCGCAGACGGAGGGGATGGGCCAGGTTGTCATAGGCCGTCATGTGAGGATAGAGAGCCGGGTCTTCGAAGATCATAGCTACATCGCGCTCCATGGGATGGACATCATTTACACGCTCTCCTTCCAGGTAGACCTCACCTTGGTCTGGCCTCTCCAGGCCGGCGATGATGCGCAGGATCGTCGTCTTCCCTGCCCCCGGCGGGCCAAGGAGACAGAAGAACTCTCCATCCTCTACCGTGAAGCTGATCCCTTTCACTGCTTCCACATTGCGGTAAGCTTTCCGAAGTTGCTCAACTTGAACTGAAGCCACTAGCAATCACCCTTTCTGTTTCCTGATCAAAAAGGTGCATTTTTCTGGGATCGAAGACCACCTCCAGTTCTTCGCCCTTGGCGATAGGCGACACGCCAGAGACCAGCATCTTAATGACCTTATCTCCCATCTTGAGATCCACGATCTTCTTGCGGGCCAGTGGCTGGACCAGGTCCACCGTAACGGGCACGGCCTGCCCTGTAAGCCCTTTTCTCCTGGCTTCTGCCATGGGCAGGATATGCTCGGGCCGGATGCCCAGCACGATCCTGTCTCCTTTGGCCTTCTCTTCGATAATGGATTTCCTCTCGCCTACATCCCAACGCAAGCCCCCCCGCCCCAAAAAGGCCCGGCCGTCTTCCACCTGGTATCGGGTCTCTAGGAAATTCATAGGAGGGCGACCGATGAACCCGGCCACGAACAGGGTCTCTGGATGGTGATAGATCTGCCGGGGGCTGGCCAGTTGCTCCACCCGACCCTGGTTCATGACCAGAATGCGGTCACCCAGGGTCATGGCCTCTTCCTGGTCGTGGGTGACATAGATCATGGTACGGCCCAGTTGTTGCTGGAGCCGTTTGAGTTCCGCTCTCATGGTTTCCCGCAGTCCCGGCCTGATGTTGTTCAAGGGCTCATCGAGAAGGAACATCTGGGGCTCGGTCAGCAGGGTTCGGCCCAGGGCCACCCTCTGCATGGCACTCAGGCTCAGACGGGAGGCTCGCGTTTTCAAAAGGGATTCCAGCTCGAACCTTTGAGCGGTCTCCCGGACTCTCCTGTTAATCTCTTCCTTCGGAACCTCCCGCACCTTGAGGCCGAAAGCCAGATTGTCATAGACCGTGGCGTACCAGAAGAGGGCATAGTTCTGGAAGACAAAGCCGATGTTCCGTTGCTGGGGAGGGAGATCGGTTATCCTCTCACCACGCAGGAAGATATCGCCTGCTGTTGGGGTTTCCAGACCGGCGATCATCCGCAAGGTGGTCGTTTTGCCACAGCCGGAGGGGCCGAGGAAACACATGAACTCGCCTTCTTTGATTTCCAGGTCAAGCCTCTCCACAGCCACGAGCCCGTTAAACTGTTTACGCAACCCTCGTATCAGAATCAGTGGAGATTGTTCTTCAGACATGGCAGCCTACTCCCTAACCATTCCGAAAGTGAATCCGGTGACCAGATGTCGCTGGATCAGGTAGCCCGCGATGACCACAGGGATCGAGGCGACGATTCCCAGGGCGGCTTGAGGCCCATAGAACTCGCCCACAGCGGTGGTGTAACGGCTGATCTGGACGGGCACGGTGATAGCTTCCCGCGAGGTGAACTCCAGGGCGAAGAGGAACTCGGTCCAATTCAGGATGAAGACAAACAGGGTTGTGGCGAATAGGCCCCCTTTCACCAGAGGCAAAGTGATGGTGAAGAGGACACGCCAGGGTGAGGCCCCGTCCAGGATAGCAGCCTCCTCAACGTGGCGAGGGACGGCCTCAATGAAGCCTTTCATCATCCACAGGGAGAAGGCTACGGTGAACCCGGTATACATCAAGATCAAACCAAGATGCGTATCGTACAGTTTGATCTTCAGGTAATTCCTCAGGATCCAACTGTAGTAGAAAATAAGGGGTACGGCGAAAGCGGCCGGGGGAAACATTCTGGTCGTCAGAGTGAAAAAAGGCATAAAATTGCCTCCTACCCGGTAACGGGAGACGGCGTAAGCGGCACAGAAGCCGATCAGGACTGAGGCCACTGTAGCGACAGGGGCAATGATCAAGCTGTTCAGAAAAGCCCGGTTGACCGGTTCGGCCGAACTGACCATCTCTCGCACCGTACCGACCGGGTTGCCGATCCGGAACAGAACCTTATAGTTGTCAAGGATAGGTTTCCGGGGCAGGAGGGTTGGGGGATCGGCTTTCCATTCCTCAACGGGTTTGAAGGAGATGGAAAGAATCCAGATCACCGGCAACAGGACGATGATGGCCACCACCAGCGCCAGCAAGAAGCGCAAGGCCGGGCCCAGCCTTCTCGTTTCCACAGTCCTGGCTGTCGTAATCCCTTTCGTTTCAGTTTGCATGAGATCACTCCTAAGAGCCTATCCGAAAACTCTAGCTGCTCTCGCTGGACCACAGTTCAGCGGCGGACTGTGGTCCGCCTTGAGTAGGTTTTCGGATAGGTACTAAACACACTTTTACTCTTGATATTCAAGGGGACGGATGGCCATACGGGTTATGATGGTTACCAGAAGCAGAATGAGAACGGCCATAGCCGCCGCATAAGAGAGCCGTTGGTACTCGAAGCTCAGACGGTAGATGTAGACAGAGATGCTCTCCGTGGAGGTGCCTGGCCCGCCATCGGTCATGATAAAGATCAGGTCGAATATCTTGAAAGCTTCCAGGGCGCGGATCACCAGAGCGATGATGATGATGGGTTTGAGCATAGGGAGAGTGACATGACGGAAAATCTGCCAGCGACTGGCCCCCAGAGTCATGGCCGCCTCCACAGGCTCGCGTGGCAGAGCCCCCAGACCCGAGTAGAGGATCAGAAACATGAAAGGCATCCATTGCCAGACATCGGCCAGTATGATGGTAGAAAAGGCCAGGGGAGGCTCTTTAAACCAGGAGACGGCGGCATTGGGTCCCAGTATCTGGATGAGGAGGTAATTGACTGGGCCTTGAGGCAGAAAGAGAAGGTAAAAGGTGAAACCCACCACCACCCAGGGCAGCATCATCGGGTATAAGATAACCGAGGTGAGCACCCTCTTGGCCAAGAATTCCCCCCGAAAGAGAAGAGCCAGGCTTAGTCCTATGATGAACTCCAGGCTCACCGCAATCGCCATGACGGCCCCTGTACGGCCAATGGCTGCCCAAAACAGGGGATCTGATAGCACCTCTCCATAGTTCTTCAGCCAGACTATGGGGGCTTTGGTCCAGTCCCCAAGGATGGGCTGCCAGCCGATGATGCTCAGGTAGAGCACGATAATGGTGGGCACAATCAGCAAGAACCAGAGAAGGAGCTGGAGGGGAGCCACTAAAGCAATCTGGAAATTGGTCTCCTTGTTGATGATCCTTCCCAGGCGAGAAACCAGACCTTTCGCGCTTGCCTCTGAAGGTTTGGGAGCTAAATCTGTCATATTTTCTCCTTCGGCCCTCTCTCCCCCTTGCCTCCTACCTTTCAAAGTTGGGGGAGGGAGGTGTTGTGATCGGCCCTCTCCCTCCCCTTGCCCCCTCCCTCTCCCAAAGTTGGGAGAGGGAGGGGGTTGGGGGTGGGTGAGGGCCAGTTTACACCTTGCCCAGCTTCTTCCAGAGCTCCTGGATGGCTTGAGGGTAGCCAGCCCGCTCTTCTCGCCAGGCCCAGGCCTGAGCTGGCCGCCCCAGGCGGTCGGTGATCTCTTGCCATTCCTTGGCCGCCGCCTTCAGGGCCGCCTCGGGGTCCTCGTCTCCGGCGTTGGCCGCCTGGATATGGAGATTCAGCTTGTCCAGGTACTCGGCAGCGCCGCGCAGGGCGATGTCCGGGAAGCAGTTCTGGGTGTTGGCCAGCAGGACGGGCATGAACTCCTCGCCGTAGGCCTGTTTCATCAGGGGTTCATCGAACCAGGGCTGGCGGAAGATGTCCAGAGTAGCCACCCGGGCGATGGCCTCCAGGCCCGTCTTGGGGCCGGTGAACCACTGGATCCAGCAGTAGGCCGCCTCGGGGCACTTGCCGTAGCGGGAGACGCTGAACGACCAGCCGACGACGTGGGGAGCAGCCCGCACCAAGGTGCCGTTGTGCATGGTACCGGGCACCTCTGCGTAACCCACCTTGCCCGCGATCTTGGAGGTCTTGGGGTCCTGAGCCCACTTGCCCAGAGAGGCCCAGGCCATGGCGCAGAAGGCGGTCCCCTCCGGGAAGCGGGTGTAGGCGCCGGACCAGTCGCCGGTGATGGCATCCTCCCACATGTGCTTCTGAGTCAGGCGCGCCATCTCCTCCAGAGCGGCCACGCCCTCCTCGGAGTCAATGCCGGGATCCATATTATCCTTGAAATAGATGCCACCCTTGGAGAGGAAACGCGCGGCCCAGGTGCTGTAGGCGAAGTAGCGCTCCGCATAGAGGTGAGCGCCTCGCATCCCTTTGTCAGGACGGTCGAAGAACTCTACCCACTGGTCGAATTCCTCCCAGGTTTTGGGGACTTCTAGCTTGCGACCGTATTTGTCTTCGAAGGCCTTCTGCTCGTTGGGATCCTCCATCAAATCCTTACGGAAGAAGACGGAGTAGGCATCGTCGTCGGCACCAACGGCGTAACGCCGGCCCTTGTACAGAGTGGTGAATTTGTCCAGAGGCGGAACGTAGGCGTTAGGGCCATGATCTACCTCTGGATCGTACTGCGCGTACCAGTCTGTGAGGTCCAGAATGAGGCCGGCCTCGGCCATGTCACCGATCCAGTTGCAGAAGGTGCAGAAGATGTCATAGTCGCCTGTCCTGACCACGGCCTCGTTCATGGCCTTGACGTAGATATCCGATTCCAGGCCGATCTCGACGCTCTGGAAATTGAGGCCGGTGAGCTTGTTCCATTCTGGCAGGGCAGGGACGATGTTGTTCCGCTGGCCGGAGTGGTGCATGATGTTGAAGGTATCACCCTCTTTGACCTTGCCGGCCGCCTTCAGAGCCTCGATCCCGCTGAGGGCTCGCTCCTCCGGAGTAGCGCCTCGCACGACCGGAGTAGGGGTGACCAGAACCTCCTTGGTGACCTCCACCGGGACCTCCTTGGTGACCTCGACCTCGACCTCTTTCTCGACCACCACGGTTTCCTTGACGACCTCCTTCACGACCTCCGGGGTCGGTGTGGGGCCGCAGGCGGCCAGAAGGCTACCTCCCAGCAACGCTCCGCCAGCTATTCCCCCCTGCCGCAAGAAATCGCGTCTGGTAAGACGTTTCCCTTTCAACAGTTCGTCGGGCTTCATCTTCATCCTCCTTAATTCTTCTTCGGGGAAATGATCCATTCCCACGCGCTGAGGCTCTGTCGCCAGGCCCTGTCCGGGCTCTGGCGGCGATCCTCCTCTGTGCTGATAATCCGCCGAGAGTTCTCCCTTCAACCACCTCCTTCCCATTTAACCAAACGCTCTCCGTCCTAATAATCCGCCGAGAGTTCTCCTTTCAACCACCTCCTTTCACGTGACCAAATGCCTTACTGTTAAGACGAGAAGCTGTGCAAGCCCCTATTCACAGCCGGCCGAACTCGCTCAGGAGCTCTTCCACGGTCTTGCCTTCTTTTATCCGCTTTCTGGTCTCCTCTTCCTTGGCTGCCTGTGCACGCGCCCTTTCCAGCACTTCCCCTGCTTCCTCTTGAGGCACGACCACCACTCCTATCTCATCGGCCAAAACGATGTCGCCAGGGTTGACCGGCACACCGCCACAGGTGATGGGCACATTGACCTCAATGGGCTCCATGCGCCCTGAGTAGGGGGAATGGGTCGAGCGAGGGACGATGGCTCGGGTACAGATAGGGAAGCTTAGAGCCTTGATCTCGTCGGTGTCACGGACGGCTCCATCAACGACAGCGCCCACTACCCCTTTCTGCTGACAGAGACCGGCCATCAGGCCGCCCCAGATGGAGGTTTCGGTGTCACCGCAGGCATCTACGACAATAACATCGCCTTCGCCAGCCACCTTGAGGGCATCGAGGCAATCCACCAGGTCGCCTGGATAGAGCTTGACCGTCAGAGCCACTCCCACGAAACGAACATCGGTGATGGGTTTGATAGCACTGTGCATCACCCCTGCTCGTTCCTGGGCATCGGCCACTACACAGGAGGGACTGAAGATCTTAAGCAGGTCCTTAAATCCCTGTAATATCTCAGAGTTGGGCTGCTTCTCTCGCTGGTTGATAACCCTTCTCATAGCGTCTCCCTGTTAACGACTTGTCTAAATTGACGTGTTTGTCATTCTGAGCCGAAGCGTAGCGGAGGCGAAGAATCTCGTTCTTTGCATGGCAGAACACCTGTTTACTAAAAACGAGATTCTTCGTCGCTTCGCTCCTCAGAATGACAAGCCATCACAATAACCTTGACAAAGCAGTAGATTCTTTCACTGAGAGAAACCCTCCTGATCATTTTGGTCTTGCCCCCGGTATCCCAACCGAGCGGAGATGGCGCGAGCGGTTTGCAATATCTTGTTGATGAGGGCCTGATTCGTCGTCACCGGGTTCATGCGATGCGCGGTTCCTGACACGCTGATGGCTGCCACCACTTTACCGCTAAAGTCACGCACCGGAGCCGCGATGCAACGTATTTCCGGTTCATGCTCGCCCAGGTCAAAGGCGTAGCCCTGGCGGCGCACCTCTTGCAAGTGTTCCAGGAGCTCATCGAGGCGAGTGATGGTCTTGTCGCTGAACCTCTCAGGCCCTTTCTCTTCATAATGAGCTCGCACCAACTCGACCGGAGTGTAAGCCAGAAGTACCTTGCCCAGCCCTGTGCAGTGGGCAGGGGCTCTACCGCCAACGCGAGATGACATCAGTCCTACGGCATGGAGGCCCTCCAGCTTCTCCAGGTAGGCCACTTCCATCTGATCCATCACGGCCAGATGGACCGTCTCTGTGGTTTCGTCCCTCAGTTTCTCCAACTCTGGCAATGCTTCTCGACGAATGTCACTGCTGGCCAAATAAGCCCGTGCCAGTTCCAGGCAGGCCAGCCCCAGGCTATAGCTCCCCGATTCCTCGTTCCGTTGCACGAAATGATGAAATGACAGGGTCGCCAACAGGCGGAAAGTGGTACTGTTACTCACCCCAATTGCTTGACTCAATTGGGTCAGGGTGCGCGGTGTACCATCGGATAGCGTGGAAAGAATTCGGATAGCCCGGTCCAAAACCCGGACGTTGTAGCGGTTGGTCTTTTTCGTTTGTTTCACCTCTCAAACCACTACGTCATAGACCTTCAAAGAACTGCCGTTGTAGAGCGCCTTGATCTTGGGTTGCAGCGCTTGATGCTGTTCAGAGTTACGCCAGTTGGCCGCTGTTTCCGGTGACTCAAAGCGGATAACCATCTGGTACTGGGTAGGGTTTTCTTGTTCGCGCAGCAGTTCCACCCTGACAAAGCCTGGCATATTGGACATCGCTGGTCTGTACTCTTCGACGAAGAGGCGCTCAAAGGCCTGTTCCTTACCGGGCAGGACGTTGAACGTCACATGGCGCTCGATCATCTCTCAGGCCTCCTCAGGCTGCCCGGCCTTTGGCCACTTCCTGGCAGAGGCGGCGAGCTCGCTCGGTGAGAGTGGCAAAGTCGCCGGCATCGAGCAGCTTCTGGCTGACCAGGGCGCTGCCTATCCCCACCGCATCGGCCCCGGCGCGGATAAAGTCGGCGGTGTTGTCCAGGTCCACGCCTCCTACTGGCACCAGCTTAATCTGGGGGAGCGGGGCCTTGACCGCCTTGAGGTAGTCTGGTCCGCCGACGCTGGCCGGGAAGACCTTGACCATATCGGCCCCCGCTTCCCAGGCAGTGAGGATTTCGGTGGGAGTATAGGCTCCCGGCACCACCGATATGGAGTACCGATGACAGATCTCGATGGTCTTCAGGTTCAGAGTGGGGCAGACCACAAACTGCGCCCCGGCCAGGATGGCCGCCCGGGCGCTTTCCGGGTCGAGTATGGAACCAGCTCCGAACAGTACGTCAGAACCGTATCTCTCGGTAGCCTGCCTGATCACATCAAGCGCACCGGGGGTTGTCATCGTCACCTCAATGACTTGCACCCCACCCGCCTTGATGGCGTCGGCAGCAGCTAGAAGCTGGTCAGAGCTTTTGGCGCGCATAATGGCTATCACGCCGGTTTTCTGGATCAAGTCCATCATTTCTCTTTTGTCCATAGCCTTTCTCCCAATGTAGTAGATCAGGTTCGGGTAAAGGGAACGACCAGACCGCCAACCTACGAATTCACTAGCGGACTGTGCGCCGGCCACCGCCAGCTACATCGGCTCTCATTAGTGCCTGCACTTCCGCTTTGGTGACAATCGGCAGGTCGAACATAAGAGTTTGTTTGAGCCGGGTAGCCGCGTCACCTACCAGCACGCCCTTTTCGATACCCGATGCGGTGTCCGTCTCGGTCAGCAAGCCGTAGTAGAAACCGCCGTTCCAGGTATCGCCGCCTCCTAACCGGTCCCACAAGGTGATGGATTGAATGGCCGGAGAGCGGAAGAAGTTACCTTTATCGTCCATCGCTGCGCTTTCCCAGCGATGTTGCTCAAAGGAGTCAGGGTAGCGGATGGTTACCGCCACGATGCTGGTCTTAAATCGCTGGAGCAACTCTTGCATGAAAGCTTTGATGTCTTCGTCCTCGATGATACCGATCTCCCCTTTGTCAATTTCCTCGGCACTGTGCCTGCCACAGCCCATGCCATAGATTTTGGCCATGTCTTCAATGGTGGTGATGAGCACGTCAACGTACTCGGTGAGGAGGGGGGTCATCACTTCCCGGCATTGCTCTCCGCTCCACAGGGTAGCACGGTAGTTAAAATCCAATCCTATCAGACAACCCTCCGGTTTGGCTGCGGTGGCCTCGTGAAAAGCTTCCAGCAGGTAGTTGCACTCGTAGCCGCTGTGGGTGCTCAGCCCGAAGGTGATGCCTGACGTATGAAAGAGCCTGGCGTCTTTCAAAGCGACCTTCCAATCAACGTCACCCTGGCCCAGCTTGCTGGCGGCGGAGTACATACGTTGGTACCAACCGGTATCCCGTCGGGGTGTCCGGCCAATCTCATAAAGAAACCGACCAATCGGTTCGGCCCTGTGGGCCCACACGATGTGGTCGGTGTTCATTCCCTGTTCGCGGGCAACATCTCGAACCATCCAGCCGTATGGGTTGTCCGGTAGGCGGGTGATGTAGCTGGAGGGGATACCGAAACGGCTGAGGGTCATAGCCAGTGTGTATTCGCTGCCGGCCAGCGAGACGTGAACCTGGCGGGTCCTTTCCAGCCGCTCCGCATCACTTGGGGTATCACGTACCATCACCTCGCCAAAGGTGACAAAGGCAGGCCCTTTGTCTTTGAACGCACTCAAATCGTCTTTCGCAATGTCGTATTTGAGAAGCTGCGTAGCCATATTGATTTCTCCCAGTTCTGTTTTCGCCAGTTAAGGCTTTCGGATGGGTTCTGAGTAAGATCAGTAGTGGGGGAACCAAGATGGAGTTCAGCGGAGTTTCATGTAGTGAAAAAGGCTTCTACTAAATAGAATTATATCACAGAACACGCCGTATGTCAAGGAATTTAGGAACTTCGTTCAGAAAAGCAGGGGCACGGATTTTAGCGATGCTTGGCTTGAGTGGCCGGAGTTGTTCCGGGATGGCGTCTGGTTGATGGACTGCAATACTTCTCCACCCTAGCGGAGCGGGAAGGGGTCCCGGCTACAGGCAGAAAGTGGACGTCGTGTGTGGTGGCAGGGTCTGATCCTGCCCCTGTGGTAGCGCTTTGCCTCCGCCGACACCGCTGATCTGATCCCGGGTAAGGAAACGGTCGCCATCGTCCGTTTTCACCTGCCCAGGGGAACCGCCCCAGAACCGCGAAGACCCGCCTCCCGTGCGGGAGGTTGCGTACATTGAACTTATCTCACTTTTTTGGTATACTAACAGTATACCCGCTGAAGCCACGTTTCGTCAAACGACGGCGGCGCAGGGGCTTGCTATGTACGGGGAAGACATCCATGGTCCAAGCTGAAGACGTGATCCTCGAAATGAATTACTGCCCCCGCTGTGCCCACCCACTGACGGACAGGTTCCTCTTCGGACGGATGCGGCGGGTCTGCCCGGGCTGCGGGTTCATATTCTTTCGGGACCATAAAGTGGCGACGGGCGTTCTGGTGGAGCAGGATGGGAAGGTGCTGCTGGTGCGGCGGAAGCAGGACCCGAAGCAGGGCTGGTGGTGTATCCCCTCCGGTTTCGTTGAGTACGACGAAACGCCGGAGGAAGCTGCCCTGAGAGAGTGCAAGGAAGAGACGGGGCTGGACGTCCGTTTGACCGGCCTTCTGGATGTCTACCACTATCAGTCCGATTTCCGGGGCTCGGGCATTCTCATCGTCTACCGGGCCGAGGTAGTAGGGGGTGAGCTCCGACCCGGCGACGATGCCAGTGAGGCCCGTTTCTTCGGCCCCGCCGAGTTGCCCCAGGAGATTGCCTTTGCCAGCAACCGGGAGGCCCTCCGCCGGTGGCAGCAGCGGGTTCAGACCAAAAAGTAGGGGCGAACCCTTGCGGTCGCCCTGATGGGTTGCGGTCGCCCTGATGGGTTGCGGTCGCCCTGTTGGGCAGGCGCAAGACCTGCCCGTTTTGGGAGGATAGATGAAAGTCAGGCTGGCTTATGGGAAAGAAGGTCTCTGGGTCGAACTGCCCGACGACAACATCACCGTGGTGGAACCCCGGTTTGTGCCGGGGCTCCCCGATGAGACAGAAGCTATCAGGAGCGCCTTGCGAGAGCCCATCGGCACGCCGCCGCTGCGAGATTTGGTGAAACCCGACGACACGGTGGCCATCGTCTTCAGCGACATCACCCGCCCACAGCCCCGCGAACGGATGCTGCCGGTGTTGTTGGAAGAACTTTCCCACGTCCCCTCTGAGAACATCGTGCTCATCAATGCCCTGGGCACCCACCGCCCCAACACTGAGGAAGAGTTAATAGAGATGCTGGGGCAGGAAATTGCGGCAGGCTATCGCATCGTCCAGCACGATGCCTGGGACAAAGGGAACATGGTCTATCTGGGGCCCACCAGCTTCGGCCACGAGACCTATATCAATGGCGTCTACATGAGGGCCAGGGTCAAGATCCTGACCGGCTTCATCGAGCCCCACTTCTTCGCCGGTTTCAGCGGTGGTCCCAAGGCCGTCCTGCCTGGCCTGGCCGACGAGCGCTCTGTGCTGGGCAACCACGACGCCAGGATGATCGGCCATCCTAGAGCCACCTGGGGCATCACCGAGGGCAATCCTATCTGGGAGGAGATGCGGGAGATGGTGGCCAAGACCGAGCCGACCTTTCTCCTCAATGTGACCCTCAACAAGAACAAAGAGATCACGGGGGTCTTTGCTGGCGACGTCCGGCAGGCTCACGCGGCGGGCACGGCTTTCGCCAGGGAGTCGGTCATGGTGCCTGTGCCGCAGACTTTTGACATCGTGATCACGACCAACTCGGGCTATCCTCTGGACCTCAACCTGTACCAGGCGGTCAAGGGCATGTCGGCTGCCGCCTTGGTGGTCAAGGAGGGAGGCAGCATCATCGCCGCCGCCGAATGTGGGGATGGCATCCCCGACCACGGGAAGTACAAAAACATCCTCAAGATGGCCGACAGCCCGCAGAAGCTATTGGAGATCATCAGAGCGCCGGGGTTTTTAATGCAAGACCAATGGGAGGCTCAGGTGCAGGCTCAGATCCAGCTCAAGGCCGACGTCTACGTCAAGACCTCCTATCTCTCCGATAAGCAGATCAGAGAAGCCCTGCTCCTGCCCTGTCATAGCGTCGAAGAAACCCTGGCCCAACTGCTGGAGAGATATGGCCCCGATGCCACTATCTGCGTCCTGCCTGAGGGGCCGCAGACGGTGCCCTACGTTGCAGGCTGAGCCTGAGTGCAGGCCAATTCTCGCCATAAGCCTGTGCCGCAATAGTGGCGAAAGCCGCCAACGTTTAATTTTCGTTGGCGGCTTTTCGTTACTCCTGCCATGGCTTCAATGTGAGCAGCCCACGATGTCTATGTCTTCAAAACGTAAAGGGGCACCAGTTTGGCTACCAGCTCTCCCAGGCCCAACTCCAGGGTGCGGAGGGTCACCGTCTTCCCCCGGTAGTCAAAGGGGATGTCTTGCACGTTGGAGATGAGCTGATAGCCGTGGTCATTGGCCAGATCAACCTCGAAGTAACGCCCTTCGCCCAATTCAACTACCCGTGTCACTCCTATCATGTGGGGAAAGTCGTAACCACCGCCGTGGGGCAGAATGTTGGCCTGACGCAGGCGGTCGTAGACCCCCAGGGCTTTGGCCCGCTTCTCAAAGCCATAGTTTTCCAGGATTTCTTCGCTAAAGTTGGACTTGCCCAGGAGAAGGTAGGCCGGTATATCACCGCGCAATGTCATAGGATAGAGGGTCTTCCCATCCTCTACGACCTGATGCGTGCCCAATATCGCTTCATTCATGCTCGTCAAGCCCTGATGAGTCTGGTTGGCAATAAGCTGATAATCACCGAAAAGCCTCTCGGCGGCTAAAACGCGCCGGCGCAGGGTAAAGTCCTCCACTACCTGATAGAAGCGGTAGTACTCGATGGCCCTTGGCCCTGTCAACACCCGTAGGTCCCCAAAAGGGGTGGCGATGATCTCGGCCTTGGCCAGCAGGCCGGGACTGGCATCCCAGTACAACCCCTCCCCCAGAGGCGTCTGCCCCCGCAATTCATTGCCAGCGCAGTGGACGACGAAAGCGTATTCAGGTAATAACACATCAGCCAGGACCCTCACCTGAAAGACATCAATGAAGTGGTTGCTCTTATCAAAGTCCCACTTGATTTTCACGCCGTCCAGGTAGGTCTCATCGTGTTTGAGATGGTCAAGCCGCTCGATGAGCAGGTCATAGTCTGGCAAGTGATCCAGGCCACCGACCAACATCCCGCAACAATTGGGTTTGACATCCAGGATCATCAGTTCTTGAGCACCATCGCCCCACATCAGTTTGCCTCCATAGCCAAAGCCGCTGTTCCAGCGGTTGACATTGCGGGTGACGGTCATGTCCGGAGCGCCGATGAAGGTGGCATCGGCTGGGAGACCCAATTGCTGTTGCAGGTAATGAATCTTGGCCAACCCATATTTCATGTTGGCCACGCAGAGGCTCTGACCGCAGTCGCGAGGACCGGTGGCAAAAATATGCCTCTCCGCCTGTTTCAGAAGTTCTTCTCGCTCATCCATTTGATCTTTTCCTGCATTGGAGGCCATGCTAATCACCTGGGGGTAGATCTCTCTGACCTACTGGGTGTGGGTTCGTCGGAGCAAAGCTCCACCACTCCATCCAGCCGCTTGGCGTAGATGAGTAAGTCATCGTTAGGGGAGTAGAAGTCATGGACTACTGACTCGTAGCGGAAGCCGTGACTCTCGTAAAAACGGCGGGCCGGGGCGTAGGCCGGGGTACTGGATGTCTCTGCCAGCAACAGTCGCCCGCCCTGGGCTCGTACTTCTTCTTCCACACGGCGCAGCAGCGCACCGCCAATGCCCTGTCCTTGCGCCTTCCGCGCGGTGCAGAGCCAGTACAGGTCGAAAGTGCCTACAGTGAGGGGGTGGGGGCCATAGCAGGCAAACCCTGACACCCCCTCCCTGTTGCGGTAGACCAGAAAATCATACCCGCCGTGATCAGGCTGGGTCAGATAGGCTTGCAGCAACTCGTCTACGCAGGCGATCTCGGTCGGGGTAAAGATCCCCACATCGGTCACTATGGCTAAGAGGGCTTCCCGATCTTGCCTCGTAGCTCGTGTAATCATAGACATCACCCTGGCGCAAAGCCAGCGAGAGAATGTGAGTAGTCATTGCTGTATAATCGTAGCCAGCGGCGCAGGCGGCCCGGGCGAAGCCAGCGTCGGGTGAGAGGTCGGGGTTAGCGTTCACCTCCAGCACGTAAGGCACACCGTCGGCTACCCGCATGTCTACCCGGCCGTAGCCC
>Ga0315309_1001366_pt1 | contig 14600 bp, 10 predicted proteins | sample TDP4_MG_FD_203080 | JGI IMG/M metagenome (GOLD analysis project Ga0315309, IMG submission 203080) | Freshwater sediment microbial communities from Lake Towuti, South Sulawesi, Indonesia - TDP4 | ecosystem: Environmental > Aquatic > Freshwater > Lake > Sediment | place: Indonesia: South Sulawesi... | reverse complement strand
CCATCTCTGCTAGCACAGGAATGGCAAGCGATAGGCCTCGAAGGTTGGATAGGCCTAGCTTACTCCCTAGGTCTCGCAGTCGTTCTAGGATACGTCATCTGGGAAATCGGAGTTCAGAAAGTGGGCCCCGGAAGAACCGCCATCTATCAAAACCTCATACCCGTAATTGCAACATTAGTCTCATGGCTGTGGCTCGGAGAGACCATAGGAGGAGCGCAGATCGTCGGAGCCGTAATGGTCTTTCTAGGGATATATCTCGCTCGAAGATCCTAGCCCCTTCCTTGCGGTGTACGCGCGCTAGATTATTAACCGTGTTGTCGGTAATTTCTCCAGATATATTGGATGGCCGGCTCTTGCGAGGGTGGATGAAGACTCTTATTCTTCTTCTCGTGTTTGTTGGTTTTCCAGTAGTAATCATCCTCCCTAACCTTGCTTTCATAGAAGATCTTGCGTTGAATTTGGGGTATGGAGCCACGGAAACCTCTGTCCGATCGCCTCAACCTCCTCAATGGAACAGCTTTATAGTACGTCTCTCTTTGCTTGCAATTGGTGGGATGGTTGCAATGTTAGCTGTAATCTTCTTGTTTGAAAGACTAATCCCGGAAGACGACTACCCTCCTGTTGAGTGATCCTAAGGTGTCATTTTTGGTAAGTGGCTCTATGCTGAATTGCAGTGAGCGCGAACGTCAAAGGGAAGGGATCTGTTAAAGACATGCCAGCAGAGCCTTCTATCCAATGCAAACTGTCAGAGATCTTGCTCACATGATTAAGGAGAGCTAGCCATGGTAGAACTTGACAGAATATTCTCAGACATAGAAGAACATCAATCGAGACTCCACGAGATCATCAGAATGATCGTTGAGAGGCCAAGCGTCAATCCACCGGGAGATACCACAGAGCCTGCAGAGGTCACTGCATCTCTCCTATCCTCAGTCGGGCTCAAGGTTGAGTTGGTGAAGAGCGCTGAGCGTAAGGTCAATGTCGTAGGAGAATGGGATCTAGGCCGATCGCAATCCGTCCTCTTCAACGGGCACCTTGACACGGTCCCGATCGGCGACCGATCGCTTTGGAGCTTCGATCCATACCGCGCCGAGGTCTCAGAAGGATGGATGTATGGCAGAGGTGTGGCTGACGACAAAGGAGCTGTTGGATGCGTAATAGCGGCTCTTGAGGCAGTAAGAAGGCTCGGCTTGGAGCCCGCAGTCAACATCATCATTCATGCTGTCTGCGACGAGGAGGTGGGAGGACAACTGGGCACTTCGTATCTAGTTGAGAAGGGCTACGCCAGCAGGGCTAACTACGGCTTCGTCTTGGAAGCATCGACGAGAAAGGACAAGATTTTCGTCCGCAACTCCATGAAGGGCAGCGCCTCTCTCAGCTTAACCGTTCAGGGGAAGACAGCTCACGCCGCCAATCCAAAAGAGGGAATCAATGCTAACCTGAAGATGTCGAAGCTGCTGATTGCACTAGATCATACAAAGTTCAGATTCAAGCGCAGCAAGTACCTGACACCTCCAACTATCGCAGGTGGAACCCTGGTCCAGGGCGGAGAAAAGTCAAACGTCATCCCTGGAAAGTGTACATCCACATCCGACATAAGATACTTGCCAGGAATGACCCGGAAAACAATAAAACACGACATCGATCAGGTTATCAACCGAGTGAAAAGAGGCGACAAGGAGCTCCAAGTGTCCTACGAGCTGAAACTTGGAAGCCACAAGGCGGTCGAACTAGATGAGCATCAGCCAGTCGTTAGAAAGGCAAGAGACATGATAAGAAAGGTGACCAAGTATACGCCTAGAATTATGGGAGGATACGGAGCAACTGACGCGTCCTTCCTCATCCTTGACGCAAAGATGCCAACACTAATCGGGCTGGGGCCTGCCGACATAGACTACGGGAACGTTCACGGCATCAACGAAAGAGTATCGACAAGAAAGCTGTTGGAGTTCACAAAGATCTACGCGGGCCTCATTCTATCATAGGTCACTGTTCGTCTCCATAAACTCGCTAGTCGGAATTGAGAATTTCTTCTCGATCTCTGGGCGGTGGATGCTGTTCATTGTGCAGAAAGGAATTATCCTCCCATCTGGGACAGCGTAATGTATGCAGCACCTCTGAACTCGCTGCAGATCGAAGTTATACGGATCCATGAAGTGCATACTGCTTATCATCACCATCTTGCGCATCATCTTTCCTAGAGCATCATACGTTCCGCTCGTAAGAACTCCTGTCATTATGCTCCTCAATGCGCCCAGGCCTACGTATCGCATGGAACTCATCATCTGAATTCTTGCCTGAGTCTTCTTTCCTTTCAAAGCCAACTCGTGGACCCTACGCATAGAATTCATGAACTTTTCCACGTCGACAAATCTCGTGATCGGAGTGATCTTGCCATTCTCTACAACAATGAATGTTGCAGCGCCACAGTGCTGATGTGCCGTGAACTCTGAATATCGTCTTCCTTTGATTGAGCCAACCGCCTTCGCAACCGGGACCACTGTCGGAACAGGATAGAAGTCCAAGGCCTTTAGCTCTCCATTTGTCTGTTGCTCAGCGAGCCTCAAGAAGTCGCTTATGGTTATCCTCATTTCACTAAGCTTTGATCGGTCAATTCTCCCGCAGATCGATACCGGTTGGAAGTTTAGTCCGCGGATCACGTCATGGTTTTTTACCGCGAAATGGATGAGGTCGCCTATCTGATGGTCGTTCACTCCTCTCACTAGGGTCGGTACAAGAACCATGCTATCAAGCCCTGCCTTCCTCGCGTTCTCTATGGCTTTCATCTTGACATCAAGAAGCTGTATGCCTCTGGTCTTACGGTAGACTTCATCGTCCAAGCCATCGAACTGCAGGTAAAAGGTGTCAACTCCGGCTTCCATAAGCTGCCTGATGTAGTCTGCGCTTTGGGATATCTTGATGCCATTTGTGTTGACCTCTACATGGTCGAAGCCCAAAGCCTTTGCTTTCTGGGCCAGTTCCGGTAGATCCTTCCGTATGGTAGGCTCGCCGCCGCTGAACTGGATAGCTGTCGGTGCCATCGGCTCGTTTCGTCGCAGGTTTCTCAGCATTTCCTCTATCTGTTCGCGTGTAGGCTCATACACATATCCCGTCACGGCGGCGTTCGCAAAGCACACAGGACACCTCATATTACACCTGTTCGTGACGTCGATTATCGCCAGAACTGTCTGAGACTTGTGCTCTGGGCATATGCCGCAGTCGTATGGGCATGTCTTCACTGTCTTCGTCCGCGGGTTTGTGATGCCATCGCCCACCCATTCATACTTCTCGAACCTTGCGTACTGCTCATAATCTGACCAGTATGTGTCCTCGAAGGAACCGTGCTTGCTGCAGGCCTTGACTATCTTGACGGCTCCTCTGTCCTCCAGCACCTTTGCATCGATGACCGTTAGGCATTCTGGGCATAGGCTCTTTGTTTCCTTCAGAATCCGAGGCAGCCGTGACACCACCGAGAGTTGTAAATATCGGGTTAGACAATCAACTGACCGTATAAAGGGATTTCCGAACCTCTCAAACGGTGAAAAGTAGGATTGTCAATCAGCGAGAAGACAAAGCGGGCCCTCCAAGACCTTGGCTTGACAGAATATGAGACAAGGGCCTACGTGGCCCTCCTTCAAAGAGGAAGCATGACTGCAAGTGAAATCAGCGAGATGGCACCGGTCCCTTACTCGAAGATCTATGAAGTTCTAGGAAACCTTGAGCGGAAAGGTTGGATTGAGAGTGAGTCCGGCCGTCCTTTGAAGTACTATCCGCGGTCGCCGCCTGATGCGCTTGAGGCCACTAGGCTTAGACGCGAGAGACTTCTCAAAACCAGCGAAACACAGGTTCTTGGCGAACTGACGCCCATCTTTCAGAAGAGAGAGTCCCAGGAGAGACCTGACATTTGGATCGTTCGCGGAGAGTTCAACGTAATGTCCAAGACAAAGGAGACCATGGAAAGATCCACCAAAGAGATCTTGATAGCGGTCCCGGCGTTCACCAGGGAGATGCTGGATCTCGTGTCTCCGACGCTTTTCCACCTTAAGAACCGAGGTGTAAAAATCCAAATCATGACCTCGGAAAGTGTTGAAAAGCAAAATCTGGACGAGGCTTGCGCATTCGCGGAAGTCAGAGTGCGAGGCCAAATGTTTGGCGGAGGTATAGTATCAGATGTGCAAGAAGTGATGCTGTTGCTCGAAGAGGAGGAGGGGCGAACTGCTCTGGCTATCTGGTCAGACCACGTAGGCCTTGCCAGGTTTGCGAAGAACTACTTCGAATATCTATGGAATGACGCTAAAGACATCAATTCCCTTGATGCTCAATCTTAGCATTGGCAAGGGCTATGTGAATCGGCATAGAGTTCAGAAGGGAAAGCAGGTTTACAGAGATGCCTACCCCATTGGGAACTATGAGCTGGATAAGAGCGAGGAACACTACCCCCTCGCAAAGATGTCTGCGTGAATAAGTCATGATGCGGCATACCGCAGAAGAGCTCGTTAGGATACTGAGAGGACCGAAGGTTCCCTTCATTCTCGTGGATGCGGAGACAAGGCTACTCGATCCCAGTAACTATCCGTTTCCTGATGGAAAAGCACCCGTACAGTGCGTCTTCATGGATCCGCAACCAGAGAAACTAGAAGCCCATACGAGCGGAAACAGATCGATCATACTGCCCCACAGGGGGCATTGGTTCAAGGCCAAGGCAGTTGGAATACCGAGCGGTGTCTCTCAACCGATCTTGAACAACGGACGAATGTACTCGTACTTCTTGTCTAATGATCGCATTGGTTCAGGAACCTTGATCTGGGGTTTTTCACAGATCGAGGAAGCCGAAAACGAATTGCGGTGGATGCAAAAGATTCACGGCTTCGCCCCATCACCAAAGCCGGTAGGAATAGGGATCTTCAGAAATCTCTCTGTCAAAGAGTTCAAGGATAGACTTGAACTCTTCGAATACCTGAAAAACGCTGATGCCAATCGGCGACTGGAAGAGTTTGCAGGTTGCAGCCGATTGATGGATGCCGCGTCAGTTTACAGCCTACAGCCGACAGACATCAGGGTTGATGAGATACTATATGGCTTCATTTCGCCTGAGCTGAGTAACGAACTGGATAAGGAAGACTGTAGAGACTACTTGAAGTGGCTTGGATCGTCATGCGGAAAAAACCTGAGGCTGCTCCATGACAATGGCATCCTACATGGCAGCCTCTTGCGATATGGTGGTGTCATGACAAACTCACATGTGGGCAACCACATCGTCAACGGAGATTCAACATGGATAACCGACTTCCACATGTGCCAGCCGGTTAGTGATAATAGACTCAAACAGATAGAGCTGGAATGCCTGACATATGTCATGAATCCCCTCGAGTCAGCCGAAAGGATCGGAAAGGGAAGATTCGAGCAAAGAGCCTCTCCCATAGTATATGCTCTATCCGAACCACTTACTCCGGACCATCTTTCCCGATATGTGGAAGATTTCCGACCAATAACTGCGGGAGAGGATCTTTCCGTGGCATTCATCGATGGAGTCGAGTACGGATACTTCAGGCATAAGGTCACTCATGTTGAGATGAGTCTCAGAAGTGAGGTTCTAGGAAAGGTTGCTGAACTGAAGCGTAGACTCTGGAGGATGCTCAGCTTGCCGGAAGGGATGCAGCGAGGACATGGAGTCGTCCGCGAACTCATGGCAGGAAAAGGGTTGCTAGCCGACTTCAAAGAAGTCAATGGATGAGGTTTCATTGCACAATCGTTGCTTCGGCGAAAGCAGATCCAAGGCTCTCGGGACATGCGTTTCGCTGAGGACCTAGCTAATCGTAGTGAATGAGCTCCTTCTGCTCAAGGGTCTCTTGAAGCACGCTGACGGCTCGGTGCACCTCTTCTTCTTTCTTCGCTCCCGTGCAGACGAGCTTCCCGCTCGCGAACAGTAGGATAACCACTTTTGGATCATCCATGCGGTAGATCAGGCCAGGGAACTGCTCAGGCTCATACATCGTTCTCTTCAATGAGTATGTTGACTTTTCGAGGTCAATGGATCCCCCCAGTCCTGCGGAGGCGACGATGTTCTGTATCTGAATATCGGGCTTCCCCACAATGACGATTCCGTTCTTCTTGAGTTCATCAACAACCTTCATCACCGCCTTCTTGGCCTGCCGCTCAGACTTCGCCCCGGTGCAAACCATCTTTCCCGAACTGAAGATCAATGTTGCCGTCTTAGGTTTCTTCAACCTGTACACGAGCCCCGGAAACTGCTCCGGGCGATACTCGACTCCGGGGAATATTCGGACGATGGAGCCGAGATCTATGTCCTGCCTGAGAGTCGCTGAAGCGACAACGTTCTCAATGTTGATGAAAGCCTTTCTCTTCGCCAAACTTGTACAACTCTTGGGCTGAATATGTGCGGAGCCCTACGAGGCTATAGGTAGCTTATATATACTTTAAAAGTTGTGTTCGGCGCCTCTCAAGGCCCAGAAGTCAACTTTGCACTCATAGGCAGTTCCTGGCCACTCTTCTTTCGACTTTTCTTTACTGCAGGAACTATGAACTCATAGATGATTACGACTGCGGTCAGTAGGATTATCGCGGCCATGCCCAACGGTTCCTTCAAGGCTAGAATTATGTAGCCGAGATACGCCACCTTGCCGATCACGACACCAACCAAGTTGGTTTCAGGGACCCCTGGATACGGGGACCAGCTGTCCTTTGCGGGATTATTGTCTCCTTTGGTCTCAAAGTAGAGTCTTCCCGCTTGATTATTGATTCCGACTACTCTGTGAACTATTAGCATATCGTGGTTTCTTGGACTGTGAAAGACTATGATATCGCCGACACTCACAAGTTGCGGTTCGACACCTCTGACAACGATCAGATCTCCAACGTTGAGTGTCGGAACCATGCTCCCAGATGAGACTGGATGGAAAGGGAGGTACTCAGTTCGAAATGTGACCCGGAGACCAAAGAACAGAGCGTACTCCGCTAAAACAACCAACGCAAGTACTGCCGCAGTCCTCGCAAGCTCGTTCCGCGTGACATGAGAGAGACTCTTTCTGAGAGCGCTCGTCAAACTTCTGTTCGCCCTGATGAACTTGTTTCTCGGCATACTCGGACAACAGGCATAATTAATATTGTGATGTGAACGCGCCTACGTGCGTTTGCCTTCTGTCCTAACTTTCTGTGCTAGATCTTCAAGAGCCCTTTGCCCCGCAAGCAGAAACTCCTTTCCCTGCTCTGTTATCCTGTAGATTCTACGGCCTCTCCCCTTCTCTGACTCCCACACCCCTTCGACGTAAGCCCTTTCTTCGAGTAGGTGGAGCAGAGGATACAAGGTGCCTGCACTAAGATAGACTTCAAACTTGTCGCGAATCTCCATGTTGATCTCATAGCCCCACCTGGGTTTCTCCATCAGCAATCTCAGGATGATCAGGTCGAGACCAGTCTTCACGACCCTCTCCTTCCAGACCCTATTGGGGCTCCTGCTCAAGGAGGTCATGACACCAAGCGATGTATCTGCACAGATCTAAGTTAATTCTTTTGGTAATCTATCAGGTCTCGCAACGTGGACATCCATCGATCAAGAAGGCGACTTGGTCCTAGGCGCACTACATGGCTTAAGTACGTGACGCGCGGGGTAGAGACAAGTCTAGGCGAGCGGTGTTGAAGCCGACGGCGAGACGTCTGGCAAAAGTCTGTCCTTCAGGGATCAGGAAGTTCTTCGACATGGCAAGGACGTATCCAGACGTGATAAGCCTCGGAGCAGGAGAACCAGACTTCACCACTCCTCAGCATATAATCGACGCTGGCGTAGACGCCCTGAAGAAAGGGTGCACCCATTACACAGGAAACCTCGGCGACTCCGATCTTAGAACTGCAATAACTGACAAGTTACGGAACGAAAACAGACTCGACTATGCGCCGGATGAGGTTCTTGTGACTATGGGCAGCAGTGAGGCACTAGGTTTGGTCTTGCAGACAGTGGTTGACCAAGGAGACGAGGTCCTGCTTCCAGATCCATCCTACGTGGCATATGAACCTGCTGTAAGACTGGCCGAAGGCGTCCCTGTCTGCGTACCAACCACGGAAGAGAATGGATGGATCCCTGATCCTGAGGAAGTAGGGGCGAAGATAAGCAAACGCACAAAGGCGATGATGATCCCGAGCCCCTGTAACCCCACTGGAGCGATCTATCCAAGGAGCATAGTAGATGAAATGGCAGAGCTCGCTATGAGCCACGACCTATTTGTCATATCTGATGAAATATACGAGAAGATTGTCTATGAAGGCTCAGTTCATACAAGCATAGCGTCTGTCGAGGGCATGAGAGATCGTACATTCCTTATCAACGGCTTCTCCAAGGCCTACGCCATGACTGGATGGAGAGTCGGCTACGTCGCATGCTCGAGAACAATGATGAATGAGCTCCTCAAGATTCATCAGTACTGTGCCATATGCGCGCCTGCGGTTTCACAGCGTGCTGCATATGCAGCGATCACAGGACCTCAAGACTGTATCAGAGAGATGTTGAGTGAATATGACCGAAGAAGGAGAATGATGGTCGCCGAACTTAACAGAATACAGGGAATCTCGTGTAGAATGCCGCAAGGTACGTTCTACACTTTTCCAAGCGTAAGAGAGCTCATGAAAGAGAAGGGACAAGCTGTTAGAAACCATCTGGCAAGAGAGGGAGAAATTGCGGAGAGCATCTCTGAACAGGCAATGGATTTCTTGTTCTCTTCCGCCCATGTGGTTTCAGTTGGCGGAAACTTCTTCGGTCCGGGTGGAGAAGGCTACATGCGGATGTCTTTCGCCACGGCCTATGAGAAGATCGTTGAGGCTATTCAAAGAATGAGGGAAGCAGTCTCGAAACTCTAGTCATTTTGAAACGTTATGCCCACGCCTCCCCAGTGTTCCGCATATCTCCCAATTGAAGGCCCAAGGAAAGATAGGCTTCGTCGGCCCTTGCATGTTTTTATTTGGGGCCTTCTTGATTGAGGCATTGACTTCGATGTTGCCGGAGGATACAGAAGTCTTCTCAATGCTTGCGAAACCTGTCAGGGAAGCCGTTAAGGAGAAGGGCTTTCTCGAACCGACAGAACCTCAAAGGAAGGCTATCCCTTCTATCTTAGAGGGCAAGAATGTTCTTCTGATCGCTCCGACAGCATCTGGAAAAACTGAGTCCGCAGTGCTTCCGATACTGAGTCTCCACATATTGAATCGGGAAGCCCGTGGCGGAATAAAGATCCTGTACATCACGCCTCTTCGTGCGCTGAACCGTGATCTCCTCGAAAGGCTGGAATGGTGGTGCAGCAGGGTCGATGTGAAAGTTGCAGTAAGGCATGGAGACACTGAAGTCAAGGAGAGAGGACGACAAGCCAAGAGTCCTCCGGACATGTTGATCACGACACCTGAGACACTGCAAGCAATCCTTCCCGGGAGAATAATGAAGCGCCATCTCGCCGGCGTACAGTGGGTCATAGTAGACGAGGTCCACGAACTTGCAGAAGACAAACGCGGAAGCCAACTCTCTCTGGCACTTGAGAGACTGAGATGGATTACGATGAGAGATTTCCAAGTTGTGGGGCTGTCCGCAACTGTTGGAAGCGCGGATTCGGTTGCGCAGTTCCTTGTCGGCAGCGGTAGGAAAGCTGAGGTAGTCAGAGTTCCTGTTGCAAGGAAGATGAGACTTGCAGTAGAATTTCCTGAGCCAGTTCCAGTAGACTATGCTCTAGCATCTCGACTTTACACGCATCCGGAGGTTGCCGCCAGGCTTAGGCTGATGCGCAGCCTTATTCAGAACCATCAGTCGGTCTTGCTCTTCACCAATACTCGTGCTATCGCGGAAGTTCTAGCTAGCAGATTCAAGGTCTGGGATGTTGACTTCCCGGTTTCGATCCACCATGGCTCACTGTCAAAGCCTTCAAGGATTACAGCTGAAAGAGGGCTCAAAGAAGGTGGGCTAAAGGGGCTGGTATGCACCTCATCCCTTGAACTCGGAATAGATGTAGGGCGAATCGACTTTGTCATACAGTACATGAGCCCTAGACAAGTAACCCGCCTTATCCAGCGTGTTGGCCGCAGCGGTCATAGCATGGGCCGAATGGCGGATGGGGTCATCATATCGATGGACTCAGATGACACTTTGGAAGCCCTGGTGATTGCAAGAAGAACTTACGAGGAGATTCTGGAACCAGTCTCGATACCAGAGAAGCCTTTTGACGCTTTGACTCATCAGATCGTAGGCCTTCTGACCCAACAACGCAGATGGTACTTCAACGAGATCTTGGACTTGTTCACCAAGGCCTACCCTTACCGGAACCTAACGGAGGACGACCTGAAGAACGTCGTGACCTATATGCACGCGAGATACCCCCGCTTGGCATGGGTCTCCTTCCAAGACAAGGTAGTTCTCAGGCCGCAGAGAATCAAGGACATGTATGAGTACTACTTCAACAAACTATCCATGATTCCAGATGAGAAACAATACCTCATCATGGATGATTCGACGGATACTCCGGTGGGGGTATTGGATGAGGCGTTTGTGGCCGAATACGGAGTGCCTGATACGAAGTTCATTGTGAGAGGTAGCCCTTGGAAGATCCTCAGAGTCCGAGGCGACAAGATTCACGTAAGACCGATCTCGGACCCGTCAGGAGCGATACCCAGCTGGGTCGGCGAAGAAATACCTGTCCCGTTCGAGGTGGCTAAAGAGGTTGGTCAGATAAGAGGGGGTGCAGCAGACAAATACTTGATGCAAGCAAAGAGGAGACCGGTTGCGGAAGAGTTTGCAGTAGCATATCCAACTAGCCCCCAAACAATGGAGCGTGCGCTTCAGGAGGTTTTTGATCAGGTCGACAGAGGAATTCCAGTCCCTTCGGATCGGTTGATCACAATCGAGGAATGGGAAGACTACGTAATTATCAATGCTTACTTTGGGACGCTAGTTAATCGTACTTTGGCAAGGCTTTTGGGTCATATTCTCTCCGAAGAGACAGGTTACACAATAGGTGTTCAGCAAGACGCCTATCGCATTGTTCTTCAGACCGCTGGAGCGATCACATCCCAACGGGTTTCAGAAATGCTCAGAGAGTTGGGCGATCGAGATGTTGCAACAGAACTCAATAGGGCTTTGATGAAGACAGGGCTCTTTAAGAGAAGACTGGTGCATGTGGCGAGAAGGTTCGGCGCGATATCTCGAAGGGTAGACTTCAGCAACCTACGGTTAGATCAGTTGATGAAAACCTTGGAGGGGACTGTTGTGCTGGAAGAATCTTTGAGGGAGACGCTTGAGAAGGATTCGGATGTGCCGAACATGATGAAGATTCTAAGAGATATTCGTGACGGCGCCGTTCAGGTTCAGCCAATTGACAGCAAGGGTGAGGCGACTCCGATCACACGTATCGGAATGGAAAGGATCAGTCGAAGGACGGATCTTATCCCTCCTGAGAAGATGAAGCGAATCCTCATCGAATCCACTCGAGTGAGAATATTAAATGAGGCGAGAACTTTCATATGCACATCATGTCTGCAATACGTGGAGATGAAGCAGCTGAAGGACCTACCGCTCAGGCCAAGATGTCCAAAATGCAAGTCTAAGGCAATTGGTATGCTTCCACTGTCCGAGGAGGAAGTTTTGGCTATAGCGAAGAAGAGAGGTCGAAGCATCTCTGCAAGGGATCAAGAAACACTAGAGCTAGCGAAGGATACAGGAGACCTAGTAAAGAAGTATGGAAGAGTTGCAGCGTATGTCTTGGCTGGCCGCCGAGTAGATCCCCTGGAAGCTGAATCTGTCCTAGAACAAGAGAGACATGTCTGCGACCGGCTCTTTGAGCTTATCATGGAAGCTGAGAGAAATGCGTTAAGAGACAGATTTCTCTAGTACATAGGTACAAAGATGGAGAGGCCTTTTCTGGGTTTAGGCTGCTACGGTGAGCTTTTCTATCAGGATAGTCGGTGAAATCAGTGTCATACCTGGACCCATTGTTACCTGCTTCGAATTCGCGGCTGCAAGCCGAATCTGCCTCAAGATGCCAGGCATGTTTCCCCCTATCATGGCCTGCTTGACAGGGAAGGACAGCTCCCCATTCTCTATTCTGAAGATGCAGTCCAACGCAAGAGAGAAGTCGCCGCTCTGAACGTTTGAAGTATGGGCCCCGATGAATCCTCTGACGAAGATCCCGTTCTTGACCTCGCGGATTAGATCTTCTCTCCCTCCCTTGCCTGCTTTCAGAACTAGATTGTGTGGACCTATGATCGGCTCGAGGGCATACTCTGATCTCGTTCCGAACATGATGTATCTCATGGAGTTACCAGTATTCTCAACACCCTCCTTGTTGGCTGTATACGAGTTATGTAGGAAAGTGCGAAGTACACCTCTCTCCACGACGGGCCTAGGATTGGTCGGGCATCCCTCAGAGTCGAAAGGTTTCGATCCAAGCGCTCTTGGAACATATGGATCATCCATCAACGTGACATTCTCTGAAGCCACTTCAGATCCAATCTTTCCAGTAAGCGGCGATTGGTTTCTCTGAACCAAGTCTGCTCTGATCTGCTGGACAAGAGTGTTCATGAAGAGGTCTGCCAATCCATCCTGATCAACGACAACATCGTAGATTCCTGGTTCGAGAGGCCTAGGATTCAGTTGCTTTATTGCTGTCTCCGCAGCGTAGCCTGCCGCTGCGACTAGTTTCTCGCTTTCGTAGTGACTTGAAGAATGTGCTTCTGAGCCCACACCTATGGATCCCCCGGACTCAGCCACTACATACATGTGGCCTCCGAATCCAGTCGATCTGTAGCTACCCGAGACTCCAAGCGAGTTGGCGATGGAGGTTTTTCCGAAGCCCGCGTGTACACTCCCGCTGACCGTGGATACCCTTGAATCCCTGCAGGCTTCCTCTAGCATCGACCTTCCAATTTGGATCAGGTCAGACGGATCGGTTCTAGGTATCCGCTTGTCAAATATGTTTGCTACCTTCCGAGTTCTAGCCTTCTTCTGAAAGGACCTGAGATCCTTATCTGGGCGCTTGAGCTTAGCCGTTGTGACCGCTTTCTCCACCGCCTCCATCACAGTACCCCTGGAGAAGTCTGTCACATAGCCGAATCCTGTTGAGGCTCCACCCTCTTTCTTGACCAAGACCCTGATGCCCATTCCGCGATCACGCTTCACCTGACCTATCTTTACCTGCTTCTTCTCGATCACAATGTCTGTGCCAACCTCGTCGATCGCGAACACTTCTGCTTGAGTAGCACCTAGTTTGAGGCATCTCCTAAGCGCAAGGTCCATAGTTTCGCTCACACTATTTCCCTCCTACAACGGCGTTCCTGATTCTTACGTGAGGACTCCCAGTTCCCGTTGTGGCGACCTGCCCTGCCTTGCCACACAGGCCTATAGTCAACTGGAAATCGCTAGCCACACCGTCGATATTCATGAGTGTCTCCAAGGTCATTCCTGAGAGTGAGACATCACTCAGCGGTTTGGATAATTGGCCTTTCTCAATCATGTATCCTTCCTCTGCGCTGAACTGAAAGCTTCCCTTAGCTGTATCCACCTGTCCTCCACGGGACCCCTTCAAGTAGACTCCTTGGTCTACACCTTCAAGAAGCTCGTCAAAGCTCTGAGCACCCATGGTCAGGTAAGTGTTGCTCATCCTGACGACTGGCCGATATGCGAAGGACTGGGCTCTAGCCCCTCCGTTGGGATCCATATTCAGCTCGGCAGCAGTCTCTCTGTTCAGAATGTATCCCCTCAAGAATCCTTTGTCTATGATGAGACGTTTCTTCGCAGGCACCCCCTCTGAATCATAAATGGAGGAACCCCACCCTTGAGGATACGTAGAATCGTCATACATCGTAACCAGGTCAGATCCAACTCTTTGACCGATCTTGTCTTTGAGTACAGATTCCCCGGTTATCACGTGGTCCGCTTCGGAGGCATGGCCTACGGCCTCATGCGCAAACACCCCCGCGAGTTTCTGGTCAGCAATGACAGTGAACCTGCCGCTTGGAGCCGGCGCCGCCTTAAGAAGTTTGACTGCTCTCTCAGCGGCTCTTTTTGCCAATACCAGTGGATCAATCTTCTCGAACAGTTCGAACCCAGCTTGCATTCCGTTCCTCTCTCGGATATTTCCTACTTTCGTTCCCTCCCTTGCGACTGCCACAACGACTAAGCTTCCTCGACTCGGTCTTCCAACTAGGCGTGTTCCCTCACTCGTCGCTAGGTAGGTCTCTCCACTGGAATCGCTATAGGTTACGGTTACGCTCACGATTCGCGTGTCAACCTTCGTAGCCTCCTTTGAAGTCTCCAAGGTTAGCTTCATCTTTCTGTCCATCGGTACCGACCGCATCGGCTCCTTTACCGTAGCCGTCACAGTGTCCTTGACTGGTGAGACATCTGCCAGACGGCTTTTCGCTTGAGTGTGCAGGGCGGTGGCCTTTGCGGCCTTGAAGGCTCCACGAACGGCTTGTGTTACATCTCTGGGCTCCAGTGAAGTGGAGGAGCCGAATCCCCATGCTCCCTTGTAAAGAGCCCTAACTCCTAACCCCTGGTCAGCTCCGAAGGCTACTTGGTCAAAAGTATCTTTCATGAGCCTGATGTCCGTCGAATATGT
>Ga0315309_1001365_pt1 | contig 14607 bp, 9 predicted proteins | sample TDP4_MG_FD_203080 | JGI IMG/M metagenome (GOLD analysis project Ga0315309, IMG submission 203080) | Freshwater sediment microbial communities from Lake Towuti, South Sulawesi, Indonesia - TDP4 | ecosystem: Environmental > Aquatic > Freshwater > Lake > Sediment | place: Indonesia: South Sulawesi... | reverse complement strand
AGCATTACAAGACTCCAGCAGGCAAGGATGTGCTCACGAGTTCATCTTTCATAATGTTGTTAGCCTTTAACGACACTGCTAACCCTTTGGGGCACCCTGATTCGCCTGATAGATTCGACAATCTATATGCATCTTTCTCTCTGGGGCTAGACCTCACTAGCATCTATGGAAGTAACCCAAAACCTGCGTTGAGCAGCAAAACCACAGTTATACCCTTGGAGTCCTCAAATAACGACCTAACATGGGAATGGGGCATGCGATACACGAATCTCACAGCTGTCTGGTGGAGGATTTTCATCGATCCGCTTTATCCACACTTTGAAGCCTTGCCAATAGCCATCACAACTTATGAAGAGTTGACGTTCATGTATAAGTTGACCATAAACCCAACAGATCATGAGGCGACGGTGACCGCCAGCTACGTCATCGGAAGAATGACCAATCTCTGGTTGATTCAGTGGTTATTCATCCTTCCAATTGTTACGCACTACAACAGCACAGGCCATTATTGGCTAAACGGTGAACAAATCTCTGATGAAAACATCTATCAATTTCTTGAGAACCAGCACATCAAGATGAGCATAGTCTTATTCCAGAACTCGCTTGTCCTCGACGGCACTACTGAGAGCACTTTTAACAATCAAAATGTGACCGACGCCGAAGTTGATGTGAGCAGCGGGGCAATAGCAACTGACGCTGGCAACGAAAAAATTTTTGAAGCAAACTTTGGAACAAAGCAACAATACAAACTATTCAACTACACAGACTCAACTGAAACCCCATATAACGCAACGACCAGAACTGCGCCCAGAGCTGGATTCGCAAAGAACCCGCTCTTCAGCATGCACGTAGCCCTATTAAAGTATGTGCCTTTGATTGTGGCGCATATCGACTCATCGCTCTATCAAAAAGCCAAGGATCACATGTTAAGCATGACATATGCTGATTACTTCTACATTATCTCTTATCCAAAGTACAGCGGCTACAAAATCACACACGACCCAACATACACAGCTTACATAGCAGCAACAACTTCGCCTACAGCTAGGCTGCCACAATTGTTCGGGCTCATTGTAATTGGCGCCATAGTTGCAGTAGCAGTCATTGGAGCAGTGCTTGTCCTGAGAAGGCGTAGCTTAAAAACCCAATCTATACAACCAGCAACCCCAACAACATCAACTCCAACAACCACGTAAACTCCTATCATTTTTTCTCCAGATTTTATTTGTTAGGCAGTGAAAAACATAGAGTTTGACTTCAAACGTTTGACAAATCAAAACAGTTCAAGCCCTCTTCTTTTCTTTACGTGTCCGCAAACTCTTAAATGCTGATGGGAAAGAGAATATTTTTGAGATGTTGAATATGCCTAGGAACAACGAATTGAAATGGGAAGAAATGACGGCGCCTGAGTTCATCAAGGCGCTTGATGTTACAAAGGGCGTGTGCATCATACCTCTTGGTTCAATTGAGAAACACGGAGACCACCTACCAATAGGAACCGACAACTTTCTCGTACATCAAACAGCGGTTTTGGCGTCAAAAATCGAGCCCGCTGTTGTGTTTCCACCGATTATGTTTACCGAAAACTGTGAGGCTGCGAACAATCCTGGAGCCATCGCTGTTGAGCCCAACCTTTATTTCCACTTGTTAGAAAACCTATGCGACGAAGTTGCAAGAAACGGGTTCAAAAAGATAATCCTCCTAAACGGTCACGGCGGCAACGAATTCTTTCTCAGATATTTTGTTCAAACCATATTAGGCAAAGGAAAAGACTACGTCGTATACCTTCCAGGGATGTTGCGCGATGAGAATATGGAGAAAAAAATCTTGGAAACATCGTTTGATTTCCACGCTGGAGAAAGCGAAACCAGTCGGCTACTTTATCTCTACCCAAAACTCGTGAAAATGAATGCGGTATCAGCTAAGCCTGGAAAACCTCTGAAGCGCTCAAAGGTTCCAGGCATCGTGACACCTGTTGACTGGTTCTCCGACTTCCCTGAGCACTATGCGGGAGACGCGAGACCAGCAACGTCAAAAAAAGGCAAGATTCTGGTAGAGAACGCCGTCAAAAACCTGGTTCAAATCATACGCAAGGTGAAGGCAGACGACACAACATCAACTCTACAGCGCGAATACCAGAAAAAAGCGAAGAATGTTGTCATCTCAAGTGAAAAGAAGAAAAAATAGGGGAGAGGCAACGCTTTGCTTCTAGCTTTCTACTAGAGTCCAGCTCTCATCTGGGCTATTTCTGCCCAAGTTAGGCAACCTGCTGTGCCTATGAAACTGGTGATAATGTAGCTTGTGCCCTTCAAGCCTCTTGCCTTGAACAGCGGATATGCTTGGGTAAAGTCACTTTCATGAGAATCGTCGAAGCTAACCACTACCGTTGCTCCAGGGTTAGTCGTGGCAGTACTCCAAACATCGTATGCCCCAGCCATTGTCATAACCTTTAGTTTGCCAGCATCCTGTTGCTGCTTAAGGTAGTCCAATAGTTGTGTAAGCTGTGCTGGCGTGCAGCCATACGATGAGGGTTTTAATGCTACATCGTGGGTGAATATGTGTAGCAGCGCATTAGTCGCTATGCATTGGTCTATGATTACTTGAAGCTTATTCCAAAGTGTGTTCCTTTTAAATTGTGCACACTTCAGTTCATACCAGTTTGGCACAGGAAATGTCTCCATGTTACCTGATACCGTTCTACCACTTTTTCTGTATGTCGAAATTACTTGTATAACTGCGGCGTCATAAGATCCGTAGGGATACGCAAGGTGTTGTGGCACGGGGTAACCATGCGATGTGAAAGCAAGGTTAACCGCATCCTCTTCCGCGCGAATTTGATCAGCAGTCAACTGATTAAGGTGTGGGTGGGTATTGGTGTGGTCCTCGAAGTCCCAGCCTAAAGTTGGAACCTTTTTCGCTGCAGACACTGGCATAGTAGTCATGAGCATACCCAGAAGCCCTATGACCAGCACTGAAGTCAATATGATACTGATCTCCTTTCTCATTCCACTCTCCTTCCAAATATTTTCTGACCAATTATCGGCATCTAAGAAATTAGGCATGCCTCACATAAATGCATAACTCTCATAATCCGTGGTCTTCTTGAGTTTGCATTAAATTTTCATTATCGAGATGTTGTCAGACAAAAAAGGCAGATGTCGAAGATACAATCACAAAACCATGTTCTTCAGAAACCGCAACTGGGCGCAATATAGGAGTAAAATGAATTGACCTATACCACAGCTAGTGACGATGTCTCCTGCAAACTCCCTCTTTTTCTCTATTTCGTTGCCCTGCGACTTGCCCACAACATACGCGTGTGCTTGGTTAGCTACATAGCAGAATGCTTGCAGGAGCATTAGCGCGTAAGCCAAATGTAACCTTAACAAAATGTTGGAGAACATGGCTTCCGCGTTCAGAAAGCTTATATGAAAAAGCTCAATGTCTTAAATATAACGATACTCGACTCCCACGAACACAATACTGGTGAGCAATATTGGAGAATCAATCTTCAACGGCACCTCTGCTGGCGACCGAGCGCGCAGACAGAGTGGCAACAGGCATCAAAGGCTTAGACGACATGATCGAAGGCGGTTTTCCAAGAGGCAGCTTGATCCTACTCGCAGGTTCCCCTGGCTCAGGAAAAACAATCGCTTCCGCCCAATATTTGTACAATGGCGCGTCTGAACACGGCGAAAACGGGTGCTATGTATCATTTGTCGAGCGAGAAAGTGTTTTCCTGAAGAACATGGAAAGATTTGGCATGAACTTTGAACGACTGAAAAACGAAGGGAAATTCAAATTCCTCGACATGATAACGCCAGGAACAGAAGCTTTCTCTGTAGACACGATCAACTACGCGTTAATGGAAGTTCAATCAATGAAGGCTCAGAGGCTAGTCATAGATTCATTCACGGCATTGTCCTCCGCTTTCAACAAGGCAGTTGATGCAAGAGCCATCTTACACTTGTTGGACAAAGTCATGCGAGAACTCGGCTGCACAACTTTGTTGGTAATAGAGGTTCGCACTGGACATGCGGACCTAGGACTTGGCTTCGAGGAATTCGTTGCTGACGGACTAATAATCTTTGATACAGCCAGAGAAAAGCTGGGCTTCCGAAAACGCGCAATCATACACAAAATGCGAGGCACAAATCACAGCCAAAACTACTGCAACATCGTAATCACTGACCAAGGACTCTCGTTAGTACCTTATGTTACATAGAACGATTCGCGCGCCAAGGGAGTGGACGTAACTTGACAAGCAGTCCGGACCAAATATATACCGAGCCCCCATGTGAAGTTGAAGACACCACAACAGAAAAAACAGAGAGATTTGAAGAGCTTCTTGCCGAAGCAGTCTACGAAGGCCTATCATGGGTTAGCAGTCTAGTAGCGCCGGTACTCGACTCATACATTCAAGGCTCCACCACTGTCGAAACAGGCTTCCGAAAATCAAGAATGAACAGACAAGATTGCGAAGCCTTTGAGAAAGGCTTGGAACGTGTTTTAAGATTCGGCGCAAAGGTCATAGAGTACAGGATCTTGAAAATTCTCTACGCCAAACTGGAGACAAGCGAACACATTGAGCAAAACTTCAGGTTCACCGACGAAGTTGAAACGGCCAAAAAACTCTACAAATCCAAACTTCACGCAAGAAGCACACACTGACAAGAAAACAGTGCTCTCAACGGCTATGTGAACTCTTCACTATCGCTAATTGATTGTTTTCGTATGTCAAAATGTCGTTAAACAGTCCTCTTATCTGAGAAACCGCGTTTAGTTCATGAGCGCTCTTGTTAAATAGAAACAGAGCTGTCGCATTTTTTTGGGAAACCATTTCAACCACATAAAGCAAGAACTTGTAAGCCTTGTCGAGACCGACACATGCGATAAGCTCAGTAAGATTGTCAAAGACCAAAAACACGTTTTCATTAGAGTGTTTTCTCAGAGTTTCACGAAGCAAGTTCAGGATCAGAGGAGTATTGTCCACTGGTAGGACAACCTCATTTGAAGAAATCGATTTCGAAATGGCCGCTGAGGCTGACATCAGCACAAACCTAACTGACGGTTGCAGTGCAAGAGATGCACGTACTCCGCTTACGTTTCGAGTGAAAACATATATCGGTTCTAGGTTAGCTAAAGCCTCCTTGGCATAACTTTCAACAATTCCTTCATAGTCGGAAGCAGGGTCAAACTCCAACAACAGTGTGCGACCGATGAGCTCATCGTGGGAAATGCCGATTCTCTTGGAGAAGGCTTGTGCATACTCGAGAAAGTCAATCAACTTTGTTGGTGAACGTTTCCCGCCCCTAAAAGCATTCGTGATTGTGCGAACAGTTGTCTCACTCATACCTTCAACGTTGATAGCTGTCAACTCCATAATAAACGGCTCATACAGGACCCCCAAACCTGAGCCAGACGGAATTCCCCAATCAGGGTCATCCCAATAATCTACGTACGTTTGCCACTGCCCTTTCAAGAATGAGAAATCGCCTACATCACCAAGATCTCGGAAATGCTTGTATCCCTTTCTCTTAGCCTTAGCCCGCATTTCAAGCTCCCTCTTGATTATCTTTTTCTTATCGAACTCACCTTCTGCCAGATAATGTCCTGTCAAGTTCATAAGAACCAAGCTGCCATCTCGTTCGCACTTGCTGACATCGACTCCGTTCTGCTTCAAATTCTGTCTGACAGTTGCCTCTTCCTCATCCGGATAAGTATAAAACACCAGATCACCGCTCTCTAAACCCTCACGGACAAATGCGGAAAAAATCTTCAACTTGCTAGCAGCTGAAGTATAAGTCACGACTGCTAGCTCCCCCTCCCTGAGACTAAGAACAGGCTCGCTCTTCGCTTCAAAGGCAGGAGAACGTCTCCACCTAGGCTGCAAGGCGCTTTTTACATGGCTCAGCATCAGAAGGGCCCCGACGAAAAATTCATGAGTATACATCCTTTTTTGATTTCTGAATCCAAAATCTGAATGCTAGATAGCGTCGGCTGGCTTGAAATCGCCCTCACGGGTTGCGACGCTTGTGACAGAAAGAGCTGGTGAAACGTCATATAGAAGTAAAGTGAAATTTACCTAAGTAAAGTTTATTAGTTTGTTGTGCTGTTTACGTTTCAGCACGCCCATGTAAATGGGAAATCTATGCCTGGAGACCCGATTTTTCGGGTCGGATGACACCGGCCCGTTGGAGGAACATCCAAGTTTGGAAGAGTTTAGTCTCGTTCTTGCCGATGGTATTGTAAATGTAAGTTTGTTGTGGAGGACAAAATAAATTGGAAGTTTCACAAGACGACTTTCTGCTGCTTCAGAAAACCTTCTTCCGAGAGAAAGGTTTGGTTCGTCAGCACTTAGATTCTTACAACGAGTTCATCGACCGCGGCCTTCAAGAAGTCATCAACGAAGTGGGCGAAATCGACATAGAGGTGCCAGAATCACCCTACAAGATAAAACTGGGTCAAGTTTGGATAATTGACCCCCAGTCAAAGATAGGCGGCCCCTACATTACAGAGGTCGACGGCACTAAACACGAAATATACCCTTTGGAAACACGTTTCCGCAACCTCTCTTATGCAGCACCCTTAGCCCTTGAGATGACCCCGATAGTTGATGGAAGAGAGCTAGAAACAGAACTTGTGTTGATAGGCGACATGCCTGTTATGCTGAAATCAAAGCTGTGCGTTCTCTCGCAATTGCTTCCCGAAGAGTTGATTGCACACGGCGAAGACCCAAACGACCCAGGCGGCTACTTTGTGGTCAACGGTTCCGAGCGTGTCATAGTAGCCCTCGAAGACTTGGCGCCCAACCGAATTCTTGTAGACATTGACACGAGAGGCGCGAGTCCAGTTTTTGAAGCCAAGATATTTTCTACAACAGTGGGCTTTAGAGCCCGCATAGAGTTGCGTCTCAAATCAGACAGCGCCATCTACGTTTCTATGCCAGGCGTTCCCACGGAAATCCCACTGGTAATCGTGATGCGAGCTCTGGGATTAAAGTCTGACCGAGAAATCGCTGAAGCCATTTCACCTGAGAAAGTAATACAGAGCGAGATAGAGCCTTCGTTTGAAAAGGCGTTAGGCATCGATTCAGTCTCCGAAGCCATACTATACATTGGAAGCAGAGTTGCTCACGGACAAGTTGAAGAATATAGACTTCAGAAGGCAGAGAACATCCTTGACCGAAACTTTCTGCCCCACCTTGGACGCACCTCAGAAAAACGTCGAGACAAGGCACTCTTCTTGGGCGAGATGGCGAGTCGCGTCGTCGAATTGAAGCTTGGGAAGCGCAAACCCGACGACAAGGACCACTTCAAAAACAAGCGTCTGAAACTCGCTGGTCCACTGCTAGCTGACCTCTTCAGAATCGCCTTCCGCAACCTCACACGAGACGTAAAGTATCAACTTGAACGCATGGGCGTAAAACGCCAGTTGCTCACAGTTTCGGCTGCAGTTCGTCCTGGCATTATCACAGAGAGGCTTCAACACGCCTTGGCTACGGGCAATTGGGGACGTGGCAGAGTAGGCATCACACAGCTGTTAGACAGAACAAACCACACCTCAACTCTAAGCCACCTACGAAGACTACAGTCCCCCTTGAGCCGCAGTCAACCAAACTTTGAGGCTCGAGACCTTCACCCAACTCACTGGGGCAGACTATGTCCAAACGAAACCCCCGAGGGCTCAAACTGTGGCCTTGTTAAAAATCTCGCCTTAGGCTCTAGCATCTCTGTAGGTGCGAATCCAGAGAGGGCCCAGCAGCTTCTCTACAAGATGGGTGTCATTCCCGTTCCAGACGCCAACCAATCGCTGCGTGAAACAGGCGCCAAAGTCTTCGTAGACGGGAGCCTCATAGGCTATTGCCTTTCACCTGGAGAGTTTACATCTGACTTGAGAAAGAAGCGCAGGACGGGCGAGCTCTCCAGCGAGGTGAATGTAGCCTATTTCTCCAAGCTGTATGGAGGAGAGAAAGAAGAAATCTACGTGAACTGCGACGGAGGACGCGTGCGAAGACCTCTCATAATCGTGGAAAACGGTGTCCCAAAACTGTCGTTTGAACACATCGAAAAGATTAGAGCTGGTGAATGGACGTGGGAGGAACTTGTGAAAAGAGGCATCATTGAGTACATCGACGCTGAAGAGGAGGAAAACCTCTATATCGCATTGAACTACGACGAAGTCAAACCAGACCACACGCATGTAGAAATAACTATGTACACCATTCTGGGCATATGCTCTTCACTCATTCCCTACGCTGAACACAATCAGTCTCCACGTAATTCTTACGAGGCGGCTATGGCTAAACAGGCTCTAGGGATACACGCAATCAATTTCTTGCTGCGAGTTGACTCACGTTCCCACATTCTGCATTACCCTCAGAAGCCTCTGGTTGACACCAGACCCATGGACATAATCGGATACGACCTTCGCCCATCAGGCCAGAACTGCGTCGTCGCTGTCGTGTCGTTTGAAGGCTACAACATGGAAGACGCCCTCATTTTCAACAAAGCATCAGTTGAACGGGGATTGGGACGTTCCAGCTTCTACAGAATCTATGAGGGAGAATGCCGCCAATATTTGGGTGGGCTCAAAGACAAGTTCACAATGCCAGAGCCAGGAATACGCGGATACCGAGGCGAACAATATTATCGTCTTCTCGAACCAGACGGCGTTGTCAGCCTCGAATCGAATGTCGCTGGCGGTGATGTTCTAATCGGTAGGACGAGTCCGCCTAGATTTCTAGAGGAATACAAGGAGTTTGAGGTCAAGGGACCCACAATGCGAGACACCTCTGTAGACATGAGACCTGCCGAGACCGGAGTCGTAGACGCAGTTTTTATCACGGAAACGCATGAGGGAAGCAAACTCGTGAAGGTTAGAGTTCGAGATGAACGCATACCAGAGTTGGGCGATAAGTTTGCTTCTAGACATGGACAAAAAGGCGTCATAGGGATGGTTGTTCCTCAGGAAGATGTCCCCTTCACTCCAGACGGCGTGGTTCCAGACATAATAATTAATCCACACGCTATGCCATCGCGCATGACTATTGGACAGTTCCTTGAATCCATGGCTGGGAAAGTGGCAGCGTCTCGAGGTCGACCTGTAGACGGCACGCCCTTTGTGAGTGAAGACCCTGAAGGATTGAAACAGATGCTGATTGATTTGGGCTTCAGTTCATCTGGGCGAGAAACTCTGTATAACGGCATAACTGGTGAACGATTCTCAGCAGACATTTTCATAGGCGTCGTCTATTATCAAAAACTGCATCACATGGTTGCAGACAAGATTCACGCTCGTGCTCGCGGACAAGTTCAAATGTTGACGAGACAACCCACAGAAGGAAGAGCCAGAGGCGGAGGACTACGCTTCGGCGAAATGGAACGAGACTGCCTAATCGGACACGGAGCCGCCATGCTGCTTCGAGACCGACTGTTGGAGGAATCAGACAAATATATGCTCTACATATGTGAAAACTGCGGTTACATTGCATACTACGACATAAAACAGCGCAAATACGTCTGTCGCGTCTGCGAAGAAAAGGCTCAGATTTCACCAGTCGTCGTTTCCTACGCCTTCAAACTGCTTTTGCAAGAACTGATGAGTCTGTGCGTGACGCCGCGGCTCAAATTAAAGGAGAGAGCTTAAAATGGCAATGGAAGAAGCCGTTCACAAGGTCGTTGATCAACTTTATTTTGGCGTGCTTTCGCCACAGGACATACGCCGACTCTCGTTGGCAGAGATACAAACAGCGGATACTTACGACGAGGACGGCGCTCCAATAACCTCTGGGCTTATGGACGGGCGCCTTGGAACTTTGGAGCCTCGACAGAGGTGTAAAACATGCGGCAACACTGCAATACGATGTCCAGGGCATTTTGGTCACATTGAACTCGCTGTTCCCATTGTTCATGTGGAGTTTACAAAAATAGTCGACGACCTGTTAGACGCCACCTGCAGAAACTGTGGACGTATACTATTGTCAGATGCTCGAATTGCCAGAATGAAACAGAGAATTGAACGCACTCGCAAGTTGTTGGGAATAGTTCCAGATGACCTTTACAAACGAATTCTCAAAGAGGCAAAAGGCAAAGAATGCCCACATTGCGGTGCGCCTCAACTCAAAATAGAGTTCACTAAACCCACAACCTTCCACGAGATTTCAGCAGAAGGCGCACAACGGTTGACACCCAGCATGATTCGCGAAAGAATGGAGCGCGTTCCCAACGAAGACCTTGAACTAATAGGGTTCAACCCGAAAAGCGCACGCCCAGAATGGATGATTCTGCAAGTGCTTCCCGTGCCACCTGTCTATGTGAGACCCTCTATAACGTTAGAGTCAGGCATACGCTCTGAAGATGATTTAACCCACAAACTGGTCGATGTTATCCGAATCAATCAGCGCTTGAAGGAGAACATAGAGGCTGGGGCTCCAACACTCATTATCCAAGATCTGTCAGAGCTACTGCAATATCACGTGACCACTTACTTCAACAATGAAGCCTCGGGTATCCCTCCCGCTCGACATCGTTCAGGCAGAGCACTCAAAACCTTGTCACAGCGACTTAAAGGAAAAGAGGGAAGATTTCGAAGCAACCTTTCAGGAAAAAGAGTAGACTTCTCCGCACGAACCGTGATCTCACCAGATCCAAACCTTGACATCAGCGAGGTGGGAGTTCCGTTAGACGTTGCTATGAGGCTCTCCATGCCAGAGACTGTGACTGCTTGGAACATTGAAGAACTGCGCAAACTCGTGGTCAATGGACCAGAGAGATATCCGGGCGCCCTATACATTGTTCGACCCGATGGGAAACGTGTTAGGCTGGAGTTTGTTACAGACCGTGCAAAAATTGCTGAGGCTTTGGAATCTGGATTCGTTGTAGAGCGACATCTCAGAGACGGAGACATTGCCATATTCAATCGTCAGCCTTCTCTGCATCGGATGTCGATAATGGCGCATTATGTTAAGGTACTCCCACACAAAACGTTCCGTTTACATCTCACTGTATGTCCTCCCTACAACGCAGACTTCGATGGAGACGAAATGAACCTTCACATACCCCAGAGCGAAGAGGCACAGACCGAGGCTCGTCTTCTGATGCAAGTTCAAGACCAAATTCTTTCTCCAAGGTTCGGGGGACCAATCATTGGCTGCAAAACCGATTTCATAACCGCAGCGTTCTTGTTCACAAGAAAAGCAACCGTTCTCACTAAAGAGGAGGTTTGCCGTCTCATACTGACGGCTGGTTACCAAGGTCTGATTCCAGAGCCTGAAATCAAAAAACCAGAGCCCAAATGGACTGGAAAACAGATTTTCAGCCTCTTTATTCCAAAGGACCTTAACTATGCATTTAAAGCAACAACATGCATCGCTTGTCCCAAGTGCATGCGCGAAGACTGTGAATACGACGCTTACGTGGTCATCAAAGACGGTGAGCTCAAGTCAGGCGTCATCGACAAAAACGCTATAGGCGCCGAACAGTCTGAAACTCTTCTCCATCGAATAATAAAAGACTACGGTCCAGCAGAAGGACGGAGGTTCCTGAACAACATCTGCCGGCTCTTAAATCTCTTTATGACCATGCGAGGTTTCACATACTCTTTCGACGAGTTAGAACTGTCCAAACCTGTTCAACGAAAAATTGCTCAGATGCTGGAGCAGTCAGAGGAACACATAAACAAACTGATCAAGGAATTTAAAGACGGAACCCTACCTAGACTCCCTGGCCAAACTCTAGCCGACTCGTTTGAAATCTATGTCATGAACGAATTAGCCGAAGCCAGAGACAAGGCTGGAAGAACCGCTGAGAGCGACTTCAAGCCCAACAACTCAGGTATAATCATGACTAGAACGGGTGCAAGGGGCTCAAGCCTAAACATAGGTCAAATGACAGCAGTTGTTGGACAGCAGTCAGTTCGAGGAAAGCGAATCATGCGCGGATATCTTGAACGTGCCTTGCCTCATTTCAAGTGGGGTGATCCATCCTCGAGAGCCCGAGGCTTCGTTGACTCTTCTTACCGAGACGGACTTGATCCAGTGGAGTTTTTCTTCCACTCCATGGGTGGCCGCGAAGGACTTGTGGACACAGCCGTGCGGACACAGCAGAGCGGATACATGCAGAGACGATTGATAAACGCGCTTGAACATCTGCGTATTGAATACGATGGAACAGTTCGAAACTCAATAGGTGATATTATCCAGTTTCAATATGGAGAAGACGGAGTTGACCCAGCCAAGAGCGATCATGGAAAAGCCGTCAACGTGGACAGAATTGCGGAACAAGTAAGAATTATGATGGAAAAGGGAAAACCTGCGCCTAAGGAGTATATCAAAGAGCGAGTTGAAGAAGTTAAGGACAAGCTCACGCCTCTGCTCGTTGAAGAGTTGAAGCATGACTTGAGCAAGGAAGAGTTGACTCGAAAAGGTGTAGACAAAGTCACAGAACTGACGTTGGAAAACTACAAGCGGGCTCTTGTAGAACCCGGTGAAGCTGTTGGAATCGTGGCGGCACAGTCTATCGGTGAACCTGGTACACAGATGACACTCAGGACGTTCCACTTCGCTGGGGTTCGGGAGCAGAACGTCACCTTGGGCTTACCCAGACTCATCGAGATTGTGGACGCGCGCAGGATGCCTTCAACGCCTATTATGTCTATTTACTTGGACAAGGAGCACGGAGACAGCAAGAAAAAAGCCACGGAGGTTGCGAGAGAGGTCATTTCAACGAACATGGAAGACGTAACTAAAGTCATGTATGTAGACCCGGAACTAGGCGAAGTCGTTGTCCAACTCGACTCAGCTATGATGGAAGACCGCGGCGTGACGGCTAAGGATTTAGAAGAAGTTCTGCGTCTGCCCAACTGCACGCTCAGAACCAAAGAAGACCGTGTTTATCTAAAGCCAAAGAAGATTGAGCCGCGCAAACTGTTAGACAAGGTGACCGCACACCATGTCAAGGGCATACCCGGAATTCGAAGGGTTCTGGTCACTGAGGAGAAGGGTGAATGGGTCATCCGCACAGACGGTTCAAACATGCCTAAGGTTTTGGACGTAACTGGCATTGACCCAACCCGAACAACAACCAATCACATTCATGAAATTGCTAAGACTCTGGGAATAGAGGCTGCAAGAAACGTGATCATCAAAGAAGCCATGGGCGTGCTCGAAGAGCAGGGCTTAGACGTTGACATCAGGCACGTAATGCTCGTAGCAGACATCATGACTTGTACAGGTGAAGTGCGTCAAATAGGCAGGCATGGAATAAGCGGAGAAAAGTCCAGTGTGTTGGCGAGGGCAGCGTTCGAAATCACTGTGCCCAACATCGTTGAAGCCTCCATCAAGGGAGAGAGTGACCCGTTGAAGGGTGTCACCGAAAACGTTATTGTAGGCCAATCCATACCCATTGGCACGGGTCTCGTTGACCTCTACATGTCAGCGCCTAGTCGAGGGAAGTCCGAATGATTGATGTGGACAAAGCTATAGCGACAACGGTGAAGACTGGCAAGGTTCTGTTTGGAGCAAACAAGGCTGTTGAGAGCGTCAAACTGGGGAGAGCCAAGCTTATTGTTTTGGCGTCTAATTGCCCACGAGACATTGCGGAAGACATCATGAATTATAGCGGGTTTTCCCATGTTCCAGTAGTTATTTATAAAGGAACTAGCATAGACTTAGGCGCGGCGTGCGGCAAACCTTTCATGGTTTCTGCGCTGACTGTTCGAGAGCCAGGTGATTCAGACATACTGAAGCTTGGTGAAGAGGCGTTGAAAGCCGAGGAGACGGCGGAGGAAACAGATGCATAGTGGTATACGGCTGACGAGCAAAGAGATGAGTTACATCGCTTTGTTTGAGAATATGACTGGCGCCACTGCTAGAGACTGCATTGTGGACGACGAACTTAACAGGATAATCTTCATTGTGAAGGAAGGAGACCTAGGCGTTGCCATCGGCAAGAACGGCAAGAACATTCGTTTGTTGGAGAGGATGACGGGTAAGAAACACGAGATTATTGAGCACGCTGATAGGCCCGATCAGTTCATTAGGAATGCGTTGAAGCCAGCTCGGGTTAATGAAGTTCGTATCACTGAACGTCCTGATGGAAAGTCTATTGCGGTTGTTACGGTTAATCCTCGCGACAAGGGTGTGGCAATCGGAAAGAATGGGCGTAATGCTGAGCGCATTCGTTTTTTGGCTAAGCGCTACTTTCAGATACAAAATGTGAGTATTACGTGACTTTTTCCAAACAGATTCTGCGTATGTGTATGCGCACGGTAGACCTAGCCCCTCTATTAGGAAACAAATATGATTGTGGTGATTTGGAACTTCTGTCTTGCATTTTTGCCTATTCAATGTGCGCTGATAAATTATTTTAATGCAGGTGAAAATACAATGCTGTGATGCAGGGTGGAAAAATGAAACTGGTTGTTGTAGGTGGGGGGTATGGAGGAACCGAGGTTATACGGCAATTAATACTGCGGGGAGTAAAGGGCTTAGAAATTGAATTGGTTTCTAATAAAGGATATTTTGAAAACACGATAGGCGGCACAGAGCTCATAAGTGAAAAAGTGAAAATCGAAGAATTAAGATATGATCTCAAGGAACTTTCCAGC
>Ga0315309_1001360_pt1 | contig 14627 bp, 10 predicted proteins | sample TDP4_MG_FD_203080 | JGI IMG/M metagenome (GOLD analysis project Ga0315309, IMG submission 203080) | Freshwater sediment microbial communities from Lake Towuti, South Sulawesi, Indonesia - TDP4 | ecosystem: Environmental > Aquatic > Freshwater > Lake > Sediment | place: Indonesia: South Sulawesi... | reverse complement strand
CCATCCTTATTTTGACGGAGGAATCTAAGCTAACAAAAGAGAGATTGATAGTTCTGAACCCTGCTCTCTTCATCATTCTCAAAAGTTCCTCATCCAAGGAAGCAAACGAAATCCCGTTCATGGCGGTCAGTTCGATATTTTCTTCTCCAAAGGTTTGGGGGACGAGGCTCATCAATCTCTTTGCCCGATCTTTATTGAAAGTAAAATTGTCATCTTCGATGTCAAAGATCTGGATCCCATATCGCTTCCTACACTCTTTCATCTCCTGAAGGATGGCCTCTGGAGACCGGGGCCGAAAAGAGGTTCCCATGATAAGATGCGTTGAACAGTAAGCACATCCATGGGGACAGCCTCTGCTCGTGATGATCATGGTGGATCGCCTCTTCCCGATCCGATATCGATCCAGGTTGAGCATTTCCCTTGCAGGATGTGGAATAGAATCCATATCTTGAATAGAACTTTGAATCGGGTTAACCCGTATTTTCCCATTCACTCGATATCCAATGCCATCGATATCAGGTGGATTTTCTCCCTTTTCAATCTGCTTCAGAAGGAGTGGAAAACGAATCTCGCCCTCTCCCATGACGACATAATCGACCAAAGGACTCCTGAGAACCTTCTCTGGATCACAACTGACATGAGCACCTCCCATAACCACGACTTTTCTGTTGTCCAGTTCCTTGACGATCCGAGCAATCTCCAGCGCCTCTCCATGGTAGGGCGTGAATGAGGAAGAGATTCCAAAGACATCGGCTTTCGAATCCTCAATCTTTCGTCTGGTTTCATCCCATCCCATTCCAAAATGATAGTAGCCGGAATAGAGCTTGAAAGGACTTCGATCGTCGAATGGATAAAGATCCTTAAGGTAAGAGAGTTCAGGAGGAATAGGAATTGATCTTTTCTTCTCTGTCTGGCAATCGAGGATTTCGACTTCATAACCATGCGATTTAAGGGAAGCGGCAAGGTAAGCCAGCCCAATGGGCTGTGTCCGAATAGCAGTTTGATAAAAATCCCGGATGGGTGGTTGGATGAGGAGGATCTTCATGGTCTTTACAAAGGAGTTATGAAATTATATTAAACCGAGGAATAATTGTCCATTCCTGAAACCCAAAATCCAGCTTGACAACCTTAAGATTTTAAACTATTTTCTAATCATCGTTTTCCTACGTTTTTTAACCCAAAAACCTAACCCATAACTTTCTGGAGGATGTGACACCAATGATTTTCCAGAAGGTGCTGATACTTGGATTCCAAGGGAGGTTTGTTTTTCTCTGGGGCCCTTTCTCTTTTTTATCCCTAAGGAAAAGAAAATGAAGAGACTTTTATTCATTGTGGGAATCCTTTTAAATCTTGTGATGATTAGTGCTATGGCTGAGGTACAGACTATTTCTAAAGTTCTTCTCATCCCGCGGGAAGGGGAATCTGCTAATTTAGACCTTATGCTTACCAAAGAAGTTGGGGTGATGACCGACATGCTCCAGAAAGCAGGGTTCAAAGTGGTGGTAGCAAATGCTTCCGGTCAATCTATAGAAGGTATTATTAAAAAGCTTAAGCCCGATTTGAAGTTATCAGAGGTGAACGTAGACGACTATGCTGGGTTTATACTGGCATGCATGGCTGTCGGTCAGTTCCCTGGCCCGCCAGTATCTGCTGTCGCTGTCTCAATCGTTAAACAAGCTTTAGCGAAAGGAAAACCAGTAGCAGCTGCGGTTGGTTCCGTAATTATCTTAGCTGAAGCCGGTGTTTTAAAAGGCAAGCGTTATGCCTATGTGGATGATCCGCTCAATCAACTTCCTCCTAATACAAAGGACTTGAGATTTGAAGGGGCCATCTATAAAGGCCCTGGTGTTGTGCAGGATGGGAATATCATCACTTCGGGAGTATGTCCAGTGGCAGAAGCATTTACGGGAATGCGGGATTGCACTCCAGAACTTACCCGGGCATTTATTGCAGAACTTCGCCGGAAAAAATAGGAATCAAAATCATCCGATCAAAACCAAGATGTTGTGAAGCAGTTGTCTTCTTTGTTCCCTTTTTAGAACTTTAGGGAGATGGTGCAATGACCCCTGAGGAATTTAAGCGTAAGCTGACCGCCATCCTGAGTGCGGACGTCAAAGGTTACAGCCGTCTCATGGGGGAGGATGAGGAGTGGACTATCCGCACTCTGAAAGTTTACAAGGAAATGATGGTAGGCTCCATTGAGCAGCACCGTGGTCGAGTCGTCGGTACTGCAGGAGATAGCGTTTTAGCGGAGTTTGTTAGCGTGGTGGATGCCGTCCGGTGCGCGGTGCAGATTCAAGAGGAGCTCAAGGACAGGAATAAAGAGTTACCGGAAGAACGCCGAATGGAGTTTCGGATAGGGGTCAATCTTGGGGATGTGGTCGAGGAAGGCGATACCATTTACGGAGATGGGGTTAACATCGCCGCTCGGCTGCAGAGTTTGGCCGAGGCCGGAGGAATCTGCATATCTGGAACAGCCTATGACCAAGTCAAGAACAAGCTGGCGTTCGGCTATGAGTATCTTGGGGAACAAGCTGTCAAAAACATCAAGGAGCCAGTTCGAGTATATCGAGTTCTGATGGAGCCTGGAGTTGCTATCCCCCGCGTGGCCGCAGAGAAAAAGGTTCAACCAAGACAATGGCAGAGAATGGTCCTCTCTTTAGGAATTGTCCTAATTGTGGTAGTCGCTGCTCTTGTAGTCTGGCGTTTATACTTGCGGCCAACTCCCCCTCCCAGAGAGGTTGCCTCCAAAGAGAAGATGGCCTTTCCTCTGCCTGATAAACCCTCCATCGCCGTGCTTCCATTTGTCAACATGAGCGATGATGCCAAGCAGGAATATTTCAGTGACGGGATGACCGAGGACCTGATCACGGATCTCTCGAAACTCTCCGGTCTCTTGGTGATTGCTCGTAACTCGACTTTCACTTACAAGGGTAAGGCTGTCAAGATAAAGCAGGTCGCTGAAGAACTCGGGGTACGTTACGTCCTCGAGGGGAGTGTGCGCAGGGCTGGTGACGAAGTCCGCATCAATGCCCAGCTTATTGATGCTATGACCGGCCATCACCTGTGGGCAGAGCGATACGACGCGAAAATGGATAAGATTTTCTCCTTGCAGGATCAGATCACCAAGAAGATTGTTTCTGCCCTGGCAGTGAAGCTGACTGGGGGTGAAAAAGAACTGGTGGCGCAAAGGGGAACGGATAAAGTGGCCGCATATGATGAATTTTTGAGAGGATGGGGGTACTATCTCCGGCTGACTCCCGAGGATTTCACGAAGGCAGTAACTTCCTTTAAGAAGGCCATCGAGTTGGATCCAAACTATTGGCGGGCCTATGCGGCGCTGGCCTTGGTTCACTGGACTGGCGCTGGAGATTTGGCATTGCTCCGGGGATTAGGGATCTCTCGGCAGGAGGCTCGTTTACGGTCACGTGAATATCTGCAGAAGGCCATGAAGCAGCCCACATCCATTGCTTACAATGTTTCCTCGCAGATGTATCTTCAGAGGCGCCAGCATAAAGAGGCGATTTCAGAACTGGAACGAGCTCTCTCGCTTGACCCGAACGATCCTTCCTGCTATCAATCTATGGGCTTTACCTTGAGCATGGCTGGTAGGCCCAAGGAAGCAATTGAATATATTAATAAGGGCATGCGGCTCGACCCGCACAACCATTCCATATATTTAGCTTTACTCGGGCTGGCCCACTTTTGCAAGGGGGAATTGGGGGAGGCTGCAGCTTTGAGCGAAAAAGCGCTGAGACTGAACCCGGAAAACGTGGGGATAGGAGTCCAGCTTGCGGCATTTTACTCGCTTCTTGGTCGTAATCAGGAAGCCCGGGCCTCATTCGAAACCGTCAGAAAGAAATTGGGTTTACGGGTTGGCATCCTGCAGTGGCACATGTCTTACGTTCCCTTCAAGGACCGGGCAGTTGCTGATCGATATGCGGAGGGCCTTCTTAAGGCAGGGGTGCCGGGTAAACCATCCGGATATTTCCCCGCTTTCAGGGAAAACCAGCTCACCGGAGAAGAAATCAGGACCCTGCTCTTCGGTTCGACAGTCTCCGGAATGACAATCCTCGGGATCAGTTGGGGCTTTCAATATTCGATTGACTTCAAAAAGAATGGAGAATTTACTTGGCGTGGGGCAACTATTTCTGATAGTGGTAAGAGCCGGATTGAAGGCGATATGATCTGCACTCAGTACCAAAAGAACTGGTGGGGGCTTGAGCATTGTGCGACCGTCTTCAGAAATCCCTCAGGCACACCCGAACGTAGAGATGAGTATCTTTTTGCGAGTGATATCGGGTTTCGGACATTCTCACCGGTGCACTGAATCTATTATTCCTTCTCACCCGGATAAAATTCAGAAAGAAAAAATTTGATTATTGGTGATCGGATATTGATTCTTACTGCTTTAGGCGAGGTCCCCTAATTCATATTGAAGGATCCCTAACAGTACAATGGCAGCAGTCTCGGTTCTTAAGATCCGCTGGCCCAACTTGATAGGGATAAACCCTTTGTCCTTGGCCAGCTCCACCTCCTCTGCTGTAAAGCCTCCCTCCGGTCCTACCATCGCACAAATCTTTTTGAGTTGATATCGTCTCAGGACATTTTTGAGATTTTCACCTTCCTTCTCATAGAGAACAATCTTTAAACCCTCTCCCTTGGAAACCTTCAAGGCCTCTTGAAAGGAACGATAGGATTCAACCCGTGGAACCCTCGCCCTCCTCGATTGCTGAACGGCTTTGACAGCGATCTCCTGCCATCGATGGGCCTTCTTCTGCTTCGCCTCCCTCTCCTCGAGAGAGATCGACCGTCCAGATTTAAAGGGAATGATCGTCGAGACACCCAGTTCGGTGGCTTTTTGTATAATCAACTCCATTCGCTCCTTCTCAGGAAGGGCCTGAAGTAGAATAACTTCCAACGGTGATTCTGTTGGAGAGGGAAAGGCCTCAAAAATGAGAACGAGGGCCTTTTCTTTCGAGAGGCGGACGACCCTTCCTCTGAAGTCATCCCCTTCAGAATCGGTTAAGGTGACGATGCCACCTACACGCCCCCCTTGAAAACGAAAGGCCTCCAGAGGAGGCCCTTCAATCAGTACTTCTTCTCCTTTATCAACCTTCCGGTCGAGAATGATCCTATCCATCACAAGAGGCTTTTCCTTTCTTCCTCTTTTTCTCCTCTTTTGTGGCCTCCTCTCCGCCTCCTTCAAATTCCTTTATCTTCGTCCCAAGCTCACGAAGCTTTCTATCCACCAGATCGTTCAAACTCCCTTCTTTAAACCTCCCATCCTCCAATCTTTCGCCAGCCTCCACGCGGGTCAGAATCTCAATCCCCTGGTCAATGGTCTTCACTGGGTAGATATGAAACTTTCCTTCTGTGACAGCTTGCACCACCTCCTTCCTCAACATCAAGTCGTCGATGTTGAGATGGGGAATGATCACGCCCTGCTTTCCTGTCAATCCCTTTGCTTTGCAAACATCGAAGAACCCTTCGATCTTCTCATTGACACCACCGATGGGCTGGATCTCTCCCTTCTGGTTGACCGACCCTGTCACTGCGATGTCTTGACGGAGGGGAAGCCCTGAGAGGCTTGAAAGCAAGGCATAAATTTCTGTAGAGGAGGCACTATCCCCATCCACTCCGCTATAGGACTGCTCGAAACAGATGCTGGCGCTCATGGTGATCGGTTTATCCTGTGCATATTTTCCCCGGAGGTAGCCGGCAAGGATGTAGACCCCTTTATTGTGAGTGGGTCCACTCATCTCTGCCTCTCTCTCAATGTTGATGATGCCCGCTTTTCCCATGGAGGTCTTGGCTGTAATGCGGGATGGTTTGCCGAACATATAGTCCCCCAGATTATAGACCGACAGGCCGTTGACCTGACCGACCACCATCCCATCGGAGTCGATCAGAATCGTCCCATCATCGATCATCTCCTGAATCTTCTCCTCGATGAGGTTCACCCGATGGATCTTTCTCTCGATGGCCATATCGACGTGTTTCTCTTTCACCACATCCGAGCCATCCTTCATTGCCCAGTAGTTAGCTTCTCTCAAGAGATCGGCAATCAGATGGAATCGTGTCGAAAGTTTCTTCTGCCTTCCCGCCAGTCTCACCCCGTATTCCACCACAGCGCCAATCCCTGTTTTATCGAAGGGCCTCAACTTCTCCTCATCGCAGATCTTCCGGATAAACGAGGCATACTGGTTAATCTTCTCCGTATCCTTTTTCATCACAGAATCGAAGTCTGCCTTGATTTTAAAAATCTTTTTGAAATCATCATCTAAATTGTAAAGAAGGTGGTAAATGTAGGTGTCCCCGATCATGATGACTTTCGTATTGCACTCGATGGGCTCGGGCTTGAGGGCAGAGGTAGCAAAGAGATAAAAAGGATCATACGTCTGAACCTCCATCACCTGGTTCTTCAATGTCCGTTTTAAAGCAGGCCAAACCCCTGGCTCCACAAGGGCTTCCAAGGCATTGAAGATGAGATACCCACCATTCGCCCTTAAAAAGGACCCAGCCTTGATATGAGTGAAGTCGGTCTTCCAGACCCCAGAGCGTTCGACCACCCGTTCGATTGTCCCAAAAAGGTTTCGGTAGTTGGGCGTAGTCTCTACGATGATCGGTGCTTTTTGGGTTTCCGAATTATCCACCAATACATTGACTTGATATTCAGTGAACGCATCAACTGACTGAGGAAGAATCAATCCCGGAAGAGGCGATGGAGGAGCTTCCTCCTTTTCTCTGAAACGACTGAGATTGGCTAAAATATCTTCCTGGACCTCGTCCAGATAGCGATAGACCTTCTCGTAATCAAATTTCTCCTTAATATCTGAGATCGAGTCTTTGACCACCGGAGAGATCACCTCATTGTCTAAGGAGGCAAGCTCTTCCTTGACGTCCTTCTCCGATTTCCGTGTCTCCTTAAAGATATTCTCCAATTCGTTGATCAGTTCTGTTTGCTTCCCCTTGATCCTCTCCACATCTTCTTTGGCCAGTTTCCCTTCTTCCACCATCGCCTCTAACTGCTCCAGATTGACAGGATTGCCTTCCATGACGGGGAAGATGCCAGGTCGAGAATAAGGTCCCATCTGAATCTGAACCAGAGCAAAATTCTCCTTATTCACTTTCTTCTCAAACTCCCGGAACATCTCAGCCTGTTTATTCCGATATTTTTCGACCACCTCTTTCTTTTTATTGAGATAGGTTTCATTCTCGAACATCAGAGGGATTTTCTTCTTCAAGGTTTCGATCAACGTTTCCATCTCTTTTTTGAAGGCATTTCCCTGCCCTGCAGGAAGACTGAGCATGTGTGGCATATCCGGATTCTTGAAGTTATTGACATAGCAGAGATCGTTGAGAATCTTTCCCTTTACCTCAATCTCCTCCAGAACGCACTTAATGGTGGTGAAACGTCCCGTCCCTGCCAGACCGGTCACGAAGATGTTATACCCAATGCTATTGATATCCAACCCTACCCGAATTGCCTCCAAGGCTCTTGCTTGACCGATGATCTCGTCGCAGGGCTGGATGGCTTCCGTGGTCTCAAAGGGCAAAGTATTGGGGTCACATCTCCACCTCAGTTGCTCCAATGGAACTTCTTCAAAGATCTTTTCTGCCATGATCTCCCCCTATTCGGTCAGACAACGAAGTTACTCAATATTTTCTTACAGGATAAGGTAAAAGTCAACCTTAGGAGAGTTATGAGTTATGAATTACAAGCTAAAAGTTAGGAGTGAGCAGTTTTGATAAAAAGCTCAGATGCCAAATATTTGTAGTTTGAACTTTGAAATTTGACATTTGCCATTTTGAGTTATATGCCTTCTCTGGCAAGCTCTTCAACCAGCCTTTTACTCTTTTCTGTCAATTTTTTCGGAACCCTGACAATCACCTTCACGTATTCGTCCCCCCTACCCTCTCCCTGAAAATGCGGAATGCCCAGACCCTTCAACCGCATCTTCGTATGACTCTGGGTACCTGGTGGGACCTTAACCAGTTTTTTACCCTCAAGGGTTGGAACCTCGACCGTGGTTCCAAGAACGGCTTCTGAAAAATCAATCTCCTTCTCCACAATGAGGTCATCCTCCTCCCGGATAAAGATGGGATGCTCCCTGATTGAAATTTGAAGATAGAGGTCACCAGGAGGACCACCTTTTTTGCCTTCCATCCCCTTTCCGCCAAGTCTCAGCTTCTTCCCATGTGGAATGCCTCTTGGGATTTTTACTGATACCTCCTCCATCTTCCCATTCTTCCGGTAGGAGATCCTCTTCTCTCCACCCAAGGCCGATTCTTCCAAGGAGATGGTCAGCTCATAGAGAATATCCTCTCCCTTCTGAGGCATCCGGCCCATATCCTGGTAACCTGTCTGTCCGAAAAAGTCTCCAAAATCGAACCCGCCTCTCCCTCCGAACCTGAACTCCCGCTTTCCCTTTCCTCCAAAGAGGCCTGACAAAATCTCGTCGAAATCGAATCCTCGGAAGATGTCCTCTTGAGTAAATCGCTGACGAAACCCTTCCGCACCAAAGGTGTCATATTGTCTCCGCTTCTCCTTATCGCTCAGGACCGCATAGGCCTCATTGATCTCCTTGAAACGCTCCTCGGCCTCTCTTCTGTTGGGATTTCTGTCGGGATGATATTTCATCGCGAGCTTTCGGTAGGCTCTTTTGATCTCATCGTCACCGGCGTTCTTACCCACGCCCAAAATGCCGTAATAGTCCTTGCTCGCCATTATTCCTTAACCTCTGGTTCTTGGTCTGCCTGTCTGCTGTAAATCTCGCGAATCATCCGGTTGAGATACCCTTCTGGATCATCGATGGCCTCTCGAGTAATGAAGAACTCTCTTCGGCCCATCTTATCGCGGATCAATTTCATTCCATGCTCGTAATCCTTTAATAGCCGAGAACAGACCGATCTTCCTTTTCCATCCTCATCAAGGGCAATCTCTGTGATCCGATCGAAGGCGTCGTGGCTAAATTGGAGACGGATTCCGTATTTCCCCTGAAAATCCCTCTGGAACTCCTCGATCTGCTGCTGAACCTCCACCACCTCTTCACAGACGGTGTTGACATCATACCCTTTCTCAACGATCCGGGTGGCAATGAGATCGATCCGGCTCTCCAGAAAGTCAATTCCATACCGTTTCCTAAATTCCTCCTCTCTGTTCCGGATGGACTCCTTCAAGGCGATCTTCTCCTTAGAAAGAAGCATATCAAATTTGGCAAGCATCTCAGGATTCGAAGGATCCCCGATCAACCGTTCCAATTCCTGTTCTGGGTGTTCCACCACAGCCCGGGTGACAACAAATTTCCGAATGTCGGTGGAGGGGAGCCGCTTTTCAAATTTGAGCAGAACCTTCTCCACGGCACTGACCAATCCCCTTGCCCCGGTCTTCTCTTCGTAGGCCTTCACCGCCAGCTCGTAAAGGGCCTCTTCCTCGAACTGAATGTCGATCCCATAGGATTTGAAATCTTTCTTTTTCCCAAGGATGATGGGATTGTTGGGATTCTTAAGGATGGCATAGAGGTCTTCAACTTCCAGTTTCTCAAAAACCGCGCTCACCGGAAGCCTTCCAATGAATTCCGATTCAAATCCATAGCCGATGAGATCTTCTGCCTTCACCTGCTTGAGATATTCAGCTCGCTCGTCCTTCGAGCGGATCTCCGCACCAAAGCCAATCCCCTCCCGGTTCAATCGTCTCTTGATGATGTCCTCCAGACCATTGAACGCTCCGCTCATGATGAAGAGGATGTACTTCGTATTGATCATCCGTTTCTCCCGCTTTCCGGTCTTTCGATAATGCTCGATCGCCTCCAGCTGAGAGATGGGATCGTGGGGAACCTTGAGGTCGACCTCTGTCTCTTCCATCGGTTTGAGCAGAGCCCGCTGGACACCTGTCCTGGAAACATCCGGGCCGATGAGGTTGTTCGACGAGGCAATCTTATCAATCTCATCGACGTAGATGATTCCATACTGAGCCAGGTCAATATCCCCGTTGGCTTCGTAGACCAGATCTCGAACGAGATCTTCTACATCCCCTCCCACATATCCGGTCTCACTGAACTTCGTTGCGTCCCCCTTGACAAAGGGGACACCGATCTTCTTCGCAATCAATTTGATCAGGTAGGTCTTTCCGACCCCGGTCGGACCAATCATCAGGATGTTATTCTTAATGTGGCCGACCCCTTCATATCGATTTCGACCCTTGGTCACTTCAGTGAACTTGATCCGATTGAAGTGGGTGCAGACCTTTGTGGCCAGGATCTCTTTCGCCTCTTCCTGGCGTATGATATAGTCATTAAGAAATGCCTCTAACTCCTCCGGCTTTAAATCGAAATCAATCTTTCTTTTCTTTCCCTCACCGGGCTCCTTCTCCTCCTTCAAGATCTCTTCGGTCTGTGGCTTGGGAAAGAGCATGGGTACAACCAACCGGATTCGATCGCCGTACTTCTTGCCCAAATATTCATTCAGTTCCTTCTCCAGCTCTTTCTGATCTGGAATTTTGGAATCGGAATCTTTCATCGATCTCAAGCTCCTTTTTCCCAATAATTTCTTAGTCTAATATAACCATTGCTGCTGTTTTTTTCAACTTATTTTCTCCCTGTGAGTAGGAACCGAGGAAGGGGTCATGGGTTCAAGTGAATGCTAATTCTTTAATTTTAAGTGTTTCACCTGAACCCTTCCTGCCTGCCGGGTCCTCCGCCAAAGGCTTCGGCCCGCACGCGGGGAATCCGAGAATCCTGAATAGAACTATCGAGTTATAAATGGGGCTTAGAAAGGACAAGAGATTTCAAATACAACTGATAAGGGCCTAAACGAATTGAATGGATCTCAGTCTGTCTTCTTTCCATATAAAACGGCGCCTCTTCCTTCTTCGGTAGACCTTTCCTTCCTGAAAGAGGGCGCCAACCAATAACGGAAGAGCAATGGTTGCATCGATATAGACAGCCGCATAGGCTGAACCCTTCTCAATCTTTCCCCAGGACTTTGCTTCCTCAAAGGTACAACCAGAGAGACCTCCCCATTTGGGGTCATCGGTCGTGATTTGAAAGGCGTACCGATGGCCGCTCTCTTTCTTGAATAGGAGTTCACTCACCGGTCCTAATTGTTGGATGTAGTTCTTGGGAACTCCTCCTCCAACATAGATCGCCCCGGTCACCCACGCCATCTTCTTTAATTGGCCGATCTCATAACTATCCCGAATCTGATCGATGAGGAGGCCCTCTGAGGGAGTCTTCTTTCGAGCATGAAGAAATGTCAGGCCGATACCAATGGAACTATCACTCAGAGCAGGGACAAAGATCGGGACCCCAAAGGTTGAGGCTGCCTTGAGGATAGATCCTTCGTCCCTGATACGTTTTCCTAATACTTCAAGATATCGGCGTGAGGAGACGACTCGCTCTCCTAACTCTCCTGGAACCTCTGAAAGAAGACGAATCACCCGGTTGATTTCATGATCATCCATCAGGGCGTCATAAACCCGTACGATACGATGTCTCCTTAGAAGATCGTCATCTCCCTCCTCAGAACCAAGGTAATGGTGATATCCAAAACTCTCGAAGATGTCGTGAAAGATATTGGCGCCGGTGGAAACGATCACATCGACCAGTTTCATCTCTATCATATTCCGGATCACCTTGCGCATCCCGCCCGGGATCATCGCTCCAGATAACCCCAGGAAGACGATGCAGCCGGGGTCAGCGAGCATCTTGAGGTAGACTTCGAAACACCTAAACATATTCCGGCTCTGGAAAGAAGTATATTGAAAGCTCTGAACCAGATCCAAAAGGCTCTGAGTCTCTTTAGGATCCAGATGTCGAACCGGCTGTCGGAGGAATGTGGACTTTCCTTTCTTCATCATGGGCAGGAGGAAGATACGAATCTGTGCGGAAATTATCAAATAAAAACAGAGAAGTCAAGAAAAACGGTTCCCTTTGTAGAGAAACTGCCGTCCCAAATTTCTTGACAATTCAAATGAAATACGATAATTAGATTGGCTTAGAAATACCTGGGAAATTATTGGAAAGGTCGAACTGTCATGAAGAAGGATCGAATCCGTATTGCGGTTGTGGGGGTTGGAAATTGTGCCAGCGCTCTCATTCAAGGGATTGAATTCTATAGAGAAAGAAGTTTCCATAACCCGAAATTTGAAGCCTTTGGCCTGATGCACCTCGATATCGGAGGTTACAAGCCCTGGGATATAGAAGTGGCGGCTGCCTTTGATGTCGATCGGAGAAAAGTAGGGAAACCGCTTAAAGAGGCCATCTTCGCCAAACCCAATTGCACCAAAGTTCTCTATCCAAACCTTAATGACTCAGGCGTGACTGTCTCCATGGGCGAAGTCCTGGATGGAGTCTCCGAGCACATGAGGGACTATCCTGAGGAACGAACCTTTGTCCTCGCAAGTGAAAAACCCTGCAATGTGGCAAAGGTACTCAAAGATTCTGGAACGGATATCCTCCTCAACTACCTTCCTGTAGGCTCTGATCGGGCAACGGCCTTCTATGCCGAGGCTTGTCTCAGCACCGGGGTCAGTCTGATCAACTGTATGCCCTGTTTCATCGTCTCCAACCATCAGTGGGCGAGACGATTTGAGGAAAAGGGAATTCCATGTGTTGGGGACGACGTCAAATCCCAGATGGGTGCGACCATCATCCATCGCGCCTTGGTGAAACTCTTTGAGGACCGTGGAGTGCGACTGGACCGAACCTACCAAATCAATACAGGAGGAAATACCGACTTCCTCAATATGCTGAACCGGGATCGACTAAAGAATAAACGGATCTCAAAAACAGAGGCGATTCAATCCCAATTGGGTATTCCTCTGGAACCGGAAAATATTCACATCGGGCCTTCCGACTATGTCCCCTGGCAGAACGACAATAAGGTCTGTTTCCTCCGCATGGAAGGAAGGGGATTTGGAGAAGTTCCGCTGACCCTTGAATTAAGACTCTCCGTAGAGGACTCACCCAATAGCGGCGGGATGACCATTGATGCTATCCGATGCTGCCAAATCGCCCGTGAACGAAAGATCAGCGGCCCCCTCACCTCTATCTCCGCCTATGCCATGAAACACCCGATCATTCAAATTCCCGATGACCAGGCCAGACTGATGGTGGAGGAGTTCATCGTAGGGAAGAGGGAACGGTAACATTAATTCGGAATCCGGGCTGCGGAATTTTTTTGAAGAATTCATTGTGAGGAAGAAGAGGCTGTTAAGCCTCTTTCTTTTGTCCATTTATCCATATAAGAAAAAGGATCTTCTCCTGACCTCCGTAACTCCCTAAAAAACTCAACAAACTTTCTTAGATTCCTTCCCAAGTGTTCATAAATGGTTTCAAACTTTTCGAGTCGATGGATATATCGACGATAGGCCAATAGCACCGCATTATTGATGTCCATTTTTTCAAAATCTCTGTAGCAGCCTGTTTTGAGCTGGAGTTTTATCTCTCTAAATTCTTCCTTGATGGATCGGAAGATCTCTTCCCTTCCCCTCAGTTTCTCCTGTCTCGAACTCTCTCTTGCATAATAAGCGGATAGCCGTTGACAAGCCTGATCAATCCATCTGGAAAAAAGGAAGTCGTCCTCCTGGATGTGAGTGGCCTCTGCTACCTCCTTTGATCCCGGCCCGTATTCTTTAATTAAGAAATCGATGGCTCCCCGATTTCCGATGAAGGTGGCCAGCTGCTCATTAAAATCGGTCTCGCCTTTGAAATAGACCGTGGCATGGGTCATCTCATGGAGAACAAGATTCGCAAGAACCACTTCATCCCATTCCATCATTGATGAGAAGATGGGATCTTTCAGCCATCCAAGAGTGCTGTAGGCAGCAGCCCGCTGGACAAAGGTATCTAACCCTTTTCTTTCAAGAAGCTCCTTCTCTTTTAGAACCCCCTGCTTCGTGAAAAAACTTTTGTAGGTAACCCTGCCGGTAATGGGAAAGTTCCAGGTATAGAGTCGGAGACGATCTTTTTCGCAAGCTGTGACCACATAGAGGGTGGGCCCCTTCACTTCAAAAAATTTCGAATAACTCTTCGTCTTTCTTAAACCCAACCGCTCCTCACCATAGCTCTTCACTTCCTGGACAAAGCCGATCTTCTCTTTCCACCGGAGGCTCACGGCCTCATCTCTTAATACCTCTTCAACAGGAACGCTGTGAAACGTAACGAAGGATTGATGCCACCCCAGTTTGGAGAGATAGAGAAGACTGCTGCATCCGGTCAAAAGGATGAGGATGGATGTGAGAAATAAGAAGAATTTTATGGCCTTCATGTTAAATCATTTCTAATATATCCTTTGATAGAAATCAAAGTTATGCACGGCAAATTCACCCCTTCCCATCCGTTTTCAATTGGAGTATATTATGAACGTACGTTACCAAATCTCCCAACCTCCGTTCCTGCCGGCCCTGTACCAGTACGGTTCAGGGCCGGCAGGCAGATGTTAAAGGGAGGATTTTGGGGAAAAGGAGGTGATCGAGATGACGGTATTAAAGAAATTGAAAGAATATTTAGAAAAGAACCAGGTCTCTTATGAAGTGGGCTACCATGCGAGAGTCTATACGGCTCAAGAGGTTGCTGCTTCGCAGCATGTCCCAGGAAAAGAGATGGCAAAGGTTGTGATGGTGA
>Ga0315309_1001359_pt1 | contig 14635 bp, 19 predicted proteins | sample TDP4_MG_FD_203080 | JGI IMG/M metagenome (GOLD analysis project Ga0315309, IMG submission 203080) | Freshwater sediment microbial communities from Lake Towuti, South Sulawesi, Indonesia - TDP4 | ecosystem: Environmental > Aquatic > Freshwater > Lake > Sediment | place: Indonesia: South Sulawesi... | reverse complement strand
GAAAAAGCCCCAGCCTTTCGCAGATCTGACCATGATCCTTCCTACTGACTACTTCTATCATGTCCTGGGCTATTATAAGACTTCTGTGCAATCGTTGAACATCCAAACAGTTGAGCCTTTGAGCGGGCGTTGAAATCGCATGGCTCAGCGCCCCACCGTCATCTCTTTTTGTCTCATGACGTAGACAATTTTGTTTATATTATTGGATTGAATGGAGAGGTCAATTGCTTCCAAGTATCTCCTTATTGTCGGGAATGTTCCTTTTCCATCTCTCATGTGATAAGCGACTACTAGTTTGCTCTGTTCGTACGTTCTCCTAACCGACCGATCAACTAAGGTATTCAAAGCAATATTCATAGCGTGCTCTTGGGCGGATTAACAATAAGAAGCAAGTTCTCTTCCATTGTGAAGCATATCGGCAGATCGATTTTGCGCGCGCGCTATACCTTTGTTTATTTTGGCAGCTTTTTCGGCGTCGTGAGTTGAAGCGATGACCTTATATCCTTTACTTGCAAATCCACCAGCTGTACACAAGCCCACGTAGCCTATGCCTAGCACGGATATTCTTGGTTTTTTCAAGTCTTACGCCTCAAATCAGCAAGATAATTCAATTCTAATCTCCACATTTGATATATATTGGTTGCATTAGAAAAGTTCAAGAAAGGAGACTTCATGTTTCGCAAAGTCGTTATTCCAGCGGCGGGTTTGGGAACGCGCTTGTTCCCAGCGACCAAGGAGCAGCCCAAGGAGATGCTTCCGATTTTTTCAATGACAACAAATGGTGAACCGTCAGTGAAGCCTTTGTTGCAGATGGTTTTCGAACAACTGTATTCTTCTGGACTTCGAGAGTTCTGCTGTGTCGTTGGCAGGGAAAAACGCAGCATAGAGGACCATTTCACTCCTGATTCTTATTCCGTCAGCATGCTTAAAGGCATGGACAAAAGGGGTCAAGCTACGGATCTGCGGGATTTCTATGAAAAACTGAAAACTTCAACCATTGTGTGGGTTAATCAGCCTGAGCCTAAGGGATTTGGTAGCGCGGTTTTGATGGCTCAACCTTTTGTACAAAATGAGAAGTTTCTTGTTCATGCAGGGGATAGTTGCATACTTTCGAAAAAGATGAATCATATAAAATTACTAGTAAATACCTGTGAGAGGCTTAATGCTGACGCGGCTTTCATCGTGCTAGAAATCGAGAATCCTTGGCAATATGGAATAGTTGAAGCAGAAGAGATAGAGCCTGGAATTTACAGAGTTAAGGCTGCAATCGAGAAGCCAGAAAAGCCGCCGACGAATCTGGCGATCATGGCAATGTACATTTTTCAACCGGTTATTTTCAAGGCATTAAAGCAGACTCCACCTGGAAGAGATGGAGAAATTCAGTTGACAGATGCCATTCAGAAGCTTATTGATTGGGGTTTAAACGTGTATGCAGTTAAACTGAGTAAGGATTATAGGAATCTGGACATAGGCAGCCCAGAAAGATATTGGGACGCACTGAGCTTGTCATACCAGCATTTTTGCAGGAGACCAAACAGATGATAGACAACATAATCCTTGAAGACATTGAAAAGATAAAAAATGTTGTGAAAGGAGACGTTTTTACAGGAAAGAAAGCACTGATTACTGGCGGCGCAGGGTTCATCGGCAGCTGGCTTTGCGATGTACTAGTAAGCGTAGGTGCCGAAGTCATAGCTATAGATGATCTGTCAACCGGAAGAATGAAAAATGTTGATCATTTGACGGAAAATCCCAAGTTTAAACTTTTAATTTGTGATGCCTGCGCTTTTAAGAGCAAGAAAAAGTTTGATTTCATTCTTCACATGGCTGGGCATGCGTCTCCCGAGGAGTATCAGGTGCACCCGATTGAGACGTTGCATGCCAGCTCATTTGGTAGCGTCAACATGGCGGAGTTGGCGAGGAAGAATGATGCAACAATCTTGTTTGCTTCAACTTCGGAAGTTTATGGTGCCGCGGAGGTTGTGCCTACGCCTGAGAGTTATTGGGGGAAGGTTAATCCTATTGGGCCTAGGTCGTGTTATGATGAAGGAAAGAGGTTTGCTGAAGCGTTGTTTATGGCTTATCATAAACAGTATGGAGTGAATGTGAGAATTCCGAGAATCTTTAATTCGTATGGTCCACGTTTGAGAGAGGATGGACTCTATGGTAGGGCTATGTCGCGTTTTATTATGCAGGCTCTGGCGGATGCCCCTATTACTGTTTATGGCGATGGAAAACAGACCAGATCGTTTTGTTACATAACTGACACGGTTACGGGTTTGATGCTGTTGGCAGCTAATGATAAGGCTAGGGGAGAAGTTGTGAACGTTGGAAACGCTCAAGAAATAACTATTTTGGAACTCGCGAAAAAGATTAAGGAGTGGACTAAATGCGGTTTCTTCCTTGACTTTTCATCCGTTGCCGAAGGATGACACGAAAAGACGATGTCCCGATACGAGCAAACTGGAAAAGCTCGTAGGGTGGAAGCCCAAAATAGACTTTGAAGAAGGGCTTAAAAGAACAATTACATGGTTTTCCTTAAAGGGAACAGCTTGAATTCAAACATATTTATGCAAGAATTCTATGTGAAGATTGAACATTGCGAGATAATACTAGTATTATTCATGGTAAACGGTCCATGAAGGCGGTGTGAGACCTAGAAACGAAAATAGATACAGTTACGCGCGCGTTTGTTTCTTAATGAACCCTTGTGCGAAAAATAACTGAAAGGAATCTTTCTGGAATTAAATACAGCAATAAGGCCATAGCTTTTTCTTTCTTATTATTTCGACTGTTCATTCGCAGTATCTTTTTAATTGCCTCAAATCTGTCTTCGATGAAAATATTTGCCACGAAGGCTTGTAATTCATTTCGAACAAGGAATTCCTCTAGTGATTTCTCATTCAAGTATTCACTACGGTAATTTTTTTCTATGAGACGTTTTCTGCCATATTCTAAGAATGGCATCTCATAACGGAGGGACACATCTCTCTTAGCTTTTGATATTTGACCTTTTGATAAATGGTAAACCCCACCAATGTTGCAGGAGTATGCAATGGGGTAATCCAAAGCTATTCTTGACCAAAGGTCCCAATCCTCTTTACCGTATATCATTTTCTCGTTAAACCCCCCATATTCTTCTAAAATCGCCTTCGGAATAGCTACAAATGATGGGGTTATTGAGGGGTAACGATCAGCGATACACTGTGCTCTAAAAAAATCGGTGATGATTCCATCTGGTTTTGGTAGCCCATCCCAGAAGTTTTTCCCATCATCTGGACAAACATCATAAGCAGTAGCGTAAATACCCGCTGTAGGGAATTTTTGAAATAATAATAAAATGTTTGATAAGAAATCTTTAGACCATTCATCATCGGCATCGAGAAACGCGATTAATTCAGCTTTTGAATAGGAAATTCCTGTATTGCGAGCTCCAGCAGGGCCTTTATTGTTTTGCTTAATAAGATGGATCCGTGGATCATGAAAATTCATAACAATGTCGGGACCTTCATCTTTCGAACCGTCATCGACCACAATCACATCAAAGACATGATAAGTTTGTTCAAGAACAGAATTTATTGCTCTGCCGACAGTTTGTTCCGCATTATATAACGGAATTACTACACTAATTGTCACTTCTCTATTACCCATACACTTCACAATCTATCGAGTCAGAAATTGCGTATAGGCTAAGAGTTCTAGTAGAAGAATTCCCAACACCCAAAATAACGAATTCTTTTCCATCTTAATCTGCTCTGTCTCCTTCAGCCGAACAGCGCTCTGTGGAGAGTTTAATTTCTCCTTGCGCTGTTCTGATCCCTATTTTGTTCGTCTTTTGTTTAATTTTTATGCTTTGTGGTAGAGTCCTCTATGATTCAAGCGCGCGCTTAACTGCAGAATTCGTTACGGCTATAGGAGACTTAGCTTATGCCTTGATTTATCGCCCAACTATTCTGCCAGTTTCCTAGACATTGATCTTTGAATGCATACTAGCATTGTGCATCAGTTGAAGAGCTTGATCATGCGTTTGAGGTTTGTGATGCAGGAGAGCAAGCGCAATCGCCTGTGTACTGGCGATGACAACGATGATCCTTCGCAACAGACATGAAAAGACTAGCTTCACTAATTCTTGGCGCAGCAGGCGCAGCCTTCATTGTAACCGTGAGAACTTGAGCTGTCATATCATTCTGAAACGCCAAATCTATGAATCTGCTTTAGTGATTTCCTAACTATGCAGAGGCCAGACTGACCATGCCATCCATCTTTAGTATGTAAACACGCGTAAACACTCAATTATGATATGTACGCGACGCAGTAGTAAGATAAGAGAAGAACACCGCAGCAACGCATTTTCTAAAGCTCAAAATAGAAGAATCTTCTATAATCAGTCTTCATACGCGTTTATATTGTGTCAGCTCTCTACTGCTTTTTGTCAACCGCTTTAGAAGGGGGGAAAAAGATGAAAAGAATGATGATATTAGGAGTGTCTTTGGCACTATGCATCTTAGTTCTTGGTTCACCAATCGCGTTCGCAGATGCACCACCAATCTGCATTCACAAGTATAATTACGGACCTACTGTAGTACCAATGAATACCAATATTCAATGGCTAATATCCATTGAAATCTACACACCTGTCGATATTCAGAATGCTGTCGTTACTGACAGATTGGGCGCAGAGCTTGAAATTGACCTACCATTCCCGCACGACATCACACAAGGCACAGCAAGCTATACCACAATTGGTGAATCAAACAAGGTATTCTTGACGTGGAATGTAGGGAATCTAGCCGCTGGAACATATGCTTGGCTGCAATTCTACATTTCAACTGACAAAAATCCCGCAGGAAAGCAAGAATACACTTCATGTGGCTGCTATTACATAAACTCCGGCGCTACAATGAAATACTACTACATGGGTGTCAAGTACTCCATGACCAGTAATCAACTACTTGTCTCTGTGACGGGATAATAATCAATTCCAGCCACCTCCCTTTTTGTATTTTCTCGCGTCCCCCTGCAAAAGCTCCACCTTTCTCTTTTTTTTGAAATAGCGAAAGAGATAGACTTTGTTAGATCCCTAATCAAGCCTGACATGACCTGAGTATCGATCGGTCATTCTGTCTGGATAATCAGATCCGGACGGCCCGTCGATGCAGCATCAGCTTTGAAGAGAGTTCTTTTCGAGAGAAAGCTCAGATAGGCAAGTAAAGTTCAGCCGTTGTGTTGGGATCCATTAGATGAAGAGGTGTTGTCGGTGTTATACCAAAGTGCTTTGGAAGTCTGGTTGAAGTTGTGTTCTATTCGCTTGCAGTTATGGTTATGTCGAAGCTGAAGCTCGTTATCCCCGTCACGTCTGGTGAAACACTGAGCGTGAGCTCGACTTTAACCACTTCGCCCACGTTGAGGATTTGCCCACCATAGTTCCAGCTAAGGGTCATGTAGCTCGAAGCGTTTGACGGGTTCCAATTGGAAGTGGCTATGGCTAAGTTGACTATAGCACTGCCTTCATTCCGAATGTAAACCGTTCTGTTCACATTCGAGCCAGGTTCCACAATCCCCCAGTCAATTGAAGAAACAGTACTCGTGCAGGCTTGATCCCAGTAGACGCAGACTCCAATAGCTTTCACAGATCCATAACTAGAAACGGTTCGGTTGCGCACAGCCGCTGACACGATGGGTCCAAGAATACTCAGGATGAGAGTATATAGAACGAGCGCTAAGGCAGCACCTGCCACTATGCCTTCTTTTCTTTGCATATTTGTTGCGCCATTAGGTATCACATATACGAAGACTTAATAAACATTATTGTATCGTTGTTCTGCACATGTACACCTCTCATTCTAAGAACGAAAAAGCCATACTAACTGAAAGCGCTGATAATGATGTCGAAGCTGAACCGTTTAACATCGTAGGCAACAAGGTATTCCGTGAAGTCTGGAGAGGAACTCGAAGACAAGGTCAGGGTCACTTTGACGGTTTCACTTGGGAATACTGCTTCGCGTTTGTAGTTCCAACTCAGATTCATGTAGTTTGAAATATTTGTGGGTTGCCAATTCGTCGCGTTTACTTGTAGTTCGACTTTTTCGCTTCCCTCGTTGCGGATATACATTGTCGTGTTTCTTGCCATGCCCGGCTCTAAGCTTCCCCAGTCGATGTAGGAAACTGGGCTTGTGCAGTTGCTGTCCTGATAAATCCCAATGTCAGGAGGACTGTATATATTTCCCTTAGTGCCTATAAGCCGTGTGAATGAAAGCAATCCCATTAAGACTTCGGACGCAAGCAGAATGAGAATGACAAAGATTGCTATGACAGCGAGCGGTTTGAGCATGTCATGAAACAGCGATGAAGAAGAATCTGAGATGAACTGCCACCTGGATTATACTGTTCCCATGGATTCCATATTTCAGCTTTTGCAGATTGCGTAGGTGTACTTGGCAGACGTTCATGGGACCAAAAGCAGATTTACGCAAAGCGTACATCAGAAAAAAGTAAATAACGCTTGCCAGCAAACGCCGTAGGAGAAAGTAGAAAACCCAACGTTCATCTCAGAATACTAACTTCGGTGTTTGACCTTATTCGTATTGACCTTATTCGTAGAAGGAGCAGCTCAACATGTTTGCAGTTGGACATCTTGCTCTTGGCTACTTGACAGGTAAAACTACCTCAAGACTTCTGGAAGTAAAAATCAGCACTCCTCTGCTCTTTCTGGCTTCGGTTTTGCCAGACATTGACTTTTTTCTAGGACTTGAACACAGAGGACCAACTCACTCAGTTATCGTATACGCCGTAGGGTTTCTACCCATTCTCTTAGTGTATGGTAAACGATTTCTACCAGTTCTTGCGTCTTTGACTCAACATTCACTTCTGGGCGACATGTTAACCGGCGGCGGAGTACAAATTTTGTGGCCAGCCACCAGCAAATGGTATGGGTTGCAGTTATGCGTCACAAGCCCCTTGAGCATTTCTATGGAGTGGACTGCTTTTCTACTGTTTCTACTCTTGTTCTGGAGAACCAATGACGCACGGTCCTTCCTTCAAGGCCGCCAACTAAACCTGCTGCTTACAATTCCTGCTTTCGCAATCATCTTGCCCTCGTTCCTAGGATTTCCAATGGCAGTTCCCATCGCCTTAGTTGGTCCACACCTTGTCCTACTGGCAATATTGTCCATTTCAATGATCACTGGCCTCAGGCACATCTCAAGAAATCCATAAACTCAGCAAGTTAGAAAAGCATTCGCTATCCTATGCACCGCTAGCATTCTGCTTTAGCCGACGGAACCAAGCAGCTGGCGATGCCCAGGTGCCACCATGAATCTCTACAGTCCCAATCTAGATGTCTCAAGAGGCTTTTTCAGATCCCGTAAGCCAGCATGCCCACGACCGCGAACAAGGCAACGATTAAGAGCAAGGTTGTGACCAACGCTTTCTCTCTCATGGGGCGGATTCTAAGAATGATGCTTCGAAGACTCCAGATGCTTGGAGCTGGAAGCGTTCCGTCTGGATTCATTTGCGCCTCTCTTGGCGGTGGCACTCTCTTGAGTTTTCCGACGAAGAATAAGGCAGCGTTAGCGAAGTATGGGATGAACATGATTATGGCTGCTCGCTCCAAGTCTGCGAGTATGGCGACGCATGCCAAAACGGCGCCCATGCCGAACGTGCCTACGTCTCCTGGAAAGACTCGGGACGGATATCTGTTGAAGTAAAGAAAGGCTAAGAGCGCTCCAATGAAAGGAGTCAAAATAATGTAGCCTATCGGCTTGTCCGAACGAAAAGTCAAAAACAGTAGTGCCAAAGCCATTATTAGGGATGAGCCTGCTTCCAGTCCATTCAAGCCTGCAAACATGTTTATGGCGTTGGCTGACGCTGTCACTGCAAATGGTATGATGATTGCATAAAACATGATTAATCCGAAAAGTCCAAGCGCTGCGAAATCAAGCACTCCGAAAGGAGTTAGAATCGTTTTTCTACCCAAGCGCATCACAGCGAGTGGAACGCCGCCGAGTAAGGGCGTGAGGACTTTTATGCGCCATCTTGTCTCAAAGATGTCGTCCACTAATCCTATGAATGCAGTTAACAGCACTGTTGCAGCGGTGCCGACGATTTCGAGGTTCAGAACTTCGTCGTTAAAGGGTATGAAGAAGAAGAGTCCGACCAGGTATGCAAGTATGAGTATGACGCCGCCGCATTCGGCTATGACTGGTGAACCTGGCTTGTGGATGTCTTTTCCTGTGACGCCGACTTGTTGGGCCTTTCTTATGTAGTAGGGAAGGATGAGCAGGCAGGCGAGCAGCGAGATGACGAGGCTGTCTAACAGGACTAGCGATGTTCCCAGTTCAACCATTGGTCTCCGTCCAAGCCTTGAAGGCTTATCATCTATTCATGAGTGGTTTAAGTTTTTTTCCTTGACGTCATCTTTTTTTGGTGGTGATCTGCTTCTTTTGAGGTGTACCATCCTACAAGTTGTCTTAGGCCTTGGTCGATGTTGAACATGGGTTTGTAGCCTAAGATCTTCTTGGCTTTCTCGACGCTGGCACAGCTGTGTTTGATCTCACCCGGTCGAGGCTCCTTGTGTAAAGGTGTTAGGCTTGTTTTAGCCACGGTTTTCATGAGCGTTTGTACCATAGTGTTCACGCTCGTTGCTGTGCCCGTCGCTATGTTGAAGACTTCTCCAGCTGCTTCTTTCTTTGACAACCCAAGTATGCTCGCAGTAGCTACATCTTCGACGTGAACCAAGTCTCTTGTCTGCTCACCATCACCGAAAATGGTTGGGGGCTGATTGCGGAGAAGTTGATTCATGAATATTGTTATCGCTCCGCTGTACTCGCTGTATGATTGTCTGGGTCCATAAACGTTGAAGTAGCGAAGACATACGGTCTCCAATCCGTAAACAGGGTAAGATATCCTGGCATAGTTCTCAGCTGCAAGCTCAGAAACAGCATAGGGTGAAATGGGTCTAGGCGGCATGTCCTCCGTAAGTGGCAACGTTTTCGTGTCACCATAAACTGAAGCTGAAGATGCTTGGATGAATCTCTTCACGCCGCTGTCCACGCTGGTCTTCAGCAAGTTTAACGCGCCATTCACGTTGACTTCATTAACCAGCATTGGATTCTCAACTGACAAGCGCACGCTTACAACAGCGGCATCGTTGAACACGGCGTCAGAATTCTTAACCGCAGCTTTTACCTGACTGATGTTGCGGATGTCTCCTTTGACAAAGTGAAAATGAGTATTGTGCTTGTGGTGTCTCAGGTTTTCCATTCGACCAGTCGACAAGTTATCTAAGACTGTTACATCAACATCAGCTTCAAGCAGTTTGTCAACTATGTGGCTGCCTATGAAGCCGGCGCCGCCAGCCACTAGAACTCTTTGGTATTGCCCTAGCATTGGGTCATCACTTTTGGCTCTGTTATTAGGGCATGGCAGTAAAATGCTTATTGCTTCCATGAGGAGTGTTGTCTAGTCCATATGGTGTCGACAGTGATTTCTGCTAGTCGAAGACAACAGTTGATTTTCATTCTTTAGCAAGTAGTAGCAACCCGCAAGCCAGATTGACCACGCCTATGAAACCCAGCACCGCTAAGAAAAGTGTCTTTAGTTCAAGGGAAAGTAGAAGTCTGGCTCCTAGGAAGTATTCTGCGGACATAAGGATTGATATCGCTCCGGTTGCAAACAACAGTCCGCTCAAATACTTGCTTATTCTCTGGGACACTTTGAAAACCTGGGCCTTTTCTTTTGCAGTTGTGTCTTTGACAAGGCTGTCTTCTCTAGGATCGAGAATCACGTAGTCGGCTTTTGTGTCGTTCTCCTCTTTGGGCATATTTTCTCCCATGAAGAACTGCAGTTAGCCTATGGGCTATAGGTGATTGTGTGATGTTAAGTCTTCGGTGCTAGTGTTTTGCTGTAACATTCAGGACGCCTGCCATTATTTGGATTGTGCTTGCGAAGAGCAGAATAAAGAATATGATTGAGACCGCAGTCGGTGATAACCCGTTGAATGCGAACCTGCTTGTCGCAACCAAGTATGCAAGCATGGCTGTGAATCCTCCTAGGCCTAGGCTTATTCCCCCAAAAGCTATGCGGATACGTAGGTGTCCCACCATTCTGATATAGTATGCGAGGACTGCTAGGACTGATAGCACTAAGCCCAGTGAAAGCACTCCAAGGTCTATGAACGCAAGAAGAAATAGTGAGGTTGCCACTCCGGCGATTGGAGTGAAAGGATAGAGTGGTGCCTTGAAAGGCCTGTCGAGTAAGGGTTTTTCTTTGCGCAGTTTGATGAGCGACAGGTTTACTAGTGCGAAGCCGACTATGAAGCCGAAGTCTGTAGCATAGCCAACGAAGTTTATAACTCCTGTTGCTGCAAGTATGGCTGTAAGAATAGCTCCGGCTATTATCGCTACATGTGGCGTGTTGAACTTGTGGTGAATGCGGAACAGTGCTTGTGGGAAGTATCCGTCTCGGCTTAGTGCATAGGCAACTCGGGACTGAGCCATTATAGACGTGTTGACTGATGATAGAGCTGCGACTGTCCCTGCTAGTGTTAAGGCGATTTTGCCGATGTCGCCCAAGGATAGTTGTGCTGCATATATTATTGGAGATGATTGTCCACTAATAGCCTCAGCGGGTACGATTCGGAACATGGCATAAGCTATCGCCGGGTATAAGATGAGTAAGGCAGCGGCGGTCAATATTATGGCTCTGGGAATGGTTTTGGCGGGGTCTTTTATCTCGGCTTGTGCCACTGCTATGGCTTCTGCGCCCAGATACACTACGAAGATGTAGGCAGTTGCCTGAATGACTCCCAGCGGTCCGGCTGGTGCCGAGAGCTGAAACTGCTGCAATGTGGGCGCCAGTAGTCCGTTTATGGTGAACGCGACCAAGATCGCTAATAAACTGCCGACCATTAGTGTTTGGCTTTTGCCCACTTCTTCCACGCCTCGAACATTGATTAGTGTGAAGACCGCCACCGTGACAATGGCGGTTATGGGAACATTCACAGGAACCAGATACGATATTATGTAGCCAAAGCCTACCGCTGATAATGCTGCAAAGAACATGTTACTAATCCATTCAAACCATCCTGTTAAGAAGGAGACAAAGCCGCCGTAAGCTGCCTTTGCAAAGGTGTATTCGCCTCCGGCTTTAGGTATGGCAGAGCCTAACTCGGCGTAACTCAGCATCGTAAAGAGGTTTATGACTCCGCAGACCACGAGAGCTATCACAAGTGCGCTTCCAGCCAGTCCGGCGGCATAGCCAAACATAACAAAAACGCTGACCTCGATGGCGCCTCCGATGCCCATCATTGTTGCGTGGAGTAACCCAAGTCCTCTTTTTAAACCGGGCTTTTCTCTCAAGTTCTCTCAGATCTCCTGTCTATTGCTCGTTTGCAAGAAACAGTCCGCTGATAACGGAAAGCACGCCGAAAACGATTAGCACCATCATGTAGGAGATAACATCTTGAGAAGGCACGTTCAGAATCTCTTGAATATTGAAGGAATTATGGTACAAAATGTATGCGAAAACAGATGCAAGAGCGCCTATAGTGCTTTGCGTTAAGCCCACTGCAATGGAGATCTTTCTTCGAACGCTCAGCTTATCTCATCTCCTAGAAAGTATGACCCCGGCTATTATGTCTAACATGCCCACCGAGAACAAAGCTAGCATGAACATCAGCAAATAGGTTTCATTCGTGAATGTGCTTAGGTCTACAATGTTCATCAAGCTTAACACGACAGCGTTGACGAGAATCATGCCTATCATTATCAGGAAACCACCGATTGCCACAGCCAACCTGCTGAGCTTTCTTATCTTTTCTGTCAAATGGGCAGAGGACATTTCAAACAGCTTCTGAGTGAGGATCGAGTCGCATGATAGTGGATTCAACACTTAATATCTTATTCGCCACTTTTCGCCAAAGGTCTCACGATGAATTATCTCACTCAACCGCCTTCTTGATCGTACTCTAGGCTTTTCTGCTGAATGACCAACTGGCACGATAGCGACTGGTCGTACTCCCTCCGGAACACCTAGGACTTCTTTTGCTTTTTCCTCATCGAAAGCCCCTACCCAACATGTGGCTAGACCCATGGCATAAGCTGCCAACAAGATGTTCTGTGTAGCTGCCGCGGTGTCCTGCAGACAATAGAGGTTTATGCCCCGTAAGCCATAACCTTGAGCTGACCGCATTGGGTTGGCGCAGACGACGATCACAACTGAGGCTTCTTTGATAAATTCTTGGTCCAAAGCTGCTTTACAGAGACCTTGTTTGATTTTGGAGTCTCGGACTATTATGAATTCCCAAGGTTGAATGTTTCCTGCTGACGGAGCCCATCTGGCTACTTCTATTAGTTTCTCTATTTCCTTTTCAGCGACAGTTTCATCTGTGAAGGCTCGGATGCTTCGCCGGTTCCTTATTGCTTTGAGAACGTCCAAGCTGTCTTCTCCCCGAGTTACACGATTCTGACTGCAGTTTCGATTGTTATTCCTCTTTCTGTTATGTTGAATGGAATTAGTCTCGGCTCATAGACTGCTCTGCGCATCTTTTTTATTCTGATGCGTCTATCGATTCCGCCTGCGGTTTCATGTGCGGTGAACTCCATGACGCCGTCCGCTAAGTGCTGCATAGTTGTCTCAGTTTCCGTGTCGTGCATCTTTTGCGTCAATAGTATGAAGTGTATGCCGCCATGTTTTCGAGCGCTTTCAAGCAGCAGCTCTACTATTTGAACCACGGAGTAGTATTTCTGGGTTAGAACAAGGTAGGAGAGCGAGTCAAGGAGAACCCAGCGTCCTTCAGCGATGGCCTTTGGAATGTTTTCTTTCAGCAGTTGTATTGCGTCCCCGACCGATGCCTGATAGTAGGTCCAGTTGCCTTTTTCCTGAAGTGGCGTAACGTCCCAGCCAAAAGTTGAGAAGTCCTCCTTTATTGTGTCAGGTGATCGTGAAGTGGAGAAGTACGCGACTTTATCGTTGTGAAGTGCATGTTGATACATTATCTGTTGGGCTAGTATGTCGTATCCGGACCCTGGTTCGCCGGTCATGACTACTACGCTTTTGTCTGGTAAGCCGCCGCCTAACATTTCGTCTAGTCCTTCAATCCATAATCGAAGAAGCTTCAAGCCTTGGACCCCAGCTTTGTGCCTTGTTTATTATGGCTGTGAGGCGAATATTTTACGTTTGTTGCATTGCAGTTCAGTTTTGTCGAGTTAGCGCAGCTTGAGCTTGATCTAGAAGTCGAAATCGCAACCGTAGATCTTAGGTCCGGGTTTCCGCGTGCGACCTGTTAAGTCTATGAACAGCTCAATGCAGCCGAGGTTTCTGAAGCCTTGCTGATATAGGAATTTTATTGCTAGGGCGTTTCGGGCTACCGGTTTGATGTTTAGAAGCCTTACCTCTCTTTTCCGGGCTTCGTCAATTACTCTCTCTATCAACTGTTTTCCTATTCCTTTGCCACGGTAGGTTTTGCTGACTATGAGAGGTTCTATCTCTACTTCAGCCTCTACGACCATTAGTCCGACAAGTCCAATCACGTTTGAACTGTCTGCAGCAACCCAAAGGTTATCTGGTCCAACTCTGCTCAGGTGCTTGTCAAAATAGTCTTCGGGGTGTTCTCCGCCAATGTTGGGGTCTTCATATATTTCTCGATGCCATTGCGCGAGTTCTCTCCACAAGTCACGGCACTGTTCTCTATCGTCAGGATGGTATTTGCGGATTGTAGATGATGATGACATTGCCTTTCACCAACAATGAGTCTAAGTTGCTGCTTGTTCAAAGTGCACCTAGCGGCATAAAAGGAAGTTGTGGAAAGCACTTAAGTGCAAACGAAATCACTTCTAGAAAAGATGACGCATAATGACTGTGCAGCAAAGGTTTCAACCGACGCGGCTTCTTTACTACGAAGATGCCTACCTTAAAGAATTCACAGCAAGAGCCTCAGCTGTTCAGAGGTTGAATGAGCAATGCAGGATTGTCCTTGACCAAACGGCTTTCTATCCCTTAGGTGGTGGACAGCCGCCTGACACGGGAAAAATAGGGGGTCCAAATGGCGAAGCCGTAGTCAGAGATGTCCGTATGGAAAACGGCGCCGTTATCCATGTCGTAGATCTACCGGGCACAATAACCGAGGGTGAGACTGTGACAGGCGTCATCGACTGGAGTCGCCGACACGCCTTAATGCGCAATCACACTTTGGCGCATTTGATGGCTGAAGTCATCCGCAAGGCAACTGGCTTTATCAGCGAAGTTGTCAGCTCGGGATTAGAACTAGACAAAGCACGCTTAGACCTTTCGCAGCAAGGCTCACTCGGACCCTTTCTGCCAGACATCCAAAAAGTGGCCAACAGCATCATCAAGGAAAACCGACCTGTGATAATCAAAACCATGCAGCGAAAAGAGGCTGAAGAATACGTGGCGCGGTTTCATGAGAGCCTGAAGACTCTTCCACCGCAAGTTGAAATGGTGCGCATAGTTGAGGTTAAGGATTGGCATGCGTGCGCTTGTGGAGGCTTGCATGTCAAGAATACCGGCGAGATTGGATGTGCTGAGGTTCTGCGGAGAATGTCTAAGGGCAAGGGTGTTGAGCGTATCGAGTTTAGGGCAAAAACGTCTTAAGTCACCTGCTCCCTCTATAATGACT
>Ga0315309_1001358_pt1 | contig 14639 bp, 11 predicted proteins | sample TDP4_MG_FD_203080 | JGI IMG/M metagenome (GOLD analysis project Ga0315309, IMG submission 203080) | Freshwater sediment microbial communities from Lake Towuti, South Sulawesi, Indonesia - TDP4 | ecosystem: Environmental > Aquatic > Freshwater > Lake > Sediment | place: Indonesia: South Sulawesi... | reverse complement strand
TCCACTACCAAGACCGACTATGGCTCCGCCGCCAAGACCTCCTGCTCCACTACCAAGACCGACTATGGCTCCACCGCCAAGACCTCCGGCTCCGCCTCCAAGACCCACTATGGCTCCTCCTCCGCCGCCACCACCACCTCCTCCTCCACCTGTTGAAGAAATGAGCGATCTCGGTGCCTTGCAAGAGGAAGGATTCGAGGCCATTCCTGTCCCTGAAGAAGACATGGATCTGGCTGCAAAGGAGGCGCTCCGACTCGATGAATTCGAAACATTCATGGACACAGCGCAGGCAGCAGAGATAAGCCCCATCGAAAAAGGTATTGCGCCAGAGGCCGCCCCGATTCCCGGGGACGAGCTTGTCCATGAGGAAGCTCCCCCTGAAATTCCCTTTGAAGAGGCTGCACCTCCCCCTGCTGTCCAGGAAGAGCCCCCTGCCCTCGGCGTTCCTGAATCTTATGAGACAACATTTGAAGGATCAGACCTGGGAGGCATTGATTCTGTTGAAGCTCCCCCCTTAATTGAAGGACCTTCTCCACCGCCACCTGCGATCCACGCTGAGCAGCCTCCGCCTCAGGCAGCCGCAGAAAAAACCGGCGGGCCCCCGATTGATTTAGGGGCTGTCCCCGAGTCAGCAGTTAGAGAGATCATCCGTGAGACAGTGGAGAGGATCGTATGGGAGATAGTCCCGGAGCTTGCCGAAACCCTGATCCAGGAAGAGATCAAAAAACTGAAAAGCAAACAATGAACCGGGCTGTCGGGAGGAAAGATCCTCCTCCGCCGCCCGTCTATGATCCTACCAGCGTTGAGGAGAAATGGTATCATTACTGGGAGGAACGGGGATTCTTCAGGGCTGAAAGCAGTTCCTCCAAAAAACCCTTCTGCATAGTAATTCCACCTCCAAATATAACAGGAAGCCTCCACCTCGGTCACGCACTGAACAACACGCTCCAGGATATCCTCATCAGATACAAGAGAATGGATGGATTCAATGCCCTATGGCTCCCAGGAACAGATCATGCGGGAATAGCTACACAGAATGTAGTAGAAAAACAGCTCACTGCACAGGGACTTACCCGGAACGATGTGGGCCGTGAGGATTTTATTAAACGGGTCTGGTCATGGAAGGAGGAGTCCGGAAGGACTATTATTTCCCAACTTAAAAAACTCGGGTGCAGTTGTGATTGGACCAGAGAGAGGTTCACCATGGACGAAGCGCTCTCGAAGGTTGTCAGGGAGGTGTTCGTCCGCCTTTATAATGAAGGTCTTATCTATCGTGGTGAATATTTAATCAACTGGTGCCCGCGATGTCTAACTGCATTGTCTGACCTTGAGGTCATCCAGGCAGAAGAAAAAGGATCCCTCACGTTCATCGCCTACCCACTCGAGGATGGAAGCGGAGAAATCGTTGTTGCAACTACAAGGCCCGAGACACTCCTGGGAGACACTGCCGTGGCTGTCAACCCAAATGATAAACGATATATTCACCTCAAAGGGAAAAGGGCCCTTCTGCCCATTCTAAAACGCCCAATACCCATAATCACGGAACCCCAGGTGGACCCCGAATTCGGAACAGGAGCAGTGAAGATCACACCGGGACACGATTTCAAAGACTTTGAAATTTCAAAAATACATTCCCTTCCGGCAATCAACATACTTGATGACAACGGTGCAATAATTAAGGATCCCTCTCTTGGGCACTTTGGAGGAGTTGAGCGGTTTGAAGCAAGAAAAAAAATCGTAAAGGAGCTTGAAAATATTGGCCTCCTCAGGGATATAAAGGAACACCCGATTGCACTTGGCCGATGTTACAGGTGCCAGACAGTGACGGAGCCCATGCTCAAGCCCCAGTGGTTCGTTAAGACAAAACCACTCGCAGAACCTGTGATAGAGGCCGTGAAAAAGGGCAGGACACGTTTTATCCCTTCCATATGGGAGACGACCTATTTTCAATGGATGGAAAACATCCGTGACTGGTGCATCTCAAGACAGATATGGTGGGGCCACAGGATCCCGGCCTGGTATTGTGACAAATGCGGCAAAATTACTGTCTCAATTGAAGATCCCTTATCTTGCTCCCACTGCCGCAGCTCATCCATCCATCAGGATCCCGATGTCCTTGATACTTGGTTTAGCTCTGCACTCTGGCCCTTCTCAACACTGGGATGGCCTGAGAAAACTAAGGATTTCAAAGTCTTCTATCCAACAATCGTTCTTGTCACCAGCTTCGACATCATATTCTTCTGGGTTGCACGAATGATGATGATGGGAATAAAGTTTACAGGAGAGGTCCCGTTCCGCGATGTCTATATTCACGCCCTTGTCAGGGACATATCAGGGAAAAAAATGAGCAAATCCCGCGGAAATGTCATCGATCCCCTTTTCCTAATGGAGAAGTACGGAACAGACGCCCTCAGATTCACCCTGATAGCCCTGGCTGCACAGGGAAGAGATATCAAGATCTCGGAAGAAAGGGTCGCGGGTTACAGAAATTTTGCCAATAAGATCTGGAATTCTGCCAGGTTCGTGCTCATGAACATAGATGACCTTCCCCCTTTCGATCCCCAAATACCTCCGGCAGCCCTTTCCCTGCCGGACAAGTGGATACTCAACCGCCTCTCACGGCTCATCGCTCACATCAGAGAATCACTTGGTTCCTATGCATTCGACGAGGCCGGAAGGGCGCTATATCAGTTTTTCTGGCATGAGTTCTGCGATTGGTACCTGGAGATGGCCAAACCTGCAATCCAGGGAAAACCGGAGGAAAGGCTTTCAAGCCAGTGGACCCTCCTATATGTTTTGGAGGGGTCGCTCCGCCTCCTTCACCCCTTTATGCCATTCCTCACCGAGGAGATCTGGCAAAAACTCCCCATCCCCAGGCATGCTGATTCGAGCATCATGGTCGCAGGATTTCCATCCGCAAGACAGGATCTCATATTTTCAGAGGCGGATGATGTAGAGCGCGTGATCTCTTTGATCTCCACTGTGAGAACAATCAGAGGGGAAACCAATGTTCCGCTCTCCACAAGACTGGACATCACGATCAGAGCTCCAGACAGGAGAACCCGTAAAATTTTCGAGGAGAACCGCTCCCATATTCTCACGCTGGCCAAGGGAAAATCCTTGACCATAACCCTCGACCCCCCAAAATCCACCAAGACTACGGCCTCAGCCATAACTGCAGGGGTAGAAGTTTTCGTGTCGCTCGAAGGAGCTGTGGACATCAATGCTGAGGTCAACAGGCTCGAGAAACTTATCAAAAAGCTCGATAATGAATGCAGCTTTCTGAATGAAAAACTTGCCAATCCAAAATTTTTAAAAAAAGCGCCGGAAGATGTAATTGAAGATGTCAAGGAAAAGAAGACCAAGTTGGAAAAAGAAAAAGATGCTGCATTTTCTTCCCTCAAGCGCCTCCAATCCCTGAAATAGGATGCAACGATGGACCGCATTGATGAAATAATCCAAAACGCCCTTAAAGAAGATCTTGGCCCGGGAGACAAAACAACCGAGGCCGTTATCCCTTCGGACCTCTATGGTCGGGCGCGTATTATTGCACGAGAGACGCTTGTCCTGGCCGGGATTGACATTGCAAGAAAAACATTTCAGCTCGTTGATCCTGCGGTGGAGCTAAAAAAACTCTGCGATGACGGAACTCTATTGGAAAAAGACCGTCCCATCGCAGAGGTCTCAGGCCGTGTGGAAAGCCTCCTCAAAGCAGAAAGAACCGCCCTGAATTTCCTTCAGCACCTTTCGGGAATCGCCACCATTACCCATCGTTTTGTTGAGGCAGTCAAGGGCCATAATGTGAAGATATTTGATACACGGAAAACCCTGCCCGGTCTCAGGGTTATGGAAAAATACGCTGTCAGGGTTGGTGGGGGGTTCAATCACCGAATGGGAGCCTATGATGGGTTTCTTATCAAGGACAACCATATAGCCGCCTGCGGTGGAATTGCCGAGGCTGTCAAAAGAGGAAAACAGAATCTTCCGCACTACATGAAATTAGAGGTTGAGACCAAAAGCCTTGTTGAGGTTGAGGAGGCCCTTGAGGCAGGAGCCGATGTCATCCTTCTTGATAATATGACCCCCGAGACCATTGAGGCAGCCGTCTCACTTGCACAGGGAAAGGCATTTCTTGAAGCCTCCGGTGGGATAAGACTGGAAAACATCAGGGATGTGGCAAAAACCGGGGTCAACGCTATATCCATTGGGGCCCTGACCCATTCGGTCAGGGCTGTTGATATCTCCATGGAGTTTCTAACTTGACGCTAACCGCGAAAATTCTTCAGACACTCAGGAGTAACTCCGGCGCCTTCTGCCAGGGACGGAAGCTGACACAGGGGATCGGGATCTCCAGGGCTGTCCTCTGGAACCATATAGAGGCCCTCAGAACGCACGGATATGCCATCGAAGCGACCAGAGCTAAAGGGTATCGTCTTGTTTCCTCGCCGGATCGTCCCTTTCCCTGGGAGCTGCTGCTTCTAATGCGCTCCAAGCTTTTCAGGAAGAACATCATATACAGAGACGAAATCGAATCAACCAATGCCCTTGCCTTCCAACAGGCAATCAAAGGCACGCCTGAGGGGACAGTGGTCATTGCTGACTCTCAAACAGGCGGCAAAGGAAGAATGGGAAGATCATGGCATTCCCCCCCTGGCCTAAATATCTACACCTCGGTGATACTACGTCCACACTGGCCTCCCAGCAAAGGAGCTTTCCTTACCATAACCGCAGGCGTGGCAGTAGCTGAGACCCTGGAGGCTCTCTACGGGCTTCATCCACAGATCAAATGGCCCAACGACATCATGCTTGGCATGAAAAAAGCAGCAGGCATCCTCACAGAGATGAGCTCCGAGCAGGACAGGATTAATTTCATCGTTCTGGGCATCGGGATCAATGTTAACGCACTGGAGAAAGATTTCCCCCAATCCCTTCGCGGAACCGCAACATCCGTCAGGGAAATCCTGGGACGACCAGTAAATAGGTCGGAGTTCGTCGCCTCTCTTTACGATCGCCTTGATGAGTGCTACAATTTCCTGAGGAAACACTCCCTGATCGGAATCAAGGAAAGATGGGAATCTCGCTCCGTCCTCATGGGGAAACTTGTTCAGGCCTCGGGGCCGGGCAGGGTCGTAACAGGACTTGCCACGGCACTGGATGATGATGGCGCCCTTATAATAACAACCGGGAATGAAACACGCGAGCGTATTGTCGCAGGTGATGTGAAACTGTGTTAATTGCACTAAACATCGGCAACACAAGAATCCAGATCGGACTATTTGACGACAGGAAGATCCAAGCGTACTGGAGCATCTCAACGGATACGAAAAAGACCCCTGATGATCTTGGGATCATCTTCAAGGATCTTATCAGCTCCAACAAAGGAATCCCATCAATAGACGGGATTGCCGCTTGCAGCGTTATTCCATCACTTACAGATACCGCACGGAGCATGGGAAAAAAATACTTCGGAACAGATGTTTTTTTCGTCCGTCCCGGGATCAATACCAGGATCGCAATCAAGTGCCGCAGACCTGAGGAAGTTGGTGCAGACCGAATCGCGGATGCAGTAGGGGGATACAGAAAATATCGCAGAAGCCTGATCATAGTGGACTGCGGAACTGCAACCACTGTGGACTACATCTCCCCCAGAGGAGATTTTATGGGCGGTGCCATAGCCCCTGGGCTGTTTGGGTTTGCCGATACACTGTATTACCAGACAGTTAGACTCCCAAGGATAGAGCCTTCTAAACCGGAAAGGGCAATTGGAAGTGATACATTGGGCGCAATGAACTCGGGCGTCTATTATGGATACATCGCCATGATAGAAGGATTGATCAGCAGGATACGAGGCGAGGCGAAAGGACGACCCCTCGTTATCTCCACCGGGGGCCACGGCCGCATCCTCTCGAAGGAATCACGGTCAATTGCTGTCTATGATGAATTTCTGACCCTGGAGGGAGTGAAGATAATCTATGACGAGTGGAGGTCTTGATTTTTTAACGAATATGAGTTAGTGATCAAGTTATGAACAATTTTACCACCGGATCTACCCGCAATGTCGTTCTTGCTTCATGCAGCGGTGTGGGGAAAACATCCCTTGCTGAGGCGCTCCTTTCAGCTTGCGGTGTCTCTGCGCCCCTTGATTTCGAGCCCGAAGAAATAGAGAAAAAGATGACCATGAACTCAAAGGTCGCCTCTTTCACGAGGAAAACAGACAGGATTAACCTCGTGGACACACCGGGATATTCAATATTTCTTGCAGACACCAAGAATGCAATAAGGGTTGTAGATGGCGCAATTTTTTTGACAAGCGCCGTTCCGGAGCTCAAAGTCGAGGCAGAGAGGATATGGAATTTCCTGCGAGAGAGGAACATCCCGACCATCATCTTTGTCAACAAATTGGATAGGGAAAATGGGGATTTTCCTTCTGCGCTGGATGAGCTTGAAAAGATCCTTGGATTTAAGGCGGTCCCGGCCGCCCTCCCCCTCGGGCGAGAAAATTCATTGAAAGGCACTATTGACCTTCTAAAGCAGAAATCCATTACTGAAGGGGATGGAAAAGCTCGAGAGTCGGATATACCGAAAGAAAACACCGAAGAATTTCAAAAAGCGTTAAAGGCACTTATAGAAGCCATAGCAGAAACCGATGACGCCCTCCTGGAAAAATATCTGGAGGGAACCACCCTGTCTCCCGAGGAGACCCTTGCTGCTTTCAGAAAAGCCGTGCTCCAGGGCAAATTTTTCCCTGCCTACTGTGGTTCCGCACTGAAGAAAATAGGCTTGCACCCCCTCCTTGATGCGCTGACAGCGCTTCTACCCGCACCTGAGGAGTCGGGCACGATAAAAGGAAAGGACCCTAAAAAACAAGAAACCATTGAACGCAAGCCCTCCTCGCAGGAGCCCTTGTCCGCCTGGGTGTTCAAGACCTTTGTTGACCCCTTTGCCGGCAAGATAAACCTCTTGAGGGTGTATTCCGGGACTCTTAATTCTGATTCCACTGTTTACAATTCCACAAAAGGGGTCTCGGAGCGGATCGGACAGATCTACCAGATTATAGGAAAGAAGCAGGAGGTAAAGGGATTCGCTCAGGCTGGTGACATTGTCTCTGTAATGAAGCTCAAGGATACTGTATCAGGGGACACCCTTTGCAATGACAAGGCCCCCATCCTTTTTGACGGCTTCTGGCGCCCTCAAGCGATCATCAGCTGCGCCGTGCGCCCGCGAGGGAAAGCCGATGAAGACAAACTGGCCACAAATCTCTCAAGGCTTCTTGAGGAAGATCCCACGCTTGAACTCAAAAGGGATCAACAGACAAAGGAGATACTCCTCGGAGGAATGGGACAGGATCACCTTGATTTCGCCGTCCAGAAGTTAAAGAGGAAATACGGAGTTGAGGCTGAACTGACGATCCCAAAGGTCCCTTACAAGGAAACGATACGGACAAAGGCCAGGGCCCAGGGGAAGTATAAAAGGCAGTCCGGTGGAAGGGGCCAGTATGGTGATTGCTGGCTCGAGCTGGAGCCGCTTCCGAAGGGTAAAGGCTACGAGTTCGTGGACAAGATTGTGGGCGGGGTCATCCCCAAGAATTACATCCCGGCAATAGAAAAAGGCGTTAAGGAAACCATGAACGAGGGCATCATTGCCGGTTTTCCTGTGGTAGATGTCAGGGTAACACTTGACGATGGCTCCTTTCATGTTGTTGATTCCTCGGATATTGCCTTCAAAATTGCCGGATCGCTTTCCTTTCGGAAAGCTGCAGAGCAGGCAAATCCTGTGATTCTTGAACCTATAATGGCTCTCGAAGTCTCTGTCCCTGAAGAATATACTGGGGATATAATAGGAGATCTTAACGGCAGGAGGGGAAAGATCAAGGGGATGAAGTCAAAATCGCAAATCCAGGAGATCTCGGCAGTCGTCCCAACGGCAGAGATCCTGACTTATGCCTCTGACCTCAAATCCAAAACCCAGGGAAAGGGCATATTTACCCTCTACTTCTCACATTTTGAGGAAGTCCCTTCATATATACAGGAGAAGATCATAGCTCAAAGAAGGAAAGAGCAAGAAGAGGAGAAAAAGAATGGATGATGAGAAGAAAAAGAAAAGTCTCAGCGATGAGCTATTCTCAAGCGACGATTTCTTCAAGCCACCATCAGAAGATATCTTCGGTACTCCTGTATCGAAGCCGACGCCCAAAAAAGAAGCGCCGCGAAGGCCAACAACCCATAGGAAAAGCCTGAGCGACGAGCTGGGGGAAGATTTCCTCAAACCCCCTGTGGACATACCGCTTGTAGAGCACCTTGATGAGTCTCTCCCTGCCTCTCTTGAGGAGAGCCTTCCTCCACCATCGGCCCCTGCCGTTAGGGTCAAGACAATGGCCGAGCCTCCTACAGCCGCAGGAACAGGAATAGCCCTTGGTCTGGGGATTGCTGCAGCAATTGCAGTGTTCGGAGGCGGAGCATTCTACTATTTCGTCCTCCGTCCTCCATCTTCGCCGAAAGCAACTGCAACTACTTCACCGGCCCCACCAAAACCCTCCGTCCCTGAAGCCCCAAGGATCCCGGTTGCACAACCACAGCCGGCTCCCCCTGCACCCACTGCTCAACCTGCGCCTACTGCTCCCCCAGTCGCCACAGCTCCTGTGGAAACCCCCAGGCCCGCCCTGCCTCCCCCGACGACGAAGGTAGAAAAACCGAAATTTACGCTGCTCATTGGAGAATATAAAAGCGAGGGCGACCTTGCCAATGCAAGGAGAAAAGCAGAGGATATAGGCCTGGATACAGCTGTCTCCAAAAAATCTTCTTCATCGGAGGCGTATTACCTCGTACTCAATCCATCAGCATCCCCGGATGAAGCCAATGCTGTGTATCTCAAGCTTTCCATAATGGGATACGAAGCGAAAGCGTCCGGTTCAACGGTCAAAGTGGGGCCTTACTCATCCCTCATGGACGCCCTTGCAGCCAAAGGAAAACTTAATTCTGCCGGATATCCCTCAAAGCCCGATGTTTCATCCACGACTGAAACAACTTACAGGCTCACAGGAGGGAAGTTCGTTACAAAAGAAGAGGCCAAAGATACAGCAACCTCTTTGGGCAGAAACGGAATATCCGCAAAGATAGTGCCTATTGGCCAGTGAACTTTCTTCTTGAAGTAAAATGAACGCAAACGCTGAGATATATCTAAAAAAGGATGCCCCCAGGAATGTTCGCCTTATGGCTGCGAAAGGAGCAGTGCCCCTTCTCCCGGCAGATCTTCTCACTGTCCTCTTTCATCTCAGTCAAGATTATGATCCAGAGATTGCCAGGGAGGCGAAAAGCAGCCTGGACACAACACCCAGAAACATCCTGAAGAATGTTCTTTCATCTGATCTTCCGGCGCCGCTTCTTGATTATTTCTCGGTTTCTAAGAAGGACGACCCGGAGATCATAGAAATCATAATACTGAACAAGAGTACAAGCGATCAAACCATCGCAGAAATAGTCCGATCGAGCAACCCCAAGCTCCTGGAGATCGTCTCCCACAACCAGGAAAGAATGATGCGCTCAGCGGAGATCCTAAATAACCTTCTTGATAATCCATATCTGAGCCAGGTGAGCAGGGATCGTCTCCTGGAGTTCTTTTCCACTCTTATGCCTGAACTCCCCAAGGAAAAAGAGGCAGAACTGCCCCAGGCTGTAAGCGCAGAATTGCCTCAGGCAGTGAAAGTGGAACTCCCAAAGGCCTTTGAAGCAGTGGAGCTTCCCCCGGAGCTCATTGACGATGGAAAAGAGCCCTTCACAGAACAGGATCATAAAAACCTCTATCAGAAGATACAGAAAATGTCTGCCTCTGCGAAAATCAAGCTGGCCCTGCTGGGAAACAAAGAGACGAGAAACTTGCTTATCAGGGATGCAAACAAGCTGGTTGCGGCGGCCGTGGTAAAGAGTCCCAAGGTTACGGAATCAGAGATCGCAATGATCTCTCAATCCCGTAATGTGTCTGAAGAGGTCCTCAGGATCATCTCTTCAAATAAGGAATGGATGAAAAACTATCAGATCAAGCTCTCCATTGTAAGCAACCCCAAAACCCCCCTTCCCATTGCCATGAGATACCTTTCCTCGCTGAAGGGCAATGATCTTAAACAACTCTCCCTTAGCCGAAACATTTCCGCTGCAGTTGCATCTTCTGCAAAAAGGCTTTTCACATCAGCGAAGGGGTGACACATGGCGCTTCTCGATTCCGCACGGAAAGAGATCAACGCCAAAATCGTATATTACGGCCCTGGCCTGTCTGGAAAAACATCAAACATTCAATATGTGTATAAAAAACTCAAACCCGAGCACAGGGGAAAATTGATGACGCTGGCGACGCAAACCGACAGGACTCTTTTCTTTGACTTTCTCCCGGTAGAGCTCGGTGAGATCAGGGGATTAAGGGTTCGTTTTCAGATTTATACGGTTCCCGGTCAGGTTTTCTACAACGCCACCCGCAAGCTTGTACTCAAGAATGTGGACGGAATAATATTTGTCGCTGACTCACAGAGAAATATGCTCAATGAAAACATCGAAAGCCTTAAAAATCTTGAGGACAACTTGAGGTTTTACAATAGGTCCATTGAGAGCATACCCTTTGTGTTTCAATACAACAAAAGGGATGTCCCGGACCTGCTGACCTTGGAAGAACTACAGGAAAAGCTCAATCGCTGGGGAGCGCCGTCGTTCGAAGCTGTGGCCCAGAGGGGGGATGGGGTCCTCCAGTCCTTAACTAAAATCACGAAACTGGTCATACAGAAACTAAAGGCTTCACCTGATTTCATGGCACAGGAAGCCCTCCCTCCACCTCCGGCCAAGACACTCCCAAGGGAATATGTTCCTGCTGAAAAACAAGACATAGGCGTGCTTCCAGAGAAGTCAATGTCAGCAGTAGCAGCTCCTCCCCCAGTCGTATCTGCGCCCGAGGCTGTGGCAGGCACCCGGGCACAAACCGTCGCTGTCGGCGTGCCCGCCGCAAGGCCAATCTCCATAATGTTGGAGAGGAAAAGTCTGGAAATGGACTCTGTTGACCTGGGGAAACCAGAAAAGGTTTCGTCAAATGTCTTCAGGATCCCCATTAGCATCAAGGGGCACGACTCCACCGAGCTTTTCACACTTACCCTCACCATAGAAATAGAGAAGTAAGGTTCCGTTCAGCGGGAAAGTTGTTGGATTGTCTCCTTCAGGATGCTCTTTCTCTCCTCTTTGGTCCCAAGAGCCAAACCCTTCCTCAGGTGATAGAGGGCCTTCTCATTGAAACCAAGCCTTAGGTAGAGGGCGCCCAGGTTTGTATGGGCAGGAGCATATTCAGGGGCATCCCTGACAAGACCCTCGAGGATCTCCCGGGCCCCATCAAGCAGGCCTTTCCTCATGTATGCCACCCCCAGGTTGTTCCTCCCTTCAATATTCCCCGGCAGTGATTTAAGGGCCTTCTCGAACTCGGGAATGGCCCTGTCTTCATCACCCCTGTAGAGATACAGATTTGCCATCTCCATGCGAGCTTCTGCCAGCTGTGGTTTGAGCCAAAGCGATGTTTTCAGCTCCCTTTCTGCATTTGCCAAATCTTTCTCCCTGATAAATATCTTTGCCATGAGAAAATGCGCCTCCGTGTGGCTCGGGTCATATAAGAGAGCCTGAGAGAGGACTTCTTTGGCATCCTTGAGCTTGCCCATCCCCATGAAGATCATTCCGAGACTGAAATATGCAGGGGCGAACCTGGGGTTTTTATCCAGTATACCCCTGTGAACCGCTATGGCCTCATCAAAGCGGCCAAGAAGCTGAAGGGCGACACCGAGATTGTTTCTGCCCTTTAAAGACCACGGATTAAGCTTCAAAGCTTTATTCAGGACATCCATCCCTTCCTGATATTTTCCATTGACGACGAGTACGCAAGCCAGATTTATTAGTGCATTTGGATAATCCGGCTGTATCCTCAAGGCTTCCCTGAGCTCAAACTCGGCCTCTGGAAGCATTTTTAGATCGAAAAGAGTCCCTCCGTAGTTGCTGTGGATCCTGCTTTTCCCCGGTGATTTCAACACTGTATCCTTCCATAGCGACAGCTCATCCTTCCAAATATTAAGTCTATACTGGGAAAACAATAGATATACGAGGAGGAAAAAAACGCTTGGCGCCATGAACAAAAGACGATAGTTGATTATTATAGAGTTCACTATTGTTACGATACATTATAGAAGCAGCCAGGGCAACATTACACCGATTGGATTGGAATTTCAGAGAAAATCGTCTATACTGATTATGATTTGACCTGATGAAACTCTTAGGTCTGACCGGTGGAATCGCCAGTGGAAAAAGCTCTGTGGCCCGAATGTTTTCTAAACTCGGCGCACGGATAATTGATCTTGACAAGCTGGCTCGGAGAGTGACAGAACCAGGTGCTCGAGCATACGATGAGATAGTTGAACATTTCGGAGATACCATCCTCGACGCCAGGGGTTGCATCAACAGGGAAAAACTTGGATCGCTGGTTTTCTCCGATAAAAAGGCAAGGAAAAAGTTGGAAGAGATTACGCATCCGAAAATAGGCGAAGAACTTATTAAGGAGATCCAGAACCTGCGCAAAACCGGGGAAAGGTGCGTTCTCGTTGAAGCTCCCCTTCTTGTTGAGGCAGGCATGCATCATTGGCTCAAGCCGTTTATTGTTGTTACTGCAAGCAGGGAAAACCAGATCAGCCGTCTGAGGAAAAGAAACGGCCTCACCAGAAAGGAAGCCTTGAAGAGAATCTCGTCACAGATGCCTCTCGAAGAGAAGGCGAAGCTTGCGGATTACACCATTGACAATTCAGGAACACCGAAGGAAACCAGACACCAGGTTCGAGCAATCTGGGAAAATATCCTGGGGAAAAAATGAGGCTCACACTCAAAATAAAAATTCTGATCCAACTTGGTCTTGTGATCACATCCGTGTTCATCATCTTCACCCTGCTGGTATTGAGCATTTACAGAAGTGATTACCTCGAGGCTGTCAAATTCCGTTCCTCTGCACTGGCAAGCCTGGTGAAGAAAAAAGCCGAGGATCAGATCTCATCCCTTGGAGGTGGATTGAGCGGACTCGGAATTTTGACCCTGGACCTGAAGAGGATAGTTGAAACCAATGAGAATGTGACCCAGGCATTCATTTTCGGCCCCGACGGCAGGATTCTCAGCCATAACGATATTTCAAAGGTCAACACCCTGGTGCCGCAACACTTCCTTGACGAAACACTTGGCGATTCCAAAGTTGCCATTGTCAAGAATGAAGACAGCTATGTTACACTTGTTCCCATATTTTCAAGAGGACAAAAGACGGCGGCCTTCATAGCGATCGGTTTCCCTGCCAGTGTCATTCAGGAGAAGATATCGTCTATAATTTGGAAATTTTTCTTCCTTTTCATGCTTGCTCTCGGAGTGAGCTTCGCCGCAGGAACCATTTTCGTTTTAAGGGATATAGTCAGGCCATTATCAAGGATTAATACAATCGCTGGCGAGGTCGCAGGGGGAAACCTCACGCTTGAAGCAGAGTCCCGAGGTGACGAGCTTGGGACACTCTCCGGCTCTTTCAACAATATGACGCAGAGCCTCAGGGGAATACTTCAGAAGATCAAAGAGGTCGCCAGCAAACTTGCCGAAGTAGCAAAGATGATGTTTCATCAATCACAAAAGATTCAGAGGGGCTCAACTGTCCAATCGGAAAGCCTTCAGGAGGCCTCAAAAAAAATCGAGGGCCTGACATCCAGTGTCCAGGAAATAGAAGGAATGGTTGACAGCCTTTCGGGTTTATCCCAGGATGCCTCCTCATCCATTCTTGAGATGACATCATCCATTCAGGAAGTGGAGGCAAGCACCCTGAAACTCAGGGAAACAGGCGAGGGCATTTCCACATCAATAAGCCAGATCGCCGCCTCTTTGAAGGAAGTCGCTCAGAATGTGGAATCCCTGAGGGAAAATGCCGATGAAACCGTTTCCTCCATCTCTGAGATTAATATGGTCATCAAACAGGTTGAAACGAACACCGGGGAGTCAGCCCGAATATCTCAGGAGTGTGCCGCAGTTGCAGAAGAAGGAATGAGGTCAGTGACTAAAACAGCTGAAGGGATGTCAAACATAAGGAATGCTGTCCAGGAGACATCAAGGATAATCAATGCGCTGGGCGAAAGATCGACACAGATTGGAGAGATCCTGACCGTTATAAGCCAGGTGGTTGACCAGACAAACCTCCTTGCACTCAATGCGGCCATCATCGCAACACAGGCAGGTGAATACGGCAAGGGATTTTCTGTCGTGGCCCAGGAGATCAGGAATCTCGCCGAAAGGACAGCGACATCCACGCAGGACATTGCCAGGCTCATTGAGGCTGTCCAGACAGAAACAGCGAAGGCAATCTCCTCTGTTGATACAGGACTCAAGATCGTGGCTGAAGGGGAGGAGCTGACAGCACATTCAAGAGAAGTACTTGAAAAGATCGGGGATGGCTCCAAAAGGGCCCTCTCTATGGCAGAGCATATAGCAAAGGCAACACAGGAGCAGGCCGGTGCATCTACGAGGGTGACTGAGGCATCGGAGAGAATTTCGCATTCCATCCGTCAAATCGCCAAGGCAACAAAGGATCAGGCCTCAGGAAGCGATCTTATACAG
>Ga0315309_1001357_pt1 | contig 14644 bp, 14 predicted proteins | sample TDP4_MG_FD_203080 | JGI IMG/M metagenome (GOLD analysis project Ga0315309, IMG submission 203080) | Freshwater sediment microbial communities from Lake Towuti, South Sulawesi, Indonesia - TDP4 | ecosystem: Environmental > Aquatic > Freshwater > Lake > Sediment | place: Indonesia: South Sulawesi... | reverse complement strand
CCAATCGCCATGGATTCAAGTATTGAAATTGGGACATCAGAAATGACGAGTTTAAATGGAAGACAGACCACATCTGCGACAGCAAGATACATTTTCAGATCTTTCTTTTCAAGAATTCCAGATACTATCTCGACCGAATCCATTATATTCTTTTTCTCAACAAGCCGCCTAAGAGCGCGCTCTTCTGCAAGCAACTCTTTATACTCAAGCCGTGAGAGCATTATCAACCTGGAAGGAACATGACTATGCACCATTTCAAATGCCTTAATCAACGTGTCTGTACCTCTCAGAGTTAGAGGAGAGCCGAAATACAATACTACGGGGACCCCTGTGGGGTTGTTTCTCTTCTTGAATTCAGTAGTTTCCGTTTCCTTGACCTGTTTTAAATCGGATTCGTCGACGCCTTGAGGGATCACGGCTATTCTTGCGAGATCGATCCCGTGACCTTTCAATCGTTTTAGGCTAGCCCGACTCACCACTATCACTCGGTCAAAAATGCTCATCGCGTTTCTTATCAAGCAGCTGGGCATCAATGCGCCTGTTAAGTGGATTAGCAGATATCGGAAGTGCTGAACAAGCTCATATGGACCTAAACCAATAATCTCCCTGAATTCATAAACTGGGCTTGTAAGGATTCCTATCTTTGGTTTGTTGATCTTGCGCAGTTGCCCGCTGAATTTTGGCTTCAGAAAGTTTGTCAACCCTAATACCACGATAATTAGATCCGGGTTCTCTCTTTCCAGTTCCGCCAGGGTTCTTTTTGACCAGCCAAGTGGGGAGAACAACCGATCTACATACGTGACACAGAGGTTCTGACCTGAACCGGCTTCAGACCAGTCTCCTTTGCCGTCGGAAACTACTTTCACATCAAAACCATTCCGAACTAGACTTTTGGACAGCTCGTACACATATCTCCAAGGCTGGCGATAGATTGTTGCTCTATAGAAGCCAAAGCAAACAATGCAGCATTTCAAGATTTTCTCCACACCGAACAGTAACATTCTTCAACTCTGTTAACAACTGACTCCCAAGTGAATCTTTCCAGAATTGTCCTCCGCGCGTTCCTGGATAGCTTCTTCCTCAACCGATCATCTTCAGAAAGAGTCAAAATTGCTTCAGCCATTTTCTCAGGTGATCTTTGAGGAACAATTATACCATTACTCCAGCTGTTGATAGCTTCGGTAGCAGTACCCACAGGTGTGCTGATTACAGGTGTGCCACAAGCCATAGCTTCTAACATCACGAGAGGACCAGCTTCATAACGCGATGAGACGACAAGAGCGAGAGCATCTCGGTACAAACGCACAAGATTTTCCTGGCCGAGTTGCCCAGCAAATATTACTTTATTACCTATTTGCATAGTTTGAGCCCGCTTTCTGAGTTTTTCCTCCAGAATTCCCTTTCCCGCTAAAACCAAGAATAAGCCACTCTTAGTAAAGTGCCTCGCACATTCTAAGAGATCAAACAAACCTTTTCCATAGCTCAATCTTCCGACGTAAAGAACATAATTTTTGTTGCCACTAAGGCTTGAAGGCGAAAAAGCATCACAGTCAACGCCGTTACCTATTATGACAGGTTCGCGTTCTACTCTGAAATGCTTTTTCACATCATCCGAAATGAATCTCGAAACGGTTGTAACTATTTCAGATCTCCGGATCAGCTCGGACATTAAATAGCGACCAAAAGAATACGTTAATAATTTGATTGCAATAGATCTGAGGTCTGTAAATTCGTAATTGCCCGCATCACCTAGAAGTGTCGAATGCAAAGTGCTTATGATCGGGAGACGGCTCCTAACAACAGGCGAGAGCGGTGTGTGAATATGAACTATGTCAAGATCAGGACACAGTTGCCTAAGTTGCCTCTCAACAAAAACTCCATGCAACGAAACATGAAAAGGGTAGACTGGCAAGAAACTTGCCTCTATTACGTGTATGTCGCCGACATGTTTCCTCTTGGTCCGACGAGAGGGACTTCTTGTGATAACAGTAATATCATGACCTCTCTCAATCAGGAATTTTGATACGCTAGAAACATACCGTCCGATACCTTCCTGAGGAGGGAAGGGCGTAGACATTATCATACAGATTCTCAAAGAAAACCTCCATCACGAAGAACAACGCTACGGAAATGACAGCTTAGTGCTTCACGAAGTGCCCTAAAACTCTTTGAAATATGTTATTGCCCAGCATCGCAAGCTTTAGAAAATAGACACCATAAATTATTATTCGTATGCTAAGCAGGAGCGGGAGAATGAACCACGAATAATCTCTGTCTTCAGCCACTCCCTTCATCCCCTTGAGACCTACAAGAACGTGACTAAGCAAAGCCTCTTTGAAGATCCGCGCCGACTCTGGTGAGCTCTTATTTCCTGCTCCAGATTCCCAAGTCGTACAAGAGTCTACCAAGTCTCTCCGAAACTCCTCGTCCTTGATGCTAGAAAGAGATGATGCCCCCCAAATCTGTTTTCGCGTGAATTCCTTCAGCGTACGCATTGTATCATGTATAATGGGGCAATTGAAAACCGCAGTGTTATATCCTCTGGAAATAATCCGACGCATCAAATCCATATCTTCTCCAAAATGGAGGTGGACATTGAAGCCCTTGACTTTGTCAAAAGGCTCGCGGAGCAGTAAGGAGTTACCGCCCGGAAGCGCGTTCGTAGTGGAAGTCAATCGCTTGTTCCAAAAGTTGAAATAACAGCGCGAAACAATCGAAGCATTTTGAGGAGCCATGTTTAACGGCCAAACTATTCCGATATTTCTGCGTTTATCAAAATGCTTCACTGCTTTGAGAAGCCAATCAGACGACGGCAGAACAACATTAGAGTCGAATATTCCCATAATACTGCCAGAGGAGTTGTTAGCACCCGTTTGGCGTGCATGACCTAAGGAATGTCTATCCAAGAAAATCCTGGAAGTGTACAGTGAAGATATTTTCACTGTCGAATCATGAGAACCGCCATCCACAATCACTATTTCTATTTTCGGATAATCTTGACGTTTTATGCTTTCTAGGCATTGACCTATTGTTCTCTCACTATCAAGCGTAGGTATTACGAAAGACACCAAAGGCAGCTCTTGGGCATTCTTCAAAGACACTACATCCTACAGAGAATTCGCTACAAGCCCGAAAAGCCATCTGTACAGAGTATTTATTGGGGCAATGTATTTAGCCAAAAAGGGATGTTCAAAATCATATGTGAATTTTCTTATTACAAGATCGTCTGCAACTCGCCTTGCTAATTGTATTCGCCTACGACGCCCAGCAATATATCTTCGCATTTGAAGAAGATGGGAATAAGCACGAATCTTTGCACGTAATATCTTATGAAGCAAGCAATACCCTAAAGTTACAATCTCAGTCAATACAAAAACCGGCAAAAGCAAGATTAACGAGCGATGCGAATAATTGGTAAGAACCATAATCATTCTATTTCTTTCCGAATAATAGAACTTCTCTGGTGATTGATGTCCCCATCCATGTCCCCATCTATGATAAACAACCGCCGATGGAACGCAGACAAGTCTCAGACCTAGCAACAATGCTTTCCATGACCAATCAGTATCTTCACAGAAAGCAAAAAAATTGCTATCTAGTAATCCAACCGCTTCGATTGCTTTCCTTGACGCAAAAAGGCACGTTCCATGAACGCCTGTAACCTCTCTAGGCTCGCCATCTTCAAACAAGTCTGCTTTTCCGCCTCCTCTCAGTAAGCCGAAACCAGCTAAATGAATGTCGAGCCCCATGGAATTAATCACTTTTGGATCATCAAACATGAGGATTTTCGGTTGGCAAAAATCAGCTTTGAGTTTCATCGCATGACGCGTTAATTCGTTAAGCCAGTTTCTATCTACGATCGTGTCAAAATTCAGGAGCACCAAAAATTCGCCGCGAGCTACCCTAATTCCAGAGTTGTTTCCACCACAATAACCAAAATTATACTCGTTTCTTACGAGCCGAAAAGGGAACCTCTCTTTGAAGAGATCTACGCTGCCATCAGTAGAACCGTTATCGACAACGATGACCTCAAAGGGAGAATAGAATGAAGCAAACACAGAATCCAAACATGGTCCTAAGACGTCCTTTCCATTATGATTCAGAATGATTATACTCACCAGAGGGTTTTCTATTTCTGACAAAACAACTCCCCCTTAGAACTCGGTTCCTTTTAATCAGCCAATTCCTGATTCTCTTGACCCTGTAATTAAACGCAAAGCAAAACTACCGTAAATCAAGTGATCAACATAACTCGGCTTATGAAACTGCTGATTCTCTTACAGAGACTAACTAAAAACCGATAACCCCAGTTTTAAGTAAGAAAGCCACTATCTTGGGAATCTTACATAATAATCAAAAGAAATCTAACATCTGGATTTGGCAAGATTGAGCAGTTTCAGGCGCTTAGACTCTCGGCTATGATTCTTCTCAAGATTGCGAAGCCATGCCTCAGTTTTAGTTTTTTCTTGCCCAGTCTAGGCCTGTATTCAATCGGGATTTCTGCTATCAGGTATCCGGAACGTTCAACATGGAAATTCATCTCAGCTTCTACGTCAAAGCCCTTGCTCTTGAGTTTCCAATCTTTCAGAATCTCACTTCTGACAATCCTCAGACCAGATAGGGGATCGCTGAGTTTAATACCATTGAGTGCGTGTTGTGCAAAGGCAAGTATTCTATTTCCCACATAAAAGGGATCATTGACAGACTTGTCATAATCATGCTCGCCATCAAACCTATTTCCGATAACCATTCCCACAGCGGAATTGTGATCCAGAATCTCAACCATTTTAGGAATATAATCGGCAGGGTAAGTGAAATCAGCATCAGTAAAAACAACGTATCGCGCATCTGATCTTAATCCCTTAACACCTTTAGACAGAGCGTCTCCTTTTCCCCTTTTGTCTTGCAACAAAACGTCTGCGCCGACGTTCTTAGCTACTTCAACAGTTCTGTCAAAGCTTCTTCCATCAACAACAATCACATGGGGATTGTTCAGAACTCTTTGAAGCTCTTGGATAGTAGGGCCAACACCTTCTTCTTCATTCAACGTAGCGATAATTACAGAAATAGCCGGATTAGTACCGTTTCTCTCCATCGCTACGCTTTCTCCAATGATATCTAGAGTCGTGGCTTACTTAAGCACGAATGAAAATCACTTCTGTACCAATTGTCCTGTAGTTCTAGAATCTAAATACCGCACTACATTGAACATGAAGAAAAGGGCGATTTAAGATCAGCCTATGCACGCGAAGCTTTACTAAATGCCCAGTTCCATGCGATTTCCATTCTTACTTAGTTGCAATTGCGCGAGCATGCTTGTATTTCTCAGCTAGTGAAAGCATTGTCTCGAATTTCAAAGTGCCTCGCTTCTCTTTCTTCCTAGCATGTTTAATTAGAGGTATTAGAGCTTTTGCGATTCTTCTCTCAGCCACTTCGAGGGGATGTCCGAGGTTCCAAGAATGGAACCACAGGTGCAGAGGGCTCGCATTCCTTTCAGCAACGTTGATGATCTTTCTTGAAAGACTCAGATCATAGAACTCCAGATAAAGGCTGGGATGTACGTCAAATAGATTGCCACATTTCTTTACGTACATTCCATCCCTCAGGAAATCTCCGTATCCGCGAAAAGAGACGTAATTATGCTTTTCGAGAAGTGGCAAGTATGACACCTTGTTCCGTGGAAACACAAAGCTCTTTGGCGCAATACCGAATTTCTTCATTCCGGTCGAAATCATAGTTAGCTCCCCCTCAGCTTCAATCTCGGAAAGAGTTGTGAAAGCCCTATGCGAATATCCATGTGCGGCAATCTCATGTCCAGTACCCGACTCTAATATCAAATTGATGATTGAATTTTCAACCTCTGTCAGTTGCCCTCTCAAGGCAAAGGTCACTGGCAGTTCCATTTCATCAAAGGCCCGCAGAAGGAGAGGAACGACTTGTTCTTCGATTCTTCCTACGATACTTTCCGCTAGAAAGGGATGGACGTTGCGGTCATTACTTCCTCCATTTCTTTCGCCAATTTCCGCGCTCCCAACATCAACATCTATCGAGATTATTAAAGAAGCTCTGCCAGATTCGGGCGGCTGTCTCCTACAGGAAAAAGCAATCCAGTGATAGATCTGAGAGATAATAGAGGCGGCACAATCTTTGTTCATTGATTTACATTCCAATGAATCTCGATAGAGCAGTCGATTGTGAAAGTAGGATCGAGTTAAAATGCTGCCTATTCCGACTAAGTGTAATCCGCGTCTCCCTGCATTATGAACCAGTAGAGCTTGCTCTTGTCTTGCTTTAGTCGGAACGCTTCTTGAATGGTCGCTTTCGAAGTCACGTAGCAGATAAGCTGCTCGTTATATTTAGGGCGGAGAACAGCTCGTCTGAGCAGTTCATAGTGTTCGGAGAATCCAAACTTCCTTAGAATCTTGCGAAATGGATGCCATCCAGCCATCCAGCATCGGGCAATATCCACTTCCTCGCGTTCGAAATAGTCGCAAGATGCAGAAACAAGCATAGAGGCAACATTAGTTTGGCTTGGCACTGTTAATAGGTCGACTATATTTCCTACTGAGAGGCTGCCGGCCCTTCCTCTTACCAGAGACATGTTTCTTTCCACAGACAAAACAACGTAGCCCACAATCTCATCATGCCTTTCGCAAACATAAGTGGTGTATTGTTTCTCAGGGTGATCGGTGTATCTCCATTTTAGATAAGCAGGTTCTCTTTCTATAAGAATGTTGCTATTTTTCTCGTTGACTTTCCTCCAGAAAGCCGAAAACTTAGAATCAAAGTTCCTTGTCTCTCTGACCATCAATCCATCATTAGGTTTCGGCCTAATATTCGCCCCTCTGCCTCTTTGGAGAGGCCTCATTATGGCCAGAACTTTCTTGAGAAAGATATTGCTGGAGCTTTGGTCTTCCAAAAAAGAACCTATGCGTAAGACTTTAAACATCTTTGGAATAACGAACACCGGATAATACCCTATTCGCACTTGACCTCTGTATGCTATCTCAGTTGGAAAAGCGAAGACAAGTGCTACGCCCTTCTCCGCCGCTGTGGTTATTGCACCTACGGCCAATTTCTTGAAAATTCCAGCACCTCGATAGGCGCTGTCTACAGCTGCATCCACTGATTGTGCACCCATAGCCGAGACTCGACCAACGCTCATTCGCACGGGGTTCAATATATAGCATCCAACGATCCTTCCTCTGTCTTCAGCAACCCATATTATAGGAGAGCCATGAGGGTTCCTTTGATATTTCCAGGCCCAATATCTAGCATCGTGCCAACCATCAAAACTTGATTCCAGTAATTCAAGAAGGCTCTGAAGATCATCCTCTTCAAACCTGCGCTCAATCAACTCGTACACTGACCTTCGGCAAGAATCAAAATCCAGACTTTGGGGCCTATTGATCCTTAGCATACCATTTAACAAGGTCATCGATGCTTTGTTCGAATGAGAACCTTGGAGCATAATTCAGCATTTTTCTTGCTTTGCTCGTATCCACGAATCCACGCTTAAGTTCGCCCTGTTAGCGCGCACTAACGACCCATAAAGAAATTGTCGATAACTGTAACATCAAAACCTTCATTCAGAAGCCGGTCGACAATATGGCTTCCAATAAATCCTGCGCCGTCGGTTACCAATACCCTTGAATAGTTTTGGTTCACGATGAATAACCCCGTACGATTTCTCTCTGCAGTGCAAGTCTTAGCGACGGGTTAGTTCAGATCTAGACTATGTTAACTAGGCGCTCAATTGAGCGAGTCAGAGCCTTTGAAATGTAAATTACATTACGCTCGCTTAGGCCAACATGAACCGGCAAACATAGAACCTTCTTGAGCACTCTCTCTGCCACAGGTAGATCTCCTTCTCGAGTTCCAAAGTTCTCTTCGTAGAACGGATTAAGGTGACAAGGAGGGTAGTAAACATTCCCTGTCTCTATGTTGCACTCATGTTTGAGGATTCTGGCAAGCTCATCTTTATCGACGTTGTCTGCAAGCCTCACGGCGTATTTATAGTAACTATGCCTGATGTTTGAAGGAGTCTTAAATAGGGAGACGCCCCTCATGTTTTTCAGCTCCTCATCATACATTCTAGCAACTTTGTTACGCTTCTGGACAAACTTTTCCAAATTCTCCAACTGATACTTCCCAAGTATGGCAGCAATTTCGTTCATGCGCCAATTATGCCCCAAAATAACCATCACTCCATCAGGGCTTTGACCATGGTTCCGCATGCAACAAGCCGCTTCTGCTAGACGTGAATCATCCGTAGTTATCATGCCGCCTTCTCCTGTGGTCATAACCTTGGTAGGATAGAAAGAAAAGCACCCGGCATCACTCAGCGTTCCGGCCATTTTTCCGTCGATCATCGCTCCGTGCGCGTGAGCACAATCCTCTAAAAGAAACAAGTCGTGATCTTCACAAAGCTCAGCAAGCTCCTTGATCTGCGGACATACTAGACCAGCAATGTGAACAACAATGACTCCGGCAGTACGCGAAGTAATCTTCTCCTTAGCATCTTCAGGATCAATACACAGCGTATCCTCACGCATATCAGCAAAAACCGGTTTGCCACCCGCAAAAATGACAGAGTTCGGCGTCGCCACGAAAGTGTTCGTTGGAACAATGACCTCTCGACCTTTCAATTTGAAATACCTAAGGCAAATCTCAAGATTAGAAGTCCCTGAGCTTGTTGCCACTGCATGCTTAGCTTTCATGTAGGCAGCGAATCTGTCTTCGAACTCTCTAACATGCGGTCCACCAGTCAACACCCCGCTTCTCAACACTGATTTGATATCTCTCAAGATTCCGCTGACGCTTTTGTCATCGAAGCAAGGTGAAGCAGATTGAATTCTCTTTTTGCTGTTCATGATATACTCTCCTTCAAAGTCATGTCCTCAGATCTCCACGGTTTTTCCCCGACCCAAAAAAGATAATCCACAGCAGAGAGATTCGGCGTAAACTCCCCGGCAAGTTGAGGATAAACAGGATACTTGAAATCTTGAAAAACAACTCTTATGCCCTGGTCCTCAAAGCGTTGAAGATCCAAATAGGCTCGAGCTCCCGCACCGGAAAGAAGCGTGGTCGCTCCAAGGGCTTTGCACTGTGCAAGCACCAACTCGCTTTTCTTCCCTGAAGCGCCAAGAGACGAAGCCATCATCAGAGGCTTTTTCTCCAGATTCAGGAACTCCATCAACCCTTTTATGATGTGCATGTTGAGATCAATCAGCTTCATCCATCTCTGACTGTAAGTCCTCTCAAAGAAGCCACTGTATTTCTTCCAGTAGGGAGCACGGGAATAATTGAACTTCAGAGCAAGCCAATGATTTTTCGCCCAATCTAGCTGAGCCTCGTTAGCTATAGTCACTTCATTGATAGGCAACGATTTACCTACATGCATTATTGGGACAGTCAGCCATCGGGCGCCATTGGACGTTTTTATCTTAGTTCTATTCTGAAAACCCTGTTCCTCAAACTGCACATTATCCTCAATTATGAAAACATCGCAGAGAAGCATCTTGTCAAAAAAACCCAGCCAAGGCAAATAGTGTGGCTGATGCCCAGACACAATCATGCTTCTCTACAGCTGCCTTCTATCAAAGGCTTTCCACGTATTTCACTACTTCAAACGCCTCAGCATCAGCAAGGCCAACTTGACGCCCTCTGAAAGAAGCCAAGTTGATCATTGACTCATACGTCAAATATCGCTTAGCTTGCTGTGACACATGGCACCTCAAAGCTTCCCACTTCTCCTTTACGCAGTTAGATATATCCACAAAATAAGTTGGAGAGTACGTAGAAGGATTAACTCTGGGAGTCTCATAAGCAAGCATCTTCGGAACGTTCCTGAACGCCGATATAGAAAGCCAGCCCACCTGCCGATGATCTTGGTGGATATCATTTGTGGTATGAGTCAATACTATATCCGGTGTATACTTGATTTGGAATTGCTCCAGAAAATCAATAGTTTTCCTCGAATTCGGAATCTCAGCGTCCGGAAAATCGCCGAAATAAACTTCCTTAACACCAAGAACAGAGAACGCATCTAAGCTTTCTTTTACTCTAACCTCAGCGTCTCCACTCAGCTCTCCTTTGGTTAAATAAACTACGATGACTTTTGCCCCGTTTCTAGTTGCCTGGCATAATGTTCCACCGCATCCCAATTCAATGTCATCTGGATGCGCGCCAACGGCAAGGATAACCTTGGACTTGTAGACCATCCTTAAGACACCTCGCTCAAAAACTTGTTTCTCTCACACGACAAACAATACTTGTATATTAATATACACCTTGTTTTGCGATAGCCAATATGTCAAGTTCAATAATAGGGCCAAGAGTGCTTCAGGAAGTTGTCATATTGAACCATAAACCAACAGAACGTTCATGGTACCTAAAACTGCTTGTCGCAGCATCGTAAATCCAAAGCTCAAAAAACAGATTATACAGAAAACCGCTACTCCTCGAATCCCACCCTGTCGTGAAGCCTGTCACATCTATACTAGCGTCATTCAACTTCAAACTGGAGAACTCAACCCGCGACAACGCCTCATTGTATACGTAGTCAAAGGAAAACGTCAAAGGATACTCCCAAGTTTCTTCATCGGCTACGAAAGCAGTAATGTTGATAAGCGACGGCAAACTGCTCGAAGTGCGATTGAAACTGTTTGGAGCTGACTGAGTCTGATTACGCAACTTTACTTCAACAACATAGTAAGCAGTGTGGCCCAAATGGTTTCCAATCCCCAAGAAAACGCTGTAACTGGCGGTGCGTGTAACGTTGAAAGGATAGTTCTCAGCTTTATGATTCGAATCTAGAATCCAAAACTCAGTGAAGAACTCAGTCTTAGGAAAGACCAACAACCTGCTCAATGCTGGCGAAGCGACGAGCAACGCCAGAATTCCGACAATGGCTACAAAGAGAGCGCGATACTCATGAAAATTCATGGAATCTAACTTCCACTTTTTCCATACCTTCGATCCAAGCGAAACCAAACAAAAAGACCGCCACAAACAACGCCGACGGCTCCAAGAACAGACCCTACTACATTTACAAAAAAATCCCGATAATGGTCTTGTATCGCTGTCTCTCTTAAACCATCAGATTCAGCAACAAAACCACTCAGCCTTTCTTGGCACAGATTAGCCAGCTCCAAAGCATAATCAAAATCTCCCAACCCATACGCAGCATGCGCACGGGTCAACAACCCTCCAGCCTCATTCAACCGAACCAACAAGCCCGACACGTTTGCTCCAGCTTCATCTGCTTTCAGAACAGCCTTGTACGCAGAGACCACATTAGCTTCAGCATCGGCCAAGGCCGAAACAGCCTGCGATTGATTACTTTCGTCAGCTTCTACGTGTGACACAAGCACTGGCGACAAAGAAGCCATAACAAGAAGCATACTGAGAACAAACAAGGGTTTCAGATCGAGATGCACTTCCCGTCTCATTCCATTCGATTCCTGTTCCTGCTCGAACGATTCAAACTTCCCTTGACCTTACTTGCGCCCAAACACATTTTGGCTAAAGCATTCCTCTCATCATTAACAGAGTTGAGATGCTCCTCCAAACTCTGACAACGCCTCGCGTACTCCACATGTCTAATGAGAAACTCTTTACCTTTCGCCGTAAGCACATAACAGTCACCATCCACGGACCTAACCAAACCCGCATCTAAAACCTCATCCAGATAGCGACAAAGAAGCCTATAACTTAAATTCGCCTGATACATAATCCTCGTCTTCTTCGCCTTGCCATTAACAATGGACAGTATGTCCGCGATAATCTGCAACCTATCCCTGTAAATGCCCATTGGAAAACCTCCTAAAAGCGATTCATACACAAAATTCCGGGAAGAATGAACAAAGAAACGGGCAACTAACTTTCACATTTTCTAGAAAAAGGATCCCTTAATCCTTTCAAATGTCGTCGTAATTTAGAAGTTGGCGCCGACGACATTTAAGCTGAGCCGCATGACTCAATTCATTGGCACGCAATCCTTATCTTCTGAAATGGAGCCAGCCTCTCCCGCCTTTCTTCAGTTGCTGATCAATGTCCCTACCAGGTTTTTGTGGTACCCGCCGTCTTTGTCTTTTAAGGTTCTGAGCGGCTAAAGCGGTTCTTATGAATTTCCCCCATCCACCAACAGAAGGATCAGAAAGAATAATCTCGCCACCTCCTGTCAACTTATGATGTTGCAAAAGCTCATAAAAGTCCAAGAGCCTGAACTTCCTCGTCGCAATGATTACAGTGCCACGATCAACAGACAATAACGAATAGTCTTTGTCAGCTATTCCTTCAGCTCGCACCTTGTCATCTAAGCGATTGCGCCACATGCTTTTCCATTGGCTCTTGAACTCATCTATGAATTGTTTCTTTTCGGAGGTTTCCACTCTATAAATCCCTCCTTGACTGGAGCGGATGGGACTTGCGCCTAACGGTCGCTGATCAACTCTTCTTGGTTGCTGCCTCCACGAACGTTCTCATCAGAGATCGGATGGCTTCGCTTCGGTTGGAGAACCTCGACTTCAACATCGCATCAAAGGCATCGACTAGATCCTTAGGTGCCTTAAACTCAACCAGCAGTATTTCCTGCTTGCTTTTGCTTTCGCTCTTAGGCAACGCGAACTCCTCAACATCGCCCTCGGTTTCACGAATTCTCCTCAACCGTAGAGAAGTTGGTAACTACATTGTCGTTATCATATTTAAAGACCGAAGAAAAGAGCTTCTAGGGAAATGTTCTAGAGCTTTCTTCCATTTTTTCTAGAGAGTTTCTATGAAACGATTGCTCACAAGCCATTTATTCGTTTAAGAATCATAACACGTAAGAGCAGCGAAGGAGAACGCCCAAAACATGCTCGCCATTGACAAGATCTTCGAAATCCTCGACAACGGCGATTGGCACGAATTGACGGAAGTCGCTGAAAAGACGGGCACACAGAAATCAAAAGTGGAGTTGATTTCTAGCTTTCTGGCTAATTATGATTTCTTGGAATTTGACAAGAACGCTGGTAGGATAAGGCTGTCAGCTCAATTGCAGATCTTTCTGAAAAAGATCCGAAAAGTCGAGCGAGAGCAAGCGGTTGAAAGAAAGCGTACTGTTGCTATGAGCATGTTTCTTTTATGAGAAACGCCCTTTCACTCTTCTGTTTCTAACTCGCTTGTTGAGAGAAGCGCGCGTATGCTGCTATAAGCCTGAATAAAAGCTCTTCCTTTGTTTGTGGTTTCGTATGTGTAAGAGTCGTTTCTTTCCTCCATTCTAGTCCTTGTGCATTTTAGCAGTCTTCGTTCTCTTAGAAGGTCCAAGTACACATGGAGTTGCTTGAAGCTGAGATTGCATTTGTACATTATGTGAGTTTTCTTGGCTCCGCTATTGGCTGCGCGCAGAATGTTTGCAATTATGTCTACGCGACTTCGATGCGCAAGACTTGATTTTCGTTCAACTTGAACCAAGGACTGCACCGGAAATAGCGGCTTTTCTTTTGTGGATAGTTGTGTACGATATCTGTGCATATTTAAGAGTTAGAGACAGAAAGCATGCAATGAGTTTTCGTGGCGCTTCGACTGTTTTATGGTGAGCGTGACATTCGTTCTGTAAGAACTTTATAGAAAATCTGCTGAAATCTTCGATAAGTTCTAATAAAGCCGCCTAGTCTGAAATCAGACTGTTGCAAGGTTTTTGTCGGAAGAATAGCTTGAAAACAAAACTGTTTGAACACCTCAGGCATTTTTCGGGGTTTACATTTTGTGCCAAGTATCCTGTGAATCTCCGTATCAATCGCCAGCCAAGCCTTCTCATCTGGCGAGGTCCCAGCCTTTTCTAGTTATGCGTTTGAATTGCTGATGTACTCAGAAGATGTTGCATGATGGTGGGGCTGCCCGGATTTGGACCGGGGTCAAGAGAGCCCAATTGGAGAGAGCGTCTAGTCTCCTAGCCTAGACCATGCTAGCCGACAGCCCCAAGTTTTCCGTGTTACTGCTGTGTTAAGAATGCGTGGGCACAGATAAAATTTGACCTAGCGTTTCATGGTAGCTTCAGTGGTTGTGTCTTTTGATGTAGCATTGCATTACTTTGGGGCATACGGCGCATTCGTCTGGAATGTCCGCGTTGTCAGGCATTTCTCCTAAGTATCCAAAACTGTGTTTGCATTGTGTGGGCGCCTTTTGACCGGCATTGAATGCAGTTTCTACCTGAATTAATTTGGGATGAGTTGGGTCTTCTACTGTTATTTCGATTTTTGATCTGCAATGTGGGCAGGCGTAGTAGGTTTCTCTTATGAGTTTAGTGCTGTCGGTTAGGACTATAGGTTTTTCAAAGGTCTTGTTGCACATAGCATACGGACAATGAAGTTTGCCCGACTGATGAAGGGCACCCATTTGCCTGGAAACCCCAGATATTACTTAATATGCCTCAGTATTACTAATCAACATCAAGCTTACGTGAACTAATAAACATTTTTGACCGCGGGCACAACACAAATACAAGAATGCTTCTCAGAGGATAGTAATACGCTTTCGGCTGGACCGGAGGATCTGTGTGAACCATGAGTTGGATGCAGTATGTTAATGACCCGTTGTGGCAGATACTTGTCGACACTGTCAAAAGCATGGTGATGTTTCCGCATCACAAAATGTATGTAAG
>Ga0315309_1001356_pt1 | contig 14657 bp, 13 predicted proteins | sample TDP4_MG_FD_203080 | JGI IMG/M metagenome (GOLD analysis project Ga0315309, IMG submission 203080) | Freshwater sediment microbial communities from Lake Towuti, South Sulawesi, Indonesia - TDP4 | ecosystem: Environmental > Aquatic > Freshwater > Lake > Sediment | place: Indonesia: South Sulawesi... | reverse complement strand
ATACTAACGTTCCTGGCGCTTTGTCAGATAGGCGTGATGATCTCAAGTACCCTCTTGGTCCTGAAGAACGTCTCAGCCATAATGTCCATCTTCAACTTCCTTCAGCAAATAGTTACAGGCATGTTTGTGCCTGTTCAGTTTTTCCCCGAACCGATGAAGGCCCTCGCGTTTGTGATTCCATTCACACACGGCATGGACCTGGCCCGTCACTTCATCCTCGGAACCACCACCATCTGGCCAGTTGAGATGGAGCTTGGAGCACTCGTCGCCCTCCTCGTAGTCCTCAGCGGATTGGCGAAATTATCGACATTGTATCTCGAGCACAGGGCGAAGGTGGAGGGGCTGTCCCTGGCGTGATGTCCAGTCGATCGCCGACATCAAGCCGAAGATCATGATCGAAGGGGTGGCCTTATCGGCAGTTCGCCGTACCTGTACAGGGTCTCGGTCACGGTCCCCATGCCCTTCCTGAAGTGAGCCGGGTTGATGTCCTCCGTGATGCCTATGATGAATCCCCTTCCGGGCGCTATCTCCTCCAAGAGCCCCATCGTGAACTCCCTTATCTCCTCCGCGCTCCTGAGGAAGACCTCCTCTGGGAAATTCATCCAGACGACCTTGTCCTTCCACGCCTCCTTGGCCTCCTTCGGGGGAAGGTCGCCCATCGGCGGCGGCGTGAACGCCTCGATGGCATCGAGCCTCGTCTTAGCTATCAGGTCCTTGAGCACCCTCAGCCTCCCGTCAAGATGCGAGATCGCTATCTTGCCCCTGTCCTTCAGGATCCCCGCGTACTTGTTGTAATAGGGCAAGAGGTATCTCTCGAACAGCGCCGGTGAGATGAAGACGCCGTCGACGTTGTCGCCCAGCCTGACTATCTCCGCGGGGGAATCGGCCACGATCCCCAGGGCCTCGGTGAATTTCACATCCAGCGCCTCGATGAGCTCCTCTATGGCCTCGGGATGCCTCCTCAGCATTATGGCGAAGGTCCTGAATCCCATGTAGCCCAGGATCACCTTCATGAGGGGCGTGTAATCGGTGCCGACGGTCACGATCCCGTCGTCCTCAAGTTCCTCCTTGAGCTGCTTGTAGTCATCGAAGTCCGGCTCGTAGATCATGTCCTCGATCATGAACTTCACGACCTCGACATCGCCGACGTCCTTCACGAGGTGCTCGACGGTCGCGGAGCCCCCGGGGAACTGGAATTGCAGCCCGGTCCTGATCTTGTTCGATACGTCCCCGATGGGCGTGTGATAGGTCGTGTAGACCCAGTCGCCCTCGCTCCTGCTCTCGGCCCTCACGTTCGGCGTCGAGACCTTGTACACGCCGCAGCGTTCATCGAGTCCAAGCCCCATCTCCCTCAGCTTTCGCTCAAAGTCCCCCCTCGGGAGGTGGTTCGAGTAGATGAGCCACGGGATCTTGTCCGGCAGTCCGCCGGACAGGACGGTCCTGACCCTTTCCCCAACTTCCATGGCCGGTCGAACATGCGAACCGAATTTAACTCTTCTTTGATCGCGAAGAAGGCGATGACGGCAAAGCATCACGCCGACAGTTTCCCATATTGATTTCGGAGAACTCGACCGAGCAGTCCCTGTCCATCATTATGATGGGATGAAGCGTGCCGGCCATAACCCCTCTTTTGTTGTTAGGTGGGATTCGACTATGCGGCCTACCCTTTCCCTTCCGCGGAGGTGGTCATCGGGAAATGTTTGGCCTTGCTCATCGAGGGTCGGCCGTTTCATCTCTGGACACAACATAGTCATCGGCTTCTCAGCCGAATCATTCACACGCGTTGAGCCGAGTCTCGTTTCTGTTCCGTTGCCAAGGGTCTCCCCTTATGCCTCACGGCATCTCGACATCCGCACAGAGGAGGGAGTTTCCTCAGACCTCATCGGCCCGTGACCCACTCACCGGCTCGCCTCAATTTTACACCGACCCCCTCAATTATAAGTCTTTTTTCCGATTTACTGAATGGTTCGTTCCTGTCAAGCAATTAATCAAAGTGAATGGGTTAAAGGCCTTGTTTTTAGGAGCCTGATGGCATTGCACATCTTTTAGTGAATATGATGACATGGTTTCTGGCGAACGAGGAGAAGCATGACATCAAGAGCTAATGGTGAATCGAGTGGAATATCGACGAACCAATTAATGAGGTGCGAAAACATCTCAAGAAAGGTTGAGTATGTATTACAGGACAATTAAGCATAATGTCTAGTAAGAGCTCGTACCCTTAACGATTAGGCCAAATGTAATCGAAGGGGCTAAGGATAATGGATCCAGAAAGTACGAAAAGTAAGTACAGGAGAACATGCTTAGCCCTTCTCGTTTTGGCACTCATGGCCTCCATTTCCTTCATTCCCCCTGTGCAGGCCGTATCATTTACGCAGTGGCTGAACTGCAATGCCTTCAGCTCCACATACAACGGGTGGACCGCCCTGGGCTCCCCTCCCTATTTAAACGCCATAGATGCAAGCATTATCTCCACATCCACGAATAATGCCCAAGAGGGCTGGTTCAACTTCGAAGACACATCCTACACTGGGACACTTGTCCTCAACATCTCCATCTATTGCTCTCAGTCTGGGGGGACCAATAATTGGGCCACCGTCTACGCCGACTACACCGGCTCGGGGAGCGGCAGCTCGGCAGGTGATATCGCCATGCACACGAATTGGCAATACGATACCCTCATCCCGGGCGCGAAGTCGGCTACGGATGTCAACAACCTGAGGGTCTACTTCCAATACGTCAAATCGGGCAATGCCAAGACGATCACAATCGACCATGCTCGAATCGGCGTCAGGTCTTCGATCTATAACGTCAACGCTGGCGGGCCCTACAACGTGGGAGGCTACGTAGCCGTCACATGGACCAACTACCCCAACGGCAACTTCCTGACAGCAGGGGAGAACTACATAAACGTCGAATACTTCGACCAACAGCTCTCCCAGTCGCTGGCCGTCCACTCTCTGGCGAAGACCGCCTCCTCCGACACCTACGGCCCCATCGCCTCCGCCCAGGTGGACCACGACATCTTGGTTTACGTCTACACTTCCTCTAGCCAAACGGGAGACCGCAACTCCTTCATCACGAGGGGCGACCCCTGGCCCGCAACTTGCTTCGTAGAGGTCCCTACGCGTACGATCAATACCAAGGATTTCGCGTTGATCGATGAAGACAGCAAAGCCATAGGCACTGGCGAGACGACCCTAGCCACCATTTCCACATCGTTCTCTGCCGGGAACAACTTCGTCCTGGCGATAGTGGAATTCCAATCAACCGTGGATCTGGATCCAGCCATATCGGCCGGCAACCTCAAGCTCACTAAGTCCGGGACGAGCCTCAGGACCAACGCTTACGCGATCATACTCAGCTCATCCGACCCGCACAAGCAGAATTGGTACGCGCTGATGGCCTTCGATTCCGCGGGAGCGAGCCCTTCCTATGATGTCAGGGCCACCGCTCAGGGGACAGGGGTGAGCGGGGAGGCGAAGATACTGGCAATCAGCGGCCTAACGGGCACGAGCACACAGGGTAGCTCGATGTATATCGGCACTACCGCGACCACAATGGCCACGTTATCCACCTCGCTCCCCGCCGGCGACAATGTCGTCATCGCGATAGTCGAGTGCATCAACGACGGTTCCAGCTCGGAGAGGAGTCTATCCAACTCCCCGCCTGGGGGATGCAGGTTGAATCGCCAGTCCAGCCCCCAGTCGGCCTTGGCAGCAGCTGAGTTCTATGTATATCTCGAGTCATCGAGCAACCCAGGGCGCTGGCAGGTCCAACTGATACCCTACCTGGATACGGGGGCGTCGGCCAACCCCACCTATAATGTGACCTGCACAGCGGACCAGGCGAGCGCAGTACACGGCCGGGCGACCATCGTGGCCTTCAGCGCGGGGAGCTTCTCCTCCGCCGCGTACAGCAATGGAGGCAGCTCGAATATCGGCACTACCGAGACCACTGTCAACGCGCTGAGCACCTCCTTCCAGGCAGGCAGCGATGTCGCGGTCATAGCCTCGGAGCAGTTCTGGAACATGGATTCCTCTAACTTAAACTCCATTAGCGCTGGTTTAAACAAGCTGCAACAGAACGGTGCGAATGGCGGTCAGTCCAAGAACCAATACACCATAATCGTTCCTTTATACAGTTCTACTGTTGATGATAACGGTAAGGGATTAGGGCTACTGGACGTATACATCTCCACGCCCTCCTCATCCCCGGAATACGAGGTAAAGGCGACGAAGTCCGGTTCAACCACCTTAAATGTGGAGGCGAAGATACTGGCTCTCGCGAAACCGCATCCAGTTCCCGAGTTCCCCCTCGGGGCACTGTTGCCCCTCTTGACGGGCTTCGCAATCCTCACGATCCTGAAGATATGGAAGCGTCTTACATAGAGGTGTGGCTCAGACCCAACCTTCGCTTTTATCGACGCGAATTACAATAATAATACCTCTTGTTACAGACCAATCGAGCCCACTGGGCGCTAGATGTCGAAGAGGACCCTTACCTCGGCGATCCCCTTACCATGCATTATCTTCATGCCATGATAGGTTATGGCCTTGATGGCGACCTCTGCGGGATGGATCGCGGGATCGAACTTCTCCCCCTGAACGTTGGCCCTGAGCACGTAGCCGCCATCATGTTTACCGATCTTGACGCCGTGTTTGGAGAATATCATGCCGTCCACCTCGAACATGACGAGGAGGCGCTCCAGCCACTTGTAGAGGAGGGACTCGAGATCGTCGGCAACGACCTCGACTGCAACTCCCTCCAGTGGCCGGACCTTCGTCGGATCCGTCAGGATGTCGCTCATCGCAAGGGCAGCGGCGGCGAAGGCCTCACCCAGGTTCCTGCCACTGGCCGCAACGTACGCGTCCGAAGTATGTTCCAGGAATCGATACGATCCCCCGGGGGTCACCTTAATTCCCAATTCCCCAGCATGCCCTCGAACCTATATGGGGGTTGCCTCTCGATCCGCCTCTCGAAATCGCGAACTAAAACGATAAAGCGGGGACCGCGCCCCAAGGACGCGAGGGTGCTATCGGTTGGCCGAAGGATTTACGGGCAGAGACCTGATCTCGATCAAGGATATCTCCAGACACGACATAGAGGAGGTGTTGGGCCTCGCCGAGAGGATGTCGAAGCGCAATCGGCTCGACATAGCCTACGACAAGCTGGCGACCCTCTTCTTCTTCGAGCCGAGCACGAGGACGAGGTTGAGTTTCGAGGCCGCGATGTACCGGCTCGGCGGACACTGCCTGAGCATTCACGACGTGAGGAGCACGTCGCTGGAGAAGGGGGAGTCGCTCTCGGACACCTTCAAGATCCTCGACTCGTATGGCGACGTGTTGCTGATACGCCACTCGGATCCGGCCGTCGTAAAGCTCGCCGCCGAGGTCGCCAAGAACCCAGTCATAAATGCGGGCGCCGGATGGGACGAGCACCCGACGCAGGCCCTCATCGACGCCTACATAATCAGGAACAGCCTGGGTCGCCTTGACGGACTCACGTTCTGCATATTGGGTGACCTGAAGTACAGCAGGGCCGCGCGTTCGCTCCTCCTGCTCCTGGACAAGTTCGGGGCCAAGGTGTATCTGGTCTCGCCCCCCGCGCTCGAGCTGGACCCATCCCTTATGGCCGGAAGCCAGAACGTCCCGATCAGGAGGGGGGAGCTGTCAGACGTCATCGGCGAGATCGACGTCCTATACGTAACGAGGATTCAGAAGGAGCGCTTCCCGAGCGCGGAGGAATACGAGGCGGTGAAGGGATCCTACAGGGTCACGCTGGATTCCCTGAGGGGGTGCAAGTCGAACATGATCGTCATACACCCGCTCCCGAGGGTCGACGAGCTCGGCACTGACATAGACCGCACGCCCCACGCGAGGTATTTCCAACAAGCTGGACTCGGCATAAGCCTCAGGATGGCGCTCCTCGCCCTCACGCTCGGCGTCGATGGGAGGATGAGCGTCCCAGAACTGATCTGAGGCCCGTTCATCTTTCTCAATCTATCTGCCTAACCCTTTACCGGCCGCGCCATTTGGCACTGCCCACATATTCCCTTGCGATCGCCACGAGCCTCTCCATCTCGCCGTCCTCCTGCGTCTGCAGTTTCCTGAGGTCGCTCCTCCAGGCGCTCTCGGGCCTGAACTTCTGCAGGACGTACGACCTCGCCCCCCGGATCCACTTGGCGATCTCCAGGATGTCCTCCTCCGAATGCAACTTCGGGACGACGGTGGTCCTGAACTCATATTCGATGCCGGAGCCCATGAGGAATTCCACGTTCTCCTTGACCGAATCCAAGATCGCGCCCGCCCTCACCCCGATTGCGCGGCCATAGGCGCGGCCATCGGGTGGCGCCTTGATGTCCATGGCGACATAGTCAACGAGGCCGTCCGAGACCAGCCCGCTCAGGACCCTCGGCCTGCTGCCGTTCGTGTCGAGCTTCACCTTCAGGCCGATGGAATGTACGGTCCTGCAGAAATCCCCCAAGCCCCTTGAGGTCGTGGGCTCTCCCCCGGTGATGCAGACGCCGTCCAGGAAATCCCGGTTCCTCCCGATGAAGTCGGTTATGGCGGATTGGGGGACATCTGGATATCTCTTGGGATGGGTGATGAGGTCATGGTTGAAGCAGAATGGACAGCGGAAGTTGCAGGTCGGCACGAAGGCGGTCGACACTATCTTCCCGTCCCAGTCGACGAAACTCGTTTCGATGAAGCCCTTGATGAGCATCGGTCGTGTCACCATTCGATCGATCGGTGGCGCGGGATAAACGTTCACTTGCCGCCGAGTTGCCTCATGACCGCGGCCGCGTCCGGGAGGTCCCCCCTCCATGAGGCGGTCTCATTCCCGTCCTCGTCGACGATCACGGCCGTGGGCGTGGAGGCCACTTGGTAAAATGCGGCCTCGGCCATCCCGTCGACGGTCTCGACGTCGAAGTACTCGACTTCCAGGAATCCGTCGCCCTCGAGCTTCGCGCAGGTGGCCTTCGCAGGGCCGCACTTCCTGCAGTCCTCCCTCCAGAAGAGCTTCAGTTTCGTCAATGCCATACACCTATGGATCGATCATCCGAAATACGGTTTGTCGCGGGCCCTTCTGTCCCTCAGCTCGGCCACCTTGCCCCTGTTCCATCCCTCGACCTTCGAGAAGAAACCCGTCACCCTCGTCATCCTCTCAACGTTCGTCGAGCCGCAGCGGGGACACTTGTCCTTCAGGCCCCTGACCGTAGGTCCTTCAGCCATTACTGCTTCGTCACCTCCATCAGGTTCCTCCTTCCGCAATCCAAGCAGCATGTGAATTCCGGGCTGAACGCGATCTGGTCGCTCATCGTGTTCTTGAACGTCCTCACCACGAAGTTCGAGATCGAGGACGGATCGGGCCTCGCCTCGCCGAGCCAGACGTGGGAGAGGCAGCCCGCCTCTATCAGCGGGTGGAAGAGCCCCTCCTTCTTCACCCTCTCGATGGGGCTCATGTCGACGCCGACGTTCAGGTAGGTCGAGTTCGTGTAGTAGACCTCGCCGCTGTCGGCCGCCCCCTTCACGACCTCCTTGGCCTTTCCGTTATAGTGCTTCAGGTCGAGTGTCGCGAGCCTGTAGGCCGTCGACTCGGCCGGCGTCTGCTCCAGCACGAACCTCGTCCCATATTGCCGGCCGAGCGCCTCGGCCTCCTTCTTCATGAAGGCGATGGCCTTCAGGCCGAACTTCAGCGCCTCATCGGACTCGTGCATCTCCTGGCCGAGATGGTACTGAACGAGCTCGTTCAGCCCCAGCATCCCGAAGAGGAAGGTCGCCCTGTGCATCCTGTAATAGGATTCGTCATCGAGCGCCATCGCCAGGAGCCCGAGCGGCCCGGAGCCCTTCAGGCCGAGCAGCTTCTCAACGAACCCCTTCTTGAGCTGGTGGGCCTTCGCCATGAGCGCCATGCGCTCCGAGATCAGCTCGAAGAGCCTCGCATCGTCCCCGCCCGCCTCGTACGCGATCCTTGGCAGGTTGAGCGTGACGTTCTGGACTGCCGAGTACCTCATCTTCCAGGGGGTCTTGGCATCGTCGAAGTCCGACTTCTCTAACTTGAAGGATAACCTGCAGCACTCGCTTATCTTCGCGGTTCCGCCCCTGTCGAAGACGTAGTAGGGGTTGCCCTTCTCGGAGGAGGTCAGCGCGACGAGGCGCAGGAAGTCATCGTGGCCCTCGCAGCTGAAGAAGTCCTCCGTGATGTGGACGTTCGGCTTCGGGAAGAAGAACGGCCTCCCGAACGCATCACCCTCGATGTAGACCTTGAAGAGCGCATTCACGAACCTCCTCGACTCCTCGACGTAATCGCCGTAGGTGTTGCCGGTGAATTTCCCGGCCGGCCCGATCGCGGGGACGTCCTGGAAGTGCCTCGGTATCTCCCAGTAGAGGTTCAGGTCGCTGAAGATCGATTGCCCTCCCCTCGCGACGGCCTGCTGCGCGAACTCGAAGATCAGCATCTGCGCCAGCTGCTCCATCTGCTCGTCGTCGATGCCGACGAGGAACGGCGCGAAGAAGAGGTTGACGGCATCCCAGCCTATCGCGCCAGAGAAGACGCCCTGGAGCGCGGCCGAGAATTTTATCATCTGCCCTATCAGGACCTCCGGGTGCTTGGGCGGCTTGGCGATCGAGATCGCGTTCGGGAGATTGAGGCCGTACCTCTTGATGTACTCGAGCGAGTTGCCCGAACAATACGGGCGGTCGATCATCCCGAGGTTGTGGAGGTGGAAGTCGCCCTTCTCGTGTGCCGCGGCGATGTCGGGGGTGAAGACCCTCAGGAGCGCGTACTGCTTCTTTATCGCCTCGGCGAGGACGAGGTTCGTGGACTCTGGGCCATGGGGGACGTTCGCGTTCTCCTTGTTCTTGTAGACCATCATCTGCTCCACGTCGTAGATCGGAAGGCCGAGGCGCGTGTGCTGCTTCCTCTCCTCCTCGAGGCCGTGCTCGATCAGCTTCTCGTTGACGACCTCCCTGATCAGCGGGGCGGTGATGAACTCGATCTTCGAGTCGACGATGGTCCTCTCGACATCATGGCTGATGTGCTCGGCCATCTCGGCCGGTATCACCGTCTCCCTCAATAGGGCATCGACGATCTTCGTCCTGTCCCACTTCACGATGTCCCCACGGGATACCTTCACGAAGAGGGCGATGTCCGTCACGTCCTTTCGAGCCTGTATCGTCCGCGGTTTGCTCGTCGCCTTGGGGCGCGGTGTCTTGCCTCGTGCGGTTCTGTTGTTCAAGTGAAAGCCTGACTTCCTTTTTTGGGCTGGGCTTCCGGCACCTTGGTCTATAGGATTTTATACTTTGCGCCATACAATCTTGTATTTTAAACGTATGTAATAGTGCCTAATATGCGCTTAGAATGGCTTTCCAGCCGATTTCTGCCGTTTGATTTTATCAAATACCGTGTAGATGACACTATCTTAAATATATAGAAAAAGGAGGCGTAAATGCCGTTCGATAAAATGAAAGTATACAAAATTGTGATAAGCTCTTCATGATTTTTTATCTTATAGGACACTTCGGAATTAGGGCCTCGCAGCATCATCATCACAGTTGCAACTTCCCATACGATGAGGTGAGCGTGGCAGATGTCGAACCTGAAGAAAATGGCAAGGAGCCCGCCTGAAATCAGGCACGATCTACTGCGGCGATTCGGGCAAGTGGCATCGATTTACACATCGGTCGCCCTGATCCTCTCCCTCTCCGCCGGAGCCTCGACTGGCCGTATGCATGGCTGTATATGGCCGTCTACTTCGCGGTCACGCTGATCGGCTCACTCATCCTGCCGCTGGAAGTAATAGCCGAACGGGGCAGCAAGAAAGGGAACGTCGAGGAATGGGACACGGTGCTGAGCGGGCTCATCATCTCGATCACCCTTTGCATGTATCTGGTCGCCGGGCTCGATCACAGGTGGCGCTGGTCCCCGATATTGTCAACGGCATCGCACCTCGCATCGATATCCCTCTTCCTCTTGGGCTGCGCTCTGGACTTGTGGGCGATGAGGGCCAACCGCTTCTTCTCCACTGCCGTGTGGATTCAGTTCGAGCGCGAACACGCGGTGTGCAGCAGTGGCCCGTATAGGTACGTCCGTCATCCCGGATATCTTGGGATGATCATCTATAATTTGGCCACGCCGCTATTCCTGGGCTCGCTCTGGGCCATGATGCCCGCGATGATGATCGTGGGCCTATTTGTGATCCGCATCGGGCTTGAGGAGAAAGTCCTCCTCCGAAAGCTCCCCGGCTATGGGCAATATGCGGCCCGCATTAGATATCGACTTCTACCGCGGATATGGTAACAGCCAAGAATGAATGTGGAGTTTCAACCTATTGATTATAGCCTTTTGCCATCTCCTTCCCAGGTGACCCCCCTCCCTCCCCCTCATGATGTGCCCTATTAGCCAATTAATGCCTGAGGAGATATTCGGAGAGGGCTAACCATGGGAGAACCTTTAGTCATATTAATGAACATCTTTAGTGCCAACGATATGCTCAAAGTCATAAAGGACCCCGATCAGCTCTACTGGGAGTGGGGACCACATCAACTGAATGCGGCAGCAAGATGGCTCCCCAAGAAGGGCTTCAAGATACTGCCGAAGATCTTCGATGCGCATTACAGGCCCGGCTCCACTGGCGACGAGGGGGACAGGATCGTAACAAAGGCCCAGGTGTGCGACCTCCAAGAGGTTATGGCTAAGGATATACATATCCTGATGTGGAGCTCATTAGTTCTAGAGCTCCCAGAGATGAGGGAGGAGATCGAGAGGATCGCCGAAGGTCATGTGCTGGACATGAGCTTCGAGGAGGAGGTAGCCAGAGATATAGTTAGCGTTAGCGAGAAAGGCGAAGGCAATTATGTATTAAACGATAGATACCTTTACCAAGACAACGAAGCCTTGGAAGGACTGGGCAAGATCTTCACAATGCTCGCGGACTGCATGGATGAGGTGAAGGAGGCCAAGGGCTTCTCGCCAGGCTTCCAATTCTATATATCCAGCTCGGATAGGATATAATAAAGACACTCTTACTCTCTGATAGATGGAGGGTACAGTGAATCGTGTTGACTGAAGTCGGAATTGCCAGAGTCATTGTAAAGCCCAAGTAGGTAAATTGTACCAAACATCAGTTAAAATATCCTCTTAAGCCCAACTCGGTCAAAATCCTTGTCATTTGACACTATCTCCTTCGAGCCGGCGTTGAGTGCTGCGGCCAAGTGCAGCGAATCCTCATAATCCAACGCATGCTCATCCATAAGTTCCTTAGATCGAAGTATGTCGTCCGACGTCAATGGCACAGCTTTCAAACCCTTAAGGTTTAATATTGGCTCTACGACGCCGTTCACCAGACTTGCGTCTCTTGAACTTCCTCCCGTCAGTCCCGTTATGATTGTCACGGCTTCATAGAAGGTTAGGCTCGATGTGACATATTCGCCCTTTGATGCGCCCTCGATCCTCTTCACCCATTGAAGCGCCCTCTCGCCAAATACGGGATGACTTCCTAGCCAATAGATGAATACATTAACATCTACGTACCTTTTGACTTCCACCACTTCCTCATAACCTCCTCATGGAACTCATCCAAGTCTTCGGGCCACTTGTTCACCTTGAAAGCGCCAAAGTGCGCCTCCGCCAACTGTTCAGCCGCTTCGATGATCACCGATTTACCAACGACCTTGACCCTGACATACTTCCCCTTACCAATTCCTGCCTTGTCCCTAGCGATCTTCGGTATGGCCACCCTTCCCTTCTCGTCGACCTTGCCCATCATATCGTTAATCCCACTTAGTAAATAAATCCCACTTATTTAAATATTTCCCACTTTTAAGGCGTTAAGACGACCCTCCCCCCTAATGGAGACGATCTTCGGGCGAAGCACTTATTGGGGAACTTATCCCGAGGATGGAATAAATGAGGTAAGTTACCTCTGGTTGCATTAACCCAGATCAGATCATCCCCGAATACACCCTTCTAATACTAGTCTGTGAATGGCGTTGCGGACGATCAACCGTTCATCCGTAATGGCCCTGTCAGCTCCTGCTCCACCGTGGGCACGAAGAAGCGCGTCGTCGAGCCGCAATTCTTGCACCTCGTCACCTCGGCCCCCATTATCGTCCCGCAGTAGAGGCACATGGACTTGCTGATGGAGTAGGTCACGGCCTGGATCCCGTAATCCTTCATCGCCGATTCGGTGAAATGCATCGCATGGCCGCCGTCGCTCTCCTTCAGCATCTCCGGCGTCACGACGAACGCGTGCCCGCCGCTGAGCCTCCTCTGGAATTCGGCCTCGATGCGCAACCTCGATTCGAGCGGCATCGAGGGCCCGGTCACCTGCAGGATCCTGTATGCCTTCTCCCTTCGTCCGGGGCCCTCGCCCCCGCCGTACCTCTCGGCGTCGGTCTCCGCCATCCTCTTTGCCGCATAGGGGTGCCTCCCGGCTGACGGCGCGAGCTTCATGCTCAACCTCTCCGTCCTGTGGGTCAACTGGACCGGCACGTGCTCCAGGATCTTCCTCATCATCGAAAAGCATCCCTCGGCCGAGGCGCCGTCCCCCAGGAATCCCATCCCCGCCTCCTCTATCCCCACGAGCTCGACGAGGTACATTCCCTTGCCGTGGCTGAAGTACGATTCGGCCGGCGTGTGGTGGGAGAGCATCGGCAGGAGGCCCTTGGCCATGTTGCCGGTGACCCAGTCCCTCTTCACCTCAAGCGCCTTGACCGCCAGCCTCAGGTTCTTGTCCAACGTCTCGAAGAGCCTCCTCTCATTTCCCGCGGTCGTGCGCGCGATCCTCGGCAGGTTCACCGAGACGCTGCCTATGATCCCGCTCCTCGTCACCTCAGCGGCATAATCGCCGCCATGGTTCGACGCAATCCTCCCGCAGTTCCACGTGTAGATCGCCCCGTTATCGTTGTTGAAGTTCCTGGTGAAGATGACGTTCCCCTGTTCGAGCGCGAGCCTGTGGGCGAGCGCGAGGGGGCCGCCCTCCTCATCGGCGAAGGCGTCGGGGCCGTTGACCCTGATCGCCAACCTGAGGTTGCTTATCAGCGAATTGCTTGAGAACGAGAGGAGCTGCGAGATGAGCGCCTCGGCTATCGATCTGGCCTTGTCGGAAAATTCCCGCAGTTCGGGGATGGGGGGATCGCCCCCCAGATCGAGCGTCATGCCGACCGGCTTCCCCCGCGACACGATGTCGAAGAGGAACTCCTTGAGCGAATCCCCCAGGGCGCCCTTCTCGGAGCCGCCGGCCCATTTCGCGGCCAGGAAGTTGAAGCTGTCGAGCGTCTGGCCGCAGCTCACCTCGGCGGTCGCCTTCTCGAGGCCGAGGCTCAGCAGGTGGAGGGCGTCCTCGATGCCCCCCGAGAAATCGAGGGCGATCGGGGCCACGCCCCATCCGGAGGGGACCTTCTTGCCCCTGAAGAGCAGGGCCGCGTCGTGCACGACATCCTCCGGCCTCAGGCACCAATCGGGCGCGTGGTTCATGTGGAGCATCCCCGAGAGGTGGGCGTCCGCCACGTCATGGGGCAGGGCGTTGAGGAGGAGGTACTGCAACAACGTCGCATCGCCCGCCTGCCTCATGACGTTCTCGCAGACCTCCCCGGATTTCTCGAAGAAGGACGTCACGTCGTAGACGGGCAGGCCGAGCCTCGTGAGCTTGTGTCGGTACTCCTCTAGCCCCTTCTCGATCAGGACGGCGTTCACGAACTCCCTTATCAGGGGGGCCGTGAGGTACTTGACTGGCGACTTGGAGAGCAAGCGCTCCTCGACCTCCGTCGCTATCTGCGCGGCCAGGTCGGCCCTGAGGGACGCCTCCTTTATGAGGAAGTTCTCTATCTTGGTCCTGTCGAAGGGCTCCATCACCATGTTCGACCTCCTCACCTCGAGCCTCCTCGTCTTCTTCGTCAGGAAATCGCCTATGTTCCGGTAGTAGTCGAGGACCCTTGAGCCGAGATCGGTCAACCTGTATTTCTTCGTATTCGAATCGATGTCCACCAGGCCGCTCTGCAACAGCTTCCTGAGATGATACGCGAACCTGCCGGCGTCCTTGAACTGGTCGAGCCCGATCTGCCTCATCAACTCGTTGTACTTCGCGCTGTCGGCCTCCAGCGTCCTTAGCATTTGAAGCCGAACTGGGGAGGCAACGGCCTCGAAGACGTTCTCAGCTTCGTCGAAGGTATCCTCAGACATACCGCGCGCCACTCTCGCCATCGACTCCTCCGGGGCAAGTGGTTTTTATCTGTGTTCCATGCTCGATAATACGTTCTTGAGGCTCAACTCCTCGGTTCTGGTGGCAGCGTCCAAGGGTCACATCCCAGTTCATGTTAATGGCGAGCATGCGTAAGGCCGCTCAGGCTATAAGCGAAATCGTTTGCGATCGTAAAAGCTTTCGGAGATCGCTGTAAAAATACTTCCATAAACTGAATTCGAGAGCTATGATCCTGACGATGGGCACCGCCTCGAGCGAGAGATCGAACGCTAACGCGAAAACGAAAACGAAAACGAAAGCGAATGCGAACGTCAGCCGTCGCCATCAGGCCTTGATGTTCGCGAGGAAGTTCACAACCCCTTTCTCGCAATACCTATACGCGATGTACGTCAGGAGCGATCCAACCGCCAGCGTTATCGGGAGCATCGTCAAGAGGTTGAACCTAGACGCCGAC
>Ga0315309_1001355_pt1 | contig 14661 bp, 17 predicted proteins | sample TDP4_MG_FD_203080 | JGI IMG/M metagenome (GOLD analysis project Ga0315309, IMG submission 203080) | Freshwater sediment microbial communities from Lake Towuti, South Sulawesi, Indonesia - TDP4 | ecosystem: Environmental > Aquatic > Freshwater > Lake > Sediment | place: Indonesia: South Sulawesi... | reverse complement strand
GGCCATCGGCTACGAATACAACTGCATCTTGCTCGGTGGTCTTCATTGTTTTCTTGAGTTGGTCGACTTCCTGGGTGGTTATTCCGTAAGCTGGCATTTCATCAGTGTGGAATAAGCCGCCGACTCTACCCCAGAAGCGTGCTCGATCAGCCATTTCAGTGCCGAGGCGTACTTGAGGCATGAGTTCGGTTCTGAGCAAGCCGACGAAGTTTGGAAGTTTGACTGCTAGAACTGGCTTATGCTCCGCTAGGGCTTTTTTGATGACTTTGCTTTGGGTTTTTTCGAAGATTTTTGAGACGTCTGTGAATTCTTCTGCTAGAGCTGATTCCTTTGCGCCTCTTTTTTGGAGTTCTTCTTTGATTTTGATGAGGTTGAGTTGCCGTTGCACTTCGTATTCTACGACTTTTGAGACAAGTTCGAGTTCTTGCAGCCCTTTGATCTCGGTCAGGGCGCCGCTGGGTATGCTTATGTTGAGGTCTTGGCGTATTGTGCCTAACCCTCTTTTGACTCTGCCAGTTGCTCTGAGGAGGCGTCCTATGGCTAATGCTGTTCTCTCTGCTTCCTGAGGCGTGTACAATACGGGTCCTGTTGTGACTTCGATTAGTGGTATGCCGAGGCGGTCGATGCGGTAGCGTATGGTTTTGCCGCCTTCTTCCTCGCCCGTTTTTCGGGCTGCATCTTCTTCCAGTGCGATGAGTTGGATTGGAATCCTCTTGTCTTCAGCTTCTATTTCGCCGTTGAGAGCTACTACGCATGTGCGTTGGAAGCCTGTTGTGTTAGAGCCGTCTATGACTGTTTTGCGCATGACGTGGATTTCGTCTGCTGGTCTAGCGTTTACCATAAGAGCTACAGTCAAGGCTATGTCGACTGCTTCATGGTTGAGGCTATGTGGTGGTTCTTCGTCCATTTCTACTAGGCACGATGTGGCTTTATTGGCTTCGTAGAGGATTTTGACGCCTTTTTGAAACTCGAAGTAGGCTGCGGGATCGATTTGTCCAAGTTCGCTTTGAGTTGGACGTAGTCGTCTGAGAAAAGTGATTTCTGGGTCTTCTTTGAAGAGTTCGGGTTTGCAGGCGCAGAACAGTTTTTGTGCCGTGTCGAGTTGCTGGTGGATTTCTAAGCCTACTTTCAAGCCCAGTTTGCCGTAGTCAATGCTCATGGGTTTTCTCAACCTTCATCTGTTTCGCTTAGTGTTCGTGATGAGATTTCGCCGGCTATGTTGGTTGTGAGCAGTTTTTTTGCTTCTTTGGGGTTGCTGGTTTGTCCTAGTGTCCACATAAGCTTGACCAATGCGGTTTCGCTGAGCATGTCTTCGAGTGGGACGACGCCTGCTTTGAGGAAGTCTCTGCCTGTGTCGTAGACGTTCATGTCGACTCTGCCCCAGATGCATTGGCTGGTCATGGCTACGATTACGGCTTTTTCGATTGCTGTGCGAACTGGGTTGAGGCTGGTGTGATTGATGTGTCCGAGCCCTGTGCCTTCCAAAACTATGCCCTTGTACCCCTTGCTTACGAGGTGGTCGATTGTTTCAGGGTTGAAACCAGGATAGAACTTTACTAGTGCTACCTTTTCTTCGAAATTCGGCTTTAGAGTGAGTTTTCTGGATTTGTCTCGTTTGGGGTAGTCTTGTGTGAGCATGGTTACGTTGCCGTTTTCGACTTTGGCGAGTGGTTCAGCGTTGATTGATTTGAATGTGTCCCTGCGGCTGGTGTGGCATTTTCGTACTTTGGTGCCACGGTGCAGGATTATCGCTTTGTCGGATGGTGTTTCATGCATGGCTAATGCGACTTCGGCGAACGGTGCTCCTGCTGCGGCTGTGACGGCTCCGGTTAGATTTGTGGCTGCGTCTGAGCTGGGTCTGTCTGCTGATCGCTGTGAGCCTACTAGTATGACGGGTACGGGTAGGTCTTGGAGTGCGAAGCTTAAGGCTGCTGCGGTGTAGCCCATGGTGTCCGTTCCGTGAGCCACGATGACTCCGTCTTCGCCCTTCTCAATGTGTTTTGCAGCGGCTTCAGCGAGTTCTGTCCAGTGCCTAGCGGTCATGTCTTCGCTGAATATGCTGAACAGAATTTCTGCGTCGATTGTGGCTATGTCAGACAACTCTGGGACTACGCTGTATAGATCGCTGGCTGACAGGGCGGGGCGCACGGCTCCTGTGCGGTAGTCTACTCTGCTAGCGATGGTGCCGCCTGTGCTGATTATTGTAACTTTGGGCAAGTTGGGTTTTTGCGTTGGCAGAGACGGGGCAACGAAGGCAGGTTTGGTTCCGGCGCCTATTCTTCCGACTTTTGTGTTCGGCGTGATCTGTATGCCTATGTTGTAGCCTGTTTTCAGTTTGATGACGATGTGTTTGGTGTCGCTGTATTCTGAGCGTGGGATGAGTATGCCTTCGTAGGTTTCAGCGTCTTTTGTTATTTTCACTATATCGCCTATTTCGGCTTGCGCTTGCTTGAGATGTTGCAGGGCTTCTCCCTTGTAACCGAGACGTTCTTCATCCAAATTGTGTTTCACCAACGCTGCAAGATTGCGTCTTATATAGGATGGTTACACATAAATCGTGTTTCGCTATTCTGTTTTTCGTGTAGTGGGGAATTGGAGTTGTCGTGGGCATGAGCGGTGATGTGGGTTCAGAGTCGGGGTCTTCTTCGAACAGGGCTTTGCTTCCGACGTTGGTTTTTTGTGCGTTTTCTATAGGTCCGCTTGCGGTTTTGATGAGCCTCTTTCTGTACCCTATTGCCGCCGAGTTTCGAGTGGAGGTGGGTGTTATGGGTCAGGTTAACACTTTTTCTTCCGTGGCTGCGGTTGTTTTTGCGTTGGTTATGGGTTTTTTGAGTGTTCGTTTTAGGCATAAGTCGTTGTTGATGACCGGTTTGCTTTTCTTCGCTGTATCGTCTGTTGGTTGTTTCTTAGCGTCAGGTTTTGCTGTTATGCTTTTGGCTTATTCCATAAGTGGTGTAGGATTGGCTATGATTAATCCGATGGTGAATGCGCTTGTTGGGGAGCATTTTTCGTTGGAGAAAAGGGCTAAGGCTGTTTCGTGGACTGTGGGCGCTGGTGCGCTGTCTTACGTTGTTGGACCTTTGGTCTTGAATCTGCTCTCAGACTTTGCAGGTTGGCGGTTTTCGCTTCTGGGCTTTATTATTCCTCTTTTGTTCGTGAGCCTTGTGCTTGCGTTCTTTGGGATTCCGTCCGTTTCTCACGGTCATGAGACAGCAGTGAGTCAGAGTGGTTTTCTTTCCGGGTTCAGGGGGGTTCTATCATGTAAGTCTGCTTGGGCTTGTTTGGCGGGTGACACCCTTCGGGCTGCTTCCTTTGCCGCAGTTTTGTATTATGGTGCGGCGTTTTTCATGCAACGATTTGGGGCGTCCACGGATGCTGCAACCCTAATAATACTAGTGGCAGCTTCGTGCTACACCGTTGGTAGCCTGATCAGCGGTCGATTTGTGGACAGGGTTGGGCGGAAGCCCTTCACAGCGACGACGGTTTTGTTGGCTGGTGTGCTCACGGTGTGTTTCGTTCTTGTGCCGAATTTCTGGTTCTCTTTACTGCTTAACGTTGCTGCTGCTGTGCTTTTCGGCATGGTTACTGCAGCAGCCATCAGCTTGACTCTTGAGCAGGTTCCTGCTTATCGCGGCACTATGATGTCTGTGGACTCGGCATTTGTCAACTTGGGTTATGCGATGGGCGCGGCGGTTGGAGGAATGGTGCTACTAAGGTTTGGTTATCAGGGTCTGGGTGCAGCGCTTGGATTGTTCGGTATTCTTGCTGGTGCAGTCTTCTACTTGCTCGCCAGAGACCCAACGAAGAAGTGAGTTAAGCAGCATCAGATCATGATGGCATTTTTCCTATTTGTTCGTGAATATTCCTGATTCCAGAAATCATAAGAATCGTAAGTCTTAGCATTGTAGGTGTTGTCGTAAAACAATTAAGCGACATGCACAGTTTCAGAACTGGAAGGAGTCGAGAAATGGGTCTGGTGCGTTCTCCAGATGAAATCTCTGCGTTAGAGAAACACTTTTCAAATGGATACGTGCTGGGCGACGCCGTTATGGTAATGGCAATGTTTAGAACCAGAGCAGAGGTGGTCAAGAGAGTGTTGCCTCCACCGTTGGAACCAGCTCCTGAGCCTACAGGCCGAGTATACGTGGCGGAATTTCACAGGACAAATTTTGGTGTGACTTACAATGAGGCAGCATTGTTCATCACGGCACAGTATAAAGGAGAAGTGGGTAGTTACTGTCTCTCAATGCCAGTGACAAACGATATGGCAATGGTTGGAGGAAGAGAAGGGTACGGCTTCCCTAAGAAAATCGCTGAAACGATACATGTTGAAAGAAAAGGAAACAAAGCCAGAGGAATTTGCGTTAGGAAAGGAATTCCCATTATCAAATTAGAAGCTAGTCTCACTGGACCCGCAGAACCCGAGGCTATTCCGTCCTTCGGACCTAATTATCTTTTCAAGCATTTTATGGATCCAAGTGGGGGCCAATTCGATTACAATCCCCGTTTGGTGAAGCAATTCAACGAAATCAGTTGGGGAAAGGTGGAACTAGGTGAAGGAGAGCTAACCTTCGCAGAGTCAAAATACGATCCCATTTCCGAGATACCTGTTGAAGAAGTGTTGACGGCGGGCTACGCTAAGGGAATCGAGATCAGGATGCAGCTTGGCGAAGTCGTTGCTGAAGTTGATCCTTTGGAATTTTGGCCTTATTCTTTCATCAAAAACGATTGGCCACTGTAGGTTCAAGCCTACGGTATGGTCTTTGACATGTACGGTCCGTCATAGCGGTAGCCGAAGCGTTTGTAGTACTGTTTCGTTCCTAATGCGCTTATGACCAGGATTTTTTTATGGCCGTAATCTTCTTGCGTGATGTGCTCGGCCTCTTTGAGGAGTTGTTGTCCGATGCCTTTGTGTTGCCATGCTTTGGCTTGGCGTTTTCCAACCGGCACAACTGGTCCGTAAACGTGTAGTTCGCGTACGATGCTGCAGGGTTGAGCGGTAATTTCTGGTCTGTGAGCTTCGGGGGATGGGATGCGTAGGCGTAGATATCCGATTAGAATATCGTTGGTGGTGTCTTCTGCTGAGATGAAAAGCTCTTCGCCTTCTGACGCCGAATACTTGGTGCTTTGGCTTTCGAGTTTGTCCAGATCGGGTTTGACGTGGTCTTTGAGCCATCTGTGTCCTACTTCTCGGCATCGTATGCAATGGCAGCGCATGTTTTGTTCGCTTAGCTTTTGTTGGGCAAGTTGTCGGAGGTTGCTGTGTTTGACTCCTGCTTCGATTAGCTGTGCTGGGATGTCTCTTTGGACTCGCATGATGCGCACCCACGGTGGAATGGTTTTCTTGATTTCTGCGATGAGTTCGGCTGCCTGTTGAGTTGTGTAGGGCGTGTATGTGCCCTTTTTCCACCATTCGTATGTTTTGGTGCCTTTCAAGACTAGGCAAGGGTAGATCTTGATCATGTCAGGTTTGAAGTCTGGGTCTGTGAAGATGGTTTTGAAGGCGTTTAAATCTCGTTTCTGGTTTGAGCCGGGTAAGCCGGGCATCATGTGATAGGCTACTTTTAAGCCGGAGTCTTTGAGTGTGCGGGTGGCTTCGACTACGTCTTGGACTGTGTGTTCTCGATTGACTAGCCTATATACGTCGTCGTGGATGTTTTGGACTCCCAGTTCAACTCGAGTCACGCCCATCGTTAGCATGTGGTCTACTTGAGGCTGTTTAGCCCAGTCGGGTCGGGTTTCAACTGTTATGCCCACGTTGCGGATTCGGCTGGTTTCCGCTTGTTTCTTGGCTTCTGCTAAGGAGTTGGATTTTTGTTGTGTTATGGCGTCTAGGCAGCGTTGAACAAAACGTGTTTGATACTGTTTGGGTGTGGCTGGGAATGTGCCTCCCATGATTACGAGTTCAACTTTATCCACGTTGTGTCCAATCGATTCTAGTTGATTGATGCGGCTGCAGACCTGCTTGTAAGAGCTGTAACGGTTCTGTATGCCTCGCATTGCGGCTGGCTCAAAACCCGTGTAGCTTTGAGGCACGCCTACAGTTGGTCCGCCGGGGCAGTAGGCGCAGGGCGTCGCTTTTGGACAGGGATAAGGCTTGGTCATGACCGCTACGATGGTCACGCCTGAGATGGTGCGGATGTGTTTTCGACGAAGAATGGGTAGGAGTTTCTTTTCATCAGGCTTCAAGTTGCGTATCAGCGTTGAGTTAGGTGGAAGCGTTTGGAGGTTTAGGGCTTGGGCTACCTGCATTTTAGCTAGGTTAACGTCTCTTAAGGTTGGCTTTTCGATTTGCATCAAGCGTTGAATGATCGTTCGATAAGCGTTTGTGGTCATTGAGCTGTCCTGACAATACCATTAAGCACGAATAAATAAAGCCTGTTTTGTGTCGGATAGAGATTCTATCGCGCAACAACCATTGCTGTTGCGCAGTGTTGTGGGTTGAGAGGCTGAGTGCTTGAGGGCTTTTTCCCAACTGCAAGCAGCGTTGAGGGATGGGCATTACCGAATTGCTTGTTTCTTTCTTTCAACTCTTCGCCTTTCTTTTGAAGTCTGAGGCGAGTCTCAGGGTCGGGAATATCCTGCAGTCTTTTGAGGTTGTCGTCGATTTCTTTGATCTGGTCTTTGATTATTTCTTCGTTTTTTGGGTCGCTGCATTTGAATTTTTTTTCGCAGGACAGGCATTCGACGGGGTATGTGGATCCGAGTATCTCAACTTGCTCAAGCTGAAGGTTGCTGACAAGTTCTATGATTTCGTGTTTGATTAGGCTTGCCTTGTGTGTCTTGCCTAGTAGCGTGTCGATTTCCGCGTCCCATGCGTGTTGTAGCAGGTTGGTTTTTTGTGCTTCAGTTTGGTTTCCGTCGCTGAATTCTTCTTGGATAATTAGGGTTCCTCGCGGTTTCAGTACGCGTTTCACCTCGGCGAGCACTTTGTCCACTCTGTTAAGATGGTGCAGTGAATAAGCCATGCTTACAGTGTCGAAGGAGTTGTCGCTGAACTCTAGTGATTCCGCGTTCATCTCCAAGAGTTCAACAGGCTGGTCTCTGAATCGTTTCCTTGCTGATTCTAGGTCCTTTCTTGAAATGTCAATCCCGACAAAGCTGTCATAGTCTTCCAGTGTTTTCATTAAGATATTAATGAAGTCCCCGCCACCTGTTGCAACGTCTAGAACCTTTCCGCCGGAGATTGAGCCCAGTTTAGTCCGCATCTTGACTGCGCCAGATTCTGCCAGGTGTTTGGGCAGGTCCTCCAACTCTGTTTCTCCCTCTTGGGCAGACTGGTTATCGTGCAGGTTCTTAAGTTTTCGCGCGTCAACCCTTGATTGATGCGGCTGCAAAAGTGCCTCTAGGGGTTGTAGCGATTTTGTGTGCCTCGCATTGCGGCTATGTTTTTATTACGTCCGCGATTCATAATCTGTGGTCTGTGACACGTAGATTCTCGTGATTGGATGAGGGATGAATGTTGCATAAATCGCCGCTTGAGGTTCCTACGCAACTAGATACTGAGAGACTTGTTGTTCGGAAGCACGCGGAAGGTGATGGGCGAGAGCTTTTCCTGTTGCTTGAGAGAAACGGTAACCGGGAGTTTCTTAGAGAAAACGTGGAAGAGGTGTCATCCATTAGAACTGAGGAGGAAGCTGAGATTAGGGTTCAGAGGCATTCTGCTGAATGGTTTGCTCGTGACAGGTTTGTTATGGGCATTTGGTCGAAGAGTGAGGACAAGTATGTGGGGGAGATATGGATAGAGCCCAAGAATTGGGAAGTCCCGTCGTTTGAGATTGGATGGTTCTTGGATAGAGGTTACCAAGGAAGAGGAATAGCGGAGGAAGCTGCTCGACGTTCGTTAGAGTCTCTTTTCAGCAGCTTCAAAGCTCACAAGGTGATTGCTATTACACGCGATACTAACCTGAAAAGCATCAAGCTAATGGAAAAACTGGGCTTTCGCAGAGAAGGGCATCTTAGAGAATCTGGAATCCAAGATGGCAATAGATACGGTTTGCTGTACTATGGAATGCTGAAGAGCGAATTCTCCTCAAGACAGAGCTAGGCAAAATATACCTGAGAGCTTGGGTCTTCCGCTGTTGTTTGAATGGAAATTTTATCTCTTCGTCAACGTGTATCAGCTAGGTTCTCACTACGTTTTTGCCATGCGACCAGTAGCCACGAGAACGCTAGAGTTTGAAGAACTGTTTCGGGTAGGGAAATGGCATGTTCCGAATGCTTGGTTTTCTAGACGTCTTCGCGTTTGGCTAGGTAGGAGAGAGATAAGGGTTTAACTATCGTATTTGACTGAAGGCTGATGAGCATGCTGTCAACCTCTTCCATGTAGCCTCCACTGTTGAACTTCAAGTTGGTCATGAAATCGCGAAAGTCTGTATAGTCTTTGTGGAGTGAAATCATTACTCCGTTTCTTCCCATGCCGTCAGCGCTTGCAACGAATATCACTCGTGGTTCCTCCAGCACGAGTTTCTTTGCTCTCTCTTGTTCATTGGGGGTGAGGGTTGCTTTGGCTTTAGCGATGGTGACTGCCATGATTTGGTATCCTAGCTTCGCGAAGTCTGGTATTGCTGTGAATTCTCGTATGATTCCTTCTCTCACGAGTGCGTGCCTCATTCTTGAGATAGTGGGTTGCGAAGTCTTCAAGATCTTGGCTAGTTCGCGATCGCTTCTTTTGGAATCTTTCAGCAACTCAGAAATGAGACGCTTCATCTTCTCTTTCATTGCAGAGTAGACTCCCGACAGTTATGTTGGATTTCAGTATTACATGCAAGCCTCCTAAGAAAACCTTTCTCTCGTGTTGGGTTAGGCTTAATTCTTTATTCTGATAATCTCTGTGTGTGGTGATTGCTTTGGGTATGAGAAGCGCTAAGGATAAGCCGTTGACTAAGAAAGAAAGAGAGGAGAGAAGAAGGAAGCGCAAAGAGAAGCGCTTGAAGAAATAGAGGCGTGTAGAAGTCAATAACGATTAGCTGGGCAAATCGCTAGGGGGCTGCAGAGTTGACCGCTATCCGACAGCCTGGGAAAGTGAATGAGAACACTACGTTGATTGACTTCGGTATGTTGGGTGTTGCTGGAGTCGGCGCGGTGTATCTGGTTGAAGCTGAGGAGACACTTTTGATCGATTGTGGAACACGGTCGGAAGCACCTCGGATTGTAAGAGCTTTGAGACAGTTGAATTCCTTTCCTCCAGATAACATCGTTCTCACACACTCACATTGGGATCATTGCCAAGGAATCCACTACATACGTGAAGAGGCTGAGAAAGAGGGGAAGCCGATCAATGTTATGGCTTCAGATACGGCTATTCCTCTGCTTGAAGATCAATCTTGGGAGAAAGTTTTCGATCCGAAAGGACGCTACGAAAATATCAGAGACGTGAATCCGATCAAAGAGGGCGAAATCATCGATCTTAACGGTCTCTCATTGAAAATCCTTAGTACTCCGGGGCACAGCAAAGATCACATCGCTATTTTGGATGAGAAGAATAGGAACTTGTTCGTTGGAGATCTTTTGGGTCTCAAGCTGGGAGACAATGCGTTTGTGCCACCCTTCATGCCTCCGTTTTGGGATACTGAAGCATTCTACAGTTCAGTTAAGAAGCTGAGGAGAGTCCCTTATGAAAGCATCTGTTTAGCGCACTTCGGCTTGATCTATGGTGAAGAAGCCATGAACCTGTTGGATGAAGCTGTCGCAACCTTTGAAGCAGGGTGGAAAATCTACAAATCTGCGGAAAAGCTTGGCAAACTGGATGATTCGGATTATTTGGCTGAGACGATTAAGAAAGGCATGAGCGTTAAGATTCCTGAGTTTGCGCTTCTTAAGCCCAGCTTGAAATTTCTGTTGAGTCTGGTGAACTCTGGGAGAAGATTGGTTGGGAAGCAGCCTTATTCTGTTGGTGAGATAATGCTTCGAAACTACGTTGTGGAATGGCTTGCGATGGGCTACAGGACCTACAAGAACATATGACACCGGAAATCCGGACTGCGCGAGAAACAAGAGGACATAGCAGTTAAACGGAAATGAGTTCTGCTAATTCCTTCCATTTCTCGATGAATATTAGTCCTTTTTGTGTGGCTGCGTACTTGGTTTTGCTGTGGTGAATTTCCAGAAGCCCGGTTGATTGTAGAAAAGTAAGATACTCTTTGAGCATTCTGGTCGATAGATTTGTCTGGTACATCACTCGGGTTTTGGTCTGAGGCTGTTTGCACTGGTTTAGGATTTCTGCCATGATCTGCGTTCTTGAACGGATGGTGTTCTTCGCCATTGAAATCACCGATCAGGCTTCGCAAGCTACTGCAGGCGCTGAATTTAAGCGTTTTCACCTAGAATAGTGTAACATCTCACGAAATACGTTGCTTGCTGACGGCATCATAGCTCCGTATAGAATTGTTGGTTGGTTGGACAAAATTTCTGTGCGCACATGATAATGCTGAATTTTAAGCGGCTTTCATCAATATCGTTGGTTCTTTCCATTCCTCTCTTATTCTTGAAGGTAGGTTTTGACTAGATTGTTGTAAACATCATCTTTGGTGTAGTCGAAGGTTATGATGCGTTTCGGTGCGACTTTAACTATTACCATTTTCACTGCGTCAAGAGCGGCTTGAACAAAACGTTCGAATTTGTCTCTTGGAGCACGAAAAGTTTTTTCCCATACGGAAAGAGCCATCTGGTAAACGTTGTCGTACTCCAGTTCTGCCTTGCCATGGATGAGAATACCCTGTGCACTTCCGGTGTCAATCAACACTGTAACATCATTGTTTCGTTTGATGTTTCTGGTTTTTCGGCTCGTGGCATAAGATAAGAATACGATTTGTCCGTTCATGTATCGGTAGCTGACAGGAATGGCATGTATGGTTCCGTCTTTGTTGTGGGTGCAAATCCTTGCTGTGTTGTTCTCTTTAAGCAGAGATTCAGTCTCTTCGCTGGTGAGGGGTGGTGCCTGACCAGTGTATGACAGTCTTTATCACCACTCTGTAGTTCTTCTGTTTCTGCTATAACTTCTCCGCATCGCCGTTAAACTGGTTTTGGTTGGATAGAAATTCTATGCCCAGCCTGCTCATACAATGTCGCTGGGCTAAGAAGCTGGTTTCTATGTGCGCACAGCTACTGAAAGAAAGTAGACATATTCGGCGATAGATATTTTGTTTATCATATAATCGGCTTCTGATTGCTTTGTCGGTCGCAAATGATGCGTGGACAACAAAGAAGCTAGCTACATAGTACCCGAATTCGCTTATAAACAAATTATCCTTCTCCTCATTCAAGCGCGCGAATTGCTATCCAACCAATACAGCTTTAATCTGGGCGTCTTTTGTTATGGCTTAGGCAGGAAGTTTTGTCATTGCGTTGCTCCAATTGTGGTAAGTGCTGTGAGGGAACTGAGATGGAGCTTTCAGGTGACGATATCAGAAGGCTGGAGGGAGCGGGTTGTCACCGAGACCGGTTTTCGGTGTTTGACAATCATGTAGTTCGACTCATGAATGTTGACGGATGGTGCTGTTTCTACAGTCTCGCTGAGAGAAAATGTCGAGTCTATCGGAACAGACCTTTAGGATGTCGACTATACCCTGTTGTGTACTCGGATGATGAGGGTGTCATGGTTGATGAATTATGCCCGATGGGACACACGGTTTCAGAACGGGAATTTAGAACAAAGGGAAACGCTCTTCGCAAGCTTTTAAGAAAGATAGATGAAGAAAGAAGGTGCGCTACGCTAAGGTATTAGTGCAAAAGGACGCAGATGGGTATCGGGCAGATCATACAAGTGTATGAAAAATGAGTGGGTGTGAATAATGGAGCAAACCAAGAAGGAATCTCTGCTGGAGCGTTATTGGAGACTTCGAGGAGAGGCAGATGAGCTTTATCAGAGACGGCTTAGGGAAGTCAAGATAACTGAAGAAATGAGAAAGTCTATTCAAAGAGAGCTTGATGCCTTGGAAGACGCCATAGAGACAGCGGATCTTTCTGATGTATTGCGTCATAAACTGATTCTGGAAGTCCTACTGGGATAAGATCCCAATTTGTTTTCTGAGCATCAAAGCGTATGGGCAAGCAGAATGAAAAAAGGAGAAGAGCGCAGTTAGGGCTGCGTTGGGCTCACACTTTTCGTTTGCTTAACGCGACTCTGAACTTGGTGTGGCATTTTGGACATTCGAAGAGACCGATTTCCATCTGCATTCTTTTGCCTGTCTTGTCGGGGCGTGCAGTCATTGTCCATCTTTTCTTCGGTGAGCCAACTTCTGCTCCACACTTGATGCATTTAGCCATGTGTTCTGCTCACCACCGTTCATTGGGTTGCGGACTTGGTGGATAAAAGGTTTATCATGAACTTGCAAGCATGACTTTATCGGACAATGAAGAGATCGAGGTAGTTTGACTGGGGACAATCGGATGATGTCTGTACCCCCGACTGAGTCCACCTTTCTCATAAGTAAGGATGGATAGATGAGACAAGATAGACTGTTGTACGGGTGCGTTTGCGCATGCCCTTATAAGTGCGGATGCACTACTAGGTTCGGAGAAGTTTTCTTTATCCGTGGGCTTTGCCTGCTGAGTAATTGAATCTTTTCCAATTGTCAAGAATGATTGAAGGTTGGTGATGCTATTGGGAATAACGATGAGATCCGTACAGGTTATGGCTGATATACTGAGTTTGTGCAAGCAACCGCAAACCGAGAGGCAATTAATGGGCAAGACGAGCTTGTCGCGGAGAACGCTTCAAGTGTATCTTTCTCAGCTGCAATCGAAGCGGCTTCTAGAAGTTCATCACAGTTCGACTAAGTTTGCGACGACTCCTGAAGGCTTCAGATTCTCCGAGAGATACGCTGAGGTGCTGGAACTCTAATGCTCTGTGATGGCGATTGAATGTCTGAAGAACGAGAAACAATCATACATAGGCTCGTGCCGATCAGAATGGTGAGAACGAGCCCCGCTAGTAGAAAAGATTCGGCTGAGCCTTGGTATTTCACTCACACGTAATGAAAAGCGCGAAAGTGCGAGAGAGAGAAAGGAGAAGAAGATCTGGATAGAACAGCGGAAAAGGGGCGTAGAGAGAGAGGGATAGCTCAATTCTGAAAGACGCCCTCCTTCCACCCCCCCCTCCCAGTTTCCCGCGTGAAGGTCGGAGTTCTAGCTGGCTGGGTCAGTAGCTGCGTGCCCGTATTACGCACGTGTGCACATATCCTAATATGTGGCGGAGTGCATTATGTTTGTAGGTAGAATTTTCGTAGAGAAGAATACTGACAAAACGGGTCTTGGACTTTTTTGTCGTTTTTCTTGATCGTTCTACTTCAATAGCATGAGAGGTGAAAGGTATGGAATTAGTCAAGAAGCAGATGAGCACTGCAGCTCGATCGTGGAATAACAGAGCGGATCGACGACATCCTGCGAAAGTGGATTATTCTTCTGAACTGAGGAGCTGGGTGCAATGTGTTATACTAGATGCGGAAGAGATGAAAGATTTCAACAGGAAGGGTAAGTTCTTGAGTCTTCTAGAAAATCTCTAAACATGTCCAAGGGTCAGCTAGCCGATCTTTTCTCTAGCCTGCGCTGTTTTGACCTCTGGCTTTATAATCTTGTACATAAGCTTATGATTACACGGTTGAAAGATATGCCCAGTCTTTATCTTAAATGCAAAACTTGTGGTGTAAAATTCGAGTCAGGGATTGTGATGGAAAAGAGAGGGTTGGAAGCCATTAAGCTCGTAGATAATCAGCATACATGCCCGAACGGACACATACACACATACAGTAAGAAAGACTACTTCTACTAAAGCCTACACTTTGGACGAGATGCATCTTCAACTTTCCGTGCTTTCTTCTTCAGTTTCGTATTCAACTATTCCCTTATAAGAGGCGAGCGAGATATAGTAAGTAGGTAGACTTCGGATAAAGGATATTGCCGAAGCGCAGGTACACCCGTTTGTCTCTATCTTTTCCGTTCTGCCTACGTCTGAGAAAGCATGAAAGAAGAAAACGGAAATCTACATGAAGCCGCGGAATTCGAGATAAAAGCAATGGAAGCAAGAATACTTGGCTTAAGAGGTAAGTGCCGAGAAGAAGCAATGGCTGCTTACCGCAAGCTCTTAGGTGCTTCAAGAGAGAAAACCGTGTATTTTGCGCGATATTGACACTGTACTTACAAGAGGTGAAATTAATGGATGTTTGGACAAGCCTTGACAAATTGCAGACAAAGATAAATGGCGAACTGAGAAATGCAGGATCTCCCTTCTACGTCAGGATTGACGATTACAGTTACAAGACCGGAGCTTTTGAGTATAAGCTCGGGCGCAGGGATTCACCTTCAAGCGAAGGAAAGGAAAAGGCCAAAGCAGTAGAAGTTGTTCTGAAACATTTTGCAGTCTGGAAGAAAAGAAGTGTCACTCGAGCTTAATCTTTAGAGAATCGGGAAATAACGCAGATTTCATATTTGTGAAAATGGGCGGCGTAAACCTTGGACGTTATTTTGAAGTGGCTTTGTTGATTTTTTCAGCCCATTCCTTGTTTTCATCTATGCTTAGGATTATTCTTTTGTAAGGCTCGTTTTCCAGTTCGAGCACTAGGACTCCTTTGTCTGTAACGTACCAGAATTCTTTTCCTCTTGGAGTATAGTAAGTGCCAGCCTTTGTCGCTCCTGGCAAATGTCTTCCGGGAGCTCTTGTTT
>Ga0315309_1001354_pt1 | contig 14668 bp, 11 predicted proteins | sample TDP4_MG_FD_203080 | JGI IMG/M metagenome (GOLD analysis project Ga0315309, IMG submission 203080) | Freshwater sediment microbial communities from Lake Towuti, South Sulawesi, Indonesia - TDP4 | ecosystem: Environmental > Aquatic > Freshwater > Lake > Sediment | place: Indonesia: South Sulawesi... | reverse complement strand
CTCTTATTTATCCACGTTCTTGAACGTTCCAATGATTTTCATCTGATGGCTAATCTTGAGTCAATTATGTATTCAGCCACGACATCGCTAGCCATCTTACTTTTACTAAATTATTCATTAAACATCTTTTATTTTCTCCAACCGTATTCCCTCATAGTCAAACCTAAATGGTATAATTCTAGTTCCTTGATAAGTTGGACTCTCAAGAAGACTTTCTAAAGCCTTTGTTAGCTTATTCTTATCAGTAGTGTAGAATAGCATACTGCCTCCCCCTCCAGCTCCTATAGCCCTAGCTCCTATGTACAAGCCTTTTAATTTGTCCTCCAAAGCCCTCATTCTAGGAGTCTCTATACTTGAATGCAGGGCCTTCTGAAGCTTCCAAGTCTCATCTATAAGGATTCCCATTCTCTTCTCATCAGTAATATTTTTGGCCATCTCCTTCGCAATACCCTTCATTCTAGTAATTATAGGGATATTCTTCCTATAGTTCTTAGAGCCAAATACTAAGTCATGGATGTTCCTAGATAGGCGTCTTTCTCCTGTATAGACCAAGACGAGTCTTTTTTCTAGGTGTTCTGCCTGCTCTATAGGAACCTTCTTGCAGTCTATAGAACCATTCTTATAGAAGAACCATAGATTAACCCCACCATATACTGCTGCTGCCTCGTCCTGGAAGCCTGCCCTATAACCTATGATCTGATTCTCAAAAGCATGAACTCTCTTAATTAAGTCATGTTTGTCCTTAATTAAATCAGAATTAGATGCTACTAATTCTACTGCTCTAAGGGCTCCAGAGGTTCCTAATCCGCTTTGTGAAGGGACTTCTCCTAGAGATATGCTGAGGTCTTTAGTGAATATTGCTAAAACCCTATGGTTTATGGCTCCATTGAGGACAATTCCGCCATAGGTCTTCCTATATGGGTCGGAATCAGGCCATCCTGCTGAAATATCTATTCTTACAGGTGCCGATACTAGAACTCCCATCTTCCACTTTCCTCTCATTCATGTCTTCAACCAGAAGGCTTTAATTAACTTTCTTAATCTGCTCTAAGGTGTACGCTCACTTAAATACCCAAGGTCTGTTGGATCAATAGCCATTTTTATATGAGGCCATCTCATAAATTCCCTTGGATGACATCTAACCTGCGATCTGCAGGAGCATAGGCCTTACGGACGATCAGTGGGTAATACTCAAGCGCCCGATCCCGAAGCCCCCTCGCAGAGCAGATAATAGAGGAAGGCCGTGGAAGGATTCCAGGGTCGTGCTGGACGGCGTACTCTGGGTGCGATCCTGAAGACCGGCGTCAGATGGAGGGACCTGCCCAAAGCATACCCGCCGTACCAGGCGTGCCACAGGCGATTCCAGCAGTTGGTAAGGACTGGAGTTATGGAGCGCGTCCTGAGGGTGATGGTGGAGGACGCGCGGGAGAGGGGCGGTCTCGATCTGACGGAGTGCTTCATCGACGGCACCTTCGTGGTGGCCAAAAAGGGTCGACGGGGTGGTAAAGACCAAGCGGGGCAGGGGTACGAAGATCATGGCAGTGGCAGAATTGAGAGGGAAACCCCATACCTCTTAAGGGTAGGACATCCTCAAGCGCCATCTTATCTTGTTGGCATTTACACCTATCATAAGTATCACGCACTGGCCTTGAACGTAGAATATTGGGGATGCATATATGCCTGTGGAGTTGGACAGTTCAGGGTTGGAAGACTTCCTCAAGGCCAATGGCCCTCAATTTTTAGGGGCACTTACACCTCAGGCACTGGCTGTCAAGTAGATCGGATTGGACCAAGCAAATCTCCCCTCCGCATTCATGCACTCGATCCTCACGTACTTCTCCGTTCCCTGAATCGCATAATTTGCGCCCTCGATAGTTTCCCCAGAAGGGGCCGTGAAACTCTCGCCCTTGTAGGAATCGGCTACAAAGTTTATTACCTTGGATCGTTCCGCTGAGACGATTATCTTCCCATTCTCCACGCTTATGTCATTAATCGTGGGGCCATTGCTTGAGTAGAAGAGGCCAGCGTCAATGGCCCCTTTGATGTCCCCGACTGATAGGGACCTCGATTTCACCATGACCCAAGCTCCACATGCGTCATTGGGCCTGTGATCGTTGAAGTGCCAATGCGCATCATCCACCGCGAATCCCCAAACCCTCCTCCCCCTCGCGAGCAGGTCGTCCCAGTGAACTGTTGAATGTCCTTTGGCTATGCTGTAAAAACAGCTAGTATTGAAGATCTCCAATCCGGCGTAGCCCTCAAGCTTCATCATATCATCAATCGTGAGCGATGACCAGTAGGGGTGGCAGAGCAAGACCAGAGCCCCCATGCCCCTCAGATCGTCGATCGTCTTCTGGGCATCGTTGCCGCCTTCGGGCACGGCCTCTTTCAGATCGACGGCGATCAAGTGATACGGTTCCCCCAGCGAACTGCTTCCAATGCCGATCTCCTCGCCGTCGATCACGAGGAAATCTCTCGTAGATAGGCCATTGAGATCGCCCACCCTCTCATGGTCCGTAATGCATAGGAAATCATAACCCTTCATCATATACTGCTCGGCCATGTCTTCGGGCGGAAGAGCGCCATCCGAATTAGTCGTGTGCGTGTGTAGGTTGCCCTTGTACCAATGACCGCCTGCCTTGAACGGATTATCGAAGGCGATCATGCGCTCCCCCCAATTGCCTCCGCATCTTCAAACTCGCCGTTGTCTCTTCGATAGTGTGCCTCATCGGGATCGAACTCCTGCACAAGCCCCTTCTCCTTGAGCGCCTTGAGGACATGGCTCAATTCCCACAGATGGCAGTTGAATCTCCTCCACATTGTTGAGAGGGGAGCGCTGCCCTTGTCCTTCAGATACAAATATACCTCCTCCTCAAGTCCATCTAGCGGATGCTGTAGAATTAGGGCCTCATGGGCACCTACGACAACGCCTTCCTCATCCAGTATCACATTTTTCCTATCAACGATCAAAGAGATCACCGGACGGGTTCCCATCTGCCAGGGCCAGAACTGACGATGGAACCCCTCCTCTGAAGGCTCCTGAGGGCCGCGTCCACGACCGAGCACGGCGTCATGGTGGTGGGGATTACGCCGAAAATCGCCCTGACCTCCTCCACCAGCAGATCAAAGTCAGCTGAGCCTTTCGAATTTATGCTCTTCAGGATCGCCTCCGAGATCTCCTCAGCGCATTCGATGCTAATGTCCAGCATCCTCGCCACATCGGTGCCCGTGATGACTGCCTTATCAAATGGAATGTACTGATGATCCAGTAGCATCGTCCCCGGATCCAACGCCTTAAGTTTCATCATTGAACCAACATAATCCTCCATGCCCCCATAGATGAGGGGCCCCGATTGGACCGCCGTTCCCCTCCCCTGAACGGAGTCGCCGGTGAACAGCAACCTTCCCCTCTCGTCATACAGGCATATGGATCCGTCGGTATGCCCTGGCGTGTGGACGACCTCTGCCCCCCAGGGACCCAGGTCCAATTTCATCCCATCCTCGAGGAGCAGATCGACCTTGGCGCCCACCTCATTTTTCCCAGCATCCGGTATTGGATGGTACCTGGGAAACCTCCCATGGAGATCGAGCCAGAGCTTCGAGGGGTTTTCAACATATGCCGCGTCATCGGGATGCGCTGCGATCCTTGCGCCCGATGCCCTCGCGATGGCCGCAGCCCCCCCGCAGTGGTCATCGTGCCCGTGCGTGATGACCACCAAGGAGATATCGGAGGGATCCATTCCAATGCCCCTCAGGTAGGGAAAGATGGCAGCCTCCGGGCTATTAGGCAGCCCTGCATCGATGAGCACGACCCCCTCCCCGAGGATCGCGTAGACGCCTGTGAATATGTCCTCCAGGGGGCACTCGATGAGATGTACCTCCTCGTTTACCTTCATTCCGCACGAGCGCCCTCCCTTGTTCACTTGATCTTGCCAAGGATCCTCATGACATTCTCGAGGCAGATCCTGCTGGCGATCTCACCCGACTCTGAGAACTTGCTCCCTCCAGGTCGATTGAGTAGCTCCTCGCTGAGCTTAACGGGCCTCCAATGGGTTTCAAGGGAAGCATATCCGGCGTAGTTGTCCTCTCTCAGCGCCTTGAATTGTCCATCGTAATCGATGAGGCCCTCCCCCATGGCAACGCAATCGGGCTCCCCCGTTTTCCCATCGATCGCAACGTCCTTTACGTGCATGTGGACCATGTGCTTCCTTATCTGATCATATCCGATCGGATACGGATTCTCCCTTTGCGGCGTGAATAGCGAGTTCGCGGGGTCCCATATCGCCCTGATCCTCCTATTCCCAAGTGCCTCCAGGAACATCCTGAGCTCTGTGCCCGTGCCTATGAACGTGGATGCCTCGTTCTCAATTCCGAGCACCATGTCCTCTCCCTCTACGATCTCCGAGGGTTTGGCGTACCTCTCGATTATGCGCGGCCAGTGTGCCGAAAGCTCGCCCTTCCTCCAGAATGTGAATCCCCTCACGATTCTGCAGTCAAAGGCCTTGGCCAATTCGATGCATTTCCTCAGGATCTCGATGTGTTCATCGCATTCCCTTGTCGAATCGATGTCGCACTTGTAGAAGGGCGAGGCGATGCAGCAAACCTTCAAATCCGTTTGCGAAAGGATGTCCTTCATCCTCCTTATGTCATCTCCAGCTAGATTTTGCGGGGCCTTATCCCACACCGACCTTACCTCAACGCCCTCGAGCCCGAATTCAAGGGCGAGTTTAATCGCCATCTCGAAATCTTGGCTAACCTCATCCGTAAAAACTGCCAATTTGAACATCGTGACTCATTACAAATTCCAGTTGAAGCTATTTAAAGCCTCTCTGCTGATGCCCAGATGGCCTACATAGAGTTCGATGATTTCACCAAAGATTGCTTCCGATAGATCACGAACCTCCTAATTGCGCACACGACGGATCGAATGCAGAATCCTCGAGGCCGATTGTTCCTAAGGCAATTGCATGGATCGAGCGAGCCCTATGCCTTATTAACTTCAGGGGCGCCCTCGCCCTTGAGCTTCTCCGCTATTTCACGGCCTCTGGCCGTAAGCGTGTAGATGTAGTACTCGTTCCTCTCCCCCCACTTGACCTTCCTCTCCAGGAGGCCACCCTTCCTCAGGAATTCAAGGCTCTCGAAGTCGGAACCGAATCCCATCGTAGTTCCCTCGAAGGATACGAGTAGCATTATGATGTTCTTCTCCAAGATCTCCGTCAGATAGGTCGAGTATACGCCAAGCCTTGCCTCGACGTAGTCGATGAGATATCGCCTGAGCTCCTCGGACATGAATCGACACATGCAACACCAACTAATAAGCTCTGTTCTAGGTTTTTTATCTGAAAAGCGTGGGGTGCGATCGCTTTGTTTATGGCTCTGAAAGGGGTCGTCGAAGGGGATGGGTAGAGTAGATTATGACCTCTCAGGTCTTAAACATTTGGGAAAAGGATGCCTTCGATTGGATCAGAATGGGAGCAGCCACATGGATCTGGCTATCAGCACGAGCAGGATCCTGATCGTCGCCATGAAGCCCCAGCCGACGGTGAAGCCTATCACGAACCTTCCCTTGAACGTGTCGAAGTATCCAGGGCTCCCCTTCTCGATCGATCTCTTTACGAACGTGTTCGCAACGATTGCCCCTATCATCTGGGACGATGCCGATATCAAGCCCATATACCCGTAGTAACCCGGAGCCGCGCCAGTCATGAACGCGATGAGGAACGATGGTTTGTGGAAGACGAAGTCAGTAACGGCGTAAACGGCCCCTCCAACCACTATGGATGCCAACATCAGATCCCTCCTGAAGAGGTAGCCCGTCCAGATCCACTTCTGCCACCTGGCCCAATTCGCTGCGAAGATAGGCCAATAGTTTATGGTATTCGGATAGGCTCCAGATGGGATGGGCGAAAGGGTCCACAGGAACGTCGTGAAGAGGAAGCTGCAGATGACCCCAAGTGCCACCAATATGATCAAGGTCTTGAGGTATTCCGCCTTACTCGCATCAAGGATGTCCGCCTGCTTGAAGGACTGCGCCAGGCTCGCTCCGCCTATATCGCCTATCTGCATGATGCCGCCGAAGCCGTAGAAGGGAGGGGCCGCAAACCAGATCGCCCTGTCGCTCCAGCCGCTGAAGTAGATCATCAGCTGCGGTAGGAATGGCAGATTCATCCCCCCCAGCGTCACCCCGGACGCGGCCGCTGCCAGGAAGGACGTCAGGAGCGTGCCGCCGATCGTGAAGATGGCGAGTATCCATATCGGGAAGCCTGTCAGGAAGTTGATCATCAGTACCGATGCCATGCTTGAGCCCAGGTAGATCGCGAGGAGCACGTAGATGCCAGTGGCCTTGCCGCCGCCGCTAACCCTCGAGATCCCCCTGAACGCGCCGGCGAAGGACTTCCAATGCAGTATCAGGGGGACGACTATGACCGCTATGCCGAGTCCGATCAGGACGCTCGCGTAGAAGTATACGAACGACTTGTCCTCGAGCGTGAAGTAGGTCCAGGAACTGTTGTATGGGCACTCGGCGGGCCACAGGCCAAGCCTAGTTATCAGCTGGGTGCCCACGAAGTAGAAGGAGACGGCGCCTATGAACTGGAAGACCGAGATGTGGATCGGCAGCAGGAATCCGGCTATGATGTAGCCGATGTCGAGGGTGAAGGCGAAGCCAGCTCCTGGGAGGATGTGGGCGAGGTAGGGCGTCATGTCGTACGTCGACGCAATCGGCGATGTGGTGACCATCGTCTCCGTCCCTCCGGATGAGAGGTACGGACCCAGGACGTAGGGCAGGAACTGCACGAACGTGTTGTACACGACGCCGAAGAGGGCCGCGAGCATGAAGATCCTCATCTGCCTCGGCTCCCTCTCGGCAAGGCTCAGGATCGTGTTCGCCGTCGCCGTGGCAACTGGGAAATCCAAGTTCTGTCCCTTCACGTAGATTGCATAGGTAAAGTAGCCGACCGAGATCATCGCCATTATGCTGAAGCCGATCGCGAGCATCGAGACGCCTATCGGCACGATCCAGGCGGGGTCGAAGAAGACGAACTTCGTTGTCATGATTCGGGCGGCATCGGCCGGCGACGGAACCCACCATGTGGGAACGTACTGGGAGATGCCCAGGTACTTCGATTCGGCGCTATACGCGATGTACATGTTGTAGATCGGCCCTATGAAGAAGTAGGCATACAGGAATGCCATCGATTGGAAGCTGAGGATTATGAAGAGCTCCTGCTTCGAGAGCGGCTGCCCGAGGAAGCGGGTGAGCTCGGACCACAGGAGTATGACGATCCACGGCCACCAGGCCTGCCCCGCCAGGCCGAGCCCCTGAATGCCGGTCACGAGGAAGCCGTATATCATGGCTGGCTGGACCAGCGCGATCGAGAAGGCTAGCGCGAGGGCCGATCTCCAGGTGAGGCCGGGCCTGAACTTCCTCTCTGTTTCAACCCTCACTTCGGACATAGCATCCGCCCCCCTCTATCCCCCTTCCGATTTGGGCTTAAGGCCCCTTCCCTTCGATATGTAGACTTCCTTCTGGGATGGAGGCAGCGCCCTCCATATCAGGAGCTGTTTCCTCACGTTGTCTATGAATGGCCTGTTCGAATTTATCCAATCGCTCAGCAGCCCCGTAAGGCAGGTGAGGTAGAGGACTATGCTGTACCTCTGGCCCTCTGGGGCCGAGGCCGTGACCGTGATCTTCTGGGTTATGCCGACGTCGAAGGGCGCGAGCCGAACGCTTGCGGAGAGGACCTTGTTGTCCCTATCGAGCGCCTTCTTCTCCTCTATGGAGACGTCCCCGAAGGTCGCGAATAGCCCCACTCCCTCAACGGCGTGGGTCTGCAGGTATTCGTTGATGAAGGCGAATATCCCGTATACCTCGTCCTCGGTCGCGACGAATGGCAGCGGAATCTCCCACTCCCTTCCCGAGGGCTTGGGTATCTTCCACCTCCTCTCAAGCGATGGCGTCACCGTCCTGGACGCCCTGATCGAGGGATAGAGGCTCGAGGCGACCGTCACGCCGGCCGAGGCCCCCACTACGTAGAGCACGAAGTAGGAGGAGTAGTTCGGGAAGAAGCCCGGCGGATAGAGGTTGAAGGACCCGAATATCCAGCACCCGATGATGCCCGTCATGTAGCCCAGGATCGCGCTGAGCATCGCGTGCACGACGGATTCGGCCATGAATAGCCCCCCGACGTGGAGCGGCGAGAGGCCCACGGCCATGTATATCGCGATCTCCCTCATCCTCTCGTGGACGGCGCCGAGCATCATGTTGAGGACCGTGAATCCCCCGATTATCGCAGGTATGATTAGGTTCGTCATGCCCTCCGCGCTAAACCAGGCCCTGTATCGTACGACCATCGTCCGGTTGGTCTGGTAACTGTAGTATATGTTGGTCTGCATCCTAAGCGAAAGGGCTATGGCAAGGTCGGAGATGCCGGCAACACTGCCCTTGGGCTTGATCGCCGCGCTCTCGATCTGTGTCCTCTCCCTCAGCAGCAGGCAGAGCTTGAACGGCATTATCATCACCCTGTCCCCCTCGAAGTGAGCGGGGACGCCGCCCTCCCTCATCGCTATCGGTATCACGGGGGTGATGGCCTCCCCATCGAGGTCCCTGACGCCATTCGTCCCGGACCACAGGGCCTTCCCATCGAATATGCCTATCACCTTCAAGTCAAGGCCGAGGAAGTTGATCGTCGACCCCTCGCGAATTGGCCTGCCGAGCTCCTTCGTCAGGTTGTCCGAGGCCAACTCGCTCATGAGGCAGACGTATGTGTCCTCTGGCAGAAGCCACCTGCCCCTTATGACGGTATCGTTGACGCGCGTCACCTCGGCCTCATCAGGGGTCAGGAAGAGGACGCCCCCGATCTTCGTCAGCAACTGTGGCGAGAAGGCGAATGATGCCAAACCCCTGGGCGGGGTTGGCGGAAATAGCCACCCCCTGGCCGCCACGATCGAGTCCTGCTCAGACATCACGCCGACCTGGTAATACATCTCCTCGGGGATGGGCAGCCATGAGACCTTCCGCAACATTATACCCTGATAGGCTGGCACAGTGGGGGTCGCGTCGATCATCGACCTCGGTATCGATGCCAGTGAGGTGAACGTTACCATCGCGAAGACTATGAGCGTCAACGAGACGAGCGTCAGGATCGTCCTGAATCTCCTCTTCTTCATGTTCTGCACGCCTGTTGAGAATGCCTGGAGTATGGCGCTCGCGCGGCTTATCTCTGCCACGTGCAGGCCCGTCAGCTGTTCCCTCAGCGACTTGGCCGTGGCGGACGCCTCGCCTGCGATGAAGGCAAGCGATGGGATCATTATCGCCATCATCCCGAAGGCCATTATGGCTATGGACGCGTTCGTGGCCAGATGGAATCCAGGATGGAATATGCCGAGTATGACCATGAACGCCGCGAATACGACCAGCGCCACGCTGATCCTCTTGACCCCCTCATAGCCGAATGCGAGCCTCTCCACGAGGAGCGCGAAGGGTATGAGCGCTATGGAGAAGAATATTGTGGTGTATATTACCTGCCATACGAGGTCCATCGTGGCAAGATAGGCCTGCTGCTCATAGGCCCATGAGGCATAGGAGTCGCCATAGGCTGCGCCTATCTTCCCCTCCGCTAGGTCCTTCTCGCTCTTGTCGAGGTACTCCTTTGCCAGCCCATGGAATACGATGATGTTCGGGTTGTAGGTGTTGTAGCTGTAGGCCGTCTGAACCCTCCCGTCATTCAGCCAGTATAGATTCCTCGCATAGATCATGGGCGTGTACGTTAGCACGAGCGTCTCGCCAGGCTCAACAACGTAGCCATAGCCGAGCGCCTTATCGCTGGTGGAATTGAGCAGGACTCCTAAGGGGAACCTCGTCCCCCTCGTTATCAGAACCTCCACAGGCATGTCAGTTTGAACGAAGATCATCAGGTCGCCATAGAAGGAGGCGAGGGTGCTCTGCCATATCAGGTTGCCGTGGGCGATGTGGTTGTATATCAGCACAGAGGGGATCATGCTCAGGTCGCTGGGGTTGAAGAGCGAGTACATCATTATGCTGCCGCACCTGAAGACCGAGATCATCTTGAACGTCTCCGTAGTTGTCACCAAGAAGAACCTGCTGGAACCAGTCGTGAAAGGAGCTTGGTAGGCCCCCAGGTCCATCGACCACTCCAGCCTCCCGTTCGTCCTGTTGACCACGAAGGCATCTACGACCCCCCCGCTGTAGGGTTTGACCCCCTTGACGAGCACCTCGCCTTTCTCATCGGCCAGGGCTATCACGTCGAGGAAGCCGGTAGTGCCCAATGTCGGGGTGCCGAAGACGCCCACACCGAGGATTGGCGTTACAGCCCCCGTCCCCGCCGTTGTAGACACACTTGTGGCGATGTGGACGATCGTGTCCTTCGACTCGGCCGGATGGCGCCTTGCATCGAAGGCGTCCCAGTAGGCGGTCGTGAAGTTATACTGCACGACCTGGACGCGCAAATTGCAATAGCCCCACTCGCCCGTAGCCTCCATCCTGCTCGGCGTCTGAGTGAGCTGGATCGTGGGTTCATTGAGGAGGCCCCAGAGCGAGGCCATTATGAATTGTGCCTGCGGCCAGAGGTAGTCCCACCTCACCCTCTCGAAGGTATCGCCCGGCGTCTTCATGTAGTATCTCGCATCGTTGACCGTCCTGTACGTGAAACCCCCGCCGTAGCACGCCGACACATATGGCTCGGAATCGAATGCCGTTGCCCCCATGAACTCCACTGGAAGGGAGCCCCTGATCCATGGCGGATACGTGTTCAGTATCTGGTCCACGAACATATTGCCATAGTTTTCCCCGAGCAGGGTCTCGTTCTGCAACACGGGGAGGTAATTCTGGAAGAACCTTGAGACCAGCCAACTGTACCTGCCGTTCAGGATCTCGATGTTCCGGTATGCGTACGAGCTCCCCAGGTCCGCTACGCCCAGCTGACCTGAACCCGTCGCGAGGTCCATGCCAGCGAAGAACACTATCCTCCTCCCGATATCGCTGAAGTGACGGTCCACGAATTCCCTAGCGCCCCAAAGGCCCTCCCAGTGCCCCGAGACGCCTAGCAGAATCACGGACCTTCTGGGGTGGTTTTCTGCCAGGAAACGGGCGACCTCCAATAGGACGGATATCCCGAGCGAATCGGTTGCCCCAGGGGCGAGTGCCGGCACGATCGACCACGAATCGAGGTAGGCCGATATCACGGCCGTCTCGTTCGGATTCGTCGTTCCCGGTATGAAACCAAGGATATTTGGCACCAGGATCTTCTGCCACTCCATGAAGGAGCTTATGCTGATCTTTATCTCGCCATCCCTCTTGCAGAGTTCCCTAAGCCTGTACCCATCCTCAAACGAGAGGTAGATCCTGGGCAGGTTGACGGGGCAAGCGTAGAGCTTCTGAATGGCCTCCATCCTCGTTGCATCATCGCTCCCGATGTAGATGATGCCCTTTGCACCGAACATCGCCGCCAGCCTGAAGAACCACCTCGAATCGAATTCCATGAGGACGAACCTGTCAGTCAGATTTATCGACTTGAGGTCGTCGAAGCTTCCCCTTCCTACGTAGATGAGCCTGTCGCCAGCCTCCGGACTAGTATATGGGCATGGATTCACCAAGTTGGGCCAGACATTGTGGCCATCGATGATCGCCCCATCTTCCAGAGCTATGCTCGCGCCATGGTCGACGGGTACCGTTACCTCATAATTCTGGAAATATGTTCCACCGTCTCCGTACGGCTGGATGCCATATTCCTCGAACTTCGAGACCACGTAGTCGACCGACTCGAAGAAGCCCGGGTAACCCGTGACCCTCGAGCTCAGGTTTGAGAAGAACTGTACGTGCCCCTTGATCCTATCTTTATCAAGGCTTCGGAGGGCGGTATCGAATTGCCTCCTCAAAGCCTCCGCGCTCGTTGGTTCGTTCTGTGCGCTTACGGGTTGGATGAATACAGGCGACGTTAACGAGATCAAAATCATCAGTGAAAGGATGAGGAAGCCAATTTTACCATAACGCATCCTAGCCACGCTTTATCCCCATAACCTATGGCAAGGTTCTTAGACATGGAATATATATCTTGCTAAATGCCGAGGTTCGCAAATGCCCCGCGGAATTGGGCATCGAAGGCCGCTCCTGCAGCATCATCTCGAGAATGCGCGATGTACCCTAATTTAACATCAGGGCCCAATTGCGAGCCCACTCGAGTTAAGTTCAACTGGTGATCGCATCATTTCCATTGGGCGTGCCCAAGTAACATAGCGGCTAAAGCTCAGACCGAATGATCGCGCCTTGAAAGCGCCTCTGCAGCGCCCTTCCCCGGCGGCTCGGACCTGACCCCAAATCATAGGGGTGTGGCGCAGATAGTGCTTCTTCGACATTCTGGAAGAGCCGGACTAATGGGCTCCTTCTATCCAATCCCCATACTCCTTCAGCTGAGCCTCCGTCTCCCTGAGGTCCTTCATCGTGTCAATCGTCATCCACCTCTCCCGGGTCATGTAGACCGATAAGGAACCGGTTAGCTTTGGGAACACGTCCCGCTCCAGATCGCCCCTCTCGCTCAGCGAAGTTATAATTTCCCTGTTGAAGACATAGATGCCGGCATTCACCCAGTGTGGAAGTAGGGGCTTCTCCACAAACCTCTCAAGCACCCCATTGAAGGCCTCGCAGATCCCGTATGGGGATTTAAGTTGCGTGACGGTTATGGTCCCTACCTTCCCCATTAGATTGTGAAAAGCTGCAAGCTCGATCAGATCCAACATGCAAAGAACGTCGCCATTTAGCACGAATGCCGCATCTCCCTTTATCATCGGGAAAGCTTGCCTAACGGCGCCCGATGTCCCAATCCTTTCCTTCTCGACGCTGAAAAGGCATTGGGCCCTCAGGTAGCTCGACTTTACGAAATCCTCTATCACCTCATGCAGGTATCCGCACGCGAAGACGACCCTCTCGACCCCACACCTCATGAGCCATCTGATCTGCCATTCCAACATGGGCCTCCCCCCGAGGGGTATCATGGCCTTTGGAATCTGTTCGGTGATCGGCCTAAGCCTCTCGCCCAGGCCTCCGCAGAGCACTATCGCGTCGGCGATCCTCTCAGGGTGCCTGAACAATCTGCATCTCCAACTCTAAAAGACCCGTAAGCCCTAAAGAGCCTTTGCATGTTAGGCGGGCCGTGATGGCGCCTGTCAGCTTGCCCCTTAAATGAAACTCGAGAAAACGTTATACTTCCAACATGTCGGTCACACCATGAGTCCATAAGGAGCGTTGGAATTTGGTCGACATAACCTATAGGCCGATTAAGGAGATAGTGGTCTCGGAGGTCACCGAATACGCTTCGCCAGAGGCATTAGCCCAGAACTTCGCGTTTTTGGTCAGGGGAGGGCAGCCCGCCGCCCTGGCTTGGGCCGAGGATTTCGTCTTCTTCGTCCTCCCCATACCCCCAGTGACGGAGGCCATGGCCAAGGAATACCTTGACGGAAGAACCCATTACGGCTCCGTGATGTACGCCAGGATGTCCCCCTATAGGCCCGTGATAAGGGTCAATGCCCTGGAGATCCCAGTTATGGACGCCTCGGCCAACGAGAGCACCAGGATATTGGCAGCATGGTTGAAAAGCAGGAAGGGCAGCCCATCCCACGTCCAGCAAACTACCTGAACCCCGCCTTCCTCATGAGCTGCGCGAATTCGTTCTCCTTGAGCGAGGATTTCCTTTCGCCAGAGGCATACTCGTCCTTTATGAGTTGCACGAGGAGCTGGAGCTTCGCGTCATCCTTATCAACGCTGGTTTTGATCACCTCCTCAAGTCTGTGTTTTATTATGGCCATCCCTGACTGCCTACCTATGGAGAGCCTCCTCAAGTTGCCAACCAGTTCTGGATTGATGAATTCGTATGTGTAAGGGTCTCTTAGGACGCCATGGGTATGTATGCCGGATTCGTGGGCGAATGCATACTCGCCGACGATGGCCTTGTTGGGTGGGATCACGACTCCCGTGGCATAGCTTGTGCAGTCGGCCGCCTCCTTTAGCTTCGAAATGCATTTCTCAAACTTCTTGACGCCGTAATGGAAGTAGAGGTTCATCATGACCTTCTCCGTCTCGGCATTCCCAGCCCGTTCCCCCATACCGAGCATCGTCGTCGAGACGTATATCTTTTCGTACAAACCGTCGGCGGCCCTGACAGCGGCGATGCTGTTCTCCACGGCGTTTCCGAGGTCGTCGTGGGCGTGGATCTCGAGGCAGCCAATCTTCGTCTCCTTCTTGAGCATCTCGATCTTCGCTGGGATCCCGTTTGGAAGCGGAACCATTGGATCAGACGAGCCGACGCCAACCGTGTCGCAAATCCTGTACACCTTGGCGCCTGCTCCGGCGACGCCATTCACGATCGCCTTCTCCATCTCCCAGTCAGCCCTAGTGCTGTCTTCGCCATGTACGAATATGGTCAGGCCATGGGCCTTTGCGAACTCCACGACGTCCACGATGTTCCCGAGGATCTCCTCGAATCCCTTCTCTGGCCACTTCGCCTGAATGTGGGCCTGCGAGACAGGATGTGAAATCCCAACCTCTTCGATGTCGAGGCTGACGGCATTCTCGACGTCTCCCTTCGCAGCCCTGCACCAAACCGCAAGTCTGGCCCTCAAACCCATCTCCTTAATCAGTTGGATGGCCTCCCTGTCC